>Ga0209102_1000665_pt1 | contig 21539 bp, 26 predicted proteins | sample ConPoolayeHmetaG_FD_185483 | JGI IMG/M metagenome (GOLD analysis project Ga0209102, IMG submission 185483) | Hot spring microbial mat communities from California, USA to study Microbial Dark Matter (Phase II) - Cone Pool mat layer H metaG... ...
GCTTGTGCTCCAGGTGCTTTTCTATCCTCGACTTGTCCTGGACGTGCATCAGCGTAACATCTTTGCACCCTTTCCTGACGATTTCCTCCACATAGAGGAATGCTCTATGGGAACTATCAGAAAAGTCAGTTGCGAAAAGAACTCTTTTTCGGAAATCAGCACAGGATGCTTCCACGCAGACTTCCCGGTTCTTCTCAGCAATTTTTGTTCGCACAAGCAAAAGTGGTTTTTTATGACTGTGCAGTACCTCACAGGCCACTCCTCCGAGCTTAAAAAATATGTGCCTGGCCAGGCTTTCTCCGTGCGACCCGATAACGAGGAGCGAGACACCTTCTTTCTCAGCTATTCGATGTATCTCCATGGACGGAATTCCAGGTGCGATGATGATTTCCGTCTTTAATCCGGCTTTCTCCAGGACATCCTTTTGTTTTTTAAGCGTCGGCTCCACAACAGGAATCACTTGATACTTTAAATCTTCTATATGCTTAAGTCCCAGCGCATGGCAGAGGTAAACCTTTTCTGTTCCAATTTTTCTAAAACCTTCAGCACAATTCACAATGCTGTCAGAAGCCGCTGACAAATCAGTTGCTATTAAAATTTTCTCAAACATTTCATCCTCCTTTCGCACGCCATATATTATAGAGTATTTTCATCAGATCGAGCAATTTTATGTTCAATTCAAACCTATTGACCGCTTTTTTAATCATGCTGCTTATATATCCCTTCTAAAATATTTACTTTTAAATTTCAGGGCGACATTGACCAGAATAATCAGGATCGGCACTTCAAGAAGTGGGCCGATAACTGTGGCGAAGGCTTGGTTGGAGGCGATGCCGAAGATGGCCACGGCCACGGCGATGGCCAGCTCAAAGTCGTTACTCGCGGCCGTGAAGGAGACAGCCGTGGTTTGAGGATAGCCGGCGCCCATTTTTTTGGCGACAAAGAACGCCGCAAACCACATGAGAAAGAAATAGGTGACGAGCGGCACCGCGATCCGGACGACATCCAGGGGCTTGGTGATGATGTATTCGCCCTTCAGCGAAAACATGACGATGATTGTAAAGAGAAGCGCAATGAGGGTGATGGGGCTGATCTTGGGGGCAAAGACCGCCTCAAACCAGGCTTTGCCTTTCGTTTTAAGCAACGAAAACCGCGTGATGACCCCGGCCAGGAACGGGATACCGAGATAGACGAAGACCGTCTTGGCCGCCTCGAAAACGGAGATCCGAACATCAATTCCCTTGACGAGGCCGAGGGCGTTGAGGAATACGGTCACGAAAACGTAAATATAAACGGCATAAAGAAGGACCTGGAATATTGCGTTGAATGCCACGAGCCCAACGGCCATTTCTCTATCGCCTCCAGCCAGTTCATTCCAGACAATGACCATGGCGATGCAGCGGGCCAGACCGACGAGGATGACGCCGATCATGTATTCAGGGTGATGGCGGAGAAAAAGAATCGCCAGCCCGAACATGACCAACGGCCCGACGATCCAGTTCATGAGAAGGGAGAAGGCCAGGAGTTTTTTGTGCTGGAAAACCCTACCCATCTTCTCATATTTTACTTTGGCCAGGGGCGGGTACATCATCAAAATGAGCCCGACGGCGATCGGGATCGAGGTGGCTCCCACCTGTAAACCCGCGATAAATCGGCTTACTGCGGGCGCAAAGTATCCAAGGAGAATTCCCACTCCCATGGCCAGGAAAATCCAGAGCGTTAAGAAACGGTCGAGCAAAGGCAGTCGCGTAACCCTTGTGTCAGCCATAAGTGACCTCCTTCCTTATCATCAAAGGAAACCCATCGGCTTTCTTTTCGTCAAAAACAGGCAACTGAACATCCACGGCCTGAAACCTTAATTTAACTTTTCAATTTCCTGAACAAAGCTTCCAGACGGGATCGAAAGACCTCTCGGATTTTCTCTTCATCCTCAGCCAGGGGCCTGACCGGGATGAGGTCCATGACTTCGTCAAGCTTTAAGTCGGAGTGAAAGAGCGTTTTTGTTGCGCCCTCGATCATGCGCGAGATCGACGTCCTGGCTTCGGCCGTGCTCAGGCCAAACATCTCCCCCAATCTCGCCAGTTCCTCCCATTGGAACCAGAAATAGGTCGGTCCCATGGCCGCCAATATAGCATAGGCTTCAAGGGTCTCCTCCCTGACTTCAGGGCATTTGCCCAGGGCCGAAAACAAGCGCAAAAGGCCATCTTTTTCTTGTGGGCTTATCCCGGCTCCGAAAACGATGGGATTGTACCCTGCGTTGACGATCGAAGGGGCGTTCGGAATCATCCTAAGGATACGAGTGAAGCCGCCCAGGATTTCGGAAATCTTGGCCATCGTAATTTTCGGCGCCAGGGAGATAAAGATTGAATCCGCTCGGAGCGATTCTTTGACATCTTTCAAGACATCCAGTAGGACGGGCGGGTGAAGAGCTAAGAAGACAAGCTCAGCCGAAGCGGGCATTCGATTATCATTGGGATAAATCTCTACATACGGAAACAGGCCTTTGAGTTTGTGGAGAATTTCAGGGTTCGTATCGGCCGCCGCGACTTTCTGAAACTGGATATTTCCTCTTCTGAAGCCTTCAAGAAGGATCCTGACGATTCTCCCTCCGCCGATAAAGCCAATGGACTTTTCTTTCATGGAACGAATTCTCCTTTTTATGAGATTTAGGATAAAAACTGAACAAACTGTTCAGGAGCCATCTCAAATCCCGAATAAAAAATAGGCGCCGACGAGAAGGATGACGACACCGGCCGCTTTTTGCAGGATGAGGTTCGTTTTTCTCAGCCCTCTGGATTCAATCAGTTTCTTGGCCGCTCCCATGGATGTTCCTGCGACCAGAATGAGAAAAGAATGTCCAAGGGCATAGATGAAGAGCAGAAAACCTCCATAGAAGATATTCCCCTTACTGGCAATGAAGGCCAGGAGGACCGCCAGGATGGGCACAGCGCAGGGAGTGGAGACAGCTCCAAAAAGAAGACCTAAGAGGAAAGCCCCCAACCCTTGTGCTTTTTCGACGCTCAAAGCCTTCGGAACGGGGAAATTTATTTTGAGAATCCCCAAAAGATGGACGCCCATCACCAGACAGACCGCAGCCACTGCGTATTTCCAGAAAGCCCCGACATCGCCGAACATCCGGCCCATCAGAGCGGAGATAAATCCCAAGATTGTGAAGGTTATGGATAAGCCCAGGATGAACTGAAGGGAAAAGATGAACGACCTTTTTAAACTCGGGGTTCCCTTTTTTCCGGCCACAACACTGACCATCAGCGGGACCATGGCCAGAACGCACGGGTTGGAAGCCGTCATAATCCCGCCCACAAAGACAGCCACGATGGCCAGCCAGGGATTGTGCTGGATGAGCTGCTGGATATCGCCAAAAAGATTTTCCATCGTCTGAACCTCTACAGAATCCCCTTTTCCTTGAGCATTTTTAAAATTTCCTCCTTCGGGAAATAGCCGACATGCCGGAAGATCTCTCTGCCACTTTGATCGATGAAAACCTGGGTCGGGATAAGCTGAATTCCGTATTTTCGGGCTGGCCGGGGGTCTTTCCAGACATCGTAGAACACGACCTGGACTTTCCCTGCATACTCCTTAGCAATTTCCCGCATGATGGGCTGCATGGCCCGGCAGGGAATGCACCGGTCCGCTCCGAGTTCGATGAAGGTGACCTTATGCCTGGAAAAATCCAGGTTGAGATCAAAGGTAACAAGAACTGTGCCTTCTCCTGCGGGTTGATTGTCCTGGCGAGTGCTCGTCTCGCTTCTCTGGGTTTGCGGTGGGGTAGCATTCTCCTTTTGGCCTTCGCTCGGTCTCTGACAGGATTGACCTGCGATGAGAAACATCGACAGTACAGCCAGTAAGAGTCCAAGTTGAATGGGATTAAGAGGTTTCAGCCTTTTCATAAGAATTTCTCCCCTTCAAGATGACATTAAGAAAAAAAGTCATAACCTATGCCTTAACTTGAATGGCCAGCACGATCATTTTTGTCCGAGCTTTAAGCGAGCGAGTCTCCTTTTCCTTGGGAACAAAAACCCAGGATGTTTTTTCAATCGCCTGCTCTTCCTGGTCAATGATGATTTTTCCTTCTCCTTCCAGGGCGACGAAAATGACGTCATGGTCCATCCGGCAGGGTGGTATCTGCTGTCCCGCTTCAAACCCCATTACCTGAGCCTTTATTTTAGCGGATTCAAAAAAAATATTTTTCGTGTGTCCTTCGGGGGAAAAGCTTACCAGTTTCTCTAAATGATGAAGTTCCATCCTCAATACCTCTTTCGTCAATTTTTTTCTTTCATTTCAATCCATGATTTCTTCTCGTTTTTCTCCTGAACGCTGCTATCTTTCTGAAAAGCCATAAAAATCCGTACGTAAAAATAAAATAACAGAAACCTGTGTTTCCGCAGTATTGGCACATCAGCTACCCATAAAATCCTTAGACAATTACCTGAGCATCCCGTTAACGACAAGATCAATGGCCTCCTCCTCACTAAGACCTCTGGCCATGAGCGTCTGGACTTGTTTTTTATCCACTCTCCCTATGGCGGCTTCGTGAGTTACCCGGGCAAGCTCATTGGTCACATTGACAATGGGGATCGCCTTTGCTTGGGCCATCCCTTGAATAACTTCCAGACAATCGACGTGTCCTCTGGCCTCAGGTGCCGCCGCGGTCAGCTCATTGATGATTTCGCTAATGGCCTTATCCCTGACGGCGATACGGCTTTTAATCAAACCCCGCGAAGATGCGCCGTCCAGCCAGCCAGCCTCTCTGATCTTAATCCTATCTTCGCCATAACCGTAAATTTTTGTCGTCATGGCGAGGCTCGAATTTTCCTGAATGCGGACTTCATAATCAAGGTCAAAGACACCAACCCGGCCATTAAGGAGAGAAAAATTTGTCGCAAAATGACTGTTCTTTCCTACGTTCACTCTCGCTCTGGGAACGACTTCTATGCCGCCATCTTCACCATGGAAATGAACCTCATTATATTCATAATAGGCATTATCGCCGATCTCTATATCGGCCTCCATCCGATGAACCACTTTTATGGCGTTGGGAAAAACACAGTGAGCCAGAAGCTTTAACTGGGCCCCGTCTTCAATTTTTGCTTTGATATTAATTTCTTGAATACCTTCTTTCGGCAAAATTCCAAAACAAAGATGAACGGGGTTTTCTATTTTGGTTCCCCTTTCAATTTTTAAATTGATATCGACGCCGGAGGACGTCTCCCTGGGCTCCAGAATGAGCCCCTGGACCGAATGCTTACCGATGACCCTATTCTTATGGATGACTAAATGAGCAATCTTAGAATCTTTGAAGACAGAAGGCTCACCGCCTGCCTGTTTGTAGGCCCCTAACATATATGCATAGTCCTGTATCATTTGACTTCCTCTATTTCGTCCTCTTCAGCTGGATAGACACGAGTCGGGCAGGGGATACATTTTTCTTTAAAGTATCTACCGACCTCTTGGGGGGTGCCTTCTTTGACCACAAAACCTGAACAGATAAGAGATGTCCTATCAGCGATCTGGGCCACTTCTTCCCGATGGGTAATCAAGAGGATCGTTGTGCCCTCTTCTCTTAATCCCTTTATCATCTCAACAATATTATCTAAGGCCAAAATATCAATCCCCGAATCCGGTTCATCCAGGATAGCCAATTTTGGTTTCATGGCCAGCACGGCGGCCAGTTCAATGCGCTTTCTCTCGCCGCCGCTGAGCGTTTTATCGATGATTCTATTTAAATAATTTTTGGGCTCTAATAAGACCTGATAGAGCGCTTTTTCTGTTTGCTCCGAGTCTTTGTTTTTCATCCCCACAGCAATGTAGTCTTTTACGGTCAGCCCTTCAAAGCGAGCCGGTTCCTGCCAGGCCAGGGTTAGCCCCATTCTGGCTCTCTCGTCCAGGGGCAAAGTCGTTATGTCTTTTCCCAAAAAATAGATCTTGCCGCTTTGGGGAAGATAATCGCAACAGCCCATCAAGCAATAAGCAAGGCTTGATTTGCCGGCAGCATTAGGACCAAGAAGAGAATGAATGGTGCCGCCTTCGACCGAAAAGCTCAGATCCTTTAAAACCTGCCTCCCCTCCAGGCGCAGGGAAATTTTTTCAACCCTCAATATTTCCATCTAACCCTTTCCTCTGGGCTCAACGGCTTTTCAAAATTAATCCTTCTTCAAGAGCCCCTGCCTCTCGGCTGCTTCCAGGATATCCTTCTCAGTGACACCGAATTTTGCTTGTCCCGCTGTCATTTCCAACAATGTATTTTTATCCGGGAGGTCGCCGATGGCCGCCAGGGTATCTCCAATGTAAAGCAAAGGGTAGATAGCGTCACCGAAGTATTTCTCAGCCACGGAGGCTAATTCATCGGGCTGCCAATTTTGCTGCTGCTTATCGATCACTTCCAACTCATCTTCCTCCCTAAGCCAACTTTTCACGACCTCGCGAACTAACTCCAGTGGATAGCTGGAGCAGCATGAGCTCAAACCGCCGTTTAGCACAATTTTTACTTTCATCTTGTCTCCTTTCTATTATTATTTACCGCTCAAATGCTGACGGCGATATTCTACCCCCACGGGTGTTAAAGTATAATCCGGCATTTGGGGAAAACCGATATCAAAGGGTGTCGGATAAGCGGCGACATTTGCCGTTTGCCGCATCCCCTCTAAAATCTTATCGTACATACTATAAGAAAAAGCCACGGTCACTTCATCCTCTTGGGCTAAAGCGGTTTTACGGTCGCCGAAGCAGGGCAATCCCAGCGCGATATCTTGCGAAACGTAAGCTTGGGCAATGCTATCGGCGCACAGACTCCATTCACCGCCAGTGGAAAAATGAACCCTTCCACCCTTTTCATACAGATATCCCTGGACGACTCGCATGACTTGCGCCGTGTTGCCATACATGACCACGATATCCGGCTCAAAGTTTATTTTAGCCATAGGAGCTACCGCCACAGATTTAAACTTTCCAAAAGGGATTTTTGCCACTTGCGTGGTAAACTCGCGCGCTGATTTCAAATCAGCATGGAGCATTTTGGCTATCTCACCGTTTTTCATGATCTCCGGCTCTGGAATTAACCCCATGGTCACCCCACCTACGATACAAGCCATATCCTCCGCGGTGAAATACATGGATCGGCCATAATACCGCACGATGGCGGTAATCTGGCAGGTATTCATAGGATGACGCGGCCTGCTTGTCCCAGCAGGCCTTTCCTCCAGGGTTTTATAAAATTTCACCCCAAACGGATAGGTCTTAGGCCGGAGCATAGCCGATAATTCACAGCATACTTCAACACTTCCTTTCTTATTTGTCATTCTAATACCTCCTCGAGAGATAATTTTTGCTCGTTGATTCTGAAAAGATTTTTTTGAGCTCGATTCTTACTCAGCAAAAACATAAAAGTTGCCACAATCTTCTCTTCAAGTCCGCACTTGCCGTGACTGCTGCCAGGCTCCCAAGAAGACAGCAAATACGGGCATGCTCGCAACGGGGATGAGCGTCAAAGCTGTCTCCAGGAGCTCTTCCTCACTGGCTCCGGCTTTCATTGCTCCAATGATATGCATGGCTGTCGTCTCACGGTCGTGTTGCGAAGCAGTAATGGCCGCATGAATCAAAAACTTATGCTTTTTTGAAACCGCGCCTTCGTTGAGGGTCAGTTCGTGCATTTTTAAGAAAGCTGCACATAATTCGGGATTTTTCTGCCGCAAAAATGCGACCGGATCCAGAACCTTCCCGAATTCCTCGCTAAAAGCCGTCAGGCTCTTGCCAAGCTGGTTTTTTATCTCATCATCACTCACACTCGACTTCGTTTTGTTGGCCATCTCGCTGCCTCCTCTTATTTCCTATTAGGAATTTGTTTTTTATTTTGACCTGCGCGACCAGAAGGACTTCTGTTCTCCGGCGGCGATGATGGCGTCCGCTACCAGCTTAACCTCATCATCAGTAAATGCCAGACTGCTGAAAGGGCCCTGCTTGGCAAGGCCCAAGTCTGTCTCCAGGTTCAGGTAGACATCGGGTTCGAGACCCTTTTCCACCAGCAAGTGCCTGGCACACGCATTACGGCAGCCATCGATAACCATTAGATTTTCGATTTGCTTCACCAAGGCTGATTGTCTGGGAACCCGGTTCAAGACGGCCGGCAAAGAGCAGATACCGACCGTTTTGCTTCCCAGGCGTCTTACCGCCTCAAGCGCGGCCAGACCGGCGAGAGAGCCGGTGTTTGAGCCGCCGCTGAAGCAGGCAAATAGCCCAACTTTTGGTAATGTCATCTTCTTCTGCGTTTCCATCCGACCTCCTTATCACCGCGGCTGCACGGGTGATCGTCGGGGCTCAGATGCTGTCTCTTCCAGGCGGCGGGCGATGGGGGCAAACGCCTCCGTCGGAACCAATTCAATATTTCCTTCATCACACAACCTGGAGATGCTGGGGTCGAGGGGAATCTTGCCCAGGAAAGGCACTCCCAGCCGCCGGCCCATATCCTCCCCGTGGCTGGGGCCGAAGATCTCATATTTCCGGCCACTATCGGGGCAGACAAAGTAGCTCATGTTTTCCACAAGCCCGAGCAGAGGAACCTCCATCTTCTGAGCCATACGGGTGGCCTTGCGCACAACCATCTCCGCCAGTTCTTGAGGTGAACTGACTAGCACCACACCTGAAAGGGGGAGTGATTGCATCACCGTCAGCGCGGCATCGGACGTCCCAGGGGGCAGGTCAACCACCAGCCAATCCAGGTTACCCCACAGGACGTCGCCCCAGAACTGCTTGATGACCGAACTGATGAGTGGACCGCGCCAAATCACCGCCTCATCCTCGCTGGGCAGGAGCAAATTTATGGACATGACCTTGATACCTGATTTGCTCAGCACCGGAAGGAGACCCAAGGGGATGCCCTCGGGCTTTTCTTCAAGCCCGAATAGTTTCGGAATGCTCGGGCCGGTGATATCGGCATCGAGCACGCCGACCTCCTTGTGGTCCTGCCTGAGAACCACAGCCAGCAGGGCCGTCACCAAAGACTTACCCACCCCGCCCTTGCCGCTCATCACAGCGACAACATGACGAATGTGATTGAAACGTTCGGCTACACCCGGCTGCCCCGGTCCTCCGAGACCGATCCTCTGTTTCTCCTCAGCCGTCATCTCTGTCAGGTCAACCTCCACTCCCTCGACTCCGTCCAGGCCCAGCACAGCCGCCCTGGCCTCGGCCACGATCTGGTCCTTCAGCGGGCATGCCGGAACAGTCAGCGCCAGAGTGAATTTCACCCGGGTGTTCTTAATCTGAATATTCCGCACCATACCCAACTCCACCAGGCTGCGCTTCAGTTCGGGGTCCATCACCCTGGCCAGCGCTTGTTTTACTTGTTCCTCAGTTACCAGGGCCACTTTTCCTTCTTTCAGTGCAATTTTTCAGGATGGTCCGCCAGGCGGCCTTCAATGTAGGCTTGCACTGCCTCATCAATGTCGGCAATGTCCGTCACCATTGGGCTGATACCTGCTTGCTTGATACTTTCGTAAGCCCCGGCTCCCACCCCCCGTGCCAGCAGCACCTGGCAATCGGCGATGGCGGCGGCCATCAGCTCGTGTCGGCTCTTGGCGGACGGGTCAAAGCCATGACCACGCCGGTCGGCACCGTGGGACTCTTCGGCGTGTGGCTGGCTTGCAAACTGGGCATGCCCCATCTTATCGCGAGTCTCACGCGAAACAATTTTCCCGTCTTTAACGGTAACGAGTACATAGAACGGGGCGCGACCAAAGTGCTGGCTGATGGTGACGCCATCTTCTGATACAGCTGCGATTTTCATTTTCTTCTCCTTTTATGAGCCGTTGGGTTCAGAAACTCCCAAAGCCTCGTTGGCAATCTTCTTGGCGATGCGGTCGACATCAGCCATGTCAAAGTCGAGGGTGGGCACCTTCTCCACGCCTTCTCTGGCGATTACGATCTCATAGGCATAGGGAATGTTCAGTCTTTCCAGTACCTTGCTGGCACAGCGATTGGCGCAGCCGTTGATGATAATGAGCTTCCTCGCCCGCCGGGCAATATCCACATGCGCTTTCGACTCCGCGGCTACAGCCGTGATACAACACATCCGGGCATTTTCGTGGGCATTAGTCAACTCAACCGCCACCTGATGACCGACCTGGCCAATGCTGGCCGCGCCGTCGCAGGCGAGAATAATGTTTAGCTTTTCGGCCTCTTTGGCACAAAGCGGAAGAATCCTTGGAGGCTTTTTTTGATTTTCTTTCTCCGGCATTTGCATTCTTCCTTTATGAAAGACTAATTTGCAGGCAGGCGTTTTATTCTGATGGCTATCCTATCCTCCTTCCTTAGGATGCTCCTCGTGGTACTTCTTGATCACCTCCTGGATTTCCTTCATCGAAGGGAAGGAAATGGCTTCCTGGGTGCAGAGATTCTGACAAGCGCTGCAACCGATAACGCAATTAAAGGGTTGCACCACCCTGGGACAATTTTTCTCCTCGTCCCACTCAAAAACGCCATTTTTGCAGAAGTCGAAGCATTCCCCACAGCCGATACACTTATCTTCATCAATCGTGGGGTACCAGGGAATATATTCACGGGGGACCTTGAACATTTCCTCCTCCTCATCTTCGGGAAAGACTTCTTGGCCGGGGAGAGGGAGATTTTCCCTCTCCCCACCCAATGAGTCCGGGAAACTATTTCTTCGCTTCCACGGCTTCCCGGACTTTTTTAATCGCCTCCTCGGTGGTCAAATTTCTCAGGTCAAGGGGAATCACCTGCTTTTCGAAATCCGCACCGACTTCCTGGAAGGCTTCCTTCATCATCTTTCTCTGCATCTTGGGGTCGCAGGCTCCGATGATATAAAGGCCATTATTTTGAATATAATCTTTGATGAACCTGTCCCCGTCATCGACGCAGAGCTGGGGATGGACAACGGCGTACTCGACATCCATTTCCCGGCGCACTGTGTTGATGAGCTCCCAGAGGTCCAGAGTTTTAAAACCCGGACATTGACCCGTGCAAATGCACATAATGAACCTTGGTTTTTTTGACATTCAACGACCTCCTTGATATTGGAAAGATTTTATGGCGAAAACCAAACAGACATCATGGACTGTCTTGATTTGGCTTTCTTCACACTTCATGACGGCTCGGTCGGACCAGGATCCCGGCGGCATCCAGACGGTCGAAATTCCCAGCTCCACACACGTGTCAACGACCTCCTCCGTGATGGCCGGTGGCACAACCGTAACGACCACCTCAGGATTTTCGGGGAGCTGCCGCAAGGATTTATAACAGGGATGGCCGTCGATAGAGTCATACTTTGGGTTGATGGGATAGGCCTTATAGCCGGCATCGAGCAAAGCCCTGAAAACCTCATAACCGTATTTTTCTTTACTCCCGGAGACCCCGACGACAGCAAAAATTTTCTTTTCCTTCAAAATATCGGTGACATAGGACATGGTGCCCTCCTTTCTTTCATTTTCTCCCGCCTTTGCCCCTTCTAAACTTCCTCAAAAATTTGAGAAAGCCACGGGAGTCTTGCTTCACGGACGGAGTCGAGACCTTTTTCGCGCCATAGCGCCTTTCGACATAGGAACGGTACTCGCGGAGAAGCGCTTCGCCATATAAGGTTTCTCTCTCGGCCGGAATAAAATTTTTTGTCTTTATTTTTTCGAGGAGCTTGTCTCTTACGGCGTCCTCATCCTCGATTTGAAGAAAATAGACTTCTCTTATCGTTTGTTCGAGGTCGATGACGCCGACGTCACCGTCGCCGATTCTAATGATCTTGACATTCGACGGCATCATTGAACAGGTGCATTTCATCGGCTTCTTTTCTCCCCTATAATTCTGCCTTTATCCATTCTTTGATCTCGGCGACGGAAGGGATGCGCCCGTAGCATTTCACTTTGCCGTTGATCACAAGAGCGGGTGTACCCATGATCCTGTACTCGGCGATCTTCTTCAAATCCGTGATCTTTTGCACGTCCGCACCGATGTTGAGGTCAGCCAAAGCATTGATCGTTCGCTTCTCGACTTCGTGGCATCGCGGGCATCCCGGACCCAAAATTCTAATTTCCATATCTTTAACCTCCCATTTTTTTATTTAAAAGATGAAATTCGAACTGAACCAGCCTACGGCAGTGCCTAAAATGACGATGGTGATGATATAAACAACGGCTTTTTTCAGGCCGAAGACTCTCATGATGGCCAGCATGCTCGGAAGGCTCATCCCCGGACCGGTGAGAAGAAGGGCTAAGGCTGGGCCTTTGCCCATTCCTAACTTTAAGAGAGTATCCACAAAAGGAGCCTCCGTCATAGTCGCAAAATAGCTAATGGCCCCGATGAGCGTTGCCAGGAACGAAGGCAGGATCCCTTTTCCTCCGAGCCAATTCTGGATGAAACTCGGGGGCAATATCTTTCCGATAATGCCCACCACAAAAACTCCAACCAAAAGGAGAGGAAAAATGATCTTCACAAACCACCACGTTTCGGTGAGCCAGCCCTTAATCTCTTCCCTAGTCTTGCCATAGATGGCAAAAGCAATGACGAGAAGAGTCGCCACAGCCCAGACATAAATTTTATGAAGATAAGGGCCTTTTCTGATCAAATAATTGGGTGCTAAGAGGGAAGCCAGAATAAGCAGCAGTAAAACGATATCGTTCCGCTTAATAATTCTCTTCGTCCCCGATTCTATCTGAAACCCCCGGCCTCTCTCTTCCTTAAAGAAAAAGGCGCTCATGATGCTTCCGACGATAAAAGCCATCAGCAAAGCTGCGATGACCCTTATGAGGGCCATGTTATAGCCGAGGATAGCCCCCGTATACATTAAAGCCAAGATGTTGGCCGCGGGGGCAACCCAGAGGATGATAAAGGCCGAGCCGATACCCGCTCCCTGGAAATACAGCCCGCTGGCCACCGGAATCACCGTGCAGGAACAAACAGCGACAAAAAAACTGCTGACCGAGGCTAAAAGAAAGGAGTAGACTCGATTCGCGGCCGCGCCCAGATAACGGATGATGGCTTCTTTGGAAATAAAACTGACCATGGCACCGGCCAGGAGAAAGGCGGGGATAAGACAGGTAAGAACGTGGAGAGCGATGTACTCCTTCAGAGCGATGAAACCTCCGGTGATAATATCCCAGATCATTTTTCCTTCCTCTTTTTCTTTTCGAGCTTTTTGTCCCTTTGGACTCCCCAAATTTTCACCCGGTGGATCTTTCCCTTGACGGCGAGAGGAAGCTCGCTATTCTTCTCAATCGCCTGAACAATCGGGTTCTTCTTGACCTTTTCGGGCACGGAATAAACAATCCATCGCCCATCTTGCCTGGCTTCAACCAAGCCAAAGAATTTTAATGTTCGCAACTGATGAGAAAGACGGGATTGTTCTATATCCAGGATCGCTTGCAATTCACAGACACAAGCATCCCTGGCCAAAAGTGCAAGAAACAAGCGGAAACGGTTTTCATTAGCCAGGCCGTTCAAAATGTCCAATGTCTTTTTCATCGAAGATTCATGAATATATGATAATATTTTCATATATAATATAGAGGAAAGGCTCCCTTTTGTCAAGCGACGGAAAAACCCAAAAAGGGGCTGCCGTTAATCAAAGCCGGATGATGAGGCCTGCCCTCGATGCATGGCACCGCTCCCCATTGAACCAAAAGAACTTGCTGCAGCCTGCTCAGTGACCCCGAGAACGCCGGGGATATCGCCGGCACAAATAAACTGAAGGACTACTCCTCATCGAAATCCACCTTAGGCGCCGCCTCCATTATGGCTTGAATGGGGTTGCCGTGACCAAGCCATTAGCTCGAGAGAATGAAGAGGTTCAGCTTCGCCTCATCCCTGAGCAGGAGAAGCTGGCTTATGGGAGAGGTAGCGGCGGATTTCGTTGAGAAGGACTTCCCGGTTATAGGGCTTGGAAAGAAAAGAAATGATATCCTTCTTCCCGCCGACCTTCTCTTCGCCTTTGGATATCAACACAGATAGAAAAATAATCGGGATGGCCTTTGTTCTCTCGCCCTTCCTCAAGATTTCAGCCACTTCTCCCCCGTCCATGTCGGGCATCATGATGTCGAGAATGATGACGCTGGGAGTCCGCTCTGTGGCCAGCTGGATGGCTTCCCGGCCCGTGGAGGCGACGACAGAACGGTAGCCTGCCTGGCCGAGAGTCGTTTTGAGCATATTTTGCGTGATGATATCGTCGTCAACGATCAGGATTTCATCGTTTTTCATCTTGCACCCCTCCCTTGGCCAAGCGTGGCCTCGTCCACTTCTCCACTTTAGCGATCAACTCCTTCGCCTGGATGGGCTTAAAGACATAATCGTTCATGCCCACTCTCAGGCAACGCTCCTTTTCTTCTTTGATTGCGTTCGCGGTCAAAGCGATGATGGGAAGAGAACGGAACCGGCCTGAGTTCTGGCGGATGAGCTCGGTGGCCCTGAGCCCGTCCATCTCGGGCATCTGCACATCCATAAGGACGAGGTCGACAGGAATTCTGCTCAATGCCTCAAGCGCCTTTCTGCCGTTGTCCACAACATCCACCGCATACCCCGCTTTTTCGAGAATGGCGGCCGTGACTTTCTGGTTGATCCGATTGTCCTCAACAAGCAGAATCCTAAACCTCTTTCGCTTCGACCCCGTTGCTACCGCTCTGAGTCCCCTCGATGGAAGGCGAGGTGCTGGCGGAGACATCGCTGAGAGACTGGACCGTGAAGGGGCCAGGCCCTCCTCCTTCGTTTTTGCCTGAGGAGCGAGGGGGACTTTAAACCAGAAACAGCTGCCCCCATTTTTCCCCGGCCGCAGGGGGCTTTCCATGCCGATCTCCCCTCCCATCATCTCGACCAATCGCTTGGAAATGCTCAACCCCAGGCCGGTTCCTCCGAATCTTCGCGTAACCGAAGAATCGGCTTGCGTGAAATCGTTAAAAATCGCCGCCTGGCTTTCGGGGGGAATGCCGATTCCCGTGTCGATGACGGAGAAGCGGACGATAACCCTCCCGTCCTCCTCGCTTTCGCGCTCGACGCGGATGGCGACGCTTCCCCTCTCGGTAAACTTGACGGCATTGTCCCCCAGGTTCAACAAAATCTGCCGGAGCCGCTGCGGGTCGCCTTTGAACAAGGACGGAAGCCCAGGTTCCATTTGACAGGCAAACTTCAGTCCTTTCTGCTTGGCCCGATTGGCCAGGACTTCGCACACGCCACCGACGGCCTCCCGGATGTCGAAGGCAATCGAATCCAGCTCAACCCTTCCGACTTCAATTTTTGAAAAATCCAGAATGTCATTGACGATGGCGAGCAAGGCGCTTGAGCTTTCCTGGATCATCTGGAGATAATCTTTCTGCTCGGCGTCAAGCTTGGTCTCCAGCAGGAGATCACTGATGCCAATGATGGCGTTGAGGGGTGTCCGTATTTCGTGGCTCATGTTGGCCAGGAAGTTGCTCTTGGCCCGGCTGGCTGCCATGGCCTGCTCCTTGGCCAGGACGAGCTCGGTGACGTCGATGATGTTGACGACCGAACCCTCGTAAACCCCCTGCCGGTAGATAGGGTTGACCCGGACGACAGTCTTGAGGCCAGCGATATTCTTCTGGATGACCACGGGCCCGTGGCCGTCGTTTGAGTGCGCCCGGGCAGAGAGAGGACGTAAGTCCTCAAAATCTTTCCCCGCTTCGTTGTCCCATAAAATTCGGCCGAGGATTGACTCCCTGGCCAGGTTGAAAAGCTTGAGGAAATACTCGTTGACCTCGACTACCCTCCCCTCCCGGTCGACGAAAACGACACCCTCTTCCATCCCCTCGATCATGGCCGCCAGCTTGCTGGCTTCCCGCTGGAGTGCCTCCTCAAAGAGCTTCCGCTCGGTGATATCATGGAGAACGCCAAAAGTCCCGATGAATTCACCTTTGGAATTGAACCGGGGGGAGCCGGTGACGAGAAGAAAACGTGTCTCGCCATCGGGTCGACGGATGCGGAGTTCGTAGCGGCTCGTCTGGCCGGCCAGGCGACGCACGTTCTCCGCTTGGAGGATGGCCAGGTTCTCCTCATCCAGAAACTCCCCCAGATACTTCCCCACAAGGGTGCCGGGGGGGACGCCGAAAATTTCGTGGGCAGCCTGGTTGGCAAAGATAAAGCGTTCTTCTGTGTCGGCCTGAGCAATCCCCTCCTGGAGGCTTTCGACAAGAGTGCGGTAGTGCTCCTCCTTTTGTCTCAGCTCCCTGTCCATCTTCCACTTGAAGAGCGCCGTTTCAACCGTCATCCGCAGCTCTTTTTCTTCGAAGGGCTTGAGAAGGTAGCCAATGGGGCCCGTTAGCTTGGAGCGCTGGAAGACAGTCTCTTCAGCGTGGGCAGTGACAAAAATAACGGGGATACCGTAAAGGTCGCGAATCCGGGCTGCCGCTTCGACTCCATCCATGGTTCCCTGGAGCCTGATGTCCATGAGGATTAAATCGGGCAGGAGCTTGCCAGCTTGAGCCACGGCTTCCTCGCCCGTGCGAACGATGCCGACGACTTCGTAGCCAAAATGCTCGAGCATACTCTCGGTGTCCCTGGCGACCAGGATTTCGTCCTCGACAATGAGAACCCGTACCTTCTCCCTTATCTCAGGCGGACCCATTCCCGTTCTCGCGCTCCTTTTTCAGGATAAGAAGTTGCTCGAAATAGAGAATCGCCCCTGAAGATGATTCTGGGGGTGAAATTGGGGAAGACCAGGAGAGGAGGGGGGACGCCCCGCTCGTTGAATTTTTAGCCAGCCAGACTTAAAATTGAAAATTGTTTAACGGGAGGAAAATCTGATGATCATCGCTGAATTGGCCATCTTCCCGACAAGCGAAGGTGCTTCGGTTAGCCGGTACGTCAAAGAGGCTATCCGGGCGATTGAATCCTCCGGCCTCCATAGCCAGACAGGTGGCATGTCGACAACCATTGAATCACCCGACCTCGACAGCCTCTTCCGCGTCATCAAAGAAGCGCACGCAGCTATCCTCCGCATGGGAGCAAAGAGGGTCCACATCGACCTCCGGGTCGACCATCGGGTGGACAAGGAAGCCACCATAGCCTCTAAACTCAAGGCCATCGGCAAGCCTTAGCCCGACAGAGACCGTCGGGTGCTCTGATCGGCAATTTCGGGGAGGAGAGGTTTCTTGCGCCCCACGCTCCTCTCGTGTATACTACTAATTGAGCATATCTATCGATTTAATAGATTATATAGGGATAAAGGAGAAAATCCATGATGGACAAGAGAGGTTTTTCTGAAAACGCTCTCAAGATTCTCCGCGCCCGTTACTTCATGCGAAACGAGAAGGGGGAACTCCTGGATAAAGAACCGGCTGACCTCTTCTGGCGGGTAGCCCAATTCATCGCCTCGGCCGAACGTACCAAGAAGGAGCAGGCGGGCTGGGCTCGTCAGTTTTTTGAGGCCATGATGGCTCGCGATTTCCTTCCCAACAGCCCCACCTTGACCGGCGCAGGCCGGGACATGTGTCTGAGTGCCTGTTTCGTCCTCCCCCTCGAGGACTCGCTCGATTCGATATTTGAGACGGTTAAAAACGCCGCCTTGGTCCACAAGGAAGGCGGAGGAACGGGCTTCGACTTCAGCCTGCTCCGACCGAGAGGAAGTTTTGTCCGCAAAACGCAGGGTATCGCCTCGGGCCCGGTCTCCTTCCTCCGCGTTATCGACGCCGCCACCGAAGCCGTCAAGCAGGGGGGGACGCGCCGGGGCGCCAACATGGGCATCCTCAGGGCCGACCACCCCGATATCGAGGAATTCATCCGCATGAAAATCGATGGCCGGAGCGTCAACAACTTCAACATCTCGGTGGCCGCAACCGATGTTTTCATGGAGGCGGTTAAGAACAACGCCACCTACGACATCTATGACCCTTACCGGGAGGCGGTGGTCGATAAGAAAAAAGCGCGGCCAATCTTCGACATGATTGTCGAGTCGGCCTGGGCGGTTGGCGACCCCGGTTTGATCTTCATCGACCGCATCAACAAACACAATCCCACCCCGGCGCTTGGCCCCATCCGGGCGACCAACCCTTGCGGCGAACAACCACTCCACGAATACGAATCCTGCAACCTCGGCTCCATCAACCTCAGCCATTTCTATGACCCGAAGAAAAAGGACCTGTTCGACTGGGAAAGGTTCGCCGCCACGATCCGCCTGGCGGTCCGTTTCCTCGACGACGTCATCGACGTCAACAAGTACCCGCTCCCGGAAATCGAGAGGATGACCAAGGCCAACCGGCGCATCGGCCTGGGAGTCATGGGTTGGGCCGACCTTCTCCTCCAGATGAAAATCAAGTACGATTCGGTAGCCGCCATCAGGCTGGCCGAGAAAGTCATGTCCTTCATGCGGCGCGAGGCGACGGAAGAATCGTCCCGTTTGGCCGAGGAACGCGGCAACTTCCCCAACATCGGAAAGTCCATCTACCGGGGAAAGAAGATGCGGAACGCCACGACCCTGACCATCGCCCCGACCGGCACCATCTCCCGCATCGCTGGCTGCTCCTCTTCCATCGAGCCCATCTTCGCCTTCGAGTTCACCTCAAAAATCATCGACCGGGAAATCAAGGATGTCCATCCCCTTTATGAGGAATGGAAGAACAAGCATGGGAACGAGCCTCTCCCCGAGTACTTCCGCACTGCCCACGACATATCCCCGGAGTGGCATATCCGCATGCAGGCTGCCTTCCAGAAGCATGTCGATAACTCGGTGTCCAAGACGATCAATTTCCCTAACCGGGCCACGACTCAGGACGTCGAGAAGGCCTACCTATTAGCCTATGAGCTCAACACCAAGGGAATCACCATCTACCGGGATGGCAGTCGGGCCGAGCAAGTTCTCTACAAGTCATCGCCCGAGGCCAAGCTCTATCCCAAGGAAAGGCCGAGCTCTCTGCCCTCGGTGACCGACAAGATCAAGACAGGTTTCGGCAACCTCTACGTGACCATCTCCTATTACAACCAAAAGCCCTTTGAAGTGTTCACCAGCATCGGGAAGAGCGGCTACACGACAATGGCCGACGCAGAGGCCCTGGGGAGGCTCATCTCGCTCGCCCTGCGGAGCGGCGTCGACGCTAAGGAGGTCATCAGCCAGCTCAAGGGTATCGGCGGCTCAGAGCCCATCTTCACCGAAGGGGGGCTTGTCCAATCCATCCCCGATGCCATCGCCAAAATCCTGGAGAGGCACATCGGCCAGGTCCAGAACAACGCCAAGGACATCTTCCAAATCATCTGCCGGGTTTGCGGGGCCACTCTCCCCGACGAAAAATGCCCCGTCTGTCCCAACTGTGGGTGGAACCGCTGCTCTTGAGGTTTTTCTCTCCCTTTTTTTACAAACTGAACCGGTAAGAAAATTTGATGAGAAAAATATTATCCCCGGGGGCGGTCAACAAGGTGCCCAGGTCCCTGCCCAAGGAAAAATCTCCCGGATGGGAATAATCGGCCCGGTTTTGCGTCCAGACGAGATAGAACAGCGAACCCGGCCGGAATTCCCACCTTAAGACGGCCGTGCCGCGCATGGATTTGTAGTTAAAATCGGGGCTGGAGAGAGAAAACGATGGAGCGGGCCCAGAGCCATCGGGATCGACGCTGTACTGACCATCGCGTTCCACAATCGTCGACCCATTCTCTCCGAAAACAAGATAATCGTAAGTCCGCGGTTTATTGAGCTGCTTGAACCGGTCGTATTTCCCCACGGCGATAAACGGCTGGAGGTAGACCTGCAGGCTCAAGCGCGGCGTAAAGATCCAGTTGACCCGTATTTCGCTGGCTACAATCTTCTGGTCGATCCTGCCGAATATATAGCGCGTCCCGTAAGTTTCCGTCATGAGCGGGTCCACCACCCGCGTTACCCATTGGGTTTCATTCAATTCTTTTCCGATGAGGGGACCGACTGATAGGCTCATATTGCTTCTCGGTTTCCAGCGCAGAGAAAATTTGGCGCTTTCCTCGGTAACCCATTCGCCCAATTTTTGAAAAGAAAAATTGCCTTCAAAGACGATGGGTTTCCTGGAATCGCTCTCGATACGCCATTGTGTCATGAAGCCAGGGGGGAAAAGGGCCAGCGGCCCGCCTCGCGTGAGCTTGTTGCTCAAGGTTTGGGGCAGGTAAACGAAGAGATACTCAAATCGCCACCAGTTTTTCAGAACGGGTTGGAAGACCACAGCCCAACAGTCAAAAATCTTGTTCCCGCCAAAGTCATACTGCCGCGAAAAGCCCGCAATGAGCATGGCCTGTCTGAAGAGCTTCCCTGGTTTGGTCCATTGATAACCATACAAGCCCGTCATATCGATAAGGTCAGACCCCGAGCTCTGATACCCGGCATCGTTAGGGTTGAAGCCGGGTGAGAGAGCTCCCGCCGTAAACAACATTAAAGAATGTCCCTGCTGACGAGCAAGTTTGAGCTGCCCCGCCCAGCCCGAAAGGCTGGTCGCAGCAGGGTCCAGTTCCACGTGGGTCGCATCCGGCCGCTGGAAATAATGCATCGAAGATTGTTGCAGCCTCGAGATGCTTTCCGGACTCCCGCCAAGGAACGTTCCTCCAAGCCATCCTCCAACCACCCAGGCTCGCTTTTTATCCAGGAAAGACCAGCCATCAGCCGCCAGGCTGAAGGCGTTCCTATTCAAGATGGCGGCGAGGGTTTCATTCTTCAAATCCCTCACCACGCCTGTAGCCAAGAAACCAACTCCCTGCTGTCCGCCATGGATATCTTTCTGGGCGCGCAACACGCCATAATACGTCAGAGGCTCAACCTCGTCTTCATAGCGAACACCCAGTGAATCCACTGAGGCAAACTCCCTTCCCGTCAGAGCGCTGATAAACCCGACGTTCCATCCAGACTGGAGCCTGCCCGTCAGCTTGAACGCTCCCAGAATGGTGGTCCTGTCCGGAAAGCTGACATATCCATCATGAATCACATCCCCTTGGGGCGCTCGGCCGACTCTCCGGCTGTAGAAAAAGCGAGGATTCGGCCAGTTGATGTTGGCGTTGATGTAAACGCCGCCCCGGCCGAAATTATCGAAGATCGAGGACCCCTCGATAAAAAATGGCCTCTTTTCCTGGTAGTAAGTCTCGTAGGCTGTTAAATTGATGACCGCCGGGTCAACCTCAACCTGGCCGAAATCGGGGTTGACCGTGACATCGAGATTCAAATTGCTCTTGAGCCCAAGTTTCAAATCAAAGCCAGTATTCCCTAAGTATTTATGCCCAATTTCAAACGGGTTTCCCGGCTCAGCCGGCCTGAACTTGGCCTGGCCTACGGAATAAGGGTAAAGCTCAATTCGACGGCCCGGGTTGATTTTCTCGATTCCCTCGAGGCGGGCAAAGCGCGAGACAAAGGCGTTGTCCTCTTTCGGCACCCAAGCAAAGGCGACCCTTTCGTTCTTTCTTTTTATCGTCCGCTGAAAATTGACTCCCCACACATATTTACTTTTTGGGGGAAAACGCAGCTGGTTGAAAGGAATGCGCATTTCCAGAGTCCACCCGTCTTCAACCAGGGCCGTCCTGGCTTCCCAGATGCCATCCCAGCTCTCATCTTCGTTGACATCGTTGGAAAGCACCTG
>Ga0209102_1000667_pt1 | contig 21430 bp, 18 predicted proteins | sample ConPoolayeHmetaG_FD_185483 | JGI IMG/M metagenome (GOLD analysis project Ga0209102, IMG submission 185483) | Hot spring microbial mat communities from California, USA to study Microbial Dark Matter (Phase II) - Cone Pool mat layer H metaG... ...
GATAATAAATGCCCCAGCACTCAATCCTGCTGCAAAAAGGTCGATTGCAACAATCCAATCCCAAATGATGTGGATTTGTCCTTCCATCCCTTCCCCCTCTTTTTTAGGATCCGTCAACGACGGATATCCTCTTAACTTCAGCCCCCTCCCACTTTGGGAACAAAAGAGGGATCCACCTTTCCCATAGAGGCATCGCGATAAAGGACAGGGGTCCCTTTGGTGAAAGGAAATTCTACGGGTTCTTCCATCTTCTCCTCCCCCTTCACTAACTTCCAGAGCCTCTCCTGGTTCCCAAAAGGTTGGACCTCTTGCTTGGCTTTACATCCGACAAGAAGGAGGAGTCCCCCTAAGAGGATTCCCTCAAACAGCTTCTGAATGAATCCCCTTCGCTCCATGGTTTTGGTCTTCCAACCTCCTTATTTCATAATGGATGAAACGATCGAGCATCTCAATTAAACCGAGATAAAAAGGATGGGCATGGCTCTTGATACAGGCCTCTTTCAAAGAAGGAATCCAATCCAAATGATCCTTCAAAAATTGATAGATCTCATCTTCTGCCTCTCCCTGGGAGTAAAGGAAGGATAGAAATTCCAATTCGATGGCCAGATGGTCTGGAAGTCCCTGGAAAGGGGCGTCCACTTCCAATCCAAATGCTTGAAAAAGGGCCAAAAGATGGAGAGCAGGGTCTCCCATCAAAAAACCCTTCTCTTTTGCAAATGGGAGCGTGCAATGAGGATCTTCCGTCCAGGGTTTATAACAGGATTCCACTAAGGAGATCTTCTCCGGACCGAACTCTGAAAAAAGACGGTCATATTCATGTTGTAATTCTGCTTCAAGGTGAGAAGGATCTTCAAAGGAAAGGAATCCCTTTAACCCTCTCTGTTCCTCTTCACCCCAAAGAGAGAGCCAGGTTTTAAAAAAGCGATAGAGGGAACCGGATTCCATCTCTTTTGTGATCTCCGACGTAGGGGGAAGAAAGAGGGAAGAGAGGGTTTGGCAAAAAATGGCCTTGTCTTGATGATTCATCGAGACCCTATCCTTTTCGATAATAGATTCTTGGCTTGGTATTCAGTTCGGCTTTATATTGTCTCAATTTATGCCGGATAATGAATTGAGAGATTTCGCTATTTGGATCATCCAGGTCACCAAACATCCGAACTCCTGTCATACAGGTCGTCACACAGGCAGGTTGTTCCCCTTTTTCGACAAACTCGATACAGAATCGACATTTTTCTATATAGCCTTCCTTCTTAATGATCCGAACATTATAGGGACAGGCGGCAATGCAATACTTACAGCCAATGCATTTATTCTTATCCACAAGAACCACCCCATCCTTTCGTTTATGAGAGGCTCCTGTGGGGCAAACCTTTACACATGGAGGATTGTCGCAATGCTGGCACTGAACCGGTAAAAATTCTCGGGTATAGTTTGGAAATACTCCGTACTCCCGTTCTTCGAGATGATTATAAGCCTCCTTCTCTTCCAAGCCATTCTGATTATGGCAGGCGACCCGACAGGCATGGCAACCCACACATTTCGTCTCGTCAATCACCATTCCCCAACGTGGCATTTTTCTCACCCTTTCTTCTCTTCTTTCGTCACCTGGACAACGATTTCGGAAGCCATCACGTGTCCCACCGTTGGATCAAAATAGGTGGGAAGAAAATCGTTATACGAAAGGCCTACATCATAGGCTGTTTTTAGATATTTTGAAAAAATGCCATAACCACTTGGAAGCCAAACACAGGAAGGGTGAATTCCCTCCGTGAGTCGAACTCGAATCCTTCCTTCTCCAACGAGGGATTTGATTCTTACCCAATCCCCATCCTTCAGCCCCAGTTGCTCTCCTCTCTTTTTATTCATCCATAGACGAATTAAATCGTATCGATAACTCAAAGCCATCAGGACCGGTTGGTTGGCAGTCATGGAATGGGTATGGATGGCCTGCTTTCCATGGAGGAGCCGAAAAGAGCGAGGGTCTTTTGGATCAGGGGAAACCAAGGGTTCTTCCCATCTTGGAATGGGAGGAATATCAAGACGGTCTAAGGTCTCGCAAAAAATTTCCACCTTCCCGGAGGGAGTATTGAGTTTATCAAATCCCTCCTTCCATTTCTCTCCAACGAACAAGATCCCTTTCTCCTTCAGTTGTTCAAGGGTTACCCCCAGAGGTTTAAGCCTAAGGCGATTGGCTTCCTCGATAGTAAAGTTAAAGTATTTCCCTATCCCTAAATGTTTGGCCAATTCAATGATGATTTGGGTCCCTGGTCGGGTATCAAAAAGGGGCTTGATGACTTGCTGCTGAATACTGACCTGGGCCCTCTTTCCGCTGTGTTTTGTATCGATCGCCTCGGTTCTCTCGAGATAGAATGACTCCGGAAGAACGTAATGAGCAATGGAAGCGGTCTCTGAAAGCACCGTATCGATGACGACCAACAATTCGAGTTTTTTATAGCCTGCAATGACTCGCTTGGGATTCGGATTGGTTCGAAGGGGATTATAATGGTACACAAATCCGGCCTTCAATTCTCCTCTAAGGGCAAGCTCAGGGATGGCGTGGGCAATCCCATCCCCATAACTTCCCAGGGGATATCGTCCAGGAACTCCCGTCCCATCCAATTTCCCCATTTGGGGAAGATCTGGAGCAGGATGGGTGGGTTGAAGTTCTCCCAATTGGGCGGTCTTGGGGAAATAGATTCCTCCCACTCGATTGATGTTTCCAAGAAGGCTATTGGCAATGGCTAAGGCCCTTGCCGTTTGGAAACTATTCAGATACTGGGCTCCAAACGCTCCATGATAACCTCGATGAATTAATGCTTTAGGTTTGGCTTGAGCGATCTCTCGAGTGATCCGAATGATCGTCTTCGCGGGAATTTCACAAACCTTCTCCGCCCATTCGGGAGGATAATTGACGATCTGCTCTTCTAATTGCTCGAACCCGACGGTCTTTTCAACCACAAACTTTCTATCATAGAGGCCCTCTTTTACCATCACATTAATCATTGCTAAGAGAAAGGCCAAATCGGTTCCCGGTTTGATGGAAAGCCATTCATCGGCCAGGATCGCTGTTTCACTATGTCTCGGATCGACGACGACTAACTTGGCCCCTTTTGATTTAGCCTCTACAATTTGTTTCATCTGTCCAAGGTCAATTCCTCCTGCAGGATTCCGACCAATAATTAAAATATACCGAGAATTTTCGAGATCATTGGAAGGCAACTCCCCAACCGTATAAACCCATCCTGCATTTCTCGCGGTATAACAGGTCGATCCATGGGTAAAATAGTGGGGGCTCCCCAAGGCATGCATCAACCTCAAGGCATAGAGATGATTGGGTTGAGGATAATTCACCCAGAAGATACTCTGGGGACCATGCTCCAGCAGCAGGAGGTTCATCTTTCGGGCAATCTCTTGATAGGCTTGTTCCCACGAGATGGGTTCAAAACGGTCCCCCACCCTTTTGAGAGGACTTTTGATCCGGTCAGGATTATATAAATCATGAACATATCCATGACCTTTTGGGCATACCACTCCCCGATTTCCATTGGCTTCAGGATTCCCCTCGATCTTCCAAAGTCTTCCATTTTTGACATAGGCAAAAATTCCACACCGATTCCCACAACCATTGCAGATCGTTGGAACTCGGATGATAGGAGATTGAACCGATGCTTCGGCCCATCTCTTAAAATCAATAAAGCGCTCTCCAAGAGCAAGGGCACCAGCAGTGGCCCCTGTAACCTTTAAGAATCCCCTTCTTGTGAGTTTAAGACGTTCCATCTGCAAATAATGAAATGGAGGAGGATGGGTATTCGCTATTCCGAATGCCCATCCTTCCCTTCTTATTCCTCATCTTTCTACCGGATAACCAGCCTTGATCCACTCTTCAAAATGGGCATCCATAAGGATCGCATTTTTATAACCCATCTCATGAAGAGTCTTTGTCGCCAGAGCGGAACGAGCAGAGGTTAAACAGTAAACATAAATCTTGGCCTCCTTGTCCTGAATCTTATCCCAGATGACAAATTCAAGCTTTCCACGGGAGACATGGATAGCCCCGGGCAAATGTCCTGCCTTAAATTCATCTGGATCTCTCACATCCAGGATGTAAGCCTTCTCTTTCTTGTCTATGGCAGCCTTTACTTCTGCAATTCCTACTTTCTTGATCTCAGCTTTGGCCTTTGCAACCCAATCCTTTACCACTGTCGTCTGCCATGCAGGAACCTTAGGTTTATCCTGAGCCATGGGTAAGGCCACCATAGAAAGAACGAAAATGGAAGCCAATATCCATACCGAAATCTTCTTCATCTTTTTCACCTCCTTTCTCTACCGGAATTCCAAGGGAGCAAGCCGTTTTTTTCTCTTTCTCTTATCTGGGTAATCTTATGATTTCCTCAAGTTGTTTCAGATTAAAAGGCTTTACCAGATATCCAGAAATTCCTGCCTTCAAGGCTTCTTGCTTCAGATGTTCATCACTTTTCACCGTCATTAAAATAGAGATGAGTTTTGGATTTTGATTCATCCATCCTTTTAACAACTCTAAAGCCTCCCCATCCGGAAGAGGTTCTCCACAGATCACCATATCGAAGGAAGAACTATTATAAAGGAATTCCCCTTCCTTTTTGGAATCGGCTATCATTACTTTACATTTCATTTGATCTTCAATGAAGAAAGAAAGGGACTGGCTTATTTGTCTGTCTTTCTCTACGATGAGGACTTTCATGATGATTATGATTTTACAAACGCAAATATTAAGAGCAAAGAAAGTGCCAATTCTCTTTTAGAGGAAGAGATAGGGACTTAGGTTTAAATTTCTTTTTGAATTTAAAGGATTATTCTTAAAAAAATCGGTCTTATAAAGCAAGAGGATAAATGGAGGGGAAACCAAAATCTATTTCATAAAAAGGTTAAATATCACAATGTCTAAAGGATAATCTATTGAAATACCAGAAGAATTTTAATAATTGTCCAATTTTATACATTCTGTTTGTAATTAAACATCTAAATTTCACTTCGGCTTTTGATCCCATATTTTTCCATCCGGTAGAGAAGGGCAGATCGGGAGATGCCAAGGATTTTGGCCGCCTGCATCTTATTTCCCCTTTTCATCCTTAAGGCTTCGAGGATATATCTCTTTTCAATCTCTTCAAGGACAATTCCCTGGGGAGGAATGACAGGTTTAAAATCCACCTTTTCTTCTCGTTCCGAGAGAAAGGCAAGATGTCTTCGATCAATCGTGTCCCCTTTTTCGAGAAGGATGATTCGCTCTACCGTGTTTCGAAGCTCTCGAATATTGCCCGGCCAGGGATAGGAGAGAAGAATCTCTTCGGCTTCCTCTGAGAGGTGAAGAAAATTCTTTTTAAACTGTTCGTTAAAATAATTCATAAAAAACTTAAAAAGAGGAAGGATATCCTCCTTTCTCTCTCTCAACGGAGGAATGACCAGTTTGATGACATTTAACCGAAAGTAAAGGTCGTCTCGAAAATTTCCTTTTTTGACCTCAGCCTCTAAATCCTTATTGGTAGCGGCAATGATCCGAACATCGGCTTTTCTTTTCTCAACTCCCCCGACTCTATAGTATTCCTTCCCTTCAAGGATTCGAAGAACCTTGACCTGGGCCGATAAGGGAAGCTCTCCCACTTCGTCCAGAAAAAGGGTCCCCTTCTCAGCTGCCTCTACCTTTCCTATCTTGCCCTTCTCCAGGGCGCCTGTAAAGGCCCCTTTCTCGTATCCAAAGAGTTCACTTTCAAAGAGGTCTTTAGGAATCGCCCCACAATTGATAGGAATGAAGGGAAAGGAAGAGCGAGGACTTAAAAAATGGATGTATTCAGCCAAAAGCTCCTTTCCTGTCCCTGTCTCACCCTCGATCAATACGGTCGTCTCAGAGCCCTGAGCGACCTTTTGTGCCAATTCTAAGATCTCCCTCATTTTCGGGCTTACTCCGATCATTTCCCAAGTTCGGAAACGGTCCTGATACTGGGATCGGAGCCACTCGACCTCCTTCTTTAAACGAATTCGTTCCAATCCTTTCTTGATCAAATCCTCCAGTTGTTCGAGTTCAAAAGGTTTCACCAAAAAATCGAAGGCCCCCATCTTCATGGAGTTGACCGCCATCTCAATAGACCCCTGAGCAGTCATAATAATGACAGGGGTCTCTGGAGAGACCTCTTTGATTCTCCTCAGGACCTCATCCCCATTGATTCCCGGAAGCCAGTGATCTAAAAGAACCAGATCAGGACGACTCCTTTGAAACTCTTCTAAGCCCTCCTCTCCACTGGAGGCAGTCAGGACTTCGTAATGAGACTCTTTCAGGGCGATTTCGAGAGAGCCTCGAAGAAGGGGTTCATCATCAATGATTAAAATTTTAAACTCCATCTTCTCTTTTCACAGGAAGATAAATCGTAAAGGTTGACCCGACTCCTTCCTCACTCTGGACATCAATGCTCCCACCGTGAGCCTCGATGATTTTGAGGGTGATCGAAAGTCCAAGACCTGTCCCTTCCGATTTGGTGGTGAAAAAGGGATCAAAAATCCTCTTCAGATGGGAAGGTGAGATTCCCACCCCGGTATCCTTCACCTCTACCCCAACCCTCTCCCCGTCCAAAAATGTTCGAAGGGTTAATTTTCCACCCCTCTCCATGGCTTGAATGGCATTGAGAATCAGGTTAATGAGGGCTTGCTGGATCTGATGAACGTCGATCCATACCTTTGGAAGCCCTTCTTCTTTCAAGAATTCTAAAGAAATATTGGCTTTTTTAAATTTGGTCTGCAACATGTTGAGGCTATCTTCGAGCAGCGAATTGATCTGACCCTCTCTAAATTCGGCTGGCTTCGGTTTGGCGAAATGGAGCATATCTTCAACAATCTTCTGAATTTTTTCGATCCCTTCCTCTGTACTTTCAAGAAGCCTTCTTTCTGTTTCAGAAAGATCTTTCCTCCTCAAAAGGATTTGGGTATTGATTTTTATTCCGGCCAAGGGATTTCGAAGTTCATGGGCCACCCCTGCTGTAAGTTCTCCAAGAGAGGTCAACCGCTCCGTAAGGAGGAGTCGTTCCTCCGCCCTCTTCATCTGGGTGACATCCTTGCAGATTCGCGTGACCCCAATGATCCTTCCTTCGGCATCTCGAAGGGGAGAAAGGGTCATGTTGGTGATGATCTCCCGACCCTCCTTGGTCTGTCTCCTCACCTCCACATTGGGAATCACTTCTCCTTTGAGGACCCTGGCCATTAATTCTTTCATCAATCTCTCTTCCTCTTCCCTTAATTTTTTATCCTTAGGATAGAGAAACTCTGAAACCTTTTGACCAAGGACCTCTTCCTTTCCGTATCCATAGATCCGCTCTGCCCCCTCATTCCAGTAAAGGACTCTCCCTTCGAGGTCCACGACTGAAATGGCATCTCCAGCCTTCTCCACAATGGACTCTAAAAAATTCTTTGTCTCGATCAACTCTTTTTGAAGGCGGACTTTTTCGAGCATCAGATGAAATCCCTGAAGGGCTCGGTTGGCTACGAATGGGAAGGCTTTGGCACACTCCGGAGATCGATTGATATAGTCAAAAACCCCTTCTTTCATCGCTTCCAAGGCCACCTTAGAATCTCCTTGGGCAGTAACAAAGATGGTCGGAATTCCAATCCCCAATCCATTGTATCTCCGAAGCCACTCCAGCCCACTTCCATCCGAAAGCATTTGATCCAAGAGGAGGAGATCGAATTCTCCTTCTTGGAGTCTCCTCAAACATTCCTCTCCTGAAGAGACCGTCTCAATCTGATAGGGGTCATCAAGAACCCGAAGGGATTCTTTGATCATCTCTATGAAGTGGATATCTCCTTCGGCAATGAGAATCCGGATAGGCCGCTCCATTCCCAACCTTCCTTTCTAATCAGAATACCCTATTTTGATCTCATTGACAACCCTGAGGTCTTCTATTTATGATGGTATCCATGATACCTTTTCTGGTCCTTTTCCTCCTCTCCCTTCCTCTTTTTGGTTTTGGAGGAAACTTTCACGAACATCCCTCTCAGGTCTGGAAGGTAGGGGAGCGTCGATGGACGGTGGAGGAAGAGATCCTTTTTTCAAGATGGGTGGAGGAGAATTTGAATGAAGACTTCTTCCTTCGATATAAAATTCCTGTCGATTGCGCCGATGTTCCTTATGCGGTTCGATGGATCTACGCCCGTATTGCCCATCTTCCCGCTGCGGCGACGACCAAGAATCATCAACTCATTGGGCACTGGTCTACCCACTGGGGACATCTCCCGACCCATTTGGAGTGGCATAAGGATCAGCGCTTCCGAAGAGCCCTTCTCCATATGCTTACTGAAACCACCACCCGAACCCTTCCTATGGACACCTATCCCATCCGGATTGATCGGGACTCCGTAATCCCTGGGACGATCTTCTTTATCACCGAATCTCACTCCGGAGTGATTGGCCGAATTGTCCTTGACGGGAGCACGCTTCATCCCATCCAGACCTGGGAAGCAACGACGCCCGCAAAGCTTCAAAAACTAAATCTTAGAGATTTTTTAACCCCGAGGCCTGAATCGACCATCTTTTCGGGAATTGTAAAGTTTCGCTGGCCTGTTTGGGAGAATGGAAAATGGTCTTACCTTCCTGCAAATCAGCATCCCTTTTACTCTCTGGAACAATATTCCAAGGAGTTTACAGAAGGGCATTCTGACTTTGTCGAGGCCGTGGCTAAGAGGATCGATCCTACGATATACGATCCGTGGACAAAGGTGGAGAAACTGATCGAAACCCTCACGGCCTATCTGGCGGCAAGAATCCCCATCGTTCTCGAGGGCTATAAAAATTGTCAGAGAGGGAGATGCCCGGAAGGCTCTCCACTCTGGGAAGTCTACAGTACCCCCGGCCGGGATGGAAGAATCACCCTTTTGATGGATCATCTCCATCAACTCGTCGAATCCAATGCTCTGGACCACGAAGCCATTCGGAATCGGATGGAAAGCATTCTCTTTCCTATTGGAGAGGGTCTTACGGTCAGTTTTTATCACCTCTATCAGAACTATCCCTGGCTCTCCCCCCATCCAGGAGATTCGATTGAAGCCCGATGGGGACTCAAGAAATGTGAGATGATCTTTAAACAGATTCAATCGACCGAGCGCTCCATTTCGTTCATTGAGAGAACCTATCGAAAGAGAGATCCCCGATACGCTGACTTCGCTCTTCAGCAACAGCAGGAGATTCTCCGAAGATTAAAAGAGGAGTGGGGGAAGGCTCGATGCACCGCCTCCGAACCCCTTCCAAAAAGAGAGGATCGAATCAAAAAGAAACGTTGAACGGAATCTTCTAATTCTTCTTTTCTTTACGGACGAGTTCTTCTATCTTCTTGAGTAATTCTTCTGCTTCGAAGGGTTTTGAGAAAAAGGCATCGGCCCCGACCCTCTTCCCCACCTCTTCAATCTCCTGAGGGGTTCTTCCAGAGAGAAGGATGATCGGAATATCCTGAGATCGAGGATCGGATTTTAACCTCTGGCACACCTGATAACCATCTATTCGGGGAAGCATGATATCCAAAAGGATCAACTCAGGCTTTTGTTGATAAGCCTTCTTTATCCCTTCCTCGCCATCGCCTGCGGTATGAACCTCATAGTGATGGGCCTCTAACCTCATCTTCAGCATATTGGAGAGGATGGGTTGGTCTTCGACAATGAGAATTCTCTTCTTTGGTTTTAGAGGTTTTGGAAAAGTGGAAGGATCTCTGGAAAAATGTTCCCGTGCCGTATGGAGGATCTCTTCCCAGGACTCCCGGGAAAGCTCCTCAATCGACTGAATCAGAGTATCCGCACTCTGCTTCCCGTTGGAGAGCAACTCCTTCTGTCTTTCATTCAATTTCCCAGGAATCTCATCCAAAACCAGAGAAAGGCTCTCTTTAATGATGGCCAGAGGGGTTCGAATGATATGGGAGATCATCCCTAAAAGTTCATAGGTGAGAAATTCTAATTCATATCCCTGAAGTTCCTCTCCTCCGTGGCCATTCTCCACCAAGAGACGGTCTCTGTTCTTCACCTTCTCTTCCTCTTTTCTCAATAGCTCTTCTTTGATCGATTTGAGCTCTTCTTCCTTCTCGAGGAGTTTCTCCCTTAACCTTATCAGTTCATCCTCACGATTGGAAAGAGAAGGTTTCAGGATTTGAAGGAAATGGGAAGAGGTGAGTCTCTCTCCGATTAACCTATTCAATTGCTCTACGGATTTCATCGTATGTCTCAATAGAGCGAAGCAGTTGTCACAATTCGACCCGACCAATTTGTCGAGGATAATACTTGCCCCTTCACGAATGACCATGATCTCATTTCTGAGGTCGTGTCTCACGGAAGAAAGGTAGGCCTCTATCTTTTCATCTTCTCTCATTCTAAGGAACCTCCCTTTGGAATTTGAGTCAACGCCTCTTTACAAGTCCTTAAAAGACTCCCCACCGTAATCTCCTCACAAAATTCGACCTTTTCCTCCTTCGGCCTTTTTTCCAAAAGCCGAAGGGCATTTCTCAACATCCGAGAGGCCTCCCTCCTTCTTCTCTTCTGAAGGTAGAGCATTCCAAGATGGAAATAGGCAATGGGAGCACGAGGCGAAAGATAAAGAACCTTTTGAAATTGATCTTCGGCCTCATCCAGACGGTTAGAACTTAGAAACAGGATTCCTAAAAGATGGTGGGCCTCGACGGCCGTTGGATCCTCTTCCACAATCTTCTTCAGAATATCGGCCGCCTCCTGATAGTGTCCTTCATTCGCCAGTTGAGAGGCAATGGAAAGGGTGGAACGGATCCCTGGAGGTGGACATAGAGCTTTCCTCTCCGAAGCCTCCCCGGTTTTCGGAGAAAGGTCCTCTGGGGCTTTGCCAGGAACTCTTTTTCGATAGAAAAAGGTCTGGGGAAAGACCAGGGTCTCAAATTGGTGATCCATCTGCCAAAGGATTTCGGCGTGCCCGAGAAAAAGATAACCCTCGGGTAGAAGACAATGATAAAACCCATCAAGAATCCTCCTCGAACTTCGCTCATCGAGATAGATCAAGACATTCCGACAAAAGAGAAGATCGAGATTTTGCATCCTCTCGTCCGTGAAAGGATCTTTTGATAAATTATGATCTTCAAATTGAACCATCTCTTTTATCTCCGGATTCAGACTGAAGCCAGAGCCTTCGCTTTTGAAATATTTTTTTAAGTAGGCCTGAGGTAGAAAAGCCAGATGTTTCTCCTCATAAACTCCTCTTCTTGCTACAGCCAATCCTTTCCGATTGATATCCGTCCCTAAAATGGAAAGACGCCACTGAGAAGGAGAAGGGAGGCTCTCCCGGAGAGCGATGGCAAGACTATAGGCCTCGTCTCCTGTGGCACAGCCAGCAGACCAACAACGAATCTCCTTTTCACGAGACCTCTCCTTTCGCCGGACTATCTCGGGTAAAACAGATTCCATCAGAAGATCGAATTGGGCCTTATTTCTAAAGAAATGGGTCTCCTTTACGGTAATGAGATCGATCAGTTCTCTGAGTTCCGAAGCCCCTTCGGGATGGTATTTAATAAAATGATAATATTCCTGGGGGGATTGGAATCCCCTTTCCTTCAATCGGATAAAGAAGGCGGGTAAGAAAAATGGGTTTCGTTCTCGGTCCAATCGAATCCCACAGACTTCTAAGAAGAGACTTTCAAAAAGACCGAAATCTTCCTGGGACAAAGATAATTCTTTAGTCATTTTCATCCCACTCAAATCGAGCGCTCCTCATTCAGGGTTAAAATCCTTTCAGGATTGAGTAAAGGGATCATTCGCCCTCCGATCTGAGCGATTTCCGAAACGAGTTCTCTCCCGCTAAGCTTAGAGAGGACCTCTGGAACGGGGAGAATCTTTTCCTGAGGAAGAGAGAGGATCTCTCCTAATTCCTCTACGAGTAAACCAAAGGTTCTTCTCTGGATTTGACAGACGATCATCTTACGATCAGGTTCTTCTGATTCTTTTAAATTCAGTCTCCTTCTTAAACTCAGGAGGGCAATGAGGTGTCCTCTCAGATTCGTGACCCCCTCCATCCATTCCGGAATGTGGGGGATAGGCCTGACCTCTTTCACCTTTACGACCTCGCGGATATAAGAGAGATCCACTCCATACTCCTCTTTTGAAATTCGAAAGATTAAAAATTTCCTCTCGCCTTCCTTTTCAAAACAGAATCCATTCGCCTCGGAATTATTTTTCCTTTTCCTTCCTATCATGAGTTTATTTAATGGATGAGGGAGAGAAGCTCCTCTGCAATTTTTTCCAAAGAAAGAACTTGATCCACGGCCCCTGTTTCAATGGCCGCATGGGGCATTCCGAATACCACACAACTCTTCTCATCCTGGGCAATCGTCTTCCCCCTGGCCTGTTTGATCGCTTTAATTCCCAGGACTCCGTCCTTTCCCATTCCTGTCAAGATAATCCCAATGCTTCCTTTTCCATAAACCCTGGCTACAGATTCCAGCAATATATCGCCCGATGGCCTGTGTCCGTTCGTTGGAGGTTCATCGGACAGACTGATCCTTCCTCCCTCCACCACTCTCATCTGAAAATGGTCTGGGGCAATATAGGCGACTCCAGATTGGATGATCTCTCGATCTTCGCCCACCTTGATCCTGATCTTACATTCCTTGTTCAACCAATCCACCATCCCCGGCAGAAAACCACTGGCGATGTGCTGGACAATCACGATCCCGCAGGGAAAATCTTCGGGAAGAGGTTTCAGGATTTTTAATAAAGCCTGAGGCCCTCCGGTCGAGGCGACGATCGCCACCATCCTATGGGAGGCTCCGCCTTTTGTTTTTTTAAACAGAACCTCCCTTTTCTCTTCTCGAAATTTGAAAAGAGTTCGATCCAGAGGTTTTACTCGAGTCAGGCTTTTTATCTTCTCGATGAGCTCCTCTCCTGATCTCCCTTCTCCTTTTGAAATCAGATCACTCTTGTCCATCACATCCAGGGCTCCCCAGGAAATCGCTCGAAATACCTTCTCCATCCCTGTCTTAAAGACTGAAGAGGAGACAATGAGAATGGGTGTCGGATACCGGGTCATCACTTGCCGGGTGACCTCCAACCCATCGATCACCGGTAAGTCCATATCGAGGGTCATAATATCGGGTTTAAGATGGGGAAGAAAATCCAATGCCTCTCTTCCATCTCTGGCCACCCCAACGACCAAAATTTGGGGGTCATTGTTGAGAAGGCTCACAAGGATTTTACACATGAGAGGGGAATCTTCGACTACGAATACTCGAATCATCTTTGGTTCCAAAGAGTCCATTTTATCCTATCAATCGGTCGATCGTCTCCAGCAAATGGGTCTGATCAAAAGCCCCTTTCACAAGATAGGCCGAAGCCCCCACCTCCATCCCTCTCTTCCTGTCTTCCTCCCGTTGAAAGGAGGTGAGGATGACAAAAGGAATATCTTTATGGGCTTCACTTTTTTTGAGCGTCTGGCAGAGTTCAAATCCATCCATTCTTGGCATCTCGATATCGCTCAGGATGAGGTCATAGGAGTTTCGGGTGATCTGATTCAAAGCATCTAATCCATCCACGGCTGTATCGACCATGTATCCATGATTTTCAAGGATACTCCTTTCCAGTTCTCGGGTCGAAAAAACATCCTCCACCACCAGGATCCTCCCCTTTCTTTGAGTGGGTGCAGAGGAGGGAATGGTCTTGGGGAGATAGGACACCGGATAGGATCGAGAGGCTAAGAGATCTTCTATATCCAATACGAACACCACCTCACCATCCAACATCAACACCCCCCCGCTGATGAATTTCGCCTTTCCTAAATGTTTTCCCAGGCTCTTTACGAATACCTCTTCATCCCCAAGCACCTCATCCACTATGAGACCCGCCTCTCTTTTAAAGTTGGTCACAACCACGACCCAAAGCATCTTTTCTCTTCCTTTGGGGTCTTCTCGAATCTCTTTGATTCCCAATAGGGTCCTTAACTCTAATAGAGGAAGGAGACGGCCTTCGAAGGAAAAGGACATTCTTCCATCGAGGGTTGAAATAGCCTCTTGTCCCATTCGAATCACTTTTATAAGGGATGGGAGAGGAAGAAAGAAACGCCTTTCTCCCACTCGGACCAGAAGGGCTCGAAGAAGAGCGATCGATAAGGGTAGAGAAAGGGTGAATCGAGTTCCTTGACCTTTCTGAGTCTCTATGCTCACCCTGCCGCTCAATTGACTTATCTCTTTCATGACAATATCAAGCCCCATCCCTCTTCCAGAAAGCTCCGTGACGCCTGAGCTCGAGGAGTAACCGGGGGCGAAAACCAGATTCAATATCTCTCTTTCTGTCATCCTCAAAAGTTCCTCTTCCTTGACAAGCCCTTTCTTTAAGGCATTCGCTTTGATCTCCTCCACATCGATCCCCTTCCCATCATCTTCTATGGATAGGACAACTCGATCCCTCTCATTCCTGGCCGAGATTTTAATGGTTCCTTCCCTTGGTTTTCCGATGGCTTCTCTCTTCTGGGGCTCCTCAATCCCATGATCAATGGCGTTGCGTAAAAGATGGATCAGGGAACTTTTGATCCTCTCGATGACCTTTTTATCCAATTCGGTCTCCTCCCCGGAAACGAGCAGATGGATTTCTTTCCCAAGTTGGGAAGCCATGTCTCGAACCATTCGGGGAAAACCCTCGAAGATCGTCGAGAGGGGAACCATCTTAAGCTCCCTTGCCTTGGTCTGTAATTGGTCAATAATAGGATCGAGGTGAAAGGTTTCAGAAGAAATTTGTTCATACAATCTCTGGAATTCCTCTCTCACTCGCTCCAGCTGAGCTTCCCATTGGCTGAGGAACGACATCCACTCCCTTGATGAAGAGAGACGATCTTCCTTCATTGCCTCTTTGAATTTCGAGATACTTCTCTGAACCTCTTTCATCAACCTTAAAATTCGCTTCGTTTGAGAGACCCGGGCCGAAGATTTCATCCTTTGAATAACCACTTCACCGATTAAATAAAGGAACCTATCCAATCGACTCAAGGAAACCTTTAAATACGCTTCACTCGGTTCGGAAGGGGAGGAGCCTTCTCTTTGAGTGAGTGGAAGGGTGTCCGGCCCGCACGGAGCCTGTTCTTTATCCACCTCGTTTCTTGAAAGGCAGGACTCTAAACCTTCCTTGATCTCGGAAAGGTCTATAGGGGGGCTATCCTCCCTGAGGATTCGACCTAAAAGGATTCGAAGGGCGTCAATCCCTCTGAGCATTCGATCCATAGAATAGGAATCGAAAAGGATCTTTCCAGAGGAAATGGCCTCCAGGACATCTTCCATCCGATGGGTCAGATCTTGGATATCGGTAAACCCAAAAACCCGAGCAGCCCCTTTGAGGGTGTGGACCTCCCGAATAAGTCTCCGGAGAAGCTCCTTATCCCCGGACCCTCTTTCTAATTCGATCAGCCCGTTTTCGAGTTTGGTAAGATGTTCCTCACTTTCAATCTTGAAAATAGCGAGGAGATCTTTTAACTCGGACATACCCTCGATCTCTTTTTAGGTTCTCCGTTCTGCCGAAGGGGTCTCTGAAATGGCCTTCTTTAACTCCTCGGATAACTGGTTGAGTTGAAAAGCGGACTCGGCCATTTGACGGGTAGAGGAGACAAACTGTTTGGTTACGGAATCGATTTCTCTCATGGCCTGAACGACCTGCTCCGAAGCAATCCTTTGCTGTTGGGTAGCAATCGAAATCTCCTTGGCGGATCTGGCCGTCTCTTCCATCATCTCCAGTCCCTTTTTGACCCATTTCGTGGAGCCTTCCATACTCATAATGGAAGCATTGGTTTCTCCTTGGATCTCCTGAATGAGTTGACGAATCTCTTCGGTCGCCTCAGAAGAACGTTCGGCCAGCTTTCTGACCTCCTGGGCCACCACCGCAAATCCCCTTCCGACCTCACCCGCCCGAGCCGCCTCGATGGCCGCATTGAGGGCCAGAAGATTGGTCTGGTCTGCAATCTCATCGATGAGCTTTGTGATGTTTCCGATCGATTGGGATTTCTCCCCGAGAGAGAGGATCTTCCGTGCGGTCTCGTTGACTTTTTGATCCATCTCCTTCATCCCTGCTAAAGTCTCTCCTGCCAGCCGAGCCACATTTTCTGCATTCTTGGCAATATGGGTCGCCGTGGTGCTTAGCTCTTCTATCGTAGTGGTCACTTCGCTGATCCCGGTCGACTGTTCTGCCGCCCCCGCCGCCTGGGCTTCGGATGCAGCACGGATCTGAGCGGAGGAAGTACTGATTTGAAGGCAAGCATTTCGAAGGTGCTCGATCATTCGTTTCATCTCCTCATAGGCCTTCTTAAGATCCGAGATATCTCGAACGATTCCTCGAAACCCGATTGGCTCTCCTGAAGGATCCTTCCTTAAAGAGATCGACACCTCTACCACTTTTCGAGTCCCATCCCTTCGGACGAGTTCGTAATCACATCCTCCACGGGCGAGCCGTTGGCTATACACTTGATGAAAGGCTTCGAAGACCTTGCGGGCATTCTCTTTGTCCAGAAACTGTCGGTCGTTCATCCGAAGCATCTCTTCCTTGGTATATCCATGGATTCGGCACATCGAATCGTTGACAAAGGTGAAGTTCCCCTGAAGGTCTGTCTCATAGTACCCCTCTTCGATACTCTCAAGGATGCTCCGATATTTCTCCTCGCTTTGACGAAGCGCCTCCTCGGAGAGCTTTCGTTCGGTAATATCTTTGATCGTCCCTTTGTAGCCAACGATCTCTCCCTCTCGATTCTTCCTCGTATTGACAGTGAGGAGGGCATAGATCTTGCTCCCATCCTTCTTTTTAAGTTCTATCTCCATATCCTTCACGTAATTCTGTCTCGCCATGATCTCCTGAAATTTCTTTCGATCTTCTGGGTGGTAATAGGTTTCCACGACGTGGGTCTTCATCAGCTCTTCTTTACTTCCATACCCAAAAAGCTCAACCATCGCCTCGTTGAGGTCCACAAATCTTCCATCGGTCGTGGTGATGAATAAGGGTTCTTTGGATTCATTGAAGAGAGTTCGATACTCCTTCTCTGATTCTTCAAGGGCCCGCTCCATTCGCTTTCGCTCTGAAATGTCACGAACCACTCCCCGAAATCCGATGGGAGTTCCTGAACCATTCTTTCTTAAAGAGATCGAGATCTCGACAAATCCTCTACTTCCATCCCCTCGAAGGATCTCACATTCTGATTTTCGGACAGGCTGTCCGGTCTGAAATACGTGATGGTAGATCTGAAAGAGCTTCTCGGCACTTTCGGGGACTAAATATTGTCGTTCATTCATCCCCATGAGTACCTCTTTTGGATATCCGAGGAGTTGACACATGGACTCGTTGAGAAAGGTAAAATTTCCCTTCAGGTCCACTTCATAAATCCCATCGTCGATGGTTTGAAGAATCTCCAGAAGCCTCTCGGATTCCTTAAAGGGGCTCCTTTGCTCTTTAGAAAACACTCCAAATAGAACTCTCTTCATCTCTTCCCTCACTCCCTTTCTCTAAGAGTTTTTCGACATGAACCAAACCCACCCATTTTCCTCCCCATCTCCAGGCCCCTTCTAAAACTCCTTCCATCTCCTCTCGAAGGAGAGGAGGAAGGGGTTCCGTCTGATCGATCGGGATCTCAACGGAATCTAAAACCTCATCGACCAAAACTCCGGTCTCCATGGATCCTGATTCCACCACGATCATCTTGGTTTCCTCCACTCCTTCATCCTTTGGAAGACCAAGGACTGTCTTTAGATCCGTCACGGATAGGATATTCCCTCTGAAATTGGTCACTCCAGAAATCCACGGGGGTCCGAAAGGAAGGGGGGTGATTTTGGGTCTTTTTAAGATCTCTTTTATTTTTGAAATCTCTATGCCGTAATACTCACGATGGAGTCGAAAGACAATCCACTGACGTTTTTCCTCTTGAGCCTCCTTATCTTCATATAGCTTGCTCCCCTCATGGAGTATCTCTTCAAGAGAGACCAAAGATTCATTTCTCTCTTGTTTCAACACCGGGCTCTCCACCTTCCACTCCTTTTAGGGATTCCCCCCTCTCTTCTCGATAAAATCTTTAATCCTTCTTACCATTTCCTTTCCTTCCAAGGGCAAACACAGATATCCATCCCCTCCTGCCTTTTGGGTGAGGGAGTTCAATTTCTCTTCGTCTTGTGCAGAGATAAAAACAATGGGTAGAGAAGGATCTCCATTTTTCAGGATCCGACAAACTTCATCTCCCCTCATCCCAGGGAGTTGATAATCTAATAAAATGAGCTGATATCGATTCTTTTGAATCTCCTCAATCCCTTCCTCCCCGGTCTCTACGGTTTTTACCCCAAAGCCTTCCGCCTCGAGTCTGAACTTCAGCATCGCATTAATCGATGGGCTATCCTGAATGATGAGGATTTGATCCATCTGTTAATTCTTTCCTACAGCAAGAAAATATTTGGCAATATCAATATGATACTTCATCGGATCCAGAGTCTTGAGGATACTTCTCCTGTATCTCCCTTTCTCATCTCTCTCCATGAGGTCAGCCAACGTCACCCGTTCTTTTCGATCCCCTCTTTTCTCGATCAATAGGACTTGAGGCCGATCCAGATGTTCAGGATCTGGATTCGTCTTGTAGACAATCCCCATCTCTTTTGTATCCAGGAGCACGAGGGATCCAATAGGGTAAAGCCCGATCACTCCGATAAATATCTTCAAAAGAATCGGATCGTAATGGGTGGTCTGTTCCCTGAGCAGAAGGGCTAAGGCTTGCTCGGGGGTAAAAGGAATCTTCTTGTAAATCCTGGGAGTGGTCATTGCATCGTAGGCATCAGCAATTTGAATGATTCGGCCAAAAAGGCTGACCTGTTTTTTCCTAAAGAGTTTGGGGTAACCCGTGAGGTCATTCTTGAGATGATGGTCAAAGATCCCTATCACCATTCTCGGGTTGATCTCTCCCAACTGTTTTAGGTTCAGCACAACCTCAACGCCCATCAGGGGATGTTTTTTCATAACCCCCCATTCCTCTTCATCCAAGGGAGCTGGTTTATTTAACACCTCGAGAGGAATCCTCGACTTTCCAATATCATGAAGCATCGCTGTAATCCCCAATTCGCTCAATTCATTTCGAGTAAGTCCCAACCGTCTTCCGATGGCTAAGGCATAGATCGCTACGTTGACAGAATGGTTGAAGGTATATTCATCGTAGTTTTTGATGGTCGCCATCCCGAGCAGAATCGATTCGTCCTCCATGATCAGGTGAACGGCTTTTCGGACCAGTCGTTTGAGCCTTCGAACATCCGCAGAGGGTTTTCCTTTAATTTGAGTGAATACCCCTTTGATGGCTCCTATGCTCTCAAAGAAGACCTTCTTTCCTATCTCTCGAGAATCCTCCTTTTTCGTTAGCGGACCTTCCTCTTGTTCCATCTCTTCCAAGGGATGGATTTCGATAGAAAAAATCTGCTTTGCCTTTAAACTCTCCCACAACCGATCTGCATTCTCCTTCTTTCCCTCTTCCAAACCCATAAGAAGGTAAATGAACTCCCTCAGAGGAGTCTCTTCGATCACCGCCTTGAAATGGACCTCCCCGATTCTCCTTTTCTTTAATTGGGTGAGGAGATACTTATAGCTATTGAACCCTTCCACGGAATATCGAAGTCTCTGTTCATTGAGATAGATGTCCTCTCCAAAAATTTTTAGGCAGAGGTCTCCTTGCTGGTGGATGAACGTGTTGATCGCCTCCAGACACTCCTGGGTAAATTGATGAAGCGCAGTATTTTTAGAATCATAGATCTGAGAGACTCTCATGAGCACGTGGAGTTTCGTGAGAAGATGGGTTCCCAATTTTGACAGATCCCTTTCCCATTCCCCCTTTGGGATGGAGGCATCTTTCGAAGTCGGTTGGGTGAGGGGGGGCATCTCCATTTGGTTCTCCTTTTAATGAATCGATTGAGCCATAGAGGCAACCTTTTGTTTCCCCTGGGTCTTGCTCAAGACTTCGTCTCTCCCCAAGAGTTGAAGGGTATGAGTGGCACAGAGTCGCATCTCTTCCCATTTTTCCTTCTGAAACCATCTCTTCTTTTGGGCAATCTTTTTTAACATGGGAATGACCTCCGGGGAGCCAGTTTCTCCCAGGGCCCTGAAAAAGGCGACTTTCTCTTCATAGTCTCGTTTTAAAAACTCCTTGGAAAGGACAATTTCACTCAGGATTTTGACGGCCTCCTCTTTAGCCACCTTGGCAAAAAGAAACGAGGCTTTAGCCCGAATTTCAGCCATAGGGTCTTCGAGGAATTTCTGAATCAGCCCTCTCCCTTTCTCGCCAAATCTTTTAAGTAACTGGAGGGTCTCCTCTCTCACCTTGGGGTCTGGATGGGAGGCCAAATTTTCTAAATACAAAGGGGTAGAGGGATGACCGATCTTCCCAAGGATATAAAGAAGGTGAGAGATCAAAAAGGGGTTGTTCTCTTTTAAGAAAGGGAGAAAAGGCTGAATCTCTCCCTGAGAGAGCTCCACAAGGCGATCGCAAATCATCTTTCTCCACTTTCCCGATTCAAGGCTACCTAAAAGATGATAGAGAGGCCCTATGGCCTTCTTCGATAGAAGTTGAAGATATTGAAGCACCCATTCCGATCCCATCTCCCCGGCTTTCAAGATGATTTCTTTGAGCAGTGCTGGGGAACGAGGAGTAGAAAAGGCTTCAAGGATTTGACGGATCGCAAAAATCTGTTTGTCCTTCAATACCATTGTCTCGAGTGTCTCGTTAAGTCTTCTCAATATGAATAACGCTTGCTGAATCTCCCCCCGCTCGAAAAAGGAACGGATGGTCCGCTCAAAGTAGGAGATCATATTTTCATAAGCACTCACATCCTCCCCAAGATGAAGAAGGATCTCGATCAGATTCTCAATTAAATGAATAAGGTGTCCGGGTTCTCTTTCCTCCCGAAGTTCCCGATTGATTTCCTCAATTTCAAAGGGAGTAAGCTCACAGGCCTGGACTAAGGATTGACCGGGTTTGGGGTTCAAGAGTTGCCTCAATTCCTCCCTCTCGAAAGGAGGGGCCCCTTTTCCCATTTCAAAGGAAGTTGAATCTTCGAATCCACTTCCCCGGAAACCTCTGAACTCTACTCGTTCTATCAAATCCTCTTCGCTCCCAGGAACCCAGCGAGTCTCTCCATCTAAAAGATCATCGACGATCGTGAAGTGGATATGGGGAAACTCTTTTTCCCAAAGGAGGGTAACCAGATCGTCCTCCATTCGGTTCACCGTTTCACTCTTTTTCATGATATGGAGAAAATCCATTATTTCTTTGAATTCGAGCCCGCGAAGAAATTTTATTTCCCGGATTCCATCTTTAAAGAAGAAAAAGGCTAAACTCTCTTTGATATCCTGATTTTCATAAATGACCTTTCCACAATAGAAGAGTCGGCCTTCTCCGACATGGATGGAAAAGGAGTCGAACTCTTCAAAA
>Ga0209102_1000668_pt1 | contig 21406 bp, 17 predicted proteins | sample ConPoolayeHmetaG_FD_185483 | JGI IMG/M metagenome (GOLD analysis project Ga0209102, IMG submission 185483) | Hot spring microbial mat communities from California, USA to study Microbial Dark Matter (Phase II) - Cone Pool mat layer H metaG... ...
ATATAAGAATATAGGAGGTAATATCTATGGAATTGGTTAAAAGATTCACACCGCATGAGCTGTGCCAGGCACTTGGAATCAGTAAATCAACCTTGTTTTATTGGGAAAAGGAAAATCTAATCCCCAAAGCGCACCGGAGCTTGAATTTAAGGCGGTCAAGATGGTGGACGGCGGAGCAAGCTAAAGAGATTGCGGACTATAGATATTTTAGAGAATATGGTAGGGTTAGTTCCGGCGGTTGCCCTAACCCACATTCTTAGCCTAGAATGACGCTCTACAATGCGATTCTAGGCGGGTATTCGGAGCGGTGAGGGTAATTCTACCTATCCTGCTTTTCCCTTGCCAGAATTTTAACAGTATATTCCTTTGGCATGAGTAGATTCTTATTAGCGTTAATGAAAATGATAATCTCGTTAAAAAACTTTGCTGTTTCAATGTTTACAAAGTCCTTTTGCAATTCCTTCTGTAATTCTTCAGTTGCCCATTTAAGTGGGTCACTTAGGAAATCCGCAAGGTTTCCCTCGGCCTTCGGTGCCTGCTTACCCTTTTCCCACAAGCTAAAGCATAATTCATATTCTGCCATATTCTTACCCCCCTTTACATAGACAATACGCCATAAAATGAGTGTTGTCAAACGCTCGCATTGTACCTTAACAATTGAATAAACCGAAGCTAAAAATTTGCGTTATTTTTGCGTTAAACTGATTAAAACACCTTAAAACAAAAGGGTATGCTAGATACAAAACGGTATGTGGTGAAAAATCAATTTAGCTATGCAAGCGTAAATACACACAATTTGGAGACCGCTGCTCTTCCAGACTGAGCTACACTCCTGCGAAGCTAAGTTTCAATTCTTTGCCCAGTTTTAGTTAAAGTTGACAAAATCGGCGTTTTTCGAACACTTTTCCCGCTGGTAATACCTCATCCAGTAACGCCGTAGCATCCTCTTACGCACTTTCAATTATATGCCAACAGACGTCCATTGTAAAGGTAACCGAGCTATTGCCCAACACTCCTCCTAAGCATCTATTCTTACCTCACATATGTGATAGGGTCTAGCCCGGCGATTATTCTTTCCACCCTCGTAATGTCAAGGGCATTCACCTTGCCGTCCATGTTGGCATCACCGCCCATCACCGGAGCAGGCCAGCGGCATGACACGGGACACGGGGGTTGTGTCATCGGCTGTGCTCAGGGGGTTCCAGCCCAAAGGCGAGGTAAGGTCTACCTGGCTCATAGGGATATTCCGGAAGTGGCACCCCGGTTCCTGACCTGTACTTGAGGGGTTCCGCCGCGATACTCCCATTAGAGACCTCTGCCGGCGTGAAGGCATCCAACCGAACATCTGCTATCCCTAGCTGAAGATTTACAAGAGTGTGAGTTAAAGAGTGACACGCTGATTCGGGGAATTCCGCCGTTCTGGAAGCCCTCAACTGAGTCTGGTGAGCCGTGCAGGTCTCGAACCTGCGACCACCTGATTAAAAGTCAGGTGCTCTGCCTACTGAGCTAACGGCCCCCTGTCTCCAGCTCAGCCTAGTTTAGCAAATCTTAGCTTCTTCCGCAACTTGTGCGGCAATAACCTGTCCCCCTGCACCCTTTCTCGCCTCCGCCTTAACGTGTACCGGTCGACAGACCACAACGGCATGCTTTTCTCATCGCCGTCAAAGTAGAAAATGCCATTGACGTTGAACTTATAAAGCGCGGCCGTTTTCTCTACCTGCTATCTTCTCCAGAGCTGGCATTGAATCGTCCGGCAATATCACCCGGGCCTGAATCTGGGCATTTGCTGCGGCGGCCAGAGCTCCTCAGCCACATCATCCAAGCCCAGTTCCAGCAGTTTATTCCGACTCGGCTTAGTTGTCACCCGGTCCCAATCAAGGGCCCCCAGGTTCCAGTATGTTTCCGCTTCAATGTCCAGCGACACCCCAGCCAAAGGCCCATCACTCTGAGGAGGTCGGCCAATTATCCTGCCGTGCACCTTGCGTTCCAGAGGATTGATGCCCTCTCGCAAGGTGAAGACATGCCTCATATTGGCAATCCTTTCGCCTGCTTTAAGCAGTTCATTCAACGAGCAGTCCCACCCGGTTATAGCCCTCATCATTTTCTCAGCATAGGTACCACGGTCCATTCCCATTCCGAAGATTATCATGCAGTTACCTGTGGCGTTGACAAGGTGGCTCATGAAGCTGGAAGGCCCGAAGTCCTGCGTGTGCCGACCGGGGGTAGCATCCATCTTGTATGCAGCGACAGAAGCCATTCCGGCGTGGCGCAGTCCAGGAAGCTTAGGGTCGTGCATCCCCAGCTCCTGACCCCCGATATGTACCGCATATTTCTTGGCTCCCCGGCCAATCCTCTCGGCGGCTAGCTTCACGCCATCAGCCAAGACATCGCCGAAGCCTTCACGCTTCACCATTTTCTCCACCATAGCGACAAGTGCCCGATGGTTGCCCCAGGTGAGCTGAATGCCATCCGTATCCGCCTCAGTAATGATACCGTGCTCATAGCACTCCATGGCAAAAGCGATAACGGTCCCGGCGGAGATGGTATCCATCCCATAGCTGTTGCACCAGTGACTAGCCATAGCTATTGCCTCAGCATTAGTATTAAGACAGTTAGCACCAAACGCCCCGATGGTCTCATATTCCACCCTCTGATTACCTTCCGGGTACCTGTACTCGCCGGTCCCTTCTTTCAGGCTGGCTTTACAGGCAGCCGGACAGCGCCAGCAACCAAACCGGCTTTTTACATTGGCTATCATTTTGTCCCTGTGGAGACCCGAGACATCAGGCAATTCAATAACACCGATACCTCCCCAGTTCTTGACCGGCGTATCGCCGCTATGGGCTGAGGTGTCGCCGTGCCCGCTGGTGCCATACTGGTGAAATCGCTCCAAAAATGGGGTCTTCTTCAGCCCCTCCAATTGCTCCTGCCTTATTTTATTAGCTGCCTCCTCATCGGCTATAGGTACCTTCTTGTCTCCCCTAGCGACCACCGCCTTGAGTTTCTTGGAGCCCATCACCGCCCCCAGTCCCGACCGCCCGGCCGCATCTCCTTTATGGGAGATGATGCAGGCAATGCGGGAGAGTTTCTCTCCCGCCGGCCCTATGCAAACAACACTGGCGGTCCCACCGTGTTCAGTTTTCAGCGTGTCCTCAGTCTCATAGGTATCTTTTCCCCAGAGGTGAGAGGCGTCTCTCAATTCGGCTTTACCATTGTCAATCAGGAGGTAGACTGGCTTCTCGGAAATGCCGGCGAAAAACACGCCATCATAGCCGGCAAACTTGAGATGAGGGCCAAAATCCCCTCCGGAATTGGCATCTCCCCACCCACCGGTAAGCGGCGATTTCCCCACTGCCTGATAGCGGGCGCCACCAATGGCAGGACTGCCAGTAAACGGACCGGTAACCAGTCCCAGGATATTTTCTGGTCCGAGCGCATCAACCCCTCCCTTCTGTCGGCTGTAAAGAACCCTGGCACCAATACCATAGCCCCCGATAAAATTTCGATAGAGCTTCTCGTCGGGTGTTTCCTCTTTTATCTGTCCCGTCGAAAGGTTCACGAACAGGAGTTTTCCCATGTACCCTCCAGCCATTTCTTTCTCCTTTCCCTAAGATTGCATTCAAAATTTTCTCATTTTACCATCGGGCCAGTCTTGGGTCAAAGCTCTTTCTGCATCTTTACGTGTTTGATGCCAACCTCCCAGAAAGGTGAGCCTACCTCCTCAAAGCCACACGCCTTGTAGAAGGCAACCACGGGATATTGGGCATGGAGAACCACTTGCTTTATCTGTCTATTCTTCAGTTCTTCACTCAGGAAGGAAATGATTCTCCTTCCGATTCCGCTACGGCGGAAAGGTTTTAAGACAGCCATTCTTTCTATCTTGGCTAGCCCAGCGGATAAAAACAGGACCCGGGCAGTGCCGATAACCCTATCCCCGTCCTTGGCCACCATGTGCAGTGCTTCCCTGTCATGTTCATCTAATTCTACGTCTTCCGGGATACCTTGCTCTTCCACAAAAACCTGCCTCCTGACGGCGAAGGCCCCTTCTAACTCATCATCACTACTTACCAGCTTATATATAAGTTTGTCCATAGCGATAAGGTCGTTCACATCACGGGTTAGGCATTCTTGAGACTGCGAATGACTTCACCGAGGCCGGGCCTTTTGCCATACATCAGCAGGTATATCCTGAAGACCTTGGCTATTACAAGTAGTCCTCCAGCTACAGACACAGCGAGTAGGGCAATGCTGAGGCTCAGTTCCCAGAGGGCAATGTCAGCCAAGCCTAGCCGTGCCATCACTGTTACCGGAGCGGTAAGAGGGAAGACAGTAAACGCCTTGACAATGGTGTGCCCAGGGTTCTCGATGATAAAGGGAAGGAACCAGAACGGTGATGCCGCAACAAGAGTGAATATCGTGGAGAGTTGCTGTCCCTCGCGCACGGTTGGGCTGATGGCACCAGCGCCTGCCAGGAGTATGGCAAACAATAAATAGCCGAGGACAAAATATACTACACCTAGGATAACAAGGCTTGTTGGAATTTGAAGTGAACTGATAAGACCGCCTATTGTCGCTGAGGCTATGCGTAAGAGCAGGGGTGCTGAGACGAGCCAGACAAGTATCTGAATCAGCCCGCTAGCCCCGAGACCGAGAACCTTACCCGCCAGTAGCTGGGTTGGTGAGACCGACGAGAGCAATATCTCCATGATACGGTTTTCTTTCTCTTCACTGAGCCCTTCAAGAAGATAGCCGGCAGAAAAGAAGATAGATAGCATCAGCAAAAGACTGAAAAAGTACGGGACGACAAATGCTTCAGGCCCGCCTTGCTCGGTGGCTATCTCTCCCGTCGGGGTAAGTCTGGTGGTCACCAGTTGCATCGGCGCCTTTACTCGGTTGATGATTTGTGGGGTAATCTTCTCCTTCAAAAGGTTACTCACTAGGAAATCATTTATCACTCGCTGAGTTCTATCCGGTATCTCCAGCTCTCGCGCCAGGGTATATCTAAAGACTACGCCGGTGGTAAGATAATCCTCGGGAATGACGAAATACTCGGTAATCTCACCCCTTATCAGGGCTTGTGTCGCTGAGTCCTGTGTATCGAATGGTATGAGGGACACCCCTTCTTGCTCGGTAAAACTGCCAAACCCGCCAGCCTCATCAATATAACCGAACGCCTTCTCCTCGGTAGCTGGTCGGCTAATATTGCTGAAGACCTGGGAAAGGCCTATTGCCAGCAGGCCAAGTAGCGGAAAGGCTAAGGTGAGGATGATAAATAGCTTCCTGGTTACCATCCGCTTGAATTCATGCCTGATTATCAATATCGTCTTGTTCATTCCTCTCTACCGACTATCTTTAAGAATATCTCGTTGAGAGACGGCGTCATAATTTCAAAACGCCTTACCGTAATACCGGTGGCCGCCAGTTGCTTGAGAACCTCGTGTGGCGTTGTCCCGGCATCGAGAATGAGTTCAGCATAGTTCCGATGGTGATGTACCGCCACAACACCCGGCATGTCAGCAAGGTGCCCTTGATAGTCCAGACGGATTGAATTACTTTGATACTTAGATTTGATTTCAGCTATACCACCGTACAAAACCTGTTTCCCCTTGTCTATCATTAGAACACGGTCACAGAGTTCCTCCACCTCATTCATCCGGTGGGTGCTTAGAATCACCGCTTTATCTCTACTCCTCAGGTCAAGTATCATCTCTTTAAGCAACTCAGTATTGACCGGGTCCAGACCGGCGAATGGCTCATCCAAGATTACCAGCTCCGGGTCGTGGACAATGGTAACGATGAACTGAATAATCTGCCCCATGCCCCGACTCAATGCCTCAATCTTCTTTTCCTGATGCGCCAGCATATCTACCTGTTTTAACAGCTCGCTGGCTCTATCTCTGGCTAGTTCCCGGTTGATACCCTTTAATGAAGCGAGGTAGGTGATAGAATCTATGACGCTCAGTTTTCTATACAGACCTCTCTCCTCAGGTAGGTATCCTATCCGGTTCTTGGTGGACTCACCCAGCGTTTCACCAAAGACTCTGATACTACCTGAGTCTGGTTTGATAATGTCCATCATCATCCTTATCGTAGTTGTTTTACCGGCGCCATTAGGCCCAATCAGCCCAAATATCTCGCCATGGTTAACCGAGAAAGAGATATCGTCTACCACCGCCCGGTGGTCATACCGCTTGGTTACGTTGTCTACTTCGACAGCAAACACTTCAGCGAACCTCTGCTTGCCAGAGGGCATTATATCAAATTAGAGAGGCTATTTTAACAATCCTCGAGAAGGGCGAGTCTACGAGCGAAGTTTAGTTTTTCTTTCTAGCAATGTACTTGACCGGAGCGTGTTTCTTGACACTGGTGGGGCGTACGGATGCCTCTTCAGTAATCCTGGCATCAATAAAGATAAAAGGTTTGCCAACGCGTTTTACATCCAGAGGACAATGCATGACACCCTTGGGGATGAAGATGTAACAGGGATAATTGATTCTAACGATTTTATCACCGAGCGTCATTTCAATATCGGCGTCCAATTCAGCGAAATTATTGCTATCGCCAATGAGGTAGACCCACTGGTCGAAGGGATGTTTATGAGTCGGCAAGCCCATGCAGACCGGCTCGGTGATATGGGCAAAACCCATTGAAAGGACAGATTCGGGGATCTCAACATTCCCCAGTCCCGTAACCATCGGCTCTCTAATTTCGTCGTGGATGGATTTCCAGGGCTTCAGCTCAACAACATTAGGCTCGCGCACGATGTTCTTCAGGTTATCCATTCCTACCATACTAGTCTCCTTAAATTAAAACTGAAAATGATTTTATGTCATTCTAATACTAATCGTAGCCCTCATCCTTCCACCTGTTAGCCCAGTCTATTCTCTCCCTTTCATCTTTGGGTAGTAGCTGTCTAAATGATTTCTCGGTATGAAATGGACCCTGGTTTACCTCGATGAATATCCACGGTCTTCTCGTATTGACAGGTCTCCACGGCGCATGAATGAAATTCGGCGGGATCCATATCACGCAGGTCTCCGTGATTATATGTTTCTCCAGTTCTGGCCCAAGATAGATAATCGCCTCGCCACCGAGGTCTCGCGGATTGTTCGGGTCGGTGCCAATGTGGAAGAGGAGCTCGGCATCCCGGTGGATATGCGGCGGGTGACCCGCATACGGTCTGTCTTCGAAGAGAGCCTCTTTACCCGGCATTATCCAGTGTACCATATAGAACTGGCATCCCTTAAAGGTATTGCTGTCCATCCGTGCCAGCATGGGGCCCAGAGGATGCTGGAATTCTGAGTCATATTTGTAAATATATTTCCCGTATTTTGTTTTTGCCATTTTTTTATCTCCTTTCTCCATGGTGTCTTAATTAAACCAGAAATCAACCGTCAACACAACGATAGCGTCAGGCATAAAGGCTGGAATCTCAGAAATCATGTCTGTTACGACCTCTGTCACGCTAGCGTATTTGAACCAACTATGTCTGACAGCATCAAACACATCTTAGCCTGACCTTGGTTAGGAACAGGGATGAACAAGGCGTCTCTGGTTAAATTCGAAGTTAACCCCCCGCGCTCTGACAGCGGGCGCTTGAGGCTGAATGCCTCGCTGGGAGTATTTCTTTTGGGATTCGCGGTGTGGTATTCTTTACTTTGGCGGGCTTCCCGCGGAGACCCCGCTGGTGAGTTTTACATCGTGCCAGTCTATAATCCTGGGTTTCCGCGTGTCCAGCCGAAAGGAATGGGAGAAAGGATATCGGGAAATGAAAGCAATGATTCTGAAGGAAATCTGCGAAATCGAGCTGGAAGGGAGAGGGCGACAGCGGAAAGACCTGCCACTAAAAGCGGAACCTCTCGAACTGGTTGATTTACCAGTTCCAAAGCCCGGGCCAAAAGACATATTGGTTAGGGTTGTTGCCTGTGGTATCTGCCGTACTGAACTTGACCAGATAGAGGGCAGGATCTCACCGCCAAAACTGCCAATAATTCCAGGACATCAGCCGGTGGGCATAGTTGAAGACCTTGGGGCTGAAGTGACCAGATTCAAAACCGGGGAACGAGTCGGCGGCACCTGGATATATTCCAGTTGCCGCCACTGCCGCTTCTGCCGGGAAGGCAGGGAGAACCTGTGTGAGGGGTTTCAGGGCACTGGCTGCCATGCCCACGGTGGCTACGCTGAATACATGATATTCCCCGAAGACTTTCTCCATAGAATTCCAGATAGTTTTACCGACCTGGTCAAAGCGGCTCCCTTAATGTGCTCCGGGGTAATCGGCTATCGTTCTTTGAAGCTTAGCGGTATGGAGGATGGCAAAACCCTCGGTCTTTATGGTTTTGGGTCAGCCCACCACCTGGTAATCCAGATGGCCAATTTCAAGTTCCCCCATTCCAAGAAGTTCGCCATCAGCCGGAATCCTGCGGAGAGAGAGCTGGCCAGAAAGCTGGGGGCTGACTGGGTGGGGGATATTGAAGACAAGACCCCAGAAAAGCTGGACTGCGCCATTGATAGCACCCCGGCGTGGAAACCAACCGTGTATGCCCTGGAAAACCTGGAAAAGGGCGGCAGATTGGTTATCAATCTTATCAGAAAAGAGGAAATAGATAAGGAATTTCTTCTGAAGCTGGACTATCCGAAACACCTCTGGCTGGAAAAAGAAATTAAAACCGTAGCCAATGTAACCCGACAGGATGCCGAAGAGTTCCTGGACTTAGCCGCCAAGATGCACATTGAACCTGAGATTCAGGAGTTCAAGCTTGAAGAGGCGAATAAGGCGCTCACCGAACTAAAGAGCGGTAAGATCCGCGGCTCAAAGGTCTTAAGAATGGCATCATGAAAACAGGGGGCAAGAAATGCGGGCAGTAGAGTCCGCAGAATTTATAAATAGGACGCGTCCATCTACTCTGGAAACTACGGCGTCAGGTGTGAATTAACAAAAAAGCCAGGTCGTTACTCAAAGACCGCTAATGAGTATTCGCGCAACTCTGTCGAAGTAGTGCTTGAGCAGGAACTTGAGTATGGTCAAGGAACCCGGGTCTCCCCAGCCGGCACCGATGGGCTTTGCTCTTCCGGCTATCTCTCGCATGGGCTCCGTGATGTCCGTCGTCCTGCCCACTTGAGCAACCTTTTCTCGCCCGAAATTACTTGCTGAAACTGGATAGTTCGTTTAATATATAGGCATTTAAAACCGCAGCCTGCAGGAGTAAATCAGACCTACTATATTACTCAGGAGTCGTTAATGAAAAGGGATGATTACAATATCACTTATCCCAATCCCGTCCCCGAAGGAGTAATTCTTGAGAAAAACGTTCCTGCCCCGATGCGTGACGGAGTAAGACTGGCCCTCGATATATACAGACCCGCTGTCGGTAAGGGGCCTTGGCCGGCAATCCTTGCCTACTCACCATTCCAGAAGGAACGCTTCTTCGAGAGTGCCAGACCGTCTTTCTACTGCCCGAATGGGTATGTTTGCGTCCAGGTTGCGGAGAGAGGCAGCGGGTTTAACCAGGGTAAATTCACCTTTCACGGCTCAGTTGCGGCGGAAGACGGCTATGACATCATCGAATGGATTGCCGCACAGCCCTGGTGCAATGGCAATGTTGCCATGATGGGAGCTTCCGGATACGGGGTCATGCAGTGGATAACAGCCCCCCTGAATCCACCGCATCTGAAAGCCCTGGTGGTGCTGGGGACAACAGACAACTACCGCGGCCTCTGCTATCCGGGAGGAGTTCTGCGCCGACCTTTCGTTCTACAACTGGTGTCAGGTCTTATAATGGCAGCCATATGGCCGGGACCCGTCAAAGGCAAGGAACCGCCGATGAACGTCATTGCTGAAATCTTCTCCCATGTCGAGGACGGTCCGTTCTGGTGGGAACACGGTCGTGGCTGGAGAAACATCCAGAAGATAAAAGTCCCGGTGCTTAACCTGGTTCAGACTCCCAACCGGCTTCACGCAATTTACCACCTCCGTTCCTACGCTGATATAAAATCGCCCAAGAAACTGATAATCACTCCGTGGACAAACGAGAATTACCAGCCTTGGATATTTGAGACCACTTCCTTTAACCAGTACATTCTCCGCTGGCTTGACTACTGGCTGAAGGGGATCGATACCGGCATCATGGATGAACCGGAAGTGGCTATCTATGATAACGGAACCGGTAAATGGCGGTACGAAAACGAATTCCCCCTGAAACGCACACAATGGACGAAGTTATACCTGCGTGGAAGAACCGGAGAAGAGGTACACGGGAATCTCAGCCGGACTCCACCGGGGAAGGAGAAACCAGACATTTACCATAATCTCAGCCTGAATACATCCCTGATAGCCTCATACGGAATAACCGCCCCCGTACGGTCGCCAGAGAAGCCGCGGCATATTGTCTATCTTTCGCCACCCCTTGAAGAAGACCTCAGGATATGGGGACCTGTTAGTTTTACCCTTTACGCTTCCACTACTGAAGAAGTCACCTCCGACTGGTCGTTCTTTGTCAAGATGGGAGAGATGGTACCCGATGGCGTGCCTCTGAATCCCGTAACCGGTAGTCCAGAAATTAAACCGGAGGTAAACGACCCGTGGACGCCTCGGGAAGTTCAAATATGGAGCTGGGGCTCTCTGAAAGCCAAGTATAGACGGGTTGACGAGAGTATGTCCCGACCGGGGATGCCCTGGCATCCTTATCGGAATCCTGAAGATATCAAGCCGAATACGATATATGAATTCCAGATTGAAATGCAGCCTGTCTTCAAAACATTCAGAAAGGGATGCAGGATATGGCTGAAGATTGCCAGTGATGATGCTTTATACTCCACCTGGGACAGTTCGTCGGGATACGTGGAAACACCGCTGTCACCGGTCAAAGCGGAGGTTTCCATCTACCACGATGCCGAACACCCGTCCCATCTGCTGTTGCCGGTAATACCAGACGTTCCTGAAATAGAACCGGTGAAACCACCCCTGAAGGATGCCGTTCCCGGGGCTCCGCGCTTTACGGATTAGTGGAGTATACAAATCAGTATGGGAACGAGGTGCGATTATGAATAAGAATTTGTCGGTAAAAACTATTACAGAACCTGCAAGGGAAACGAAGGTATGTTACGAGGCTGACGTGGTGGTAGTCGGCGGAGGTCCAGGAGGGATAGGCGCAGCCGTCTGCGCGGCAAGGGCGGGAGCAGATACCGTGCTTATCGAAAGGTATGGACACCTCGGGGGAATGGCTACGGGAGGACTGGTCAATATCATACCAAACCTCAGTGATATTTATGGAGAGCAGCATATTGCCGGTATCGTTCAGGAGATTATAGACAGGTTGGACGTCAGAGGAGCCGTTTCATATCCTAAAAAATCGGACTGGGGCACTTCTGAAAGAAAAGTGGTCGATTATTATCTCAAGGCCAATCTGCGTCATTTCTACGTGCGTGATAATAAAAGACTGGGTAAAGAGATAGTATTATATTCTGCCCTTGTCGACCCGGAGGTGCTCAAGGATGAGCTTAATGATATGGTACAGGAGGCAGGAGTAAAGCTTTACCTCCATTCGTGGGGTACACAACCTATTATGGAGGGGAACAGGGTCAGGGGCGTTATCTTTGAAAGTAAGTCCGGCAGGCAGGCGGTACTTGCTAAAGTGGTAATCGATTCCACCGGCGATGGTGACCTTCTGATACCCTCCGGAGCCGACGTAATCACAGAAATCAAGCGCCCCAGCAGGATTGCCAACCTGGCTTTCTGCTTCTGGATAACCAATGTCGATAACGCAAAAGAAGATGAGTTCAAAGCAGCCCAGCCCGAGAAATACAATGAACTTATGAAAGAACTCACCGAGAAGCGCGGGTTTGCCAGCCACTTCCGCAGTCTGCTGAAAGACCAGGAAAGTGTGATCTGGTTCCACCCCCATATACCCGCTGAAGACCAGACAGATGTCGAAGAAATGACGCGGATAGACATCGATACCCGGAAAAGAGCGCTCATCACTTGGGAGTTTCTCAAGAAATACGTCCCGGGATATGAAAAGAGTTACATTATGCAGACAGCTCCGCAGCTCGGTACTACCGGCGGCAGACGGGTAGTCGGCGAATATGTGCTGACCGAGGATGACATGAACACAGACAAACCTTTCGAGGATACGATAGCTGTTTTCGCCAGTAATGACCGGGGTGAACTTTCCCACCGATACCCCAAGATGTATATTCCGTACCGCAGCCTGGTGCCGAAAAATGTCGAAGGTCTGCTTGTCGCCTGCCGTGCTTTCTCGTCCGAGGACTCCGTCAACACCCACTTCAATCTGATTCCTCACTGCCTCTGCTTCGGGCAGGCAGCCGGGACCGCGGCGGCGATAGCGCTTGACAGCGGAGTAAGCGTGAGAGATGTCAATATCAAAGCCCTGCAAAAAAGTTTACTTAATCAGGGAGTAATCCTTCCGAGTTTTTAAAAGACCGATAAAGCCCGGTATAAATGAGGGGGGTGACAATGTCATATTACGGATATGCAGGGAAGATTCTACGTGTAGACTTGACGAGCAGGAAAAGCAGTACCGAACCGCTAGACCTAAATATGGCTGAAAAATATATAGGTGGTTGCGGCATCGCCGAAAGGATGCTATGCGATATGCTATCACCGGGTATTGAACCTTTATCGGCGGAGAACCCGATTATCATCAGTGCCGGTCCCCTGATAGGCACCGGAGTCCCCGGTGCCGCAAAAATAGAAATGCATACGAAATCCGTCGCCTCAGCGGCAAAAAATGAGACAAAATATTACGTACCGCGTTCATGTGGCGGGACTCGTTATTTCGGCCTAATGATGAAGAGGGCTGGTTACGACCATATTGTGATTACAGGGAAATCTGCCAAACCTGCCTATCTGAAGATAATAGACGAAGATGTGGAAGTGTGTGACGCTGCAGACCTGTGGGACAAAAAGGATATCTATGAAACAACTGACCAACTGACCGGTCGTTACAAAGGCAGCGGCATAATCGCCATCGGTAAAGCGGGGGAAAACCTTATTCCTTACTCAATCGGCTGGATTGACAAGCAATCCCACATCGGTAGAAACGGCGGTGCTGCAGTGATGGGTTCCAAGAACTTAAAGGCTATCATAGTCCTCGGCACCGGGAAAATAAACGTATGGGATAGAGAAAATCTAAAAATTATGGCTTCCGGATTCGTTCGGGAAGCTATGAATTCCCGCTTCTTTCAAATGCAGAGAGCTATGACGTCACGCCGAACTCCGATCCAGCATCAGGACACTTACTACCCAGCGAACATATCCAGCGACACATTAGTTGGCAGGTCCGGATGCCACAATTGTATCTTTGCCTGCAAACCGACACATGTTATTAAAGACGGTGAATTCGCCGGCGGCATACTCGGCTCCAGTTTTCATTACACGCTCTTTGGCGAATGGATAGGGATAAATGACTATCGGAATGCGATGAGGCTTGTCGAGGTGTGCGACAGAGCCGGTATCGATTTCAGGACCATTATCGGAATGCTGAGATTTCTCAGCGGGATATATGAGCGTGGCATAATTACCGAAGGGGATATAGATGGTCTGGTATTAAAAAGGGGCAACACAAAGGCTTTTCTGGAACTAACAGATAAGATAATTAACCGGGACGGTATAGGCGATGTTATGGCGAACGGATGGTTTGCCCTTGCCGACAGGTTCGGAATAGACCCGGACAGGGATGAGGACGGCTACCAGATAATCAAGGGCACTTCCACTTTTTTCGACGCCCGGACGAGTTCCTTGAGTCCGGTAACATTTGCCGAGATAGTGAATACCAAGCCCGGCGCTGAGCTGCATCCAGTAACCATCATGCCCGACCAACCTATTGAAAGAATACAGGAGTGGTGCCGTGGTATAGCGATGTCCCCTGAAGATATAGACAGAGTATTCAGTAAGGACAGTTTCAATACCGGCAGATTGACAAAACACGTCGAAGATGCCGAAAGCGTATATTGGGCGATGGGCACCTGTGTAACATGGTCATCAGGTATCCCGCAAATTTACAGCCTGAGAACGCTGGCTGAGCTGTACACCACAGTGACTGGCATCAAAGTTACTGCCGAGGAGCTTAAGAGAAAAGGTGAAAGAATCTGGAATCTGGGGAAACTCCTGAACACCAGAGAAGGCATCAACAGGAACGACGATAAGTTACCGGGACTTTGGGCTGAAGCAATGGCTGAGAGCCGTCTCAAGGACTACTTTGGTCAGCCGGTTACCCAGGATGACTTTGAAGCAACGCTCGATGATTACTACGATGAGCACGGCTGGGACATCAGCCAAGGAGTGCCCACCAGAAGCAAGTTAATTGAGCTTGGACTGGAAGATTTGACCGGCATGCTTTAGATTTAGTCCCCCACTGATGGGCACACAATATACTGCTTTATACTATCCGACCGGAGGCTTCAATGGCTTTATACGAGAGATTTACACAGGGAACGGGCTGCAGCTTATTCCCCTGCCTATACCGCGTCCTCCACTGGCTAAACAGCGGATTTGCCTTTCAGTAATTTACCCAAAACGCCATTCCTCTCTAGTTAGACTAATCCGCTTACTTCTGGCCTACTCGCGAAAAGCCCGATTTTACTTCCGGCGTTCCTGAAATATAAAGGTACATGTCAGTCTTGGCAGAATATGCGGGCCAGTTTTTGACTCCTTTCGCCTTCGGGACTCCGGTTCTGGCAAAGCTAGTCCATAATTCCATCATGGTTTCGGATACTATCCTGTCGGTTTCCGTAAGCTCTATATTTGTGTTCTTTACCCCAAGTTGCTGAACAAACATAGCGATAGACTTCCACCATCCTGTTGAATTATCCCAGTCACCGAAGACGTACGGAAGCTCGATAGAATGTACCGAAACACCGCCTTGCTTCCTCCAGTTAGCAGGTACCTGGTCGAAGATGCAGGCATACCCGTTGCATCCCTGCCTGATAACAGAATTAAGCATATCGATATAAGCTGGAATGAGAAATGGTATGACCAGTCCCCCGGGTCCAACCAGCTCACCCAAGTTGGCGCATACTATCAGTGGTACAGCATTGCAGGAGCCGGATTTGAACATCTTTGCGGGGCTCTCCGGCAATAACCAGCCATCCACGGCGGCATCCCATACGAAGGCCGGGGGGCTACCCGGGGCGGTGCGGGGCGGTTCCAATGCCTGATTGGCTTCGAGTATTTTTGAAAAGGGCAAGGCACGCACCTGTGCCAACGGGTCATCGGATGAGTCTATTCCCAGCTTTTCAAAGAGCGCTTTCCCGCTCTTTTCGATATCCGCCAGGGGTTTGCCAGTCAGTATCGCCAGGGAGGTACCGCTTTCACATATAGCCTTATGGAACAACCCTTTGGCGAGAGGCGACAACATCATAATGGACACCTTGGCTCCGCCACCGGACTCCCCGAAGATGGTGACATTGTCCGGGTCGCCGCCGAACGCCGCAATGTTGTCCCGCACCCACTTGAGGGAGGCAATGAGGTCAAGGAACAGGTAGTTGCCCGAAACGCCCTCTGGCGATTCTTTTGAAAGAGCTGGATGGGCGAGCAGTCCGAATAACCCAAGCCTGTGATTCAGAGTAACCACCACCACACCATATTGAGGCAGGCGGTAGTTATTCCATATTCTGTCATTGCCACATCCCATCGAGTACCCCCCGCCGTGCATCCAGACCATGACGGGGAGTTTTTCGTCCGGCTGCCGGGCTGGAGTAACCACATTAAGATAGAGGCAATCCTCGCTTAAAGGAAACCCTGAAGACATACCAGCCGGCTCAACCTGTGGTGATATGGCACTGAATCGGGTACATTCTCGAATACCTTCCCAAGGTTCGACAGGCTGGGGCGGTTTCCACCGTAGACCACCAACCGGAGGCGCTGCGTACGGGATTCCACGGAAGATAGATACTTCTTTCCCGGGCTCACCGATTATCGTGCCTGAAACATAACCTTTATCCGTTTTTACAATCTGTATCATATACCCTCCTTAAAATCATATCCTCATGTTAGTGGCTCTGGTCAATTCAGTTAAGACATCTCTTACCTCCTTGTTGTTGCAATTCAAGGAAGGGACGGGGAAGAAGATTGATATGCTCTCACCCATATTCAGCATCATAGCACTCTAATTAATAGTAGTAGCAGTGTCAGCAGGTACCAGCCTGATAGGCAGTTAGCGATGTATCCTGTCAAATGAGTGTTTGATCCCAGGAAATGAAGAGGGGTAAGGGGGACAGGTTACCAAAGAATTTCATAGATACTCCTTCACCTTCCGTGCTGCACTTTGTGTCATGCCTTTAACGGCGGCTAGCTCTTTTACGGAAGCCTCACGGATTGCCTGAACCGAGCCAAATTGTTTCAGGAGAGCTCGCTTGCGCTTGGCACCGATGCCGGGAATGCCATCCAGAGAGGAGGCGAAGGTCTCCTTGCGGCGGATTTTTCGGTGATAGCCTAAAGCGAAGCGGTGGGCTTCGTCTCTAAGGCGTTGCACCAATTGGAGCCCGGGTGAGCTACCGGGCAGGCGGATAGGCTCAGATTGCCCGGGGATGAAGATTTCCTCATTTTCCTTGGCCAGGCTGGCGACAGGTATCGAATCGGCTCCCACTTCTTTCATTGCCAAAAGGGCAGCATTAAGCTGTCCCTTACCACCGTCAATAAGGATGAGGTCAGGCACCACCGCGAAGGTATCCGGGGCAGAGGTGTCGCTACCCTGGGGGCTTAACCTCTTAAATCGCCGTCGGAGCACTTCCTGAAGCATGGCATAGTCGTCCGCCCCGGAAACGGTCTTAATTCTGAAGCGCCGGTAGTGAGATGGCTTTGGCTTTCCCTTATCAAAGACCACCATACTGCCCACGGCGGCTTGCCCCTGTATATTGGAGATGTCATAGCATTCCATCCGTAAAGGCAGCCGGGGCAGGCGTAGCTCCCTTTGTACTTCAGCCAGAGCTTCGGTCAGCGCTGAGGGAACGGCTTGCTGTTTAATCTTGAGTTGCTGTAAACCCTGCTCGGCATTCTGAATAGCAATATCCACCAGCTGTTTTTTATTGCCCCGATGTGGTACCTGAATATGAACCTTACTCCCCCTTCTGCTCTGCAGCCAGTTCTCGATAACAGCCCTGTCCTCTACCGGGTGCTGGAGTAGCAATACGGGGGGGATATAGGGGGCGGAACCATAAAACTGCTTGACGAAACTGGTCATAATCTGTTCTGGCTTCTCGGAACTGGTGCCCTGCAAAATAAAACTCTCCCGCCCAATCAGCTTACCACCACGAATAAAGAAGACCTGGACACAGGCTTGGTCTCGCTCACTGGCGAAGGCAATAACATCCTGCTCGCCCCTTACGGTGGTAGCGATTCTCTGCCCCTCGATGACCCTCTCTATTGCCTGAATCTGGTCTCTCAAAAGAGCCGCCTTTTCAAAATCTAAGTTTTCCGCCGCTTTCTCCATCTTCCTTTTGATGTCGCGCGCTACTCTTTCCTGCTTTCCTTCAAGGAAAAGGACCACCTGCCGGACGACTTCAGCATACTCTTGCTTGCCTACGGCTCCGATACAGGGGCCGAGGCAGCGGTGGATATAGTAGTCGAGGCAGGGTCGTGAGTCTTTGCCGGTGATGGTTCGGGAGCAGGAGCGAAAGGGAAAGATTCCTTTCAGTATTTTGAGGGTCTGGCGCACTGACTTGGCACTGGCGAATGGCCCGAAGTAGCGCCCTCCATCCTCTTCCACACGACGAGTGAAGTATACCTTGGGCCAATCTTCATTAAGAGATATCTTGAGAAAGGGAAAGGTTTTATCGTCCTTGAGACGGACGTTATAACGCGGATGGTACCGCTTGATTAAGTTGTATTCAAGGATGAGAGCCTCTTGCTCTGAGTTGGTGACGAAAAAGTCGATGTCGTGGACTCTCTCTACCATCCTCTGGATTTTTGGTGATAGTTTTTGTCCGGCGCCGAAGTATGACCTTACCCGGTGGGGCAGGTTAGCCGCCTTACCCACATACAGAATATTACCCTCAGAGTCTCTCATGAGATAAACACCGGGGCTTTTGGGTAGCTGCTTTAGTTGCTCTCTTACCAGGTCAGTCGTCAAGCCGTCCCCCTCTACCTTTAATTAAATTATATCCCCTTAGAGTGAATTAGGAAACACTTTTGCTGATAGTTGAGCAGAGGGTAGATAGTTTTTCTCTAGACCTGATGATTTAGAGTAGCCAGAAACTCGGCGTTGTTCTTTGTCTTTCTCATGCGGTCAAGCACCCGTTCCATGGCTTCGGCGAAGTTGGGCGAGTCAGCGGAAATCATCGCCACCATGCGTCGCAGCAGCCAAACCTTCTTCAGGGTATCTTCGTCCAGCAGCAGCTCTTCCCGTCTGGTGCCGCTACGCTCAATATCTATGGCGGGGAAGATCCGGCGTTCGGCTAACCGGCGGTCAAGGTGGACTTCCATATTGCCCGTCCCTTTGAATTCCTCATAGATAAGGTCATCCATACGGCTGCCGGTATCAACCAGGCAGGTGGCAATAATAGTCAGACTGCCACCCTCTAGGGTATTGCGGGCAGCGCCGAAAAAGTGTTTGGCCGGGTAGAGGGCAGCCGGGTCAATGCCACCGGATAGGGTGCGCCCACTGGAGGGCATAGCCAGATTGTAAGACCGGGTGAGACGGGTAATCCCGTCGAGGAGGATAAGCACGTCCTTACCACTTTCCACCATACGCTTGGCTCTATTCAGTGCCAGCCCAGCAACACGGGTGTGGTTCTCCACTGGCTCGTCAAAGGTGGCGCTTATCACTTCACCCTTGACTGAGCGCTTCATATCAGTAACTTCCTCCGGCCGTTCCCCAATAAGACATACCATCAGGTGGATGTCATTATAATTAGCGGTGGCGGAATTAGCTATGGATTTGAGGATAGTTGTCTTGCCAGCCTTTGGGGGTGATACAATCAGGCCTCGCTGCCCTCGGCCGATTGGGGCAACGAGGTTGAGCAAGCGTGAAGCCAGGTCGTTCCTAGCCGGGTTTTCTAGATTGATTAGTTTGTCAGGGAAGGTGGGGGTAAGTGAACTGAAATTGGGTCGGTTCTTGGCTAGCTCAGGGTTGATGTCGTTGACTGCCTCGATGCGGAGCAGGCTGAAGTATTTCTCACCAGCCCTAGCAGGTCGCCCCTGACCGACAACCATATCACCATCGCGCAGACCGAAGCGTCGGATCTGAGACTGGGAGACGTAGATATCGGTCGAGCTGGGTAAAAGGGTGTTATTCCTGAGGAAGCCATAGCCGTCACTCATAATTTCCAGGATACCGCCACAGAAGGTGTTGCCCTCTTGCTCGGTATACGCCTGGAGCAGGCGCATAATGAGGTCTTGCTTTTTGAGGCTGGCTGGGTTAGGAATACCCATCTCCTTGGCTATCTCGACCAGCTCATCTTTAGTCTTGGTCTCTAGTTGACTGATGTCCATTTTGTCTCGCCCTCTAAAGTTTTGTCTTGTAACCAGCTTCCTTGCTGACTATTGGCTAGCTAAAAGCGGCAGCGCTGGCTGTGCCCCTTCTCGCAATATATTCTTTGCCACCCCGATAAAATCACGGAAGAGGGGGTGGGGACGGTTGGGTCGGGAGGTGAATTCGGGGTGGAACTGGCAACTGACCATCCAGGGGTGGTCAGCTAGCTCACATATCTCAACCAGCTCGCCGTTGGGAGATAGTCCGCTGTAAATTAACCCCGCCTTCTTTAGCTGGGCACGGAACTTGTTATTAAACTCATAACGGTGCCTGTGACGCTCGTAAATCAGGCTGTCTCCATCGACTCCGTAGGCCTTGCCAGCACGGCTCTTCTTAAGCAGTTTACAGGGGTAGTTACCCAGTCGCATGGTGCCGCCCTTGTTCTCCAAATTCTTCTGTTCCGGGAGGAGGTCAATGACAGGGTAAGGTGTGGCGGCGTCAAACTCAGTTGAGTTCGCCTCGGGCGCGTTCAGGGCGTAACGAGCAAACTCAATTACCATAACCTGCATCCCCAAACATAGCCCTAAGTAGGGGATTTTATTGTTCCTGGCGTAACTGGCTGCTTTTATCATACCTTCTATCCCCCTGATACCAAAGCCACCGGGAACTATGATACCCTGGGCTGAGTGTAGAGGAGCCTCATTACCATCCCTTTCTAGCGACTCAGAGGGAATCCAGCTGAGGTTTAGTTGCCTATCGTGATATAGCGCAGCGTGGTGTAGTGCTTCGCGGACTGAGTAGTAGGCGTCTTTTAATTCTACATATTTGCCGACCAGGGCGATATTAACCGGTTCATGGGGGTTTTTGAGGGAGGTGACCAGTTCTTCCCACTGGCTCAGGTCTGGTGGTTCTGCCTTGAGCCCAAGCTTGTCTACAATTAGTTGTCCCAATCCCTCCTTCTCCAGAACCAGCGGTACTTCATAAATGGTGGGTATTGTGGGCAGAGGAATAACTGCCTGCCGCGCTACATCACAGAACAAGGATATTTTATCCCTTATCCCTTCCGAGATAGAAAGGTCACTGCGGCAGATGATGACATCAGGCTGGATACCCATACGGCGTAACTCATTAACGCTGTGCTGGGTAGGCTTGGTCTTTAGCTCCTGGGTGGTGGCAAGATAGGGGAGAAGGGTAACGTGGATGTAGAGCACATTCTCCCGCCCGACATCATTTCTCATCTGTCTGATGGCTTCGAGGAAGGGCTGTCCTTCAATATCGCCTACCGTGCCCCCTACCTCTATAATCAGCACTTCAGCCTGGGACTGCTTGGCTAGATTCGTAAATCGCTGCTTTATCTCATTGATAACATGAGGTACCACCTGGATAGTGCCGCCCAGGAAATCGCCCCTCCTCTCTTTGCCAATAACGGCGCTATAGATTTGACCCGAGGTAACATTCGACTCGCTAGTGAGGTTAATATCAACGAAACGTTCGTAGTTACCCAGGTCAAGGTCAGTTTCGGCGCCATCCTGAGTGACAAACACTTCCCCGTGCTGGTAGGGTGACATTGTTCCCGGGTCGACATTAAGATAGGGGTCCAGCTTCTGCAGACATACCGTAACCCGGCGACTCTTCAGAATGGTACCTATGGAAGCGACAGTGACACCCTTACCTACCGAACTAACAACGCCACCAGTAACAAAGATATACTTTGTCATACAGGGAAAACCACGCCAAAGCTTAAGGGTATATGAAAAGACAACTTCCGTTGAGAGCTATGGAGAAGGAAGTGAAGCAAGCAGTTTATACTTATTATAAATAACCGAGACTATCTTGTCAAGTTTCCCCAGGCTCTTTCTTATTTACGACTGAAAAGTGAACTCTTTTTGCTTGAAAAGTGAACCGTTAACGCTTGAAAAGTGAACTCCGTTGATACATTCCTCAGTAAAAAGGAGGAATGTATGGAGCAAATACAT
>Ga0209102_1000670_pt1 | contig 21347 bp, 16 predicted proteins | sample ConPoolayeHmetaG_FD_185483 | JGI IMG/M metagenome (GOLD analysis project Ga0209102, IMG submission 185483) | Hot spring microbial mat communities from California, USA to study Microbial Dark Matter (Phase II) - Cone Pool mat layer H metaG... ...
CCCCGGGGAGTCGGCCCGCGGCGAGCAGGAGTGGGCCCCCCACCGCCGCCCCCGCGAAGACCGCTCCCACCAGGGCCAGCAGCGCCAGGCCCACGGCAGCCGGCCGGCCCCCGTCGCTGCCGGCCAGCCACCGGTCCAGCCACGCCCCCACGAGCAGCGCCAGAGGCGGGAAGCCTATGGCGAGGTAGTGGGGGAGCTTGGCGCGGGCCAGGGACAGGACAACCACGACCGCGATCGCCCACCAGGCCGCGAAGCGCAGCGCGCCCAGCCTCTCATCCCGGCGGAAGGCGTGGCCGAGCGCGGCCGGCAGGAAGGCGACCCAGGGGTAGAAGTAGACGAGCAGGTTCTTGAGGTGACCCCACCAGGGCTCGTTGCGGGCGAGGGAGCCGTGCAGGTGGCCCAGGTGCTCGTGGAGGAAGAAGGTGCGCACGAACTCCGGCTCCCGGAGCGCCGCGTAGACAAACCACGGCGCGGCTACCGCGGCGAACAGCGCCAGCCCGGGCAGCAGCCGCGCCTCGCGCAGCCCCGCCCGCAGTCGCCTCGCCGCGGCGAGCCAGGCGAGCACGCCCGCGGCGACGACCGCGATCGGCACCACCCCCTTGGCCAGGGCCGCGACGCCCAGCAGCGGATAGCAGGCCAGATAGAGCCGGCCGCTGACGGGCTCCGGGGCGCGGGCGGCGAGGTAGAACAGAAACACGGCCGCGGTCAGCGCGCCGACCAGGGGCATGTCGGTCATGGCCTCCCGGCCCAGGTCCACCCACATGTATGAGAGCCCGAGGGCGAACCCGGCCAGCAGACCGGCGCGGCGGCCCTGAGTCCGCGCCCCGAACCAGTAGGTGAGCAGGACGACCAGCAAGGCGAGGGAGGCGAAGGGGAGTCGGGCTGCGAGCTCCGACTCGCCCAGGAACCGAAAGGCCGCCGCGATGAGCCAGTAGACGAGGATGGGCTTGAGCAGAAATGGCTGCCCGTTGAAGTAGGGGATGCCCAGGTCCCCGCGGGCGAGCATCTCGCGCGCGCCGGCCGCGTAATAGGCCTCGTCGAAATCGTCCAGAGGGGTCAGGCCGAGTCGCCAGAAGTAGAGCACGCCGCAGATCGCGGCAAGAGCGAGAGGGAACGCAACCCGCGCCGCGGGAGCGCGCTCCCCGGATCGGCATCGGCCCGCGCCTGTCACCATGAGCCTGTCGTTCGTCTACCCAATCCACAACGAGATGGCGAATCTTCCCCGGCTGCTGCCCGAGACGCGCCGCATCGCCGAGGGGCTAGTCACCGACTATGAGGTGCTGCTGGTGGACGACGGCAGCACCGATGGCAGCGGCCCCTATATAGACCGCCTTGCCGCCGAGCACCCCGAGGTCCGGGCCCTCCATCACCGGCGAAACCGAGGCCTCGGCGCGGCGATCACCACAGGCCTGCGCCACGCGACCAAGCCGCTAGTTCTATACATGGACTCGGATTTCCCTGTCGGCGTCGCCGAGGCGCGCGCCGCGCTCGCCGCGATGCCCCTGGAGGTGGACCTGCTGATCGGCTATCGCATCGGTCGCGCCGAGGGCCTCCGCCGCGAGCTGATGTCGTGGACCTACAATCAGATCATCCGCCGGACCTTCGGCCTGCACGTGCGGGACGTGAACTTCGCCTTCAAGCTCATCCGCCGGCCGCTGCTCGAGCGGATCCGGCTCCGAAGCGAGGGCTCCTTCATTGACGCCGAGCTCCTGCTCGAGGCCCAGCGGCTGGGCGCGCGCATCATGGAGGTCGGGCTGCACTACCACCCCCGGGTGGCCGGGGTGTCCACCGCGGCGAGCGCCCGCGTGGTCCTGCGCCTGCTCGGGGAGATGCGCGCCTACCGCCTGCGGCGCCGCGCCGGCCGCGTCGGCCCCGCCCGTCTCATCATCAATGCCGACGACTTCGGCCTGTGCCGCGGCGTCAACCAGGGCGTGATCGAGTCCTTCGCCCGCGGCGTCGTGACCAGCGCGAGCATCCTGCCCACCGGGGCCGCCTTCGAGGAGGCCGCAGCGCTGGCACGGGCCCACCCCAGGCTCGACATCGGGGTGCACCTCGCCCTCACCCAGACCCGCCCTGTGCTGTCGCCCGCGGAGGTGCCCTCCCTCGTGGACCGCAGCGGCCGCTTCCCGGCCGACTGGCGGGGCTTCCTCGCCCGGTGGCTCCGGGGCGCGGTCCGACGCAGCGAGCTGAGGGCCGAGCTGCGCGCGCAGGTCGCGCGCGCGCAGGCCGCCGGGCTCGAGATATCCCACCTGGACAGCCACCAGCACCTTCACCTCCTGCCCGGCGTGCTGCCAGTCGTGCTGAGGCTGGCCAAGGAGTCTGGCATTGGCGCGGTGCGCCTGCCGGGGCCGGCCGCGTCCGGGCCACCCCGGCGGTGGGCCGAGGGCGCGGCGCTGGCCTTCGCCCGCCGACAGGCGCGGGGCGCGCTCCGCCGCAGCGGCCTGCTGGTCCCCGACGACTTCCGCGGCTTCCACGAGGCCGGCTGCTGGCGCACGGAGGACCTAGCGCGGGCCGTGCTCGCGCTCGATGGTGGCGTTACCGAACTCTGCTGTCACCCGGGGGCCGGCGACGGGATCGAGCGCGAGGTGCCCTGGCCGTACCAGTGGCAGCAGGAGCTGGCCGCGCTGACGAGCGCGGAGGTCGCCGAGGCCGTGCGGCAGGCCGGCGTCGAGCTCACCACCTACCGGGAGTGCCTCCGGGCGGGACCGGCGGCGCGCCCGGCCCCGCCCGCCGCCGCATCCTTCACCTGAGCTGCGAGTCCGCGGCGATCTGCATCTCCATGCGCATCGGCGTCACCTGCGCGGTGCCCATGCGCATGGCGAACGTGTACTCGAACTGCTCCCTCACCTTGCGGCCCGCCTGGTAGTCGAACCAGGTGCGGACCAGAGTGGCGCCCGACTGGCTCATGGTGATGGGCTCATCGCCGACCACACCCGGCTGCATGGTGAGCTCCCAGGGGCACTCGGCCTCGATCACCGCGCACTCGACGCCGCCGACCTGCTCGAAGCGCACCAGCCGGGAGGTGTTCTTCAGCGGGATGCGAGCGAGCGCCATGGCCTGCCTCGCCTCCTCCGGCATGGGCATGCCCATCTGTTCGAGCATCTGGGCAACGTCCACGACCATCTCCCACTCCCAGGTATCGCCCACCGACACCGGCCGGTCGGGGAAGAGAGGCTGGGAGAAGCGCTCGATCATGCCCTGGATCATGCCGCGGAGGTCTAGCCCGGGGCCGCCGGGGACCTTGATCGGAGGGATGGGAAGGTGCTCCAGTCCTCTGATGGCGAGCGGCTTGCCCTGCGGCGACACCACCGAGTATATGGGCAGCATCGGCAGCCTGATGAGCTGCGGCGGGCCGCCGTCTGGGCCCTGGAGGGCGAGCTGACCCCGCAGGTCCGCGAACTCGAAGCTGAAGTCGAAGGACTCGACCTGCCCGCCGACGACCAGGGCCCCCTCCTCCGTGACTTCAACGACGCGCTCGATGGTCACCGCCGTGCCGCCCAGGCGCGGGCTCAGTGAGAACGCGAGCCGGCCCGTCGCGGGGTCGGTGAACGTCATGTCCATCGCCGCGCTGAACTGGGTCGCGTATTTGGCGGCGTCCCCAGGCTGTCCCTTGAGCTCGAGCACCACCGCCTGCGGCGCGGCGCCGGCGGCGACGGCCGAGCACAGCACCACCACGGACGCCAGCAGTCCTGCGAACCGTCGGTTCACGGCCTACCTCCCTGCTGCATTGGTCCCGTCGCGCTGGCCGGGCCGGCGAGGCGCCCGGGCGCGGGTGTGGCAGGCCTCTTCGAGGGACGGGGGGGGCCCTCCTGCCTCCAATCGGGCCCAGAAAAGGGTGGACCGCCCGGCGACGCCGGGCGGTCGGAACGGGTTCACCCTGATCGAGCTGTTGGTGGTCTACCGTAAGGAGTATGCGGGCCAGTTGTTGCAGAGGTGTGGACGCCCCGGCAATCTTGTGTGACGTCTGCCCCTCCCTGTGCGGCCAACTCCGGTTCGGCGGTCCGTGGCCCGTGGGCCAGGATGGCTCATGGATCCCCATCCCCGTCCGCCAATGGCAGGCTGACGCGCAGGATTGGCCCCAGGCCGCCGTTGCTGAGGTCCAGCGGCTGCAGTGGCGCCTCCAGCTCGACTGACTGCCAGTCGCGGCCGCCGCGGCACAGGAAGCGATAGCGCCCTGGCTCCCGAAGGGAGAACCATGCGCGGCCGTCACGGTCGGTGCGCACAGCAGCAGGTGGAACCGGGGCCCCCTCGAGCAGCACCGCGAGCACGTAGGCGTCCGCCACGGGCTCGCCCCCCGAGGTGACAGTGACTATGACCTCGGGACGGGTGAGTGTGACGGGGGGCACTTCGTGACCGAGGTAGCGCCGGCTGGCCTCCCGCATCGCCGCCGCAACAGGGCGCGGCGTGACCGCCGGGCGCCCCGGGTCGTGGAGGTTGACGAACTCCCTCGGTCCCCAGGCTAGGCCGCCGGTGACGGTGTTCTGCGCGTGTTGCCCTGTCCCCGAGCGGCTGGGCCAGGAGATCGGCCCGTCGAGCAAGGGCTGATCCTCGAAGGCCTGCTGTCCATAGAGGATGAAGCCGGACACGCCCTCGTCGCCGAAGAACTCGATGGCCCGCCTGGTCGCGCGGGCGAAGTCCTCCGGTGTTGGCGTGCTCTCCGGACGGCTCCAGTCCCAGCGATACCAGACCTCCTGGTTGACCAGGGGGACGCTGGCGCCCTGCCACCTCCGCAGGGTCCGCGCCTGCTCGTGCGATGACTTGATGTCGGCCAGGGGGTCCGGGCCGTCCATCTGGAAGTGCGACGAGTAGGCGGCGACTTGCAGGGGCGGCGTAGCCGCTCCTGCGCGCTGGATCAGCCTGGTAGAGTCCATCTGGTGGAAGAGGGCCGCCAGCCGGTCGGTGTCGGCCTGGTTGAGGAGGCAGGCCGCCATCACCACGACGACACTGGGGTGATTCGCCACCGCCCTCGCCCACAGCGGGTACTGGCGCGCGAGCTCGGCCACCACCTCCGGGAATGAGTCCTGGCTCATGTGCTCGGACTCAGTGCTGCCCAGGGGGCCGCCGCAGTAGTTGGCGTCCCAGACCAACAGGCCCAGCTCGTCGGCGAGCTCGTAGAAGGCAGGGTCCTTCTGCTCGGCGTGGCTGTGGATTGTGTTGCAGCCGGCCGACCGCACGGCTGCCATGCGCAGGCGCCAGGCGCTGGGCCCCGAGGCCTCCGGCCCCCAGTATCCCATGAGGCGGAGCTCTCTGCCATTGAGCAGGATGCGATCGCCCTCGGTCCAGATCTCCCTGAACCCGAAGCGGGTGACGAGGCGATCCACCTCGTCGCCGTCCGTCCCCAGCAGGCGCGTCTCCGCGTGGTAGAGGACCGGCTCGCCGTAGGGCGGGTAGCCCCAGAGCTGAGCGTCGGGCCAGGGGGCGGATATGGTCACCACAGCCGACGCGCCTGCCTCCAGAGCGAGCGCGTGGCTCGGCAACACGAGCGCCTCGCGCGCGCCGAGATAGACCCGGTTGGCTACCGTCATCTCGCGGGGACGCGCCGAATCGTTCGCGACGGTCAGCCGGACCCGGAGGCTCTTCTCGCGCACTGAGGGCATGACCAACACGTCAGAGATGTGGAGGTCGGGCCGGGCGATCAGGTACACATCCTCGGCTATCGTGGCCTGCTCCCGATAGCCGATCAACGGCGCCAGCCGGTGGCGCGCCTGCTGGTCAGTCACGGTGCGGCCTGGCATCACGTGCTCCGCGCTGGCGCAATGGACCCATACCTCGACGCGGTTGGGCAGCCCGGGCCGCGCGGCGCTGGTCACATCCACCTCGAAGGGCGCTCTCTGCCCCCAGTTCTCGCCGCACAGGACGCCGTTCACGAACACCCTCGCGTAGTGGCGCACGCGCACGAAGCGCAGCAGCAGGCGCTGTCCCTCCCCGCTCATCTCCTCGGGAATCCGGAAGTCCAGCCTGAACCACGCCGACCCGGTGGCCGCGCTCGCCGGGTCCTCAGGAACCCGTACGGTCTCCCATTCGCCCTCGGGCGCGCGCACGGCGTCTCCACCCTGATGGCGCAGCCAGTCTCCATTCAGGCATATCTGGCTTCGGGGGCCGGTGAAAGGCGCGCTGGCGACGGCAAGAGAGGTGACGACGAGCAGCAGTGCCGCAGTTGCCATTGTGCACAGCGTGGTGTCGTCGGCAGCGGGCAGGGCAGTCCCCTCCTGGGCTAGCGGATTCGCACGCGGGCGTAGCTGTACACATCGCCCGCCCCTGCCCGAGTGCCGTACAGGTCTAGCACCTCTGACGGGGGCGATCCGTTGCGCCAGGTGGCCGTGTAGAAATCCGTGAGCGGGTGGGCCAGGGGCACTTCGACCGGCCCGCGCTGGCCCCGGTTGGGGAGCAGCTCCAGCAGGCGGTTCCGGGGCCCGGCCTCGGTCCAGACGCAGTAGAAGACGAACAGGCGTCCCCCGGGCGTCACGTGGAAGCGCGCCCCACGCGTGCTCGGCATCTCGGCAGGGGAGGCCTCGCTGGCCTGCACCAGGGGGCGCTTCTCCACCACTGCGCCGCCGCGGACCACGGCGTACATGAGCGCCTGATAGCGCTCTTCCTCCGGGAAGAAGCGCTCGCGCAGGCGCTCGTCCAAGGCTCTCTCGCTCCACAGGAGATGCACGGCGCCGTCCGGCCCAACCCATAGGTCGAGGGGGAAGATGTGGCCGGCCGTGTGGTCTCGACTGGAAACCTCTATCCAGTCGTGGAACTCGCCGGTGGTGATGTCATCGCTCCAGGTGAAGAAGAGCCGGCGGAAATCGTAGTCCCAGTCCCGGCCAGTGAGCTCCAGCTTGTACTGCCGCCACTCCGGGTAGGGCTCGACGATGTCGCTCACCGCGCTGAAGTAGACGCGACGGTCCTTCAGCCCGACGGTGGCATAGCAGAGGCGGATGGGCTGGGGTTCCGGGTAGTCCGCCCCCCAGGGCCAGATCAGGCGGCCCTGGGCTGACCACGCGCCGGTGTGGTCGCGGAAGCTCCACTCGGCATGGGTGTGGCCGATGTTCTGGAAAAGGATCAGCTCCCGGTTCGGCCCATCGGCCGCGAAGCTCCGGTAGGAGTGCTCGGTGAAGGCCGGCTCGCCGTCCCACACCGGCCGGAGCGTCCGCGCTGGAGCGGCCGGGTTGGAGGCGCTGAACGCAAGGATCTCCGGCCGCGCGGGGCCTCCCCTCGCCTGCGGACCGGTCAGAGTCGGGTTGCAGGAGAGCAGCACCGTCCCATCCGCAAGACCGACGATTGGGCACGGCTCGCGGGTACGGCCGGGGGCCCTTGCCGCTAGCTCCCAACCGTGCTCCTTGCGGTGGAACAGGATACCGCGCACGTTGTTCAGAGGGGGCGCGTCAGGCAGCAACTCCAGGCCGCTGATGAACACGTCATCGCCGACCCGCGCTATGCAGCTCGACCCATAGGCCCACATCGGGCCCGCGCCGTTCTCCGGAGGGCCGCACGAGTAGACATCCTCCTCCAGCTCTATCACGACCTCCAGCTCGGGCGCCGCGGCATCCCGAGACGCGGGGCTGGGAGCGCTCGTCGCCAGACCGAAGATCAGCGCTGCGGCGAGGATAGCAGACGCTTCCAGCACCGTTTGCCTTCCTGACGGCTCGCGCGAAAGGGCATGGTGTCGCATCTTCCGCGTTGCCGGGCTGAGTCCTGCCTGGGGGCGGCGGCGGTGTCCCACTCAGGGCAGGTGTGTGGGCTCCGGAGTCCGCGCCGCGGGAGCTAGCCGGGCTCCTCGCTCCGGGCCCGGAGATTGCTGCCGCGCTCAGGGGCGGATCGAGCGCCCTTGGCAGACAAGAGAGCGCATACTCTTTGGCCCAGATGTGGCATATACTGGTGGCGATCACCACCAGCAGCTCGATCAGCGTGATCCCGCAGGAGCGGCCCTGCCTGGGTTGGACGCGGGCAGGGCTGTTCCGCGCCTGCTGGATCGTCCGCCCTATTCGCCGGGCTCCGCCGCTGGCAGAGCCGTCTCGGGCCGCGCCTCCTGGCGGCCGGCGGCCCGGCGCTGCTCGCGCTGCTCCACTCCCTCACGGTAGCGGACGGCCCGCTCCGGTTCGGCGCTCCGGGGCGGCGGGGCCGTCCGTGGAGCTGTCTCGCCCCGGCGCTCCAGCACCTCGCCCACCCCAATCTCCTCCTCGGGCGGCTCCACCCCTGTAAGCAACCTCTGGCCGGCCGTTCCCACGACCGTCCCTCCCGCCGCCAGCCCGGAGGTGAGCCGGTAGTTGTAGATCAGCACCACCAGCACCACGACCAGGAGGATGATGACGATCCCTAGCAGCGTCGGCACAGACCTGTTCACGATTCTACCTCCTATCGCTCCTCGCGGCGCCCGTCCCGGCAAGGTCTGGACCGGCGCCGCCTCAGTGTGGTCCGAGAATACCACGCGCAGGCCAAACGGCCTGTTCGCTCAGCAATCAGAGGTGTTGCATAATGCGACAAGAGGAGTCGGCGAGCACGCGCGTGTGCCCTGGCGGAGCTGGCGCCCTTCCTCCACCCCCGCCATCTGGCTAAGAGATCTTACATAGCCGCGAGGCGCAGGTCAGACTCAGCGTCCACTCGGCGCGGCGCGGCTGCGCTGGGCGAAGTACCAGATCACGCCCACGAGCGCCAGCAGCAGGCCGGCCGGGAGCGCGATCTGGAGCAGCGCCGCCGCCAGCCTCCACAGGAGCGCGATGGCGACCAACACCAGCCCGATCATGATCAGCGTCTGAGGCATCTTGCCCTCCGCTCAGTGCTCAAGGCGGGCCGCCGGGCGCGCGGCCTCACGCCTCTCCTCGGGGAACAGCACCCACCACGCCAGCGGGATGACCACCGGCGCAAACGGCAGGAACAACCTCACCTCCCACACCAGCGCGATCACGTAGTGCAGCGCCAGGTAGGGTGGCAGCAGCCAGAGCGCCCGCCGCAGGACCCGCGGCCCGTCCCTCGCCCCCAGCAAGGACAGCGCCCACATCGCACCGTAGAGCGCCAGCAGGAGCGCCGTGCCCGCCCAGGAGCCGACGTTCTGCCAGAACGTCACCACATCGCAGTAGTACGCCCGGCTCCCGTAGGCCACGAGCATTGCGCCGTAGGGGACCGCCCAGGCCCCCGCGAGCACCACCGTCATGCCCACCACTCGCTGCGCGGGGGCCTCCCGCCACCGCGCGAGCAGGTACACGGCCGGCAGCAGGGCCGTGGTCTCGCGGTTGAGCGTGCCCACCAGCACGAGAGGGGGCACGAGGCGATCGCGGCCCACCGCGAGCGCCCAGAACGCCAGCACGAAGACGAGCAGGTTCAGGGGGTCACTCTCCTGGACGACGCGGAAGTAGGTGAAGGGGATGATCGCTGCCAGGCACATCGCCCCGGCCGCGGCGGCCGCCGGCGAGAACCAGACCCGCATGTACCGGTCGAACGACAAGAGCGCGATGCCGGTGACCAGCGAGCGCAGGACCACGTACGCGGCGACTGGGCTGCCTCCCGGGAGGAGCCACCGGAGAAGTTGCGCCACCCAGGGGGTGAGTGGACGGTACTGGTTGGGGGCCGGCGCGTAGCCGCCCACCATCTCGGCGTGCCAGGAGGGAAGTCGGGGCAGATCGGCGAGGCGCGCCCACAGCAGGCCGCTGACGACCCCGAGTCCGAGGTAGACGAGGACCAGGCCCGCCGACTCGACCCTCACGCGTCTTCCCATGGCACAAACCGACCCCCGGGCGTGGCTTCGCCGCCGGGCGCAGCCTTGCCTCCCACCCAGGGACGGCCGAGCAGGGGTGAAACAGACGCAGGCAGAAGCACAGGCGCCGGAGCGCCGGTCACGCCTGAGGGCCGGCGGCCGAACTGGAGGGACGAATGACCCCGTCGCGGCTCGAAACACGACTGCTCTCGGCGATGGAGGAGCTGGACATCGTTGACGCCCACGAGCACCTGTCCCCGGAGTCGGTGCGGACCTCGACGAAGGTGGATGTGTTCACGCTCTTCAGCCACTACACTCGCGCCGACCTGCTCGTGGCTGGCATGTCGGATGCTGACTACCGGCTGACCCAGAACCCGGAGCTGCCTCTGGATTACCGCTGGCGGCTCTTCGCACCCTACTGGGAACAGATCCGGTGGGCCTCCTATGCTCGCGCGGCCCTCCTCGCGGCGCAGCGCTTCTACGGGGTTGACGACATCAACGAACACACCTATGTGGAGCTGTCGGAGCGGATGGCCGAGGGCAACACCCCGGGCATCTACGAGCGTGTCCTCAGGGACGCCTGCCGCATCCGCGTTGCGCTCACCCAGTGCTCCCGCACCGACCTGGGCAGCCCGCTCCTGACCCCGGTCATGCCCCTGGTCACCGCCATGGGGACCTGGGCCCAGGTGTCTCGGCCGACGCTGACCGACTGGCAGGGCAACCCCAGGGTCCTCGCCCCCAACGTCGCGGTGCGCACCCTTGACGACCTCCTGGACGCCAACCGGCAGTACATCGAGCAGGTGAAGGCCGAAGGCGCCGTCGGCCTCAAGATGATGTCGAATCCGTACCAGCAGCCAGACCGGCAGGCGGCCCTGGAGTGCTTCGAGGACTTGCGCCGCGGCAGGCGGCACTCGCTGCCCGACCGGAACCCGATGCGGGACTATGTGGTGGATGAGATGATCCGCTACGCCGGCGAGCTCGACCTCGTGGTGTGTGTGCACACCGGCTACTGGGGCGACTTCCGGACCCTCGATCCGCTGCACATGATCCCCCTGCTCGAGCGGCACCCCAGGGTCCGCTTCGACCTCTACCACCTGGGGTATCCCTGGGTTCGCGAATCCATCATGCTTGGGAAGGGCTTTGCGAACGCGTGGCTGAACTTCTGCTGGACCCACGTGATCTCCCAACGATTCGCCACCGATGCCATGGATGAGGTTATTGACCTCGTCCCGGTGAACAAGATCATCGCCTTCGGCGGCGACTACGCGCTGCCAGTCGAGAAGATCTACGGGCACCTGGTGATGGCCCGCGAGGACCTGGCGCGAGTGCTCGCGGCGCGGATCGAGCGGGGCCAGTTCGGCGAAGACCAGGCTCTCGAGCTGGCGCGAAAGTGGCTCTGGGACAACCCCAGGGATCTCTACCGGCTCCCGGTGTGATGCCGTGAGCGCCCCTTCGCCGCGACCCAGCGGCGCCTGGCGTACAAGGATCCCGGACGGGCGATGAAGGCGTGGCGGGCGGGCTGGCTCCGGGCGGACGCAGCCCTGCTGATAGTGGCCGCGGTGTGGGGGTTCACCTTCACGGCCGTGCAGCGGGCGCTGGAGTCGGCATCACCCTTTGCGTTCCTGTCTGCGCGGTTCGCGCTCGCCGCGGTGGTGTTGGGGGCGGCCTTCCCTCGGCGGGTGGTGCGCGTCACCGGCCGCCAGCTCGCGGTCGCGGCGCTGCTGGGCACATGGCTTACGGCCGGCTACGCGCTTCAGACGGTCGGGCTGCTGTACACCACCGCGTCCAAGTCGGCCTTCATCACGGGCCTCAGCGTCGTGCTGGTCCCGCTGCTGTGGCTGCTGATGTCGGCCCGCTTCCACGACGGGCGGGCCGGCGGGGCCGGTCTCAAGCCCTTAGTCGCCGCCGCGATCGCGGCGGCGGGGCTGTATCTGCTGGCCTCGCCTGCGGGGGCCGGCCCCAACGTGGGCGACCTGCTCACGCTCGGGTGCGCCGCGGGCTTCGCTCTGCACATCGTCACTGCCGGGTGCGTGGCCCGCCGTCAGGACCCGGCGGCGCTGGCCTTCTGGCAGATCGTCGCTACGGCGCTGGCGTGCGCGGCGCTGATGTCCGTGCTGGAGACGCCTCGCCTGGCGCTCACACTCTGGACCCTTGCCGCGCTCGTGGTCACGGGGGTGCTTGCCACCGCCTTCGCCTTCGCCACTCAGATGTGGGCCCAGCGGGAGACGAGCGCGACGCACGTCGCCCTGATCTTCGCCGCCGAGCCGGTGTTCGCGGCCGTCTTCGCTCACTTCGTCCAGGGCGACCGCCTCGGGTTACGGGGTATCGCCGGCGGCGCGCTGATCCTGGCCGGGATTGCGGTGGCTCAGCTCTGGTCCGTGCGGCCCCGGCCTCGCTGAGCGCCTGGCCGGCCCAAGTCGGGGCAGGCGAAGGCGCCGGGGCACGGTATAATGGGCCAGGCGGCGCCGCATCTGGTCGCCCCGGGAACCACCACGCACAGGCCGCCTGCAGCGGCAGGAGGAGGAACCCGATGGCTCAGGTTCACCACGGTAGACGCCCTCGGTCACCACGCTGCGGTTTCTGGCCCGGCGTCACCTCACTGCTGATCGGCGCGCTGGCGCTTCTCTCGCTTCCCTCGTCTGCGGCCGGCCAGTCGCTGTGTCGCTTCTACGTGGCGAGCCAGTATGACTGGCTCGGGAACGCCGGCTTCTACCTCGATTTCGAGGGCAGCGAGCTGGAGACGCTGCCGGTCTTCCTCGCGGTGGGCGATGGCACGAGCTGGCGCTTCCCGAGGCACACGCCCGGCTTCGAGTTCGACCGCGAGTACCAGCTCACCGCGTCGATCAGCGCGACCGGCGCGCAGCTCTATCTCGACGGCGCGCTCGTCGTTGATAGCCCCGGCGGGTGGCAGCCGGCCCCCGGCCCGTTCGAGGTGGACTATCGGCCGCCGTGGGCGAGCGACCCCGGGGACTGGGTGGCCGCCGTGGGGACGCTCTCGGTTGTGCTCCTCCGCGGCGAGGAGGAGGTGGTTCGGCACGAGGTGGACATCGGGGCCGCCTCTGCACACCCGGTGCTGCGGCTGTTCGAGCCGGGCACGGCCATCCGGCTCGAGGTCCCCTCGCAGCCGGGGGACTCGCTGTGGCTGGACTGCACGATCCGCTTCCTCAGGAGCGACCCGGCGGCATGGGCGCCCCTGATTGACCGCTATGGGCAGTGTGTGTACGCCGACTTCCCAGGCAAGGTGCACTCCGACGCCGATCTGGTCGCGCACATCGCGGCCGAGGACACGCGCCTGGAGACGATGCCCCCGTCGCCCGACTTCGACCTCTATGGCGGCTACCTGAGGGCCGGTTGGCGGGAGGAGGGCACGGGGTTCTTCCGGGTCACCAGGCGAGACGGCTACTGGTGGCTGCTCTCCCCCGAGGGGAACCCGTGTTTCTACCTCGGGGTGTGCTTGGTGCCGGCGAGCGCCTGGCCCCTGACGCCGACCACGGGCCGAGAGCACCTCTTCGAGTGGCTGCCGCCGCGGGAGGCGCCCTGGTTAGGCGCCTGGGCCCGGGATGTGTGGGGCGCGGGCGAGGCGGCGGACTACGTGAACCTGTACCAGTGCAACCTGATTCGCAAGTACGGGGCCGACGCCTGGCAGGAAGAGTCCCTGGAGCGGGCGCGGCGGCGCCTGGCGGCCTGGGGCTTCTCCGGCGGCGGGAAGTGGGGCGCGCCGGACGCCATGGTCCAGACGCCGGTGCTGTATTCGGCGAACACCCCCACCCTGGCTGGTCACCCGGACTACTTCGACCCCGCGGTCCGCGAGCAGTTCCGCCGGGACCTGGAGGGGCAGATCGGGCCCCGCCGCGATGACCCCTACATCCTCGGCTGGTCCTACCGCAGCGAGTGGGAGGCTCTCATCACCCGGGACCAGATCCGCCAGATGCTCGCCGCGCCGGCCGACACGCCCGCCAAGCGCGCCCTGCTCGATCACGCGGTGGACGAGCTCTACGGCGGCTCGGTGCCCGCGCTCGCCGCCGCCTGGGGCCTGGAGGTCTCTATCCGGGAGGAGCTGTATGAGACCAGCCCCTCGCCGCCCGACGCCGACGTCGTCCGCCTGCGGCTATGGTACGCGGACGGCTTCTACGAGTTCGTGTACTCCACCATCAAGTCCATTGACCCCAACCACCTCGTGATCGCCCCCTGGATCGTGCCGGGCTGGTGGGAGAGTGAGGACGACTGGCGCCTTCAGGCCCGCCACTGCGACATCATGGGCTATGACCGCTACTTCATGGACTACGACGACCCGGTGCTGGCCCGCCTTCAGGCCGAGACCGACAAGCCGACTCTCTGTGGTGAGTTCTCCTTCCCCCAGTTCTACCACGGCGAGCGGGGCTTCGGCCGCTACTGGAGCTCGAGGGTCGAGACAGAGGCGGAGGCCGGCGAGCTGTACCACCAGACCATCGAGAAGGCCGCCCGGGATCCACACTGCGTCGGCATGATCTGGTTCCACTACCGGGACCAGCCCCTCACCGGCCGCGGGCCGGGCTTCGGGCCCGAGCTCGTGTACGGCGAGCACTACGCCTTCGGGCTGATGAGCGAGACCGACCAGGTGAAGTGGCCCCTCGTCGAACGCATGAGGGAGGTCAACCACCAGGCTGCGCCCCGGCGGATGGAGGCCGCCGGCCGGCCCTTTCGGTGACGTCCCTCTGGACCACTGGGCCAGGGAGGAGATAGCAGCCTGCGCGCAGGCCGGCATCGTCGCCGGCTTCCCCGACGGCACCTATCGCCCCGGCCTCGCAGTCTCCCGCGATCAGATGGCGGTGTACGTCTCCCGCGCGCTCGCGGGCGGCGACGGGGGGGTGCCCTCCGGCCCGGCGAGCCCGACGTTCCCCGACGTTGCCCCTGACCACTGGGCGTTCCGCTACATCGAGTATGCGGCGGCGAATGACATCGTGCGGGGCTACGACGACGGGACCTACCAGCCCTCGCTGGCCGTGGACCGGGGGCAGATGGCGGTCTTCATAGCCCGGGCCATCGCCGTCCCCACCGGCGAGGCCGGCCTCGCCGACTACGTGCCGAGCACCACCACCTTCCTCGATGTCACCTCTGACAACGAGTGGGCCTGGTGCTGGAAGTACGTCGAGTTCCTCGCGGAGCAGGGCATCGTCGGCGGCTACCCCGACGGGCTCTACCACCCCGAGTACACCTGCTCCCGCGACCAGATGGCGGTCTACGTGGCGCGGGGGTTCGGGCTGATCGAATAAGCCGCCGGCGGCGTCACCAGAGGTGCATCAGGGCGTCCACGGGCGCGTAGTCGTCGGTGAGGATGGGGACGTCGCCGGTGCGGACGCGCGTGTGGACGTAGTTGTCCACCCGCCACACCAGCCGCGGGTCCTTGATGCGGGTCCCCTGAGCCTCCCTCGCCCGCTGCCGGAGTTCCTCGTGAGTGATGGGGCGGGGCGAGTTCATCCCGAAGACCATGATGTTGGTCAGGCGCGCGTCGCTCTCTCTCACCTCGAAGGCGTGGATCTGGGGGAAGACGTCGGCCATCGTCTTGTAGACCGACCGGAAGAAGTTGCTCCGGGGGCCGGTCACCGCTCCGACGACGTTGTTGACGATGACGCCCTGGGGCGTGAGCCGCTCCCTGACCAGCTCGAAGAACTCACGCGTCGTCAGGAAGAAGGGCACCGTATCCGCGTAGTAAGCGTCGAGAACGATGAGGTCCCACTTCTCACGGGTGCGGCGCAGGAACTGCCGGCCGTCGGCCTCGTGGATGCGCAGGCGAGGCCCCGGGCGGACGTAGAAGTACCGCTGCGCAATGGAGATCACATCCGGGTCTATCTCCACCGAGTCCACCACCACCTCGGGGTAGTCGCGCACGAATCGCTTCGGGATCGTCCCCCCGCCCAGCCCGATCACCAGCACCCGGCGGATGTTGGGGTTGATCAGGAACGCGATGTCCGTGTAACACGCATAGGGCAGCCCGCGCCCGTGGGGGTCCTGCAGGTCCATCTGGGTGTGCCAGATGTTGTCGGCGCGGAGCCAGCGGTGGCGCCCGTCCTCGGTCACCAGCAGGCGGTGATAAGCGCTGTCGCGCTCCAGCAGGACGCGCTCCCGCGCGGAGGCGGGCCCGGCGACGCCCAGCGCCGCAAGCAGGAGAGCGGCCGCGGCGGCTGCCCGGCGGGCGCTGAGCGGACGTGAGCCCGCGGCGGCGGCCAGCAGGGCCGCGAGCATGAGGAGCGCGCCGAGCAGGTAGAGGATCGCGCGCGTGCCCATCGCGGGTATGAGGTAGAAGGCCGCGCCGATCGTGCCGGCGATGCTGCCCACGGTGGATATCGAGTAGACGGCCCCGGCAGTGCGGCCCACGCGGTCAATGCTCTCCGCGGTCAGCCGAATGACGAAGGGAGAGGTCACGCCCATGAGCATACCCGGGATGAAGAACAGGATGAGACACGACAGCAGCGGGTTGCCCCGAGGGCCGAAGTCCCGCTCGAGGATCGCGTCACACACCAGCGGACCCAGGCGCGGCAGCCCCAGCACGAAGGCGCCGGCCGCCACCAGCAGCGCACCCAGCAGACCGGCCCACGGCCAGCGGTCGGCCAGCCGCCCTCCCACGAAGTAGCCGAGGCTGAGGGCCGCGAGGAACACCCCGATCAGGCTCCCCCACACGAAGATCGAGCCGCCAAAGAAGGGCGCAAGCACCCGGCTGCCCGAGAGCTGAAGCGCCATCAGTATCGCCCCGGAGAGGAAGGCTACCAGTAGCAGCAGAGCATTCCGCATCACGACTGCCTCTCTCTTAGACCCCTGGCGGCACCTGGAGGTTCCACCCCCGGGGGCTCCTCGCCTCGCCGCTCTAGCGCGGCTTCATGAGCTGGATGAGCGCAATGCCCAGGATCACCAGCCCCACCCCCAGCACCTGCGCCGGCGAGATCCGCACCCGGAGCACCCCGACGCTCAGCAGCACCACCGCCACCTGGCTCGTGCCCACCATGATGGGTACCGCGTAGTCGGGGCTGGTGGCCTTCAGGCTCTGCCAGTACAGGAGGTGTGCCAGCAGTCCTGCCAGCAGGCCGCCGAGCGCGAGGCAGACGATCGCCCGCGGCGTTAGCCCGGACCACTCGAGGTGCCGGCCCAGGGGCAGGGCAGACAGCGCCAGCACGCCGAACACCGCCCCGGAGCGCACGAACAGCCCGGCGTAGGGCTGCGCCGTGGTGAGGCCCAGCTTCTCCACTACGGACGCCGCGGCCATCACGGCGCCGGCGGCGATCGCATAGCACAACGGCGTCATCTTCCTCCTCCGGGCTCCTGAGGGCGCCGGCGCGCCGCGGCCCGGCGACCCCGCCAGCCGCCGGACCGCGTGTGCGACAACGTCGAGACGACGCTGTCCGCCCTACTTCTTCGGCTTGCAGGTCTGCTTCTTGCCGGTCTCGCTTCCCTGCTTCTTCGCGGTCTGCTTCTTCGACGCGCAGCACGACATCGGCTCTCACCTCTATTCAGTCGAGTCTTCGCGCCAGCAGCCGCCGCCGGCGCCACTAGCATTATCCACAGACAACGCGGGCCCGTCAACACGTGTTCGTCGCTGCTATAGACAATGTGCACGCCCTCAGCCCGCCACCTCGGGCCCCGCCTCGAGGAGCCGGTCCATCTCCTCGAGGGTGTCCCTGATGTACTCGGCCGCCCGGCTGGCGGCCTGCTCCAGCAGCCGGGCGCCCTCGGCCGCGCTCGCGCGGCCGGGCGCGCCCCAGAGGCCGGCCGGGCTGAGCGCGGCCATGCCCACGTAGTCCAGAAACTCCCGCCCCTGGCGGGGCGCGAAGTCGGGGCGGCGCGCACCGAGCTTCACCAGCTCTGGCCGAAGGTGCAGCAGGAGCGAGGTCTCGTCGGCCCCCGCGTGCAGCTCGGCCAACGCCCCCTGCTCGGCGCCGGAGAGGCCCGGGGTGGTGAAGATGACCCGCACGCCGGTGCGCGCCAGGTTGAGCTCCCGCACCGTGGGCTTGATGATCCAGTTGCCGCCGTGGGCCACCACCAGCGCGACCCGGGTGATCCCGTGCTGCCCGAGCGATCCCACCAGATCCTCGATGACGGCGGCCAGGGTGGCCGGCCGGAGCCAGACAGTGCCCGCGAAGTCGCCGTGCTCATGCGAGCAACTGAAGGGGAGCGCGGGCAGCAGGTAGCAGTCGTCCAGCCGCTCGGCGATGAGGCGCCCCAGCGCCTGGGCGATGAGGTAGTCGGTGGCGAGGGGGAGGTGGTGGCTGTGCTGCTCGATGGACCCGATGGGCAGGATCGCCACCCGCGGCCTCGCCCGCGCTACTTCGTCGAACGTGTTCTCCCAAGTGACCATGGATTGCCGCCTCTCCGCCCAAGTGGTCTGCGTGTCGGCCCTTCAGGAGCATGGTTCAGAGGCGGCGGCCGGAGTCCTGCTCGCCCGGCTTCGGGAGCGATTCGACACAATCGCCCGGGAGCGGTATGATGTAGGTAGGAAGGCAGGCTAACCACGGCGGTGCGCACGAGAGAGATAGAGGAGACGGTGGACGGGCTGCCGGCGCCGGTGGTGGCCTGGCTCGCGGAGCATCTGCCCCAGGAGACGGTGCTCGCGAGCCAGTACGCCGACCTGCACGGCCCGGGGCACTTCGGCGACGCCTGGGTGGTGGCGACCGAGCGGTCTCTGGTCGCGCTGCGGGAGGACCGGGACGGGATCAAGTGCCAGGCCCAGCTCCCCCTGGAGGACGTCGAGCTGCTCGAGATCCGCCAGTTCGTGGGCAACGGGCGGCTCACAGTCACCTGGAGCGGCGGGTCGCGGGCGCTCGCGCGTTTCACCCGCTCGCTCGCCCGCGATGTCGAGGAACGGGCGCGGGAGTTCGCGCGCCTGGCGACGGAGCGACGGGAGCCGCTGGGCCGACCCCCGGCGCAGGTGGTCGGGGACATAGGTGATCGCGGCGCCGCCCGGTGCGCCATCTGCGGGCGGGCCCTGGGGCGGGCAGGGGTCTGCCCCGACTGCATCAACCAGCGCCAGCTCGCGTGGCGGATGCTGGGGTTCGTCCGGCCCTACCGGTGGTACGCGGTGCTCGGGATCCTGGTGGCCGGGGCGGCGACCTTCGTGCAGCTCACCCCGCCCCTGCTCACCCGCCAGATCATTGACGCCGTCCTGGGTCAGGGGCAGGTGCAGCTCCTGGGGCCGATCGCCGCGCTGCTGGCGGTGGTGTTCGTGCTGCGCTCCGCACTCACCTACACCCGGGAGTATTTGCTCGCCTGGCTGGGCCAGCGCGTGGTGGCCGATGTGCGCTCCCAGACCTACCGACACCTGCACCAGCTCGCGGTCAGCTTCTACGAGCGCCGCCAGACCGGCCAGCTCATGTCCCGGCTGACCCATGACACCAGCCATATCCAGGACTTCGTCGCGAACTACCTCCAGGAGATCGTCGTCCAGAGCTTCACGGTCATCATCGTCACCTGCATCCTGTTCTACTACCAGCCGCTGCTCGCCGCGCTCACCATGCTGCCCCTGCCGCTGCTCCTGCTGACCACCCTCTATGTCCGGCCCCGGGTGCGCCGCTACTACCGGAGCGCGCGGCGGCGCATGGGCGGCATCCACGCCGTGCTCGCCGACGCCATCCCGGGGGTCCGGGTGGTGAAGGCCTTTGCGCAGGAGGACCGGGAGATCGAGCGCTTCGACGTCCGCAATGAGGGCTACATGCAGAGCAGCCTCAGCGCCGCCCGCCTCCGCGGCGCGTTTATGGCCTCCATCATGCTCATCACCTCCATCGGCTTCCTGCTGGTCTGGTACGTCGGGCCCCGCATCTACTTCCAGTACGGCCCCTCCGTGGTGACGGTCGGCACGCTGGTGATGTTCGGGGCCTACCTCTGGCAGCTCTACGGCCCCATCGGCCAGATCAGCGCCATGTACGAGCGCCTCCAATTCACCGTCACCGCGGCCGAGCGCGTTTTCGAGGTGCTCGACACCCAGCCGGAGGTGGACCGCAGCCGGGAGCGCCGGCCCGCCGATGGCATCGCCGGCGCGGTGCGGTTCGACCACGTTCACTTCAGCTACGAGGACGGCGAGCCCGTGCTCGTGGACATCAACCTCGAGGTCGCCCCCGGCGAGATGATCGGCCTGGTCGGCCGCACGGGGGTCGGCAAGACCACCATCGTCAACCTGATCTGCCGCTTCTACGACCCCACCCAGGGCGCCATCTATGTGGACGGGCACGACCTGCGGGAGTACGACCTGCGATCTTGGCGCAGCCAGATCGGCATGGTGCTCCAGGAGCCCTTCCTCTTCCACGGCAGCATCGCCGAGAATATCGCCTATGCCCGCGGGGAGGCCTCCGAGCTCGAGATCATCGCCGCCGCCAAGGCCGCCAACGCCCACGGCTTCATCATGGCCCAGCCCGACCGCTACGACACCCAAGTGGGGGAGCGCGGACAGCGCCTCTCCGGCGGCGAGCGCCAGCGCGTCTCCATCGCCCGGGCGATCCTGCACAACCCCCGTCTGCTGATCTTCGACGAGGCCACCTCCTCGGTGGACACCGAGACTGAGATGCTGATCCAGGACGCTATCCAGCGCCTGGTCGCCGGCCGCACCACCTTCGCCATCGCCCACCGGCTCTCCACGCTCCGTCACGCCCACCGCATCGTCGTGCTGGAGGAGGGTCGCATCGCCGAGGTGGGCAGCCACGAGGAGCTGATGGAGCGCGGCGGTGCTTACTGCCGCCTGGTCGCCGCGCAGTCGCGCATGGGCGCCGCGGCAGGGGAGGCGGGGCTAACGTGAGCGAGCGAAACCAGCCAGCCGGCATCGAGGGGTTCGCCGGGCAGGTCAGCGTGCTCGACCCGGCGGCCACGCGTGTGCGCCTGAACGACCGGGGCCGGCTCGAGCTGCACCTGCCCGACGGCGCCGTCCATGCTGACGTGCAGGTCGCCCCAGCCTTCCCGATCACCCGCCCCAACCGGTTCGTGTATTTCCTGGACGCGGAGGGCAACGAGCTGGGCCTGCTCGTGGACCCACGCCGGCTCGACCGCGAGTCGCGGGACCTCGTCATCGCCCAGGCCGACCAGGCCTACTTCATGCCCCGCATCACGCGCATCGAGCGGGTCGAGGAGCGCGCGGGGACGGGCATCACGCGCTGGGAGGTTCAGACCGACCGCGGCTGGCGCAGCTTCGACCTGGTCTCCCGCTCGGAGTCGGTCTGGTTCATCGGCCGCAACCGCGTCGTCATGCGCGACGCCGACGGCAACCGCTACCTGATCGAGGACCTGAGCGCGCTCGACCGCCGCAGCCGTCGCCTCGCCGACCTCTACATCTGACCCGGCAGCCCCTCAGCCGCGCAGCAGGCCGCACACCACCGGCTTCAGCACCGACCAATCGCTGGAGAACGCGTAGGTGACCGGGATCCCCTCCTCGTCGAGCCGCAGCCCCCCGCCGGGCTCCATCCGCACCCGCACTGCCCGGAAGTCGAAGGCCTCCTCCCGCACCAGCGACAGGAGCGTGATGGCGTCGAATAGCGTCAGCGGCGCCGTCTCTGGGTCTTGGTGCCAGCCCGCCTCCCGGTAGCACCGGTAGCAGTCGCGCAGGAAGGCCGAGGCGGCGTCCCTGGGGTCGAGCAGCGCCTCCACCTCCTCGCGCGCAAGCGTGTCGCTGGAGGCCTCGAGGCCCACCAGCCGCGGGCTCAGCCCCGCGAAGGCAGAG
>Ga0209102_1000671_pt1 | contig 21339 bp, 18 predicted proteins | sample ConPoolayeHmetaG_FD_185483 | JGI IMG/M metagenome (GOLD analysis project Ga0209102, IMG submission 185483) | Hot spring microbial mat communities from California, USA to study Microbial Dark Matter (Phase II) - Cone Pool mat layer H metaG... ...
ATTTATTCAAAAACAAGCAAACATTTCCACAAAAAACGCTTCTAAAAAATGGTGGGGTCGCCCGGATTTGAACCAGGGTCCCGAACGCCCGAAGCTCGGAGCCTAAACCAAGCTAGCCGACGACCCCATTTCACCAGACGATGACCCTAATTTTATTCTTTTTGGTGCTTTTAGAACTATGTTTCTGTTAGGCGCGTTGTTTTTGTGTCTGTTTTGGTCTTGCTTTGATTGCACAGTTTCGTATAGCCTCTTACGGGTACAGTTAGAGGCTTCTCACTCCTTATCGCTCCGTTCTCCATAAGAAGCTTTAGGAAGACGACCATAAGTTGTTTTGAAAATCATGATAGAATTACTAGAAAAGATTGGTTTAACATACCCTAAGATCGAATGTGTATTAGACCTTTCTCGGAAGGTTTATTTTCCCGTTAGCCTAAAATATATCTTAATTGTGGTAGAGAGCCGAATGCAGAATGTCGTCACCTCTTAACTTGAGAGGCATATGCACCTCGTCTCTACAGATCGGTGGCAGTGTGTATGCAAAGAAGGGGGATTCCACTTGTAATTATGTTGAGTACTCTCAGCTCTTTAGGAGTCGGCTTGCTAGGTCCTGTTTACCCCATATTTATTGTTAACCTTTTCTCCGCGTCCATCTTAGACGTTGGTTTACTCACTGCGATTTTCAGTTTGATCGCAGCAATTTTCAAGATACCCGCCGGAAAACCTGTTGACCTCTACGGGAAAGAGAAGATTTTCTTCGACGGCGTCATGGCTGGCGCTAAATGTTTGCTTTCATATATCTTCGCCTCTGATTTGGCGCAACTATATGTAATTGAATTCTTCTTTGGAGTAGCCTACGGCCTTTAAAGTCCAGCCTGTCTAGCCTTGATAGTGGACATGAGTGTCAGAGATAGAATGGGCTTATTCTTCGCCATTTTTGAGTCAGCCTATGATATTGCAGAAGCGTTGCCGCATTAGTATCTGTGGTCATAGTTAGCATGTTAGGTTTTAAACCTCTCTTCTTTATTTGCTCAGGATGTCAAGCAACAATAGGTCTATTTGTTTTAAAATCGAGAAACATTTCACGTTAACTGGTTTATTCTGTCAGTCTTCTATCTTGTTCTTGTATTTGTGTAACAGAATTTGGTTGGCAACAATAGCCGCGTAGGCTCCATATGAGAGTATAAGGGGAGGGTTGCGAACGGCATATTTTATGTCGCTTACCATGAATTCGAGGCTTTTGCTTAGGGTCCACACAACATTTGGTCTGTAATGGATACAGTAGGGATCAAAGACTCCTAAGACCTTGTAGCCTTTTTTGATTATCCAAGACCTTATGTATGCGTCCTCATAGGTGTGCAAGTAATAAGGTATCTTTATACCTTCAACGGCTTTACGTCTGACAAGCAGATCGTGGGTTCCGCCCCTTCTGTGAAATATTTTCATTGTTAGCCTGAGGAAGAGATTAAGAATCCTAGTTTTTAGTAGGACGGACCATATTTCAATTCCCCAGATTGCGCCTACATCATCTTTTATGAGTTTTTCAGCCTTGGCAAACCAATCTTTAGACAAAATAACGTCGCTGTCGACAAACATGAACCAGTCGGTTTCTATCGCTTCTATTGCTTTTTGTCTCGCTTCTCCTCTTGTTCCACGGTCTTGTGTAAAGACGACGTTTCCGTATTTTTCCTGAAACTCATTCACTATCTGAAGGGTTTTGTCCGTGGAATAGCCATCGACGATGATGAGGCGGTTAACAGGTACATGCTTGTAGACAGCTTCAATGCATTTTCTCAACAAATGTTCGCTGTTCTTAGTAAGTATCACCACGTCTACAGGCTTTATCATTAGCAAGTCTCCGAGATATTCAACAGCAGCTCCAAGTCGAATATGGTTAAACCACTTTGACTCGCCCAAAATATATATGCTTATCCCAAGCGACGATCAAGAATTCCACTTCAATTGATTCTTTAGAATTTTGGCATCAATTTCCCCTAAAATCTTTAATTTGAAGAATAATAAAATAGAGTGTGACCAAAGAAGATTGCGAAAACAATTTTACTAGAAACCCATCAAACCGCAACATCGAGAACATATTGGGAAAACGCCGTTTTTGCAGCTTCTTAAGGCTTGTCTGAATCTTCGATGCCTCTCACCGTTAAAAATATCCAAGATACTCTGTTCCTTAATGTTTCCCGCGACGTAATCTGGGAAGTCCCTGCAGGTGACAACGTCGCCGTTAGGCATTATGTCTAACTCAAACCAAGGCGTAACACAGTTTTCATAGCCAAAAAAATTCTCTGGTTCATAGTAGTATTTTTTTATTTCATCCGTCTTCAAGTCAGGCACAAAGAGAATAGGCATCTTGAACTTTCCAGATTTTATTGCTCGTACCTGCTCGGCAACTTTGTTTATGTCCATGTTGGTTGTGTCACGTACGTAGCCTTTCCAGGCAAATGGCGTAACGCCCAGTTTCTCCTGAAATATTTTTGTGTGTTTTTCTCCAATCCACTCTCTCGTAAACCATGAGTAATAGATTACCATGCCATCTGGATTCAATTTTTCTGCTTCTCTAACGGTTTCAACAAGCATCGACTCATTCGTCTTAGATATAGTGGCGATCATGAAGAACTGCGGTTTCACCTTGTTCTTTTCTTTCTTCAGTTCCTGAATCTTCATTATTCCCTTAACTGCGGTATCATAGGCTCCCTGCAATCCGCGACACTGGTCGTGAACTTCTCTTGGCCCGTCAAGTGATACGCATATCATGTCCCAGCCGTTTTCAACTATTGTCTCAGCGTTTTTTTCCAGCCCAACTCCGTTTGTAACTATCTGCACGGTTAGACCCTTCTGCTTAACGTAATTTACAAACGGAACCAACGGCTGATAGAGAAAAGGTTCCCCGCCAGTAATGTAGAAATGAACCTTTAATGGAGCAACGTCGTCTACAACCCTCTTGTAAACCTCGAGAGGAACCTCGCCAGTAACCTTCGGCGTATCATCCCTCGCGTTGTAGCCGCTTTCTCCCCATTGCGCACAAATAGCGCATCTGTGGTTGCAGCGATGGGTGATTCGCGGACTTATCATCCAAAGCGAATTGCTTACTCCATCTTCCCGTCGATAGTCCAACTTTGCTTGAATATATCTTCTGTACGCGCCTCTAGCGAAACTCTTCAAGAGCTCGGGATTTCTGCAAACAGGCCACAAAAACTGTATCGGAAACTTTCTCATGAAATGCCACTTAACCTTTTTGCGATATGCATTCATATTCTTTCAATTTAAGGCTTATTACCATTATTCTTTTGCTGCTTTCAGAGATGTATTTTTTAAATCAAAAACTTATGGTAAACTTTAGTTTATTGTTTCAATCTTTTTAATTCTTAACATTCTGACCTGACTGATGCAAGTTACAAAAGAAAAATAAGTCTCAAAACATGCATCTATTAAAGGGTGACTTATTTGGCAATATCTAAAATCAAGAAATTATTCAAGACCATTTACAACATGCTTGCAGTTTTGGATATTGCCCTTCACAATGCTGTATTAGGATTTTTTAAATCTTTAAATCGAACTGTGAACTCGAGGCTAAGAGTCTGGTATATGAAGAAGGAAACCGTTGAGCATCTTCGTATGCTTTCAAAAGTTTTTAAATTTGTGATTCTACCTATAATTCTATTATACGGTTTTGCCCTTTTCTACTATTTTGGAGTGAACCCAATCAACTCATTAATTTGGAACATCTTAATTTTTCTTTACAGTAATTTTCTTCCAGACTTGCCTTCTGCATACGTTAACGGGAAAATTAAAGGCGAAATTGAACCAATAAAATGGTATAAAAAGTATGCTTTACTTATTTTTGCGCCAGTGTTTATTTGGCTTCTCTTTTCAGGTGTGTATTTAAGATGGAGAACGAGTGAAACTTTTCATAATTTCAGATCGGTGACTGTTTATTCATTATTTCTAATAGGTATCGGCTTTGTTATTTTTGGAGATTTTCCATTATCGATTAGTAATATACCAAAGATTCTTTCATTGCCATTATTTGGTTCACTGGGGTATCTAACTCATTTGAAGGTTGATGGAGTTTGGTGATACCTTCATCTTCTAACCATATCTTATAAAACATTTTATTATTGGGCTTTACAGAACAATAGGATTCCATCGGCTCACGTGTATGTTAAGGTTTATTTGATTGTGCAATCCCTATTCACAATAGATATGCATGCAATTACGTGAAATCCGTAATACAACAGCAGAAGTCCTTGAGGAATTTTTTATGGAAAGATCTTACTGGAAAAAGGTGTTTTATGGTGATCATACCTTCACCGTTTTCAACGATGTCTATGAACCGGCAGAAGATTCATTTTTGATAGCGGGAAATCTGGAAGTTAATCCAAACGAGGACATCGTTGACATCGGTGCAGGATGCGGAATCTCGTCCATCATTTCTGCAAAAAAAGCCAGAAGGGTTGTCGCAATAGATGTGAATCCAAATGCTGTAAAATGTGTTAAGTACAACGCCGTTGCTAACGGAGTCTCCGACAAAATAGACGTGATACAGGGAGACCTTTTTGGACCACTAAGAAAAGATGCGGTGTTCGACCTTATTCTTTTCAATGCGCCGTATTTACCTATAAAAAGTGAAAAGATTAACAGCTGGGTCGATTGTGCTTGGTCAGGCGGTGCAACTGGAAGAAGAATAATTAGCCGCTTCATCAGAGATGCGCCGAAGTACCTGAAACGTAATGGGCGTATACTCCTAGTTCAATCCACACTTTCTAACATCGAAAAAACAGTGGAGCAATTTACGAAACGAGGTTTTGATACACTCTCAGTTGGTGAAAAGAAGGTTGCGTTTGAGACAATTTCATTATTATTGGCAAGGAGAAGGTAGATTACAATTAAGGATATTCTTTGAAGCTTTAAATCATTAAAAAATAATTCGAAATATAAGGGGTTAATTATGTCTTTAAGGCTTCAAGGAAAAGTGGCTTTAGTGACTGGGGCAGGGAGAGGCTTAGGTAGAGCTTACGCCTTGCATCTAGCACGCATAGGGGCAGATGTCGTTGTAAACGACATCAACTTGGACTCAGCAAAAGATTATGACGAAGAACTTACAGCCTCCACAGTGATGGACGAAATAAAAAACATAGGAAGGAAATCAATAGGAATACAGGCAGATGTTACCAAAAATGACCAAGTAAATGCCATGGTCAAACAGGTTCTTGATGAGTTTGGGCATCTCGACATCCTCGTCAATAATGCTGGAGGCAACCTCAACCGTCTTGGTGCTAAGGCTGGAACACCAGTTACTTACCCGTCATCTGCCTCAATGGATGATCACCAATTTATAATGGACGTTAATCTCACTGGTACAATACTTTGTTGCCAATCTGCCAGTGTTCCGATGAAAAAACAAAGGTATGGGAAAATTGTGAATGTGGCTTCTCAAGCTGGCTTGCATGTATCTCCAGAGATGGTTAACGCTATGTCGTATAATGTTGCAAAAGCAGCAATCATACATTATACACGCTGTCTTGCAGCTGAACTTGGACCTTATAACATCAATGTAAATTGCATTGCTCCAGGATGGATAGCGACATCAAGAGCTGTCGCAGAGGGAAGGAAGGGAGAAGTTGCGAAACGTCTTAAAATGCAGATTCCATTAGGTCGCCTAGGAACGCCCGAAGACGTGGCGAAAGTTGTTGAGTTTCTTGTTACTGAACTCTCAGACTACATTACTGGGCAATGCATCTCCGTTTGCGGTGGATACATTCTCTTCTAGGATACCAGAAATTACTTTCTCTGATGAACTTTTTTAGCAGCATCAACAATTGCTTCGACAGTAATGTTGTGGGCATCCAAGAGCTCACCCCAATTTAGTGCTGACTCGCCAAACACGTCTTTTATGCCAATCCGTTCCAATGGAGCTGGATATTTTTCGCCTAAAACCTCCGCGACGGCGCCTCCTAAAGCCCCGATCACGCTGTGTTCCTCAACCGTTACAAGAGCTCCAGTTTTTTTAGCTGCCTTTAATATGGCGTCTTCGTCTATGGGCTTTATTGTGTGCATATCTAAAACTTCTGCTTTCATACCAATTTTTGAAGTTTGGTTAGCTGCCTTTACAGCCAAGTGAACGGTAGATCCAGAGGCAATTATTGTAACATCAGAGCCTTCTTTAAGGCAATTCGCCTTACCGATTTTAAATTGACAATTCTCCATAGATTCCCAAACAAACGGTACAGACATACGATCAATCCGTAAGTACACTGGGCCAAAATGATCGTAAATGGCTCTTACGGCCTTTCTTACTTCGATACCATCACATGGCGCAATTACTGTCATGTTTGGCAATACTCTTGCCAATGCTACATCATCTACCGATTGGTGTGTAGCACCGTCATGAGCGTCGGACAATCCTGCACTTGTTCCAACAATCTTAACATTAGCTTTCTGGTAGCAGACTGAGATTCGAATCTGATCGTAAACTCGTCCAACAGCAAAAACTGAAAAGGTGTGAATAAACGGAATAAGTCCAGTAAGTGAAAGCCCAGCTGCAACTCCAACCATGTTAGATTCAGCTATTCCAACATCAAAAAACCGTTTAGGATACTTCTTTTTGAAAATGTCTGTTTTGTTTGAATGCGACAAGTCCGCATCGAGAACTACTACTCTGGGATCTTCGCCAATCTGGACGAGCGCATCTCCGTAAGCGTCTCTCATGTCTTCCATCCTACACATTATTTTTTGCCTCCTCTTTCACTGAGTTCTTTCACTGCTTTTTCGTACTGTTCTGGAGTTAATGCACAATGGTGAAAGTCCACATTGTTCTCGACGAACGAAATTCCTCGACCCTTAATAGTATTACATACCAACATTACAGGTCGATTTTTGACCGTTAAAGCCCAATCTAAGGCATCCAAAATTTCGCTCATGTTATGTCCATCTATTTCTTTCGTTTCCCAGCCAAAGGCACGCCATTTTGAAACCAAAGAACCAACTATCGTACTGCCAGAAGCCATAAGCCTATTTTGATCAGTTATGCCGGTTAAGTTGTCAAGCTTGTAATGGGATGCGAAAATAGCGGCTTCCCAAATCATTCCTTCCGTGCTTTCTCCATCGCCAACAATGACATAGGTACGAAAATCCTTCCTCTTGATCTTGGCTCCTAGGGCCATGCCACACGCAATGGAAAGTCCTTGCCCTAGCGATCCAGTTGATGCCTCAATTCCAGGCGTCTTAAGCCTGTCTGGATGACCTTGAAGAATACTGCCGATCTTCTTAACTTCTTTAAGTTCTTCTCTTGGAAAGAAACCAAGTTCCGCAAGAGCAACATACTGGGCGAGCACGCTGTGCCCTTTACTTAGAACAAAGCGGTCCCTGTCTTCCCAGTTCGGATTCGTAGGGTCAATTCTCATTTGGTGAAAGTATAATGCGGCAATAATGTCAGCGATCGATAGCGATCCTCCAAGGTGGCCTCTTTTCCCGTTTGCCATTATTTCTATAATGCCTCTTCTAATAGCCAACGCCTTTTCTTCAATGCTTCTAATCGTCAATTGAGAGTGCATAGAACATGATTGAAACAAACGGTATAAATATTTTTAGCTGAACATTTAGAAGTTTCTCGGAAAAGTTGATGTTACCAAAATCTTTTAACGAGATACTTTAAGTAATTATAGTAAAGCATTTGACTTTAACCAAAAAGACTTATTCAGAATTCATAAATGATGTTATCTGAGTCGAATAATCTGAAGGGTTGCTATGAACGAGTTGGCTCGAAAAAGAAGGTTAGGAGCAAGGGTTCTCAAAGCGATGGCTTCAGCCTTAAGGTTAAACATTTTAAGGCTTCTTTACGAAAGGGGACCAATGTCTTATACCGAGATTATGAATGCTTTAAAGCTGAGTCCCAATCGCGACGCTGGAAGGTTTGCTTATCATCTGAAAACTCTTATAGGAATGGATCTTATAGAGCCTGATTCTGAATCCAAAAAATATCTACTTACTGATATGGGTAAAACCTTAGTTGAGTTTGCTGACGAACTTGACAGCAATGCTTTTAGAAGAAGACTGCTTGTCCGAACCTCGAGATTAGCAATAGAAAATTTTGACAGAAACAAAATAGCTGCATCCCTAGTCAGAGAGGCCGAAGTTCCAGTTGAACTAGCTCAGAAAATCTCAAGAGAAGCGGAGAAACGACTAATAAAACTTGGCACCAAATATCTAACTGCTCCATTGATTAGAGAGTTCGTAAATGCGATCTTGATTGAACGAGGCCTTGAAGAATACAGACATAAGCTTACGCGCCTCGGTTTCCCCGTGCACGATGTGTCTTTGCTTATGAAGGAGACCAGTGCTAGAGGAGAAAATGTCGAAAAAGTCCATAATGCAGCTGGAAGCCGCGTCATCGAGGAATATACTCTTCTAAACATTTTGCCAAGAGACATTGCAGATGCCCACATATCTGGATCCTTGAATCTGAATAATCTTGGTTCTTGGGTTCTGAAGATCTATGGGGTCATGCATGACCTGAGATTTTTCTTAAGGAATGGTTTCGCTTTTAGAAATTTTGCAGATCAAAGAATCTCCATAAGTCCGCCCAGGAACCTTAGATCCGCTCTTTCGTTGATTTCCAATATGTTGCATCTTGCTTCGTCTGAAGTTACAAGCGAGCAGGCTATTGATTATTTCAATTTATTCTTAGCCCCATTTGTTAAGAGTCTTTCGAGAGATGAAATAAAAGACAACATTCGACTTTTTCTGGAATCAGTAAACATAACTGTTCCTACAGGAATTTCACTTGGACTAGAGACCGTTGTGCCAAACTTTCTTTCTGAGGTAAAAGCCGTAGGCTTAGGCGGAGAAATCTGTGGTGTCTATGCTGATTATGTCGAAGAAACTAGACTTATTGCTTCTCTCATTCTAGAATGTTTAGATGAAAGAAAAAACTTCAAGCCAATGTTCAATCCCAACGTCATCGTAAAAATGAGGCGGGAAACCTTCAAGGACTCGGACGCCAAGAGGATTCTGTTTGAATCTCACAAGCTATCTGTTTGGGGTCTTCCTTTCTACGCGAATCTTGTTTCCGAAAAGACAGGCACGGTTTCTTATGCGGCGGACGGTTTGAGGTTTTCTGCTGACTGGACAGAAGATTGGGAGCTAGATACTATGAGAACTGGGTGCTTAGACCGTGTTACACTGAACCTCCCGCGAGTAGCCTATGAGTCTAAGAAAGATAAAAAAAGTCAGTTTTTCAGAGTTTTGAGTGACTTCTCTGAAAAGGGTTTAAGAGCCTTAGATATTAAAAGCCGTGTGATTTCTAGGCGTTCTCAAGAGGGGCTTCTGCCTTTTCTGATGCCAAAAGAAATCCAAGACCCTTACTTCAGGCTTGAAGAATCAACGTGTATGCTCGGATTCGTTGGGTTGAACGAGGCTGTCCACGCAGTAACAGGTAAATCGATCCACGAAGAGGAGGAGGCTCTTAACTTTGCTGAAGAAATCCTAACTCATCTTATAGAAGAACAAAAAATCTATGCTAGAAACAGAAAATTGAGGTTCACCTTAGGATTGACGCCTGATTTCGATGCGGCGAAAAGGCTGGCAGAGCTGGATGTTGAAAGATATGGACTTGGCGACGTCCATGTATCCGGTGACAGGGATAATCCTTTCTATACAAACACGACAGTTATCCCCTTAGAAGCCAATCAATCTTTAGACGACTTTCTTGCCTTCGAATCACGATTTGAGGCGCTGTCTCTTGGCAGCCATTTAGTAAAGATTCCATTATCGAAACGTGAAACGGAGGTTGAAGAACTCCTTGCCATAACCAACAAGATAGTCCAAGAACATAAAATAGGATTGTACACGTTTGACCGAAAATTAATACATTGCAACATCTGCCAGAAAACCTTCATCAGCGAACTAACAAAATGCCCTGAATGTAACACAGCAAGCTCAATACTGACGTTTGCTAGAGATTCTGCAAGATATAAAGTTCAACATCTTTAGGCTGTGTAACAGGGAAAAGAAAGAATAAATAGGTGACACAACGAATATCCGGAAAACGGGCAAAGGAGTTCACCAATGAAGGAAAAAGGGCTTGCCGCTCTTGCAAGGCAAGCGTATGAAGAAGGTAAACGTATCGTTGCTCCCTTAATGGGGTTTCCCGGCGTTGAGCTGACAGAAACTAACATCAAGATTGCACAACAAAATTTTGGTGAACATTTCAAAGTGATAAGAAAACTAGTTGAGACGTTCAGCCCAGACATGGTTTTTCCTCTGATGGATCTTTCAGTTGAGGCTAACGCTCTTGGAAGGTTCACCATTTTTCCTAGAGAAGAAACACCGACAGTTTATGTAAAAGAAAAATTCCAGTTTGAAGATCTGGAGAAGATTAGGGAGATTGATGTATCCTTTGATACTAGGCTGATAGGCTACGTTGAGACAATGAAGCTTATGAAACTTGGATTGCCTCCCAAAATCATTAGAGGCGCGTATGTCACTGGACCTTTTACGCTTGCATCACTCATAATGGGAGCAAAAGATGCAGTTATGTCGATATTGAAAAACCCTGCAGAGTTTCACGATTTATGCGATTTTGCAACAAAAGTCATAATTGAGTATGCCCGTCTACTCATAACTGCTGGAGCTGAAGTTATCTGTATAACTGATCCAACAGCGGTCATGCTTAGTCCAAGACAGTTTAGAGTTTGGTCAACACCCTATGTAATGCGCATTAGAGAAATCTGCAAATACAATGGGGTTGATACAATTTATCATATTTGTGGAAACTCGATGCACTTGATTGACAGCATTCTAGAGTCAGGCGTGGGGGGTCTTAGTCTTGATTCCAAGTATAATGGTATTCAATTAAGCGAGGTAGCTAAAAAGGTTCCTGAAAACGTGGTAATAATTGGTAATATCAGCCCAACAGTTGTAATGGCTTTCGGAAAATCGCGTGATGTACGTCGGGAAGTTATTGAACTATTGAATGAAATGAAACCATATGCTAACTTTATTTTAAGCACAGGCTGCGACCTTCCTCAGAAAACACCCTTAGAAAACATATCAGCCTTTATGGATGCTGCTCGGACATACAGTTTAAAGCATCACTAACCCTAACCAAAACACTTATTCTATACCGAAATAGAATCTAATATCGGCTGGTGAGCTGGTGTGTGGCTGCCGGACCCTTCTTAACCTTTCAAAGGGTAAGAGGTGTCTGAGGAAACTCCGTCCACCACACATGCCGCAACGCTGCAAAGCGTAAGGCGAGAGCCTTGGCTCCAGAACAGAAACGGAACGTCCGTTTATCCTGTGACGATGAGGCGTGCTAAGTCGCCGAGTATGGTTATGCGGAAACGGTGAAACGGCTGTCCTGCGGGGTGGAAGGGCAAACAAGCGTCAATGAATGCATGTGCGAGACGCGGGTAGCCCGTAAAGTTGAATGCCGCTTAAAACAAAAGACGGGTTACGACCAGCACACCGGCCCCCTGAGGCTGATAATTGCGTATATTAATTCCTGATCTGAAATGAGGTTCTTTGAGAGTGTTTTGGCATCAGATTCAGAGTGGAAGAGCTCTGAATATGTGACTGTCCAACGTTGGATTAGGAAACTGCGCCGTATAGGTTCTATCTCAACCCTGAGAGCGTATTTCAAGTTTCTAGCATGGTTTGTTCAGTACATAGAAATGTCTCCAGACGATTTCGTTAAGATGCCCAAAGAAGATGTTTCTGAGAAGGTTCAGGCTTTCTGTGATAAGTTTATGAGAAAACTATCTAGTATACTCATTACAATCCTTCTTATGCTGGTTGCCAGTTCTATGATTCAGATAGTACTCGGAGAACCAAGTCAGCTTACAACAAGAATAACACAGGATTATAGCATTCTTGAGACAGGAACAGTCCCGATTTTAGGTACTCTAACAGCAAATGATCCGTCTGATACATATGGTACTTGGGGTGGCGGCGTCACTAAAATTTCAATGCAGATTTACTGGACACCATACAATAAAGGTATTTACGTTGGATTCTATGATGTAACACACAATACATTATATTACACCGGTCCGATATATGGAGGCGCCACCTTTGTGACTTTTTTTTGTACTTGCAGGTCATGATTATTGTCAATGGCAAGTAAGGATCTGGGCTAGTCTTTCAGGGTCGGAAACGATACAATATCACGGTACCATATATATTATCTGGGAGTAAGAAATGATAGTCGCGGGTTACTCTCTTTAATTCGAGAAACTAGATGGTTATAGAGAGTTAAGTCAATAGAATACGCATGAACGTGCCTTGAACTCTACACAGTGGCAATCTAGAGACTCCCACTTTAAAAAAAGCGTTTTATTGGATCAACACTCTTTTTATGCCTTTTTATAATGATGATGGAGATTAATACAGTCGTAATCTGGAGGAGGATTATGACGATGGCTAAGATGCTTTCTTTAACAATTTTGAGGCTGATTGAAAAGTCTTGAATGCTACTGCCTGTAACGTCATATGAAAAAACATATTCTTTTCTTTGACCATAAATATTTTGGCTTTTTTGCATTTGTGATGGAGAAACTTCATTGATTAACAAATCGTAATCCCCAAGCGTATACCATGAAACAGATACTCTAAAAATAGAAGAGGATGAAGTAGGCGAAGAGATAAGGCTGCCCGAGTAGCCTGTTATTTCTTTTAGGCTAATGATCTGTTCTTGGTCAAGAACCATCTCTTTTGTTCCGCCGTTAAACGTTACTTGAAAGGACCAACCGCCTTCTCTGCCTAGATACACATTTATGCTGTAGTTTTGACTGTTTAACAGCATTGAAGTTAGAATTTGTCTGAATCCCTGATATGGTAAACTGCCTAGGAAAATGTTTCTTAAATCCACTGCGGGAAACTCCATAAAATAGGGAAAGAACAGATGCCCACGTTCATACATTATAAATGCGGATTCATCGTACAATAGTGTGAATATTCCGAAAGATTCTTCGAATTCGTAAATTATCTTGTCAGCAATGAACCTTCCTCGGGTTTTGTCGATTTTTGATTCATTCAAATCGATATAGACAAGAGTGGAGCCTCCGCCTGGAAAGTACACAGCAATAACATGTAGACCCAAAAAGCTTGGTTCACTTCTAAAATCGTAAAGACTTGGTGGGCGACTTAATCCATTGAAAGAAAAAATTAACGTGCAGTCACCACTCATTTCATAGGGATCAACATCAATCATCAACGAAATGGATTCTTCGTAGCTAGGCTCAGCGGTTGTCAGGAACACATTTTGGGTGCTCAACAGAAAAATACAAAGAATAACTACGAACCTACCACACATATAACATTATTTTCCCTGACTTATCTTATTGCATTATATGCATAAAAATGTTCTTATGCAACCCGAAATTTATGCTGTATTCTTGTTTCATGATTTAGCTACGCTTGGGAGTCAGTCTATTTCTTTGTGCGGGAGGTAGTTGCCTTTAGGAACTCGTTTTGGAAGTTCGGGTCAGCGCCCAGCTCAATGTACTCGATAAATCGTGCAATCTTCTCAGCCTCTTCGCCATTGTTTGGTCGGTGTAGCTTGAACCCTTATCTTTCCAGCGTACTGACGGTTAGCGCTTCTTCTGTAGGATTTGCCCGTATCGCTTCACCTTGCGTCTTCGTGCTGGTGCGTCTACTTGTAGTCTTGCTGGTGCCCGTAGCCGCTTTCTTTTCTTTCTTGTGCTACCTTCTTCCGTCGGTCTACGCGTATGTCCCCTTGGGATGCTGGTCCACTTCTTGAATCTGCCCTTGCTGTCTCTCTGCACGTAGTGCCCTTTTGCACGAGAAATCCTATACCTTCTTCCTAAATAAACTAAATAAAAAGAGGGAAGACGACGGTTCAACCCGAGGCTGAAAAGTATAAATTTTTGCCTAGGCGCCTGTCTCTCCCGAGATTTCCGAACAAAATCACTATGACATAGATTAGTAGTTGCCAGAAGAGGATGATAGTGTGGATCTTTATAGACAATCACACCGCTTTTACTCTTAACATAATGAGACATAGGCTCCGACCCTTTAAAGCAAGGGCATATTAAAATAAGACTTTTCTTGTTGATTTAGGTTAAAGACCGCTTCATAGGTAACTGTATCCTCCGATATTTGAGGTTAAAAAAATGTATTGGGCTTTTGTAGGAATCGTGTAATAGTATACAAGGTGCGATTGGGACTGGGTTGTTATGTAACGGCTCCGATTTTGTCAGAAAGGATCGCTTTGGGTAAACTAGACCTAAAATATAGATTCTTTGATAAGATGGGAGCATTGAAGGAAGAGCGACCTATTGATTGAAGTAAGGAATTCCATGAATCTTTTAAAGGAGAAGGGTTCGATGTAGTTATTGGCAATCCTTCCCCTGTGGCGAGAATGTAGGCATAGTCCCAAACCCTAGCCTGTGAATTCAACCGTTCTACCTTCTTATGCTTTTCATTGTCCTTCAATCAGATTTCTGGGTTTGTATGCGATTGCTTATATTTGGATTAGAATTGTGGGGTTTAGGAATTCATCAACTTATATTTGTATTTCTTACTAGACACTCATTCCCGAACTATTTCCTGAATGCGTCCTTTTTGTTTTAAGGTATTCACTGTTAGCTAGCAGCTAGAAAACTTGTTTCATTTTAGGTGAACATTTAGGGTGCAATACTCTTTTTAAACACTCTTTTATCATTGTTGAAGTTAACGTCAGAATGGTAGTGTTTGAGTCTTGGCAATGGTTGCGTATGCCTTCAAGCGGGTTGTCCGCTCTTGGAAACTCTTTATTGCTCTATTGCTAGGCGTGGTTCTCGCCTCGTCCTTTTTTGCGGGCATAAACATAAGCGTTGACTCTGTCGGCATAAGGAGCCTCCAACAGCAGCTTGAACAAGTATATGCTGATGTTGTGGTCGCCTCATCTGGCGTCCCAGTCTTTTCTTCTAAGAACGCCACGGTGCTTAGGAGTCTCCTACTTTCCAATGTTGAGGGAGTCAAAAGCATTGACATAATTTCGAAGACGCTTTCTATCCAAGCGAGGCCCGTTAGCTTAACGTTTCCTGACGCGTCGAATTTGACGCTTAGGACCTTTGTAGATAGCATAATAGGCGTCTCAAAAGGCTCCTACATTTACGAGGATATCATCTCAGACGGTCAAATGGAACTCGCTGGAAACGAGACTTTCATCGAAGCAGATTCAGATATCGCGTCTAGGCTCGGAGTCGGCGACACCATAAACGTAAGCATACCTGTTATCGTTGGTTCTGGAACAGGCACTAAAGTATACTATGTGGAAAGGAGCCTCAAGGTTGCAGGCTTCATAAACATGGACGACTCCTCCTACCTCATGACGCTGGGCATCTATACTTTTCCAGTTCTTTCGCCACTTCAACCGTCAATGGCTCGAAGGGTGGCTCACAACTTCATAATCGTCGACTGGGAAAAGACCTTTGCAGGCATCTTAGACGAGATTCACGCCTATGCGCCATCTTACTCATTTGTGACGACGAACCTTCTTGTTAATCTAGACAGGAATAGCATCCTTAATCCTTGGGACATAGAAGGCTCGAAGATAAACTTGGACAGAGTTGTTTCAGTGCTAACTAACATGGTTAGAATAAACTATGGATCTAGCCTCAACGTGAACAACATTCTCCAAAATGCCTTTAGGCTATACGAAGGTTTCTCGACGCTTATGACACTTCAAGGCATCATTCTTTCGCTTCCAGTCTTCTTCGTAGCTTGGTATGTGGGCCTCACCGTATCGGATGTATCATTCAATCTACGTCGACGCGAGATAGGTCTCCTGCTCACTAAGGGCTTCACGAATAGGCAGATTCTGAAGCTCTTCCTTACCGAAGCTGTCTTCGTCGGTATGATTGGAGCTGCTGCTGGGCTGTTGCTCGGCGTACTCTTCACTCCTATTTTCAGCATGGGACAGTTCACAGAATTTCCCGTGGTGCAGTTGGACACTGCTTTGACTGTAGCGGTCTTCAGCGTGGTCATCGCGTTGCTGGCGGTCTTTCAACCTGCGAGGAAAGCTGCCAACTTTAAGCCTCTAGAGACTCTGCGAGAATACTTCAGCGTGGAGGAGCCGAAGCCTCACAGGAAGATCTGGGTTTGGTTGGCTTTAGGGTTAGGGACCTACAAGATCGTTATGCTTCTGTTAGGCTTAAGCTTGAACGACTTGCTACCTGCAACGGGTAGCATCATAGGTGGGGGACGGGGCGGCTTCTTAACAGCCATACTTCTGGCTGTCGCCAGGTTCATCGACAATATGCTGCTCTATCTTGGACCGATACTCTTCTTCTGGAGCTTCACTAAGGTATTTGTGGCGCAATCTCTTCGGTTTCAGAACTTCCTCGCAAAAGTCACTTCTCCACTAATTAAAGACCTTAACCTGTTAGCCGAGAAGAATATCCAAAGGAACGCTGCACGTATTGCGTCTACAACCTTCCTTCTGGCCGTAATAATGGGATACGCGGTCTCAGCTGTTGGTCAGATTGCGACCCAGACCGACTACACATACAGGCTTATCTACGAAAACATAGGTTCAGACATCAACATCTCACCGAACTCATTGAGCAATATCACCTTGGTTAAAGATGCTTTGTTATCCAATATCTCAGGAGTCGCTGCCGTTGCTGTTGAGTACATAGGCTTCAGCGGGCAAACCGCACTGGGAACTGACTCTGGCATCACCAAGCTGTCCGCGATAAATGCGGAAGACTGGCTTAAAGCTGCATACTATGAAGAAGAGTGGTTTACAGGCGGATCGGTGGAGCAGATGTTTATGGCATTATCGAACGAAACGATCATACTTGAGGGTAGGTTTTCTGATTACGTAAGAATTGGCGACAAGGTCTCGATAACTATAGGCGACAAAGCATTCAATCTCATTGTCATAGGCTTCTATGGTCCCAGTTCCGCAAGCATATCCGGCCTACCTCAAGCGCAGCAGCTTCGGCTGAACTTGGTTCTTCGTTCCTACATAAGCGAGTTGCTCTATGCCCAAGTCAACAGAAGCGTTTCCTCCACAGCACGTATACTTGTCAAGCTTGAGCCGGGACTGGACGCCGAGGCAGTGGCGCAGGAGATTAAGGAGCTACCTGGGGTTGAATGGGTCAACTCGGCAGCTGAACAGATAAAGATAAGGGGGGAGAACATTCTTTTAAGCGGTTCTCTGAATGTTTCAAGGCTCGGAGTCTTCTTTGCAACGCTTGCAGCTTCAGTTGGCACCGCATTGGTCACCGTTGTCACTCTGCTTGAGAAGCGTAAGGAGATTACGCTGCTCATGGTTAAGGGGCTTTCTGTTAAACAGGTGATCTTGACACTTCTAACCGAGAACCTAGGCACAGTGCTCATCGCGGGCGTCATGGGTAGCTTCGTTGGATACCTCATCCACAGGGGCAATGTGGCCTCATCCACTACAGCGACGGGTCTCGTCGTTCCAAGGGTGATTTTCCCTATGGATGCTTTGGTGAACTTGGTAATTATCTTCGGATTGCTCGTTGCCTCGACAGTTGTGCCTACCGTCATAATAGTCATCTCAAAGTCATCTAAACTTGTTTGGAGGACATAAAATTGGGTCTAGAAGTAGTTGTGAGAGACGTGTTTAAGGTTTACCGGCTTGGAAAAGTTGAGATCCAAGCATTAAGAGGTTTGAATGCATACGTAAAAGATGGAGAAATCGTCTCCATAATTGGTCCTAGCGGAAGCGGAAAGTCAACGTTGCTGAACCTTGTAGGCGGCTTAGATCAGCCTACCGCAGGTTCAATAAGAGTAGGAAACATCGAAGTAGCTGGACTTTCACCGCGCGAACTAACGCAATACAGACGAAGAACTGTCGGCTACATCTTCCAAAACTTGAACTTGATACCAACATTGACGGCAGCAGAAAACGTTGAATTACCCATGATAGCTCTGGGCCTTTCCAGAAAACAAAGAACTGAAAGAACAAAAACTCTCCTAGAAGTCGTGGGATTGTCTCAAAGGATAAACCACAAACCGGACGAGCTAAGCGGAGGTGAACAGCAAAGAGTCGCTATAGCTTCTGCACTAGCCAACGATCCCCCAGTCATCCTTGCAGATGAGCCAACAGGAGAACTTGACACATTGAATGCTAAAATGGTTACAGACTATTTGGTGAAGATAAGCCGTGAATTCGGGAAAACTGTTCTACTGGTGACGCACGACCCCAACGTGGCGAGGGCAACAGACAGAATCATGAAGATTGAAGACGGCACAATAAAAGAAGTATTAGCTCCAACAAGACTCGAAGCAGGAATTATGGCGCCATCATCATACATTGATCAGATAAAGACTAGACTAGTTGATCTTGATCTTGAGCTGAAGGAGCTGGACGAAATGTTCCGTAAAGCAGAGATCGACGGAGAAGAATACACCAAACGCAGAAACCGCCTCCTAAACATAAAGTCAGGCTTGCAAGAAGAGCTTCACAGAATGGGAACAGTAGTGTGACTGTACAAATAATATTCAAGTCTTAGATGCAGAAATAAGCTAAAGGGACTGTTTTGCAAAGAAAAATTAGAGAGAGACTATTGCTACTAAGAATAATGAGAGTTTTCATATCTACAATTTTCATATCCTTGTTGATAGTCAACCTTTTCGTGGGGGGTGCAGAGTACAGAACAATATCTTTTGTATTGTTGTTATTTTGGCTAGTGTTATCCATCTTGCAGATTTACTATCTATTGAAGTTACGTGAGACTAGGAAGACATGGATAGGATGGCAAGGGTTTTTATTGCGGCTCCATGAGAAAAGATATCGGTAGAGGTTCCTGATCTTCGGAGTTCTCAGTAAGCGACATCTCTCCCTGGTTTTTGCTTAATCTATTCAGGGATTGGTTTGCCGCAGTATGGGCAAAATTTGTGTTCCGACGATATTTCTCGGCCGCAGCTGAAACAGTATCTATTGGGTAATGTTGTAGAAGGCGGAGGCGATTGTGAAGGCTGCATAATGGGGGGATGAGGTGCAGGTTTCCACTTAAAACCTAGAATTGCGCCTGTCAAGCTTAGGGCAAAACCAACTACCAACCCTCCTAATACCCCAAGCCAGGTTAACATTGAGAAGATCGCAATAATCGTACTCCACTTTTTATACTGAGCAGGCTTAACATACAGCATTATGCTACTTATGATAATTAATGTGCCGCAGATAATTCCGAATAAACCGGCTACGTTGAACCTGATTGTCCTAATGAAGCCCACGCCGTAAATTATTACTCCTCCAAGAAGCGAGAGAATAAATGCAGCGATTGGTTTATTGGCGTTCAAATCTTATCACTATTCACGGGGAAGTTTGACCCCCAATCCTTTTTATTCGTGTTGCTATCAGTATATGCGTCTCTGCATTTTAGCTATTTGTTCTTTGACTTCTTTGAGTCGTTCTTCAGACAGGTAATATTTGCCGTCAACTTCTTTGAAAATGCCTATTTGTCCTAGACGCCTTTTCATCATCTCTTGAAACTTCGGTGGAAGTCCAAGTTCTTCAGCGGTCATGGCTTTCTCGGGGCCTGTTGCTCCCTTCTGACGAAACTTCTCAATAACCTCAAGTAAGCGTTCCCTGACTTCAGCACGTCTCCTAAACATTAAATCACCTTACCTTTGCTGCTAATTCATCTGACCGTTTATCTAAAAAGGATGTGCATCCCAAATATGCACCATAAATGAAGCCACCTTACTTCTTATTGGATTCAGAGGAGTGATCTTCATCTTTTTCAGTTTTCTCTTCTGCTTCCTCGATTAATTTCTCCTCTAGATTCAGAAGCAAGGCTACCCTCCGTTCCCATCTCGCAAAGAACTTGTGTTGCCTCAAAAGAAGGTAGATCTCGTAGGACACAAAGGCTATTATAAGAACAATAAAAACAATCTCGTCCAAGACCTCTGTAAACCTTAATCCAAGATTTCTAATTCTCCATAAAAGACTCAAAAATCTAAAGATCAAAAAGACAATTAACATGCCAGAGGTAATAATGCCTATTAGGGATGCTGTTCTGAACTTAGCCCATTCCTTGTCTAGCTCGCTTAGGAAGTCATGCAACGACTTCAGAGGAAAATTTTCTGATTCTTTATCTTTCTCCATATTTCTTCAACCTCCATTACGAATTCTCGGATAATAACATAGTGCACCATAGATGAACACTCCTAAAGAATAGACGATAAAGCATTTTGAAGCTCCTCATAGACCTTTCTCCCCTTCTCCGTGATTTTACATGAGCCATCGTCGGTCTCGGCTATTAACCCTTTGTCTTTTAGATACGAGAAATGTTTCAGAAAATCATCATACGACAAGGACGTGGCCTTTCGCCAGACGTAGGTGCGAAGTTGGAGTTTGCTGCTGTGATAGTACAAAAACTCGAGTATCTCGAACCTGATCTGAACCGCACTTTTCCGCATTCTAGGCACGCAGTAGATCTTCGAAGATAATTGTAGAATAAGAAATGCAACTCCTTAAAAACATTCATTTTTTGGTGAACACCATATGTGCATATTTTGGGTGAGAAGCCCTTTTAAAAGTGGAGTCATAAAAGAGACTCAAAGAAAGGAGGAAAAAGGAAAATGAGAACGGATAGCAAAATGCTAATAGGCGCTTTGGCTGTGCTGCTTGTTACAATGCCATTGATTGTTGGAGTCATGGCTACAGAAGATCAGTCTAATACCTCTGGCAACCAGATACGACAATGGATAGCGTTGCGACTGCAACAAATTAGGTTGCGGTTTGCTTGGTTCTTTAAAGGTGCAGAGAACACCGTGATCACGGGAACCGTGACAGCCCTGTCTAACAACATACTAATAGTGACAGACTCCAGTGGCAACAGGTTTAACATAGTTCTTCCAGTACGCTGGAACATTGACCAACAGATTGTTCCGCTCAGCGACATTGATCAATATTTATCCGGAGAAATATCTGTCAAAACTCTTAGCAGAACAGCAACAAACGAGAAGGGCGTAACAGTCACTATGCTCATCGCCAACGAGATCACTGCGAACGGCAAAACTCTGTACGCTGTGCTGCCATACAACATAAAAGGTTAGGCCAGATGCACACATCAGCCCTGTCTTAATGTAGACCCCCCTTTTTTGATGTGATTCAGGCTACGTTGTATATTTCGGTATTGGAATACCTTGGCCTTCGAGGGGATCTTAGACAAAGAAAAAGGTTTCAGAAAGAACGATTAGGGAGTGAAAATAGATGAGGAAGAATACATTTCTCTTTGCGACGGTTTTGATGCTCTTGGGAACTGCATTGATTTCTTCGGCCTATGCACAGGAAGAGCCGACGGCATCACTAATTGCTTCGCCAGATAATAGCAACATTTT
>Ga0209102_1000672_pt1 | contig 21325 bp, 20 predicted proteins | sample ConPoolayeHmetaG_FD_185483 | JGI IMG/M metagenome (GOLD analysis project Ga0209102, IMG submission 185483) | Hot spring microbial mat communities from California, USA to study Microbial Dark Matter (Phase II) - Cone Pool mat layer H metaG... ...
GAATCATCTATCCCAATCACGGTCTTGCCGTCATCGAGGATATTCAAGCCCAGAACCTCTACGGCGAAACATTCCTCATCTACCACGTCAGGATTCTTTCCAACAACACCCTCGTCCTTGTGCCCGCTCCCAACACCGAGGAAATCGGCATCCGCCGTCCCGTCTCCGAGGAATCTGTCGAGGACATCTTCAGGTTCTTGAAAAAGAGGGAAGTCGACATCACGTCCGACTGGAAGGGCCGTTACAAAGAGCATATGAACCTGATGCGCTCGGGCACGGTCTTCGACATGGCCAGCGTTCTCAAGAGGCTCTATTACCTTAGCCTGATCAAGCCCCTCTCTTTTCGGGAAAAAAAGATGCTCGAGAAGGCCAAGGAGATGCTGGCCACTGAAATCTCGGAAGTGTCCTCCTTGCCCATGTCCGAGATTGAACAACGTATCCTTGACACCCTGTCCCTCTGCTTCAAGGACGTCAAGCCCAACATAGAATATTAATCTGGCCGATGGTCTTGTCTTCCATCCTCCTCTTTGCCCTGTTCCTCTTCTTGAGCGCCTTCTTTTCCGCCTCCGAGACCGCCATCATCGCCAGCAACCCTTTTACGCTCGATAGCCTCGAACAAAAAGGCTCTCGCCGCGCTCGGCTCCTCAAGCGCATGCTGGGCAGGCTGGACCATCTTCTGGCCAGCATCTTGATCGGAAATAATTTGGTCAACGTGGCGGCGGCTTCGGTGGCCACCCTCATCTTCCTATCCCTCGTCTCCAACCCAAAACAGGCCGCTATTCTCGCTACCTTGGTGACGACACTCCTCATCCTTGTTTTCGGAGAAATCAACCCCAAGACCTTTGCCGCTTACCACCCCATCAGTGTCGCCTTAGTTATTGCCAGGCCCCTCCGTTTCTTCACCGTCCTTTTCTATCCCCTGGCCAGGGCTTTCGCCTTTCTATCGCGGCTCCTTGTCAAGACTCCTCCTGAGGGGAGGGCCAGGTCGAGCTCCTTGAGCGAGGAAGAAGTCAAGCTCATCCTGACCAAGGGCATCAAAGGCATGTCTTCGCTGCGCAAGAGGATGATCGGCGGCGTTCTGGATATCGGGACTCGTCCGGTTAAAGAAATCATGGTTCCCCGCGTTGAACTTAAGGCCATCGAGATGGGTGCGTCTTTCCAAGAAATCATGGACATCGTCCTGTCCACAGAGTTCTCGCGCCTGCCCGTTTACAAGGGCCGGCTCGACAACATCGAGGGCCTCATCCACGCCAAAGATTTGATTCCCTATCTTGTTGATAATAAAGAATTTAATATTACAGCCATCCTCCGCCCGCCCATCTTCGTCCCCGAATCCGCCTCCATCGAAAGCGTCCTCCTTCGCCTCCAGGAGAGCGCTGTCCACATGGCCTTTGTGGTCGATGAATTCGGCACTCTTGAGGGAATCGTCACGCTCGAGGACATCATCGAAGAGGTGGTCGGTGAAATTCAGGATGAGTCGGATGATGCGATCGAAGAGTGGCTGCAGGCGGTTGACAAGAATACCTATCTCGTCCGTGGAAATGTCTCGCTCAAAGAATTGTGCCGCCGCCTTCCCCTCCACGTTCCGCCGACAGGGGAATTCACAACCTTGGCCGGTTTTCTTCTGTCTCGATTCGGCCGGATCCCCCAGGAAAAGGACTCCTTCGAGTTTGAGGGGCATCGCTTCGTTGTCGAAAAGATGACCAAGCGCCACATCAGCCTTGTTCGGGTCATCCTCCAGCCCGGGGAGCACAGAAAAAGCCATGAAAATCATCGCCACCAATAAGAAGGCCTACCATAACTATGAAATCCTCGAGAGCTTTGAGGCGGGAATCTCCCTCCTCGGCAGCGAGGTCAAATCCATCCGGGAGGGAAGAATCAGCCTGAAGGATAGCTACGCCGAGGTCCGGAATGGTGAGGTCTTCCTCCTCCAGGCCCATATCAGCCCCTACGAGCCGGCCAACCGATTCAATCACGACCCCCTCCGCGAACGCAAGCTCCTCCTCCACCGCCAGGAGATCAAGCGGCTCATCGGTAAAATCCGAGAAAAGGGATATACTCTCGTCCCGACCAAGGTTCTGTTTAACGAGAAAGGCAAAATCAAAGTCGAAATCTCCCTGGCCAAGGGGAAAAGAGCCTACGAAAAAAAGCAGGCCATTAAGGAGCGAGACCTTGATAGAGAGATGAGGGCTGAGCTCAAGCGCCGCCTGAAATAGGCCGTCGTTTTCTTCCCGCGGCCATGTCGTCAACTACTCGCCGCCGATCTGGAGCAGTCTGATGCGAAATGTCGGCGCTGTCAGTGGCCGGTTGAGGTCAAGGTCGTTTCCGACCATGTCGATTCCGTTGAGCATCTCGTCGGCTGTCCCGGCAATAGTCAGGCCTCTCACCGGAAAAGAGATTTTGCCCCCTTCCACCCAGAATCCGGCTGCTCCCCCGCTGAAGTTGCCGTTAACGGGGTTGATGCCGTAACCCGTCACTTCTTTGACAAGAAAGCCGAGCTTCGTGGCTCTGATGATGTCCTCAGGCGTGGCTTCTCCTGGAGCCATATAGAAATTATGAGGCCCGATGCCTGGCAGGCTGTTGAAAGACCCGCGCGAGGCGTTGCCCGTGCTCTGAACCCCCGCCCTCCTGGCGACGATGGTATTGTACATAAACCCCTGGAGAATTCCTTTATCGACAATGACTCTTCGCTGCGTTGGCACTCCCTCGCCGTCAAAAGGCCGGCTGGCTAAGCCCTTCTCACGGGTTCCGTCGTCGATGAGGGTAAGAAGCTCGGAGGCAATCTTCTCGCCCTTCCGTTTGGCCAAGAAGCTGGCTCCCTGAAGCACGCGCTCGCCGTTGACAGCGCTCAGAATGCCACCGAGCAGGGCATAGGCCACATCCCGGTCAAAGATGACCGCCGCTCGCTGCGTTTTGACCGGCCTCGGGTCGAGCATCTCATAGGCGTCGCGCGCCGCCTTGGCTGCGATTTCTTCGGCCGGCTTAAGGTCGCTGTAGAAACGCCGCCGGCACGTCTCTCCACCGGAGGACTTCTGGTCTCCCTTCTCCGCCACGACGAAAACGCCATAGCCGCAGCTTGATGCCTGGAAACTCTTGGCCAAACCATGGGAGTTGGCAAGAAAAACCTCCCCCTCTCCCTCACCGTAGTTGGCCCCGCCGCTTTTGGTAATCCTCGGGTCCTTCGTGGCCAGCTTTTCCACTCTTTTGGCCAGCTCAATCTTCTCCTCCATTGGCACTTGGGTGATCCGGGGGTCGTATAGGCCATCCACTTTGGTTATCCCGGGGTCTTCAGGGAGAATATTGGCTGAGTCGGCTGTGGTAATCCGGGCGAAGGCGATGGCTCGCTTGATGACCTCATCCAGTGACCTGGCGCCAAGGTCATTCGAACACGCAAAGCCCATTCTGCCCTTGACCAGAACTCGCAAACCTAAGCCATAGCTGGCCGCTTCCTGGATTGTTTCAACCTCGCCATTTCTGACTTCGATTCTCAGGTTGCGGCCGTTCTCGATGTACGCCTCGGCCGCGTCTGCGCCTTTTTTCAAAGATTTTTTTACCATCTCTTCGGCTAATCCTCGGTAATCCATGTCCCTCTCCTCTTTTCCTCTCGAAGCCTTAACGGCCTTTCGTCCCACCGACGTTGAGACCGCGAATCCGGACCGTCGGTTGGCCAGCGGTTACCTCAGCCGCCTGGCCTTTACCGCAGATGCCGGGACCGAAGTCCAGATCGTCCCCGACGGCATCGATTCCCTGGATGATATCCAGACAATTCCCGACGAGGGTGGCTCCCTTGACCGGTGTCGTCTTCTTGCCTCCCTCGATGAGGTAAGCCTCCCGGCAGGTGAAGTTGAAAACGCCCGTCGTCGGGTTGACGCTCCCGCCGCTCAAACTCTGGACATAGAGGCCTCTTTTGGTCGAGGCCAGGATGTCAACTGGCTTGTCCTTTCCTCTATCAATGAATGTGTTCGTCATCCGGGGAATGGGGATATAGCGAAAGCTTTCTCGCCGACCATTCCCCGTTCGCTCCATCTTAAGCTGCTTGGCCGATAGGATATCGGTCATGAACTTGAGAAGCACGCCGTCTTTGATCAAGACGTTGCGCTGCATGGGCGTTCCTTCGTCGTCGAAATTGGTCGTGCCGCGGAAGTTGGGAAGGGTGCCATCGTCGACCATGGTGAAAACATCGCTGGCCACTTTTTCCCCGAGCTTGCCGACAAAGATGCCGATTTGTTTGGCGATGTTATCGGCTTCAAGGGGATGGCCGACAGCCTCGTGGACAAGGACCCCGCCCCAGCCGTTCTGCATGACCACGTCCATCTTGCCGGCCGGGGCATCTTTGGCCTCGAGCATAGCGACGGATTCCCGGGCGCAGGTCCTGGCGACATCCTCAGGCTTGACCTCATCGAAGAGCTCGATCCCCGAGTGTCGGCTCACCCGTTCCCTCCCCATGTGAGAAGTGTTATTCCCGACGCCCAGCGTCTGGACGACAAAAAAGATGAGCGGCAACTCATCGCTGACGTAAAGCCCCTCACTGTTGGCAATGATCCGGCTGCGAACTTCATCATAGTAATCGATGGAAGCCATCTTGATCCGGCCGTCGTAAGCGAGGGCTGCATCGTGGGCACGCCTCATGATGTCGAACCTCTTCTCGTCAGCGACGCTCTCGAGCGGCACTTTGACGGTGATGTAGGAAGGCCTTTTTTCCTTCTTCAAAGCGACAGGCTTGGTGGGCTTTCCCTCCCGCGCCACATAGGAGGCTACCTCCGCTGCCCGTAGCAACTTCGCCTCCGTAATTTCGTCGGTGTAGGCATAGCCTGTCTTGTCGCCGGAGATGACCCGCACACCCGCCCCCTGGCTGATGCCGAAGACGGCGCTCTTGAATTTCCCCTCCTCAAGGAGGAGACTCCGGGAGACCCGGTGTTCGATGTAGACTTCGCCGAAATCGCCGCCCTTGCTCAGGGCTTGACGGATGACCTTGTTAAAGTCGTCAAGGGTCAAATCCGACTTCATTCGCCCTCCCTCGGCGAGGAGGCCTCGCACAAGAGCAGGGGATGAGGCCAGAGCTATGCTCCCGTTGATTGTCCACTTGAGGAACCTCCGGCGAGGCATCTTTTCGATAAAAAAAGGCTTAAGTCCCATGCCTGACTCCTTTCTGAGGCAAATTTTTCTTCTCGTCACACAAATCATAACCCTAAGGCGGGAAGAGAGCAAGCTGCGGTTATTGCCGACACGAGATTGCCTGAATTTGATTTTCGCCGCTCAAATTGGTAAATAGGAAAGCGGAAACTCGATGAGCATCAAAGAAATCAAGCGGCTAACGGGATTCTCCTATTCGACGATTTCGAGGGTTTTGAGCGGCAAGGCTGAGCAATTCCGGATTTCCAAAAAAACTTGCCGGGAAATCCTGAGGGCAGCAGAAAAGTTGAACTATCGGCCCAACATGCTCGCCCGAAGTCTCCGGCTCCGGAAAACGATGACCATCGGCTTGATGGTGAGCGATATTCAGAATCCTTTCTTTGGCGAGCTGGGGTCAAGAATTGAGCGGCTTCTCCGCGAGCATGGCTACAGCACTTTCCTGTGCAACACCAATGAGCTCCCTGAAAATGAAGAGTTTTACTTGAAAATTCTTAACGACCGCCGGGTCGATGGGATCATCGTCACACCTGTCCACACCACCGAATGGAGCTCTATAAAAACGCTGAGGAGGGAAACTCCCATTGTGCTCATCGACAGGGTTCTCTCAAGAACCAGATTGCCTTGGGTGACCAGTGAAAACACTGCCGCGGCCGAGCGTCTGACCGATGAATTGATCAACCTCGGCTATACCCGGATTGCTTTCTTGGGCGGTATCCCCGACACTTACATTAGCAAGGTGAGATACCAAGGGTACGAGAATGCTCTTCACAAAAGCGGAATCCAACTGGAAAAAGACCTCATTCTTTTCAAGGGCTATTCTTCTGAAGCGGGTGAAGAAATGATGGACAGGGTGGGCAAAGCGAGGCCCGACCTGGAAGCTGTGTTTTGTGTGAATAACCTCGTCTTCTTCGGCGCCGTGCGGGTGGCGCGGGAATACGAACAGAAACTGGGGCGCTCAATCATGATGGCCGGTTTTGACATCAGCCACTACGTCAACCTGTTCGAACGTCCGGTCATCAGCGCCGATCAGGATGTTGATGCTCTGGCCGGTGCCGCTGTCAACCTGCTCCTCAGCTTGATCAACAAAAAGAAGCTCGAAAAAACCCAGCTCATGCTTCCCATTGCGATCCACAAGCATCGATTGGGATAAAACCCCGTCCATGGGGAAGTGAACGGAAAAAAATGTCCGTCAGCCCGAAGATTACATGGCTGGTCAAAAGGTCTCTGACTACGACTTCTATTCTTCTGACCTCCATGTTCAAGACCACTATCTGGGAAGCTTCAAGCTCACGCCGGACAAACATACCCTGAGATTGGAGTGTGTGGGTAAGTCGGATTAACAAGATTGTCCCAAAGAAAGGAGTCAGGCATGAGACAAGAATTGAAACGGCGAGAATTCCTCCATCTGGCGGCAATGACGGGCACACTTTGCCTGAGCGGAACCGCGGTCTCTTCTCTTTGGGGAAGAGCCGAACCGCTCCCTTCTCAACTCATCAGCCCCGGTTGCCGCCGGAGCAAGGTCAAGGTCGCTCGCTTCTACATGGGGAGTTCCCATGGACTCTGGCCAAAGCCCAAGTTGGATTTGGAAAAAGAGGTTTCTTTTTACCGGCAGGCCTTCAAAAAGATGGAAATCGAGTTGGCTGATGTCGATTTCTTTGTCGACGAGCTCATCACCGCCCCCGCACAAATCTCCGCGCTCAAGGAGAGGCTAAGAGAGGCGGATGGAATCCTGGCCATCCATCTCAACATCGGCATTTCAGACATCCTCAAAGAAATTTTGAGTGCCGGCCGACCGACGATCGTCTTTGCCATCCCTTACTCCGGACACGAGTGGGTCCATTTTGGCGAGCTGCGCCGCCAGCCCCTGGGCACAAGAATGGACTGCCTGCTCACCTCCGACCTCGGGCAATTGGCGGTCGCGGTCAGGCCTTTCCGGGCCATCCATCACCTCCGTGAAGCCAAGATTCTTAACCTAACGACTGAGGATTTCTCTGAATTTGCGGCCAAAGCCAAGGCCAGGTTCGGGACCGAGATAAAAGCCGTCTCCCTTGACCACATGATTTCCTTCTACAACCGCGTCTCGGACAAAGATGCTCGAGCTGAAGCTGATCGCTGGATCAACGGTGCCGCCCAGATTGTCGAGCCAACTCGAGAAGACATCCTCAAGTCCTGCAAACTGGCCCTGGCCATGGAGAAACTCCTGGACGAGGAGGATGCCACGGTCATGACGGTCGATTGCTACGGCACCATGTGGGATCGAACCATCAAACTGCCTGCCTATCCGTGTCTCGGCTTTGCCCGTCTCAATAACATGGGGCTGGGCGGGATATGCGAATCCGACCTCCACTCGGCCCTGGTCCATATTCTTTTCCAGGGGCTGGTCGGAAGGCCAGGCTTCATAAGCGACCCGACAATCGATGAATCAAAGGGAACAATCTTATTGGCTCACTGCCTGGGCACCCCAAAGATGGCTGGGCTGGAAAAGCCGGCTGCTCCTTATAAAATCCGCACGGTCATGGAGCGTCAGGAAGGCGTCGTTCCCCAGGTGGAGATGCGTATCGGCGAGAAGGTCACTCAGGCCATCCTCGTGGATATGGATACCATGCGCTATTTCACAGGAAAAATCATCGCCGCGCCCGTCGGGATTGAGGTCGACCGTGGCTGTCGAACGAAAATCGAAGTTCAAGTCGACGGCGATATTACAGCCCTCTGGAGAAACTGGGCTGGCGGGCTTCACCGCCAGACCGTTTACGGAGATATCACCAGGGAGTTAGCGTTCTTCTGCCGTCTCATGGATATCAAGTTGGTCGACGAGGCTGCCTGAGCCGGCGGCTAATCCTCGCTCAGGGCTACGGCAAGCTTCAAGGCTTCGATGAAGCTGCGGGGCGAGGCCGCTTTTTGGCCGACGATATCAAACGCAGTCCCGTGGTCTGGGGAGGTGCGAACAAAGGGAAGGCCCAAGCTCACATTCACTCCCGTCTGGTGCGCCTCAAGTTTGAATGGAATCAGCCCCTGGTCGTGATAGAGAGCGATGACCATCTTGTTCTCTTCGCCCAGCGCCTTGCGGAAGACCACATCTGCTGCCAGGGGACCACTGATCGAAAGACCGAGCTTTTGCGCATCCTGGATGGCCGGGATAATCTCGTCGACTTCCTCGCGGCCGAGCAATCCATCCTCGCCAGCGTGGGGATTGAGCCCGGCCACGAGTAATTCCAGCCCGGCTGGGCGAATTTTCTCCAGGCTCTGGTGAAGGATCAGGAAAAAGCGGAGCAAATTTTTCCGGCGCACCTTTTTCAGGGCATCCCTCAGGGAAAGATGGTGACTGAGTAAGGCAACTTTGAGCTTTCGCGACCAGAAGGCCATGATGGCATCGGGATAAAAGTGGCTGAGGTAGTCCGTATGGCCTCTCCATCGCAGGCCGGCAAGATCCCAGGATTTCTTGGAGATGGGGGCCGTGATGATGGCCTGGAGATGTCCCCTCTTGGCCTCGGCCAAGGCCGCTTCAAAAAAGCGAAACGAGGCCAGCCCATTGGCCGCACCGGGAGCACCCCTCACGTAGCCTCGCGAGGGCACCTCCACCTCCCGAAGAGAAAGAGAACTCTCAGCTGATTCCAGGCCAGGATGCCAGGGACGGAGGGAGAGAGAGACTCCCAAATTCTTTTCTTCCTGACGAATCAAGCGCGGCGAGCCGAAAATCACGTAGCTGGCGCGGGGTAAGGTGTAGCGGCCGGAAAAAGTTTTGAGGACGATTTCAGGCCCGATCCCGCCGGGATCGCCGAGAGTGATCCCAATCCGTGGCAGGCTCATTTCGGCTTCTTTTTTGTCTCTTCCCCCTCTTTCTTGTCTTCCACCTTATAGAGGTACTTGATGTTGCTCTTGTAGACCAATAGGTTGGGCGCCCCTTCTCTGTTTAGCTTGAAGCAATTTCGGTCATACCACTCGATGTAGCCCTCGACGACTTCGCCGTCAGCCATGGCCACTGCCATCCGCGTCTTCTTGTTCATTTGCTTGAGAAAATAGTAGTTCTCGGCGTGGGTCTCATAAGGCGGGTGGGCTTTCTTCTTGGCTGCCTCCCGGTTCCTTTCCTCCCTGATCTCGGCCAGGTTGGGCCGGATAAGCTTCCTGTTCATCGGATATCTCCACCTGTGGAATCGTTTTTGCGGTATTTACCATTCATATTATCATGTTTTGAGGAGGACTGCAATAGTCAGGTGGGGAAATGGCTGCCTTCTCAGCTCAACTTTTGAAATTGGAACGCTGCCATGACCACCAGTTTCTTCGGGGGTCACCTGGCTACCCTCGTTTTTGGCTCAAAAAAGGCTTGAGATGGTCATGCCAGTTGCGCGCCAGGAGCATGTATCCCTCGCTGGTCGGGTGGATATCAGGCAGGAGGTGCGGATTCTCGACGAACAGGGAATAATTATCGACGAGCTTGAGCCCTCGGTCAGCCGCAATTCGCCTGATAATGGGGTTAATCTCTTCCATCACCCTCGCCGCCGACTCGGGCACAAAAGGCGGGGAAGGGTTCTCCGGAAGTGGCGGAATAGTGGCCAGCAGGATGCTCGGTTTCTTTCCTTGGCGGTTCGACATTCCCTCGAAAATGGCGACGATTTGTCTCATCGTCCGGTCAAACTCAGACGCGGAAGTAAAATCACTGTCCGCCCGGACATCGTTGGTTCCGAGTTGGAGGAGAATAAAATCCGGCCGGAGCCGGGCAAGCTCTTTCTCCGCCTTTCTCAGGAATGCCAAGTATTCCCTGGAATTATTCCCCTTCCGGCCATAATTGTGCACCTGGACACGATAGCCTTCCTGATTGAGGAGACGGCGCAGGTGGCGCGGGTATTCCGCTTCAGTGATGCTGTCCCCGGCACAGATAATGATAATTCCCCGGGATGAGGAAGAACAAACAACAAAAAACTTCAAGAGAAGGGCAAAGACGGCCAGGCCACGCCCAAAAGTCTTCACTGCGACGGCGCCTCCTTCCTCATCGGCGCTGATGACTCAAGCCCAACCCTTCATCCCCAGAACGTCTTCTCGGACTAAACACGCCACCAGTAGGAAAACTTGATAAAGTAATAGCGACCGGTACCCCGGAAGATGCCTTTTTCATCTTTCTCCTGGTTATCATCAACTCCGAGGTAGAAGACCGTTCCCGGCCTGTATTCCCAGGAAAGAAGAAAGCTCAGGTAAAGCTTTTTATAATAATCATTATAATCGGTGATGATTCTCACGGAGAGCGGACGGGAAAGCTGATAGTGAAGGCGCTGCGAAAGAATGTTGATTCGATAGATGACATCACCTCCTCTTTCTCGGGTGAAAACATTGTTCTCGAAATTATAGGATAGGTTCAAGTTGGAAAAAGGACGAAGCGTGGCGCTGACATTCACTGCGCGCTTGTACCCAAGATAAGGTTCTTCGCTGTAATAAATTCCGTCGCCGAAGGAGTAACGGATATTCCCGCTCAGCCAGGAAAATGGCTCGGAGCCTATTCCTGTTCGGACTTGTTGCTGGTAAAAATTGACACCGTTATACCTTTCCAGGCCGGAAGTGTAATTCAACCACATAAAAGTCTGGCGCCAGCCGCTGAGAAAGACGGAGGCCGAGTATTCATCGTCTGTCAGCGTATCGCTGAAATCATAAATACGGCGATACTCGAGCGAGGGCCGGATGAAGACGACGAGCGCGTTCTGGGGGAGGAAGGAGTAAGCAGCTCGGGCATTGAAGAAGCGGATATCCTTGCGCCGGAAGTAGCCAACAGAAGACTCAAAATCAGGGGGTATGCTCAGGTACTCGGCCGAAAGCTGCCAGTGTCTGGAGTTATGATTGAGGTTGACCAGGTAAGCAGGCACAAAACCCGTCTTTTCCTTCTTTGTTTTCGTCATTGACCCAACCGCTTGGAACGTCAGTCGGTTATACTCGAGAAACTTGAGGTGGCCGTCAACACCGGCCAGGCGGTTGAACTGTCCGGTTAAACCTCCTGACGAGCTTCCAGTGTCCTTGCCTAAGGCAATGAACCCCAGGTAGGATTCGGTAAAAACGTCTTTTTTCAGGCGGAAAACGTTGACGAGGGCCCGATACGATGGCTCCTCGGCTTCTTCCTCCTCTTCTTCTTCATCCTCGTCTTCTTCTTCATAAACCCTGATTTCTGGTGAATGCTCATCGAGGACGCTCAGCCAGCCGAGGGTAAAGCCTTTGGTCTTGCCGGTGAGCTTGATTCCTCCCTGCGGCTCGAAGATTTTTCGCGTATAAACGAGCTCGAATGGGGTGTCGAAATAGTCTTTGCCCTCGACAAAAAAAGGCCTCTTTTCAGGGTAGTAAAGGGCGTAGCGCTGGTTGACATCCACCTGGGGCATGTCCGCTTCCACCTGGCTAAAATCCGGGTTTATGGTGGAATTGAAAGTGATATCGGAGGTGAGATCCCATTTTAGGTTCAGCCCTGGCTGGGGCTTGAACTTTTGGCCAGACTCTTGAAGGGCGGCGACCACAGGCATGATTTCGACGTTTCTTCCTTCCTGGACGGCGGCCTGGATTTCGAGCATTCCGACCTGCACCAAGAACCCGTTGACGTTGCGGGAATGGGCCGGCCAGTAGATTTCCTCGTTCTTCCGCCTGATCGTCCGCATGATCTTGATTCCCCATTTCTGGGAAGGAGAATTGGGAAAACGGAGGCTTTTAAAGGGAATAGCCATTTCGATAATGTAGCCCTTTTCGTCCAGGCTGGCATCCGCCAGAAAAAAAGTGTCCCAGCTTCGGTCAAACCTCTCGAACCCCATCTGACCCCCGCCCCCTCCGCCTCCCGGTCCTCGACGGCGACGACCGCCGGACTCGGTGAAGACACCGTCTGTCTGGACACCGCAGGGGTTCACCTGGAAAACAAAAGCCCTTTTCCTGTCATTGAAGGTATCGAGAAAAACTGTGACTTCGTCATCTCCTTCGGCCTTGTCCCGCTGGGCTAAACAGGCCCGGATGGCTTTGGGGTTGGAGTCAAAGCAGCGGAAAGCAAGATAGAGATGGTCATCATCATGGCCGAAATAGGCAATTGTCTTTTCCGAGGGAGCGGCTCCTTCCTGCGGCTCGAATTGAACAAAATCAGAAATAACGGCGCCGTTTTCCCAAAGCGGATTCTCCAGATTCCCGTCAATCTTCGGCTGGGCAGAAAACTTCGGGACAACAACAGTGGGAAGGTCTTCAGGGCCTTTGGATTTGCTAAAAGCAAAGGAAAAGAAAAGGAGGGTCAGAAAGGTAAAGAAGAGAGGAAATTGAACTCGATCAACTTTCATCTCGCGGCTTTCTATTCTAAATGAAACGAGCGTATTTTAGAAGAATGTGCGTTGGCCTCCCCTCGGGAGAACATCGGAAGCGATTCGCCTCAATCCCCTCTCATGACCTGGTCGATGGTGATGTTCCTGTTTTTAAGAAGCGTGCCCATCGCTCTTTCCAGGTTAGCCAGGGAAAGGGTGTAGTCGACGATGGCCCGGAGCTCGGCAATCTGGGCGTTGCTCAAATCCCGCTGGTAAGTCAGGACGACAAAATTGGTCGTCAACCCGACGCGGAGCTTTTCTTCCTCAGCCTGGAGCTTCTTCTCAGCCAGCTCCCTGGCGACGCGATAAGATTGAACCCTCTGGTAATTCGTTTCAACTGCCCGGACTGCATTCCTGATTTCGAGGAAGATGAGCTGCTCTTGGTTTTTCAAACGGAGCATGGCCTGTTCTAAGTTCACCTTGGCCTGGGCATACTGGGCCTTGGAAAAGACGGAGTTGAGGGGCACATCCAGAGTCAAGCCGACGGACCAGTTCTTGTACTTGAAACCCAGGGCGTCTTCTATCGCCCCTTTGGCTCCACCTGGAATGACAGCCAAGATGACGTCAGTTAAAGGATTATCATTAAGATAGATAATGCGATCTCCCGAAACACCCGGGCTCCAGTACGAAGCCGTAAGACTGAGGCTGGGGAGGAGCTGGTTTTTCGCGTAGCTGAGGTTTAAATCCTGATTCTGCAACTCAATTTTGAGGGATTTCAGCTCAGGCCGATTCTCCATGGCGGTGAGAAGAGCTTCCTCCAGACTAATCTTCTTCTCCTCGAAGCGCGGCTTGTCTACAGGCTTGACGGGAAGAGCCAGTTTCACCTCGGCTTCGGGGAGGTTGATAATCGTCCGGAGCCGGTCTTCGTTATTTTTGACCTCCGCTTCAGCCGAAAGAATATCGGCCTCCCTCGTCGCCACCTCAGCCTGGGCGCTAAGCACATCGATCGGCGCCATCGTCCCCACTTCCACGGCTCGCTGGTTTCGGGCCAAAAGATCTCGAGCTAATTGGAGTGACTGCTGCCGGACTTTGAGGTTTTCCAGGCTATAGACTAAGTTCCAGTAGGCCTCCTCGACACTGTAGATCGTGTTGGCCAGGGTGGCCTCGAGGTCGTTCTCAGAGATCTCCAGGTTATTTTGGCTGATGATAATGTCACGCCGCGTCATCTTCAAACCAAAGTCCCTCAGCAAAGGCTGCCTGAAATCCAGCCTGAGCGTGCTCCCGTAACGCGGGTTAACAGTCTGGAACTTAGCGTTACTGAAATTTCGGTATAAATTGAACGAGGCGGTCAAAGTCCCGCCCGTGGGAATGAGCTGGGAAACCTGGGTATCGTAACTGTTGTAATCCACGGTCGAGCGCTCCTTCGCCTCAAGCCAAGAATAGGAAGCACTTTCTGTGCTTCTTTTTCCAAACCCGAAGGCGAGCGTGGGCAAGAACTTTTCCTTAGCTCTGGCCAGAGTCAGCTCCGCCAGTTCCGGATTGAGAACCTGGATAGCCACTCCATAATTATTCTTCAACGTCCGGATAATGGCGTCGTCCAGACTGAGAGAAAGGACAGCTTCCTTTTCTTGAGCCAAGACGCCTGAAACCTGAGCGAGCAGGATTGTGCAAATCGCCATTCTCGTCCATTTTCTTATCATCGCAAACCTCCCTCCATCTAAGAAAGTGAATTCATTCGTAGCGCAACGCTTCAATCGGGTCAAGCCGGGATGCTTTGCGCGCCGGATAGAAGCCGAAAAAGATGCCGACCGAGGCTGAAAACAAGAAAGCCAAGGCGATGGAATTGGCAGAAACAGCGGTTCGGAACTGGGAAAAGATGGGGACATGGACCAAAAGTTTGGACAGCCCCACACCGAAAAAGATGCCCATCACCCCTCCCATGACGCTGAGCACGACTGCCTCCGTCAAGAACTGGAGAAGGATGTCCTTCTCCCTGGCACCGACGGCCATCCGGATGCCAATCTCCCGAATCCTTTCGGTCACGGAAACAAGCATGATGTTCATGATGCCGATACCGCCGACGAGGAGGGAAATGGAGGCGATGCTGCCGAGGAGGATGGTCATGATCTTGGTCGCCTCGGCCGCCCCCTCCGCAACTTCAGTCATGTTACGCACCTGGAAGTCATCCTCAGCCCCGGGAGCAATCTTGTGCCTCAACCGGAGGAGTTCTTCGATCTGGCGCTGAGCCTCCTGTGTCTTGTCCATGGACACAGCCTGCACATCAATGGAAGAAATGTAATCGCGCCCCATCAGCCGCTTCATCGCCGTCGTATAGGGGACAACAATCATATCATCCCGGTTAAACCATCCTCCTGATTCACCCTTGGATTCGAGCACTCCCAGAACGCGAAAGGGGATCCTGTTGATCCGGATGACCTGGCCTACCGCGTCTTCGCTCTCGAAGAGGTTCTTCTTCACCTCGCTCCCCAGCACGCAGACCTTGGCGGCGGACTTGACGTGGCCCTCCTCAAAGAAGGTCCCCGCCTCCACCCGCCAGTTTCGGATCTCCGGGTAGCGTGCACCCGTCCCCTGGATCGACGTATTCCAGTTCTTGTTTCCATAAACAACCTGAGCTCGCGTATTCACCGAAGGAGAGGTGTACCGCACGGCATCGCACTGCTGTTCGATGGCCTCGGCATCCTCCGGTTTCAGTGTGTTGAAGCCACCGAAACCGCTATGGACGCCACGCATGCTCCGACTTCCCGGCGAGACAAAAAGGAGGTTCGTACCCATCGAATTGAATCTCTCCTGGACGCCACGCTTGGCTCCCTCGCCGATGCTGACCATGGAGATGACGGCTCCAACGCCGATGATAATCCCCAAGGCCGTCAAGAATGACCGCATTTTGTTCCGGCCGAGGGCACGGAACGCGACTTTGCTGGTCCTCCACAGGTTCATGGTTGCACCTCCCGCCTGATGTCGTCAGCGCACCCCTCATCCTCCCGCTCCTCGCGGAGGATCTTCCCGTCCCGGATGTGGAGCCTCTTTCTGGCAAAACAAGCAATATCCGGTTCATGGGTGACCATGATAAGGGTCATCTTCTTCTCCTCGTTGAGCCTCTTGAAGATATTCATAATTTCCTGGCTCGTCTTGGTATCCAGGTTGCCGGTCGGTTCGTCAGCCAGGATCAACGAAGGGCTGTTCATCAAAGCCCGGGCAATGGCAATTCGCTGCTGTTCTCCGCCAGAGAGTTGATTGGTCTTATGATAAGCCCTGTCCAGGAGTCCCACCGATTCAAGGGCTTGCAAGGCTAATTCGGTTCTCTTCTTGCCAGTAACATCGGAAGAATAAAGAAGGGGCAGCTCGACGTTTTCCAGAGCTGTCGTCCGTGGCAGCAAGTTAAAAGTCTGGAAGACGAAACCGATTTTCTTGTTGCGAACCCGAGCCAGCTTGTTCCGGTCAAAAGTGGATACTTCCTCGCCCTCCAGAAAATACTTCCCCGAAGTCGGCCTGTCCAAGCAGCCGATGATGTTCATGAGCGTCGACTTCCCTGAACCGGAAGGACCCATGATGGCCAGGAATTCGCCTGGCTCGACCTTATAGCTGATTCCCCGCAGGGCATGGACTTCGGTCTCCCCGACGCGATAAATCTTGACGATATCCTCAAGCTGGATTAAGGGAGTCGCCATTTGTTTCCTCTTCTTTCCTTGCGGAGTCGCCCTATCTCCGCGGCGGGCCCATCATCATCATCGGGCCGGGATTCCTTTGGGCCGAGCTGCTGGAAGTCGAGCTTGACCCTCCGCCCGATTCATAACCAACGATGACCATCTGCCCTTCCTTCAAATCCCCGCGAACAATTTCGGTATAGGTGTTATCGGTCACTCCGGGCCGGATGAAGGCAAGACTGAGTTTCCCCTTCTCATCCAGATACCAGACCGTCGATGGTCTCCTCGAGCCTGTTTGGCCCCCTGTTGGGGAAAAACCACCTTCTTGGGCAAAGGGAATGAGCCGCGGCCCGCTCCCCTGTTCGGCTCTCGGACGTGCGGCTTGAGCTTCGGGTCCGGCCGTCCCCCCCTCAGCCTGACGCTTGGCCATCATCTTCTGCCTCACCTCTTCCATCAAAGCTTTCATCTCCTCAGGGCTAAGGTTTGGCGTAAAGCGCAAGGCCGCGTTGGGAACACGAAGCACTCCCTTGGCCTCCCCGGTGACAATCGAAACAGTGGCCGTCATCCCCGGCCGAAGCTTCATCCCCGGGTTTTCGACATCGACAATCGTCGTGTAGGTAACAACATTCTGGGAAATGGTCGGCGAGTAGCGGACCTGCTTGACCGTGCCGGTAAAAGTCTCGTTAGGAAAAGCATCGACCGTGAACCTCACCTTCTGGCCTTCCTGGACCTTGCCGATATCCGCTTCATCGACGCTGCATTCTACCTGCATCTTGCTCAGGTCGTTGGCGATCTCAAAAAGCTTGGGAGCCTGAAAACTTGCCTGGACTGTCTGGCCCACGTTGACGTTACGGGAGATGACAATCCCATCAATGGGAGAGCGGATAATAGCATAGCTGAGGTCCACTTCGCTCGACTCAAGCTGCGATTTGGCCTGCTCGACTCTGGCTTGAGCCGACTGCAAGTCTGTTTTGGCGCCCAGATAAGCGGCCTCGGCGGCCTCCTTCTCCTCGTAGGAGATCAGGTTTTTCTCGAACAGGCTGAGCGCCCGCTGGTATTTTTTCTCCAGGTTGTCCAGGGTGACCTTGGCCTTTTCGAGCGAAGCGACGGCACTCAAGTAGTTCGCTCGGTTCTGGTCGACCCGCGTCTGAAGAATAGATTTGTCGAGCTCAGCGATAACCTGGCCCTTCTGGACATGGGAATTGAAATCCACATAAAGCTTGTCAATCTTCCCGGAAACCTGGCTCCCGACTTCGACCACGGTTACCGGGTTAAGCGTCCCCGTTGTGACTACCAAGGCCTCGATATCACCCTTGGTGATAGCCTCCATCTTGTATTTCACTGCGTTCGTCCCGTTTTTCCTGAGGATGGCCCACCCCAGGATTGCACCCGCGACGACAACGAGGATGACAAGACTGATGACCACTTTCCTTTTCATTTTCGTTCTCCTTCCATCTTGTAAGATGAGCGCTCTTTTTCAAAATCAGCTTTTCTCTTCTCAAAGTCTCTCTTTCTCCGCTGGAGGTATTTTTCGATCATGGCTTCGAATTTATCTCTTTGCCCCGGCGTCAGGACTGCATCGAGCTCGGTTTTGAGCTTGGCCCGGATTTCTGTTAAGCGACTGTGCATTTCCGAACGTAGCTCCTTCAACCTGCCATCGTTGCGTTCGAAGACCTTCCGAATTTCCTCCTGCTGGTCGGCAGTGAGTTCCAGCTCTCGGGACATTTCATCGAGGGTTGGAAAATGGACCGCCTCCCGAGGCGGCCGGGCACCTGAGGGCGGCCTTTTTTTGAGCGCGAGATAACGTTCCACCCAGAATCCGCCGACAAGGCCGGCCACAAAAGCGACCAGCACGGAAAAAATAACCCAGAATTTATATTTATTCTTCATTGTCTTTATCTCCCGACCGGCGGCCTCATCTCAGCGGCGGCGAATATCAGCATCATGTTCCTCTCCTCAGGCTTTTTTTGGTCGAGGATGGTTGCCGCCTCGGTCAAAGGGTTTTCGTTGCGGAGAAGGAGGATCTCAGCCTGGCTCAACTCTAAAGACTCTCGAGGTTGAAAAAAAAGAAGGCCGGCGCCGAAAAAAAGCCCCACGAGGAAGCACGCCGCCGCTGCTCGAGCCGCCCACTTCGGCCAAACCAGGACGGCCCTGGCTCGCTCCGACTCCCTGAGCTTGGCCATCAGGCGCGTCTCGAAATGCGGCAGCGGTTCGGGCACACGGCCAGGCCGGAGGAGGTCAAGAACTTCTCGATACTCTTTTTCTCTCGCCCGACAGGATGCACAACCGAGAAGATGCGCTTCCATTTGGCGGCGCTCTTTCTCGCCCAGTCGCCCGTCAAGGGCACGAAGGAGAAGTCCGGCTGCTTTCTTACAGTTCATTTCCTCCTCCTTTCCTCACGAGAGCCATCAGCCTTTTTCTCGCTCGAAAGAGCCTCGAATCCACCGTCCCTGGCGAAAGCCTAAGAATTCGGCTGATTTCTTCGTAGGGAAGACCCTGGATATCCCGGAGCATCAGGATAACCCGGTACTTCTCGGGAAGCCGATCCAGAGCTTTCCGGACGAGCAGCCGGCGTTTCATGTCTTCCCTTTCTTCCTCAGGTGTGTGATTGTTTGCTGCCATCCTAATTTCGGGTATTTTCTCCAGCGGAACGTCATGCCGGCGATGCTTGCTTCGCCTCAAGTAATCTCGGATATGATTGATGGCCACCCGGTAAAGCCATGTGCCGAATTCGGAGCGGAATTTGAATTTGGACAGGACGAAATAGGCCTTGATGAAAATCTCCTGAGCTAAGTCGTCTGCCTCCACCCTGTCCCGGGTCAATCCATAAGCCAGGCTGAACACTTTCGTTTTGTACCTCTCAACGAGTTGTCCGAAGGCTTCTCCGTTTCCTGCCTGGGAGAGCCTGATGAGCTCTTTTTCGTCCATGGGCAACCGTGTTCATGGGGCCTCCGTCCATTCCTTTAGACGGAAGCACGGGGAAATTCTTCCCCTCTTGATATTAAACGTCCCCCTTGGGCTCGAGTTTCAACAAGAAAAGGATTTTAGGCGATAAGTCTTAAGTCCCGGTCTCTTTTTTCGTCGCTGTCCACTCCGCTGTCCCCATCTGACCCAACTCGGCCGTTCCGGACATGGTCGTTCCCTCGACAGTACCCTTGTAGGTCACCGTGAACTCTCCTTGCGGAGTTGACCGGGTGATAGTCCATTCGATGGCGTTCCCTTTGATCGTTCCTTCGCCCGTGACCTCACCCCCCCGGAAGCCGGGCATGGTCACCGTAATCTTTTCCCCGTCCTGAGCGATCTTGATCGTCGAAGTCCTTTCTCCTCGCGGCGTCTTCATGGTGAAATCCCATTCGCCGCTGACATCGGTCGCTTGAGCAAGGCACAAATTGGCCATAAATCCTAAGGTTAGAAAGACAACGGCCGTTAAACATGCCTTTTTCATCTTCTTTCCTCCTTTTTAAAGGGTAATTATACTCTTTTTTCTATATTAGACAACCTCAATCTCTTTTTCTTGGAAGCATCAAATTTTCATAATCAGCGGGGTCATCGATATCCCGAAGGATCGAGGAGCTGGAAACCCTCACCTCGAGGATATCCTGGGGATGGCGCTGGAGCAACTGGCGAAGGCCGACGGTAGGGTCAAGGCTCATGATTTCCTCCTTATACTTGAGGTCGAAAAGCACGGGATGGCCCCTTTTTCCCTGAAAGACCGGAACGACGAGCCCTTTTTCTTTTCGGCGATAGGCCTCGATCAGAGCATTGATGATTGCCGGCGGAACTGTCGGTTGGTCGGCCAGGACTAAAACCGCTACCCGGCAGGAAGGGGGGAGAGCGGAGATACCTCTCTGGATGGACGATAACATCCCCTCTCGGAAGCGCGGGTTGATAACTACCTTGACATCATCTCTCTTAAGGGTTGCTCTTATTTTCCTCCACCGCGAACCGAGGACAACGAGGGCGCCATCGACGCGAGAAGTTAGCACATTCTGGAGGACGGTCCCCAAGATGGTGCTCCTTCCATAAGGGAGAAGACTTTTTGGCTCCCCCATTCGCCTCGACTCGCCGGCAGCGAGGACGATGGCCCAGACCCTATTTTTCTCATCCATGGCTCTTTCCTCCTGCTTCGCTTCGCACCAGGACAAGCTCAGCGGCTATGCTAACGGCAATCTCCTCCACTGTTTTCGACCCAATCTTGAGCCCGATGGGCGCACGGACCCTATCAAACTCGGCTGCCGAAGCCCAACCCTTTTCCAGAAACTCCCGCCGCATGATGGAAACCTTTCTCGAGCTCCCGATCATCCCAATATACCGAGCCGGAGAGCCAATGCACGCTCTCAACGCCTCGGCGTCATAGCGATGCCCTCGAGTAACGATGACGATATAGGTATCAGAGGACACGGGGAAATTCCTGACAGCCCGCTCAATCTGGTCAACAATGAGGACATCCGCTTCCGGGAATCTGACGGCATTAGCGAAATCGGGTCTGTCATCGATAACGGTAACCTCAAAATCCAGCCGCTTGCCAAGCGGAGCCAAGGCCTGGCCGATGTGGCCAGCGCCAACGATGACCAGCTGGGGCAGGGGAAAAAGCGGCTCGAGGAAAAAAAGTCGCTCCTTGTCTTTCCTGCTTGCGGGGCCGGCCAGGCGCACGAGCCTGGGTTTTGCCTGCCTTAGGGTGTCTTCGAGCTCTTGGAGGGACGGAGAATCTTTCCAGGCGGCGAGGCCCTTTCTCCCTTGTTTTGCCTCCCACCAGCTTCTCTGGACAAAGGCCTTGCCTGTTGGAGTTTGAAGAATCCTCGTCGTCAGGACTCCTGCCCGGCGGGAATGAAGGGACTGGAGGAGGAGCTCAAACGTCCTGAGGCTCCGGCTTGGAGTGGCGTCAATCAATACCTGAACCCTGCCGCCACAGAGCGCTTCCTCGGAACCAACTTCACCCATAAGATTCCCTTCATAGACACTCGAAAAACTCTTCTTCAAGCATTCGACCGCCTTTCTATGAGCTTCCGCTTCAATCGCCCCTCCCCCGAGGGTCCCCAAGAGAAGGCCTCGCTTTGAGAATAGGGCGGAGGCTCCCGGAGCCTGAGGAGTTGAGCCCCACGTCTCGACTATTGTGGCCAGCGCAAAGCTTCCCCCTTTTTTTAAGTACTTGACAGTATCGAGATAGATATTTTTCGAGCTCTGCAACCTTCATTTCCTCCCGTTTCTTTTTCCTCTTCTATTACCACAAAATGAGCCCGAAGGGAACAGAATCGCCAATGTTTCAAGAATGGGGATGTCCAATTA
>Ga0209102_1000673_pt1 | contig 21325 bp, 17 predicted proteins | sample ConPoolayeHmetaG_FD_185483 | JGI IMG/M metagenome (GOLD analysis project Ga0209102, IMG submission 185483) | Hot spring microbial mat communities from California, USA to study Microbial Dark Matter (Phase II) - Cone Pool mat layer H metaG... ...
CATTCTCGGTTCAGGCGTGAGGATGCGGAAGAGATAGCTCAAGCAGAATGAGAAACGCTTGAGGGGCTTTTTTAAGCTTTTAGGAGAGAAATTAATGTCAGAATTTGGAAAGAGGGCAAGCTTATTGCCCTTTATCAGAGAAGATTTTAAATGATTTGACACGGGTTTAACGATTCAAGACGAAATTATTTCTTCTCCTTCTAAAGAAACTATAACTCAGGAATTGATTGAGGACACCATAATTTATTATCGATGATTTTCATGCTTTATAACTCCACTTTTCCCGCATATACTGTCAATCATCCCTTATTTTTTTCGAAGAGAAATATCCGGGGGAAAGTGTTTAAAAAGTCTATTGTTTTGCTAAAGAGAGGAATTTATAAATTAAAAAAAGATTAAAATGGCGGAGAGGGTGGGATTCGAACCCACGATCCTGAATTCTCAGGATAGCGGTTTTCGAGACCGCCGCCTTCAACCCCTCGGCCACCTCTCCTCTCAATTTTTCCTCCTTTTCTTAAAAAAATCTTTCAGAATCTTACTGCATTCTTCCTCCATTACACCTTTGCAAACCTCAATCCTGTGATTTATTTTCTGAAAAGGGAATTCAAGGATGGAAAACACCGCCCCTGCTTTGGGGTCGAGAGCCCCGAACACAAGACGTCTTATCCTTGCCTGAATTAGTGCTCCGAGACACATTGTGCATGGTTCTAAAGTTACATAGACCTCACATTGAGGAAGCCTGTAATTTTTTACGGCCAGCGAGGCTCTTCTAAGCGCAATTATTTCGGCGTGTGCTGTCGGGTCGCACAAGCCTATAGTTTCATTATGAGCCCTACTCAATATCTCCTCCCCTAAGACAAAAACTGCTCCAACAGGGACTTCCTCATCTCCAGTTTTTAATGCCTCTTCGAGTGCTGCACGCATGAAAAATTTGTCCCTCTCAACCATTTTCTCTCCTTGAATTTTGATTTTACCTTCGTTTTACCTATTTTACAATGGAAACTCACCAGCCTAAAGCCAAAGGTTTTAGCCTGGGGGAATAATCTGGCTAGGGATTGTTCTTCTTCTATTTTTCCTCTCTTCTCGGAAAAAATCCCGGCCCGTCAAGAAATTCCTTCCTCATGACTCCTCCTTTGAATATTTAGACTACCGCAGCCCAATGCTCTGGGGAGGCAAAGCCGCTTCCACTTCAATTTACACAGCTCTTACATTAGGCTTTTTGGCCGGATGTCTATTTTCCCTCGATCACCTCTCTTCAATATTTTGGAATCATTACCAGATGATATTGCATTTTTGTCTTATAAAAGATCATCTTGAAAATTGAACTGAGCAGATCTGTCGAGCTTCATCCTCCACTCCGGCTACCAGAGCTTGCTTGTTCTGGGTACCATTCAGTCCCATGGTTTACTATCATCTTCTACAAGCTCAAACCCAATTTTATCTTTATTCTCGGAGCTGTGTATGTTAAGATGACAAAATCTAATCTTTAATTTAAATAAGGAGGTTATCATGAGGGGCGACTTTTCTCCTCCTGAAATCAAGTTTCCTAAAATCAAGTTCCGTTTAGTCAAAATAATTCTTGCTTCAGTGCTCTTTCTCATCATTCTTTTTGGCTCTATTTATCAAATTAGCCCTGAAGAAATAGGCGTGATTCTGCGTTTCGGGAAATTCGTAAGAACTGAAGAACCAGGTCTCCACATGAAAATTCCTCTCGGGATAGAAAAATTAACTAAAGTCCCTGTTCAGAGACAGCTTAAGATGGAGTTTGGCTTCCGCACTGCTAGACCTGGAATCAGGAGTGAATACAGGATAACAGAGGAAGCTGCCAAAGAAGCTATAATGCTCACCGGTGATCTCAATGTGGTAGTAGTGGAATGGATAGTTCAGTACAAAATCAAGAACGCTTATGACTATCTTTTTAAAATAAGGGACGTAGAAAATACTTTTCGCTACATGAACGAAGCAGTGGTAAGAAAAGTCGTAGGAGATAATTGTGTGGATGAGGTAATCACCATAGGAAGAAGCAGGATTGCGAATGAAGCTAAAGAAGAACTTCAGACTCTGTGTGACCTTTATGAAATCGGAATCGAAGTCAATCAGCTCATTTTTCAAGATGTGAATCCTCCTGATCCTGTAAAACCTTCCTTCAATGAAGTGAACGAAGCTCTCCAGGAAAAAGAAAGGAGAATAAATGAAGCCTGGTCCGAATATAATCAGATAATTCCTAAAGCAACGGGAGAAGCCGAACAAATGATAAGAGAAGCTGAAGGATATGCAAGCGAACGAGTGAACCGAGCCGAAGGCGATTCCAATCGTTTTATCTCTATTTATAAAGAATATGCCAAGGCTCCACTCGTTACCAGAAAACGTCTCTACCTTGAAACGATAAATGATGTTCTTCCTAAGTTAAACAAAAAGATCATCTTTGATGAAAAACAAAAAGGCATCCTTCCTCTTTTGAATCTAGGAGAGGAGGTGAAAAAATGAATAAACCCGCCAGGAACCTTCTCATAGCAACGGGAATTTTCATTGTTCTTATTATTCTCATAGATGCTCTATACATAGTTTCAGAGACTAACCAGGTGATAATTACTCAATTTGGAGAACCTATTGGAGGGGCCATAACTTCTCCTGGAATTCATATCAAGGTTCCATTCATCCAGAAAGCTCATTACTTCGAGAAAAGATGGCTCGAATGGGATGGAGATGCAAATCAAATCCCCACGAAAGATAAAAAATATATCTGGGTAGATACTTACGCTCGATGGCGAATCAGCAACCCTCTTGTGTTCTTTCAGAGGGTTAGAGATGAAAGAGGTGCCCAATCGAGAATAGATGACATAATAGATGGAGAAACAAGAAATACTGTGGCCAATTTTGACCTCATTGAAATTGTTCGCTCATCCAACAGGGAGTTTGAAATGAGTGAAGAGACAGCGATCCTCGACCTCTCTCTCGTTGTGCCCAAAATTTCAACTGGAAGAGAGAAGATAGCTCAGATTATCCTTGAGAAATGCTCTTCCATTACGCCTGAGTTTGGAGTTGAACTAAAAGATGTGAGAATAAAACGCGTAAATTATGTCGATGAAGTCCAGAGGAAAGTATTCGAGAGAATGATTGCTGAAAGGCAAAGAATAGCCTCAAAATACCGCTCAGAAGGAGAAGGGAAAAGCGCAGAAATAAGAGGAGAAAAAGAGCGCGAGTTGAAAAAAATACAATCTGAGGCTTACCGAAAGGCTCAGGAAATCAAGGGGAAAGCAGATGCAGAAGCGACCAGAATTTATGCCCAAGCTTATAATCTAGACCCAGAATTCTATCAGTTCATGAAGACTCTTGAGACTTATAGGACGACTTTTGACCCAAATACTTGGCTACTTATCACTACAGACAGTGAATTCTTAAAATACCTAAAAGATTCCTCTCGCAAATAATTAAGATGAAATCCTCTTCTTAGGTACTTCTCGCATTCAATAAGATTTGTTTCAGCCTTTCTAAGGAAATATTGCTCCCCGTTAATACAAGAGCCACCTTCTTCCCTTTGAGACGATCTTTTATCCTCATTGCGGCTGCTAGGGGGGAGGCGCCTGCTTCTTCTACCAAGTTCCTGATTAAGTCCATAAGCAGCAGGATGGCTTCCTCCATTTCTTGGTCAGAAACAAGCACAAAATCATCCAGATATTCCTGTAAAATTGCCTGAGTTAGTTCATAGCCAACTTGAGTAGCAAGTCCTTCTGCTATGGTTTCCATCCTGTCCTTGACAATTCTCTTATTCTTCCATGAAAGAAATCCGGCAGGAGCATTTTCCGCTTGAACGGCAATTACTTGACACTTGGGATTAATTGCCTCTTTGACGAGGCAGCATCCTGAGGCTCCGCTTCCCCCTCCCACGGGAACAATAATCACTTCTACTGAAGGTAACTCTTCGAAAATTTCTAAGGCATAGGTGGCGACACCAGCAATAAGATAAGGCTCATTTGCAGGATGTACGAATCTTGCTCCTCTCTCTGCAGCAAGTTTTTCAGCATAATCCCGCGACTCATCGAAAATTCTTCCGAAAAATAGAATGTTAGCACCTAAGCTCCTTATCGCTTTTACCTTGGTTGGATTTGCCTTCTCCGGCATGACTATGGTTGAGGGAACTCCGAAGAGATTCGAAGCGTAGGCTATTGAGAGGGCATGATTTCCTGTAGAAGCGGTTATTATACCTCTCTCTCTCTGTTCTCTGGGGAGATTATAGAGGAGGTTAATCCCGCCTCGGGGTTTAAATGTTGCTGTGGGAAGGAAATTTTCATGTTTGATGTAAACTTTAGCATCTAAAAGTTGACTCAGCTGAGGATAGGCATAAAGCGGAGTCTTGGGTAGATAATTCTTAAGGATATTTCGAGCTTCTAAGACATCATTAAATGTTGGCCTTTTATATCTCACGTATAACCCTCCCCTTTCCTTTTGAATTTTTCATTCTAAAAATGTTTTTAAACTGTGTTTATAAGGGAAAATAGCTGCCGTTCCTCCTGTATGAAAGAAAACTACCCTGTCTTCTTTCTTTAAGTATCCTCTTCGGATTAAATCGAGAAGACCTACCATAGCTTTCCCTGTGTATACAGGGTCAAGAAAAATGGCTTCTTTAATCGCCATGAGTCGCATGGCTTCTGAAACTTCCTTATTAACCACTCCATATCCTTCTTTTATGTATTCATCAAAAATTAATATATCCCTCTCTGAAATTTCTAATTCGAGGCCCAAGGCTTTCGTAGTATCTTGCGAAATTTTCAAAACTTCTTTCTCGTATGGCTCTCGAAGTTCTGAAACGCTAATCCCTATTACTCTCAATCCTTTGGAGAGAGCCTTTGCACCCACAACGAGCCCTGCCTGTGTCCCGCCTGAACCACTGGCATGGACAATGTGAGTAAACTCAATGCTTTGAGCCTCCGCCTGCTCCAGCATTTCCATAACTGCTGCTACATAGCTTATTGCTCCTAAAGGCTTTTCCATCGAGCCCCCCACCATAGAGCCTCCAATCGGGGCAACGTATGGATTTTGTCCCCACTGCTTCACTTCATTCACGACTTCTTCGATTATTTCAGTGATTTCCTCTTCCCGTACCGTTTTCCCCTTACTCGCTTCTTTTATTCTTATTTCTGCATCGAGTATGAAATCTAGCAAAAGGTTTCCATCATATTCATCAGGAAGGTCAGTTGTGCGAAATAAAAGGAGAATGGGTTTAATTCCAAATTTTCTTGAAGCCGCTGCTGCTTGAACGCACCAATTCGACTGGATAGAAGCCCAGGTAATGAATACATCTGCATTTTTCTCAAGAGCATCTTTAATAATGAATTCAAGCTTACGAGATTTATTTCCTCCAAAGGCGAGTCCAGTAAGGTCATCTCGCTTGATGTATATCTCAGGACCGGAGAGCTCTCGAGAGAGATTTTCAAGTTTTTGCAGCGGAGTGGGCAAATGAATCAAGCTTATTTTGGGAAATTGTGAGAGCACCTCTCTCAATTTGAATCTTAAGGCTCCATTCATCCTTACCTCCTCTATGAGACTTTATAACAAAAACAGGATGGTAAATCAAAAAGGAAAGGTCACATTTTTTTCGAAGTGACCTTAGATTGAGCGATTTTTTGCCAAATCTTTTTACCTAGAGAAATGGTGTGAAAGTAAATAACAGGAATAGCAATAAGAGCTGAAATTGTAGAACTTGTGAGCCCACCCACGGTAGTCAGAGCTAATGAAAACCAGATGTTTTCGCTTCCGACCTCAAGATGAATAAAAAGTATAGGGAGCATGCCCAAAACAGTGGTCCCTGTAGTAAGAAAAATTGGTCTTATTCTTTCACTTGCTCCTTTCACTACTGCTTCCTCCAGAGATAAACCCTGAGCTCTCTTCAAATTTATATGGTTTACAAGGAGGATAGAATTATTAACTACTATGCCTCCAAGAAGAATTAATCCTACGTAAGCAGCAGAGTCGAACTGGGAACCGATGAGTGCAAAAAGGGAAAAAACTCCAATCAAAGAAAATGGTACAGCAAAGAGAATAAAGATTGGCTGAATTAAAGATTCATATAAGGCGGCAAGAACCATAAAAATCAAGGCGAGGGAAAAGATGAATGCCTGGGAGAGATTCTTCTTCTCTTCTTCAGTAATCCACTTTTCTTCCTCCAAAGAGGCCGTAAATCCAGGAGGAAGCTCAATTTGAGAATAAATTTTTCTCTTAAATTCTTCAGCAATCTTCTGAGGTCCTTTGAACTCCCACCTGACTGTTTGCTTGAATTTCTGATTTTCTCTGTGAATCGAGCCTTGGAGAATACTCTCGCCAGGAAAAAACACGTCCCTTATCCTGATGTATTTTCCTTGTTCAGTCTTTAATAGCAATCCCTGAAGCCAATTCAGACTCGATGTTGTTGACCCTTCGAATCCGATGAATACACTTATTTCTTCTCTCCCTATCTGCATTCTTAGAGGTTCCCCAAGTTTTCCTTCAAAAAGCATATTGAGCTGAAAATACATATCCAAAGGGTCGAGACCATACCACCTCATCTTCTGCTTATTCATTTTCAGCACATATTCAGAAGAATCGCTCCTCAATCTTTGGTGTCCATCCGAAACTAACTTAACTTCTACAACTCTTGGGTATTTCTTCAATTTTTCCACAAAGCTCGATGTGAGCTCTCTTAATTTCTTTAGGTTATAACCAGAAAAAGTTATTCTAGAAGAAAAATAGGTCTCATCATTAAACCCCGTAAAATAGATCTTTGGGTCGAGTCCCGAAATACTGACATCAATCCCTGCTAAAGAGGTAGCAAGTTGAATCAACTCCTCCTTCAAAAGATAAGGATAGAGCGAGTTCTTGACCCGGGGAGGAAAGGTTATTCTGAGATAAGCCTGGGTGAAAAAAATTGTAGTCTTTACTTCCTTTACATAATCTTTTAAAAGTGCCATTTTCTCAAACCTTCTTACAACTTTATCTATCTCCTCTATTCCAACTTCTTGAGGCATTGCTATATAGATTTCTAACTCTTGATTTGATTGCCATTTAAAAAACTGACCAATCGTAACTTCTGCCTTGAACCACTTGTAGGTCAGGTAAAAAATTAGAGAAAATACCACAAGCGTCATCAGCGGATATTTAAGAATAACCTTCAACACTTTCTCATAAGTCCTCGATGATCTCTCCTTCTTTATTCTCTGCCTCTCTTTCACTCTTGAACTTAAAGCAGGGATTAGAGTAAACGAAACCAGAAGAGATGCACATAGAGCAGACGCAACCACAATCGCCAAAGGAAGATAATAGATTCTTAGTCGTCCTTGAAAGTAAGCGAAAGAAAAAAAGACACTCACCGTAGTCAGAGTCGACGCCACTACAGGGAGGATGACTTCTCTTGAGCCATGAAGGGCGGCAAGTTCAGATGAAGAGCCGCCTTCTTTGAAGCGAAGAATATTTTCATAGACAACAATTGAGTTATCGACAAAAATGCCAAATCCAAGTAATATCCCTCCTAAAGTAAGGAGGTTTAGAGGAGCCCCGAAAAAGTAAAAAAAATTAAAACTTATGAAGGCTGAAAAAGCTATGGATGAAAGAATGAGTAAAGAAGATACCAGGCTCCTTAAGGTAAAGAAAACAAGGCAAAAAATCACAAAAATAATGATTCCTCCCAGAAGATAGAGCTCCTTCATATATTTTTTTAGCTCCTCGGCCTCATCGTCAATTTCTTTGAAGACGATGTCACTTGGCAAATTTTTCCTGATTTCCTCAATTTTTTGATTAACCTTTTTAGCCACATTGAGAGTACTCGCTCCTTTTTCCTTGCTTACGGTCAAGCGCAGGGTAGATAAGCCATTTGTCCGATGGAGATGAAAGACTTCCCCATAGCCCCGAGACAAACTGGCTACATCCTTAACCCTGAGGGGACGATTGTTTTTTCTTTCAAGGAGTATGTCTTCTAATTCCTGAAGATTCCTGAGAGGGGTAGAAATTTTAAGAATTACTTCTTGAGCACCTTTTCTTATCTTACCCGCAGCATACATTCCCAATCTCTCTGAAATTCTTTGTTTAATCCATAAGGGATGGATGCCGAAAGCCTTTATCTTTTTTAAATCTAGGAGAACCTTAATCTCAGCATCCGCTCCTCCACTGACCTCAACTCTTGACACTCCTTTAACTTCCCTGAGAGCCGTTTCAAGCTTATCTTTAACCAGCTCTCTCAATTCCTGGATCGAATAATTTCCGGAAATATCAAAGGAGAGAAAGGGCTTAAACCTGAAACCACCGGGGAGGTAGGATTCCACTCTTATCTTTATTCCATAAGGTAAATTCCCTCTAATCCCTGCAATTTTTTCTTTGAGTTCAAGCCTAACAAATTCCAGGTTCACCTTGGAGTCGAGCTCGATTGAAACTCGTGAAGAACTCAAGGATGATTCAGAATTGACTTTTCTCACCCCCTTCAAAGAAGAGCAAATTCCCTCCAAAGGAGAGGTTATTTCAGCCTGAATTACCTCTGCAGGTAGGTAAGGCCAAAAAGTCTCAATTTCGAGTCGAGGATATTCTTCTTGGGGTACAAGCTCGAGATGGAGGTGGAAAAATGAGTAAACTCCCAGAACCAAAAGAAAAATAAGCATCATTGAGGTGGCAATCGGGCGATAGATAAAAAACTTCATTCCTCTTGTGAGGCAGTAAATTTCTCAACCGTTTCATATAGCAACGGTATGAAGACCAAGGTTAAAAAGGTAGAGAAAATTAGTCCTCCTATTATGGCAATTGCTAAAGGTCTCTGGAGAGCGGCCCCTTTACCTATTCCTAAAGATAAAGGCAAAAGGCCGAAAACCGTGGTCAAGGTAGTCATTAAAACAGGCCTGAGCCTAGTCCTGCTTGCTTCAAGGATGGCTTGTCTTAGCTCAAAACCTTTCCTCCTCAATTGATTGATGTAGTCAATCTTAACAATGGCATCATTTACTACAATCCCAGAAAGAACAACTAACCCTATCCCTGAAATGAGATTCAAACTTTCACCGCAAATGAATAAGAAAAAGATAGCTCCTGCCAGTCCCATAGGTAGGGTTACCATGATTAAAAGAGGATGGATTAACGATTCAAATTGAGCAGCCATAATCATATATACCAAAACCACGGCCACACAGAAAGCCATGACTAAGTTTCTTGAAGACTTTCTCATCTCTTCTTCTTCTCCATTGAAATCAACCCAATATCCCTGAGGAAGAGTTAAGGAATCTATTGTTTTTTTAACTTTAAGCTTGAGTCTCTGCATTTTAAGCTGAGGAAAGCTAAGGTTTAACAACACTTCCCTCTGCTGGTTCTCACGCAAGATTTCCACTGGTCCTCTGATGATTTGATAATCAACAAGCTCTCTAAGAGGAATAAAAGAGTTTTTGTAGGGAATCATTCCCTCTAAGAGTGTTTCTATGTTCTCCCTTTTCTCTTTATGAAGGCGAACAAGGATGTCATATTTTCCCCCTGGTTCCCTCAATTCGGAGGCTTTCTTGCCCTTTATCGCCTGCACAAAAAAATCCCCAATGATTGAAGGGGAAAGATCATATTTTTCTGCTATTTCTTTCTTTAATTTTATCCATAGACGTGGCTTACCTTCTTTAAAACTACTGCTTATGTATCCCTCCCCGAAGCTAGATATTTTTTTAGAAAGCTCATTTGAAATCCTTGCTAAGAGTTCAAGGTCTTTTCCTTTGATCTTAATCCTCATCCCCTGCTGAGGGGAAAAGAAGAGTTTCTCAAGATAGGAGTGCCCTTTCGTAAGCGAATAGCTCAATGAAGGGAAACTTCGAAACCATTCCCCTAACTCCTTGACCTGTCTTTCCAAGTTTACCCCTTTCTTTGCTCCCACATAGATCCTGGCTGAATTAAGCGAAACATCAGGATTTAAATTTTCAAGGATACTTACTATTCCAATCTGAGAGAAGATTGTTTCTATCTCTTTGTGGCTCATTAACCAATTCTCCAACAGAGAAACATGCGCTACGGTCTCTTCCAGACCATATTCAGGAGGAGTCTCAAATTTGACTTCAAAAGAGCTGGATTCAAGAGAGGGCAAAAATTCTTTCTTAATCATCAATATTAGTATTCCTATAAGAACAATAAAAAACATATTGTAACAAATAATTTTTCTTTTATTTTTAAGGGAAAATTTAAGCAACCTATGATGTTGTGTTTCTATTTTCAGGTAAAGAGAACAAAACTCCTTGAAAATGGCTTGGAAGCATAAATTGAGAAAGCCTAAAAGCCCTGCCACAGAGAATTTAGTGATTCGAGATGCATTCCTTTTTTCAAGGGCTATTCCTAATTTTTTTTTCTCTGACCTTATATCTTCAATTTCCACTTTCAACTCTTTTAACCTTGACCGAAGGAGCCAGGCGACGAGAAGTGGAACCAAAGTCAGAGCAACAACAAGAGAAGAAAGAAGAGAAAAAGTAACTGTCAGGGAAAGCTCTTTGAACATTTTCCCTGCTATATCAGGTAAGTAGATTATGGGCAAAAACACCGAAATCGTCGTCAGAGTCGAGGCACTAACAGCCATCCCAATTTCCTTTGTTCCTCTATAAGGAGCCTCTTCCCCGAATTCTATGTTCCGAAATATGCTCTCCAAGACTATAATTGAATTGTCAACCATCATCCCCACACCAAGAGCTAAGCCTCCTAGGGAGATAATGTTGAGATTTATCTTCTGAAAATAAAGAAAGTTGAAAGTACCGATGATAGAAACAGGGATGGAAAATGCTATAATTAAGGGTGCCACGTAATCCTGAAGGAAAAAGATAAGAGTCAAAAATGCTAGCATCGCGCCGAAAATGATTGCCATGTAAACCGAAGAAATTGCTTTTTCCACTTCTTCCGCCTGTTCATAGACGACCCTGATCCCAATCTCGGGATGGTTTTTGGCCATCTCCTCCAGGACAAGACGAATCTCCTTCGAGACTTTTACAGTATTTCGATTAAACTCTTTATAGACGAGGAGACCTATGCTTTCTATGCCGTTTAATCTTATGAGGCTCTCCCTTTCTCTAAATGATTCTTTTATTTCCGCTAATTCACTCAATTTGAGCTGTTCTTTGCCTTCTTTTATTTGGAAACCAATTTCTCCAATTTCAGTCACATTTTCCAATTCACCAACCATGCGTAGGGAATATTTAAGTCCCCCTTTCTTGATAATTCCCCCTTGAATATTCTTGTTGAAAGATTCAATCTTTTCAGAGATTTCATTGACGCTCAAACCATACAAATTCACTAGCTCCGGTTTTAACTCAACATGAATCTCTCTTTCGGGGGAACCGATAATTTCCACAAGACCTACACCATCGATTTGTTCTAATCTGGGCTTAATCAGCTCATGTCCAACTCCTTTAAGGTCAACATGAGATGAGCTAGAATATAAGGTCATGATTAAAATAGGCCTGCTTTGGGGATCAAGGGGAATGATAATTGGTTCTTCTACACTCAGAGGGAGGTTCTCTCGTACCACATCTATTTTTTCCTTTGTATGGAGCAGGGCGAAATTCATGTCTGTATCCCAGGAAAATTCAAGGCTGAGATAAGAAACCCCTTCCTTTGATACAGATTTAAGACGTTGAACTCCCTGAACTTGTCTTAGTGTCGCTTCAAGTGGAGCCGTTACCATCTTCTCAATTTCCTCTGGGCTTACCCCGGAGTATTGAGTAACCACAAGGAGGTGGGGATATTTTATGTCTGGAAAGAGGTCTACTCCCAGTTCCTTAAAGGAAAAAAACCCAAACATGATTAAAGCCAAAAAAAACATGAGAGTAGTTACTGGCCTCTTAAGAGAAAACCTTGTTATTTTCACTTCATGACCAAGGTTTAAGCTTTTCTTACTAACCTAAGACTCAAAATATATAGACTTAAAAAAAACAGAAATTATCCCTTCTTTCCTCACTTATTAAAGAAATAGAATCAGATAATCTAAGAGCTATTAATTCCCTCAATCAAATCCCTAAAAAAATGGATAGCCTTAAGTTTCTCTTTTTTTCTTTACCAAACCCTAGAAAAAGATATATAAAATTACAAGTGAGAAAAAAACAGATTAGAATAGGATTCATCATCCCTTCCTCCAATACAACTGCAGAGCCGGAGCTAACCAAACTCACAGCCAGAGAGTCTGGCATTACTCTACATTTTACGCGCATCCCCCTTTCTGAGATAACGCCTGGAACCTTGAATCGCATGCTTCACGGTCTCAGAGCTGCGGCTCGGTTGCTTGCAGATGCCTCTTGTGATGCCACCTGCTTTGCCTGTACTTCTGCTTCCTTTCTCAAGGGGAAGAAGGGAATGAGGAAAATCAGCCAGGTCTTGAAAGCTGAATCGAAAGCCCCCTCTATTTCTACATCGGAAGCGGTGCTCATTTCGCTTCAAGCACTCCAATCAAGGAGATTGGCCCTTATCAGCCCGTATATAAGTGAGTTGAATGCCGATGAGGTCGATTTTTTGGAAGAATCGCTCCCAGGTTTACAAGTTGTGGCCACAAGATCTTTCGGCATGATCTCTAACCTTGAGATTGGGATGATCCCGATTAACTATCTTCTGAAGGTGAGTAAAGAATTGATAAAGGAGGTTAATCCTGACACCATATTTTTTTCTTGCACAAATATGCCTACTCTTGAGGCAATCGAACCGTTGGAACAAAAATTTGGAATTCATGTTTTCTCAAGCAATACCGCCTCTCTTTTCGCTATCCTTCATGTTTTAAATTGGAAAACTAAAATTGAAGGTGCAGGGAGACTTTTTTCCAGGCTCTCTCGGAAAATTCCTTTAACCCTAAAACCCTAGACTATATCTATTGAGACTAGACTCTGAAACAAAAAGGAGGATAAAATGCCTCTCATTGAAGTTCGTCTGCTTAAAGGCAGAAACAATGAGCAGAAAAAGAAACTGCTTGAAGGAATAACCAGAGCCGTGCAGGAGGCAATCGGGGCCCCGCTTTCCACAATCCGTGTCTGGATAGTAGAGTTTTCTGCCGAAAATTACATGGTCGGAGGGGAATTATTCACAGAGCGAAAAAAGTCCAGAGATAAAGAGTAAGTAAAATCTCCAGACTCAGTCGATGATTCTTACCCTTGCATCATGGGCAAGGGTTAAGTGTCCCTCTACAGCAACGAGTTCTCCTTCTTTGATACCCTCAAGAATCTCTACATACTCTTGATTCTCAATTCCTGTTTTTACATAGCGCCACTTTGCAAGATTCCCTTCAATGACGAAGACAACATTCCTGCCTTCCCTGAAAAGAATGGCATCTTGGGGCAAGAGGAGACGACTCTTGTGGGTCTCAACCGTTATTTCTATCTCAGCATGCATTCCAGGTTTAATTTCCTCCCCTGGATTATCAACCTCAAGAATTACTCTACATGTCTTCTCTTGAGGGTCGATAAAAGGGCTTATTGCTTTAACTTTAGCCAAAAAAATTTTTCTAGGATAAGCAATGAATCTTAATCTGGCTTTACTCCCCATTTTTATCTTACCCGCTTCGCTCTCGATAGCCTTAGCATGAATCTGAATCTTTAAGATATCAACTAAAGTAAGAAGCTCACTTCCGGCACTCACATATTCTCCAGGGAAAACTCTTATTTCCGTGACAACTCCAGAGAAAGGAGCAGAGATTTTTGTCTTTTCAAGGTTAAGAGAGGCCCTTCTTACCTCGATTTCAGTTTGAGTTAATCCTTTGCTCGCAGCTCTTACTTCTTCGTTCATCATCCCTGAATCGATCAGGGAAATCTCAAACTCTCTAGTTCTCTCTCTAAATTCTTGTTCAGATATGAGCCCCTCCTGATAAAAGTTTTTAAGTTTTTCAAATTCATTCATTTTTTTCTGAATGTCAGGAGAGAAAGAAAGTCCCTCGTTATCTTTTGGTTGATAAGCTCCCTCAAGAACAAGCTCAGAAAGAACCTTCAACCTCATTGCTTCTGTACGCTCAAGCTCAAGCCTGTATTCCTCATCCTCCAACTCAACAAGAAGTTCGCCTTTTTCTACATACTGAGATTCTTCAACATTAAGTCTTCTTATTTTTCCTGGAACTTCTGTCCTGATTATTATCTTCTTGAAAGCCACTGCTTCCCCTGGCAAGCTCAGCTCAATCTCCAGGTCTTTTCTTCGTGCAGAAACCACCCTTACAGGAAGAACTGTTTCCTGTAAGAGCCGTGAAGTATCTTCAGGAAGAAGTAAAGAAGGGGAAGAAATCCTTCTCCCTTTTCTGAAGATAAAAAAGAAAACCAAGATAAATCCCAGAATGAAGAGGAGAAAAAATGCCTGAGACTTTTTTTTAAGTTTCATACCTTTCTTATTTTTTAGTTTTTCCAAAATAGAAGACGATTGGGCAGAAAAAATTTTATCATTTCCCTAGCTAAGTGAAGCATCACTCTTAACTTTACTAAATTAAATATAATTTTTAAGATAAATTTCCCCTTTTTCCTCCTTTGATCTCTGAATTTAAACGATGGCGCTTTTTTTAAATTTCACCTTAAAAACTCTATTCAACCTTATCCCTAACTCAAAACCCCTTCTCTTAGATGAAGAATCGGCAAGTACAGTTATTCCTCTTTCAATCAGGCAAGCATCTTTTTTTCAATTTTCACCAAGAATTCGTTTTTTTAAGCCTGTAAAAATTAATAAAATTAGAAAAAGATTTTCCCTCCTCACACTTTCACTCTAAAAATAGAAGTTTTTATTTTTGTTAATTATTGTTTTTTGCTCTTCTCTAACTTTCTTATTCCCTTATGATAAAGTCTTTCACCATTTTTTCCTCGATTCGTTTTCTTCTTGAGCCAATAACACATCATTAATAAATACTTAATTGCAAAAAATATATAAAGATAAAAAGAAAGGAAACAAATATATTTTAACCCTAGAGAAGAAGAACTTTTTTAAATTTACTGGACTTTATAACTTAAAAAGAATGAATCTAAATGAAAAATCAGGAAATATTTCTTTAATGCTTTTTCACCATGCGATTCCGTAATCTTCACCGTAATTGCTTGAGCCTCCCCAGAACGTTCCATGTTCCCAGTCAAAATAAATAGCGTTAATGGGCCCCGAAGTATACTTTCTTGAATTTATGGTGTAGCCCATGTTCTCTAACGTCTTCTTCACCCAGGGTGGGATCAGCTCATTCAGGGTGAGCCTTCCTGGAAATGACTCATGATCATCGAAGGAACTCCGCAGCTGATAGCTATTGAAGTTAGGAGCCTCGCAGGCTTCCTGGACATTCATCCCGAATTCTAAAACATTAAGGAAAAATTGAAGCAGATTTTGATCCTGTGTGTCTCCGCCCTGAACAGCAAAGGAAAGGAAAGGCTTAGAATTCTTTAAGGCCAAAGTTGGAGTAAGCGTCGCTCTTGGCCTTTTCCCAGGTTCAACAACATTAAATGGATTCTCTGATTCATCAAGGACAAAGCTCTGCATTCTCTGACTTAATCCAATTCCTGTTTTTCCTGCAATACAAACAGGAATCCATCCTCCGCTCGGTGTAACTGAAACCACCCAACCGGATTCGTCTGAAGCCTGGATTGAGGTCGTCCCTCTGAAAAAAGAATCTCCAAATTCCTCATCTAATTTCAATTCAGGGTTCTTCCATTCCTTGAGCAGGAAGAGATAGGGATTGGTTTTTCCTTCAAAAGGATATGGGTCTCCAGGTTTGACTTGGGGGTTATTTTTTCCCCAATCAATAGAATTTATTCTTTTCCTCGCGTATTCTTTTGAAAGAAGTCCCTTAATCGGTTCTTCGGGTGGAAAATAGGGATCTCCATAGTAAAAATCTCTGTCAGCAAAGGCAAGATTCATTACTTGATAAAGAGTATGGATGTAACGGGCGCTGTTATATCCCATCGATTTCAGGTCGAAGTTCTCCAGCATGTTGAGCATCTGAAGCATCACCGGCCCCTGAACCCAGCAGTTTAGCTTATAGACTTCAACTCCCTTATAACTGGTCCACACAGGTTCTTCAAGATAAACTTTCCAATTTTTTAAGTCCTCAAGAGTGATTAACCCCCCCTGTTCTTGAACACCACGCACAAATTCTCGAGCAATATCGCCTTTGTAGAATCTTTCATAAGCAGCATAGATTGCTTCCTTGCGATCTTTCCCTTCAGCGAGAGCATTTTTCTCTGCCTCAATCAGCTTCAAAAGAGTTTCAAGCAATTCAGGCTGTCTGAAAACCTCACCGGGATAAGGGGCCTCTCTCTTCTCTCCTAAATGAGGGAGAAGGATTTTAGCAGAATACGGCCATTTTTTTAATTTATCCTTCTCTTTCTCAATACTCTCGGCTGTTTCTCTCTCTATGGGGTAGCCTCTTGCCATTTCGAGCGCAGGCTCTAACACCTGTTTGAGGCTCATGGTGCCAAATTCAGCCAGCATGACCATTAATCCGCCTGGTGTACCAGGTGTCACCGCAGCCAGGGGACCATAAGCAGGGGGATACTTTAATCCCTTACTCTTAAAAAACTCAGGAGTAGCACCACTCGGAGCTACACCAAGAGCATTTATTCCGATGACCTTCTTGGTTTGAGGATTATAAATTAGGGCCTGAGTCTCTCCTCCCCAGCTTAAGGCGTCAAACATAGTGCAACAAGCCGCAAGCATAGCACAAGCTGCATCGACGGCATTTCCTCCCTCGATGAAGATTCTAGCTCCTGCTGTCGCTGCAAGGGGCTTCCCTGTAATGGCAATCCAATGTTTTCCATGAAGGACAGGCTTTTCTGTGCGCATGGCAAAAACTCCTAGAGATAAATAAATGAAAATAGACGGAAAAAAAATACCCTCGCTTTTTTCATTGACCCTCCTCTTTTCTAGTCATTCTATTTTCAATCTGTGGGAAAAAAATTTATGTTCATCTTGAATCATCTTCTTATTCCTAATAATTTTAAGCTCAAAAATAATTTTTTTATAGATGTAATTTTTTCGCAAGCGAGTCATGAGACCTAAAATTGGTTTTCTTTCGAATTGTTTAGAAATCAAAAGGCATGATATTTAATCGAGAATAAAAGCGGAAAACGTGTAATGAATTAGTAACGAAGGCGCCTTCAAGTAAAAGGGAGCACAGAGGGAAAGAGGCGACGAACATTCCTTCTAGTGATTCAGACATGAAGCCACCCAATTCAAGAGAGAATCATAAAAATAATCATTTTTATCCTAATCCTAAAGTGAAATTCGATTGAAAATTACTATGAAAATATACCTAAAGCTGATAGAATTATTAAGATTTAAACTGCTTTATGAAATTTTATTATTGTTTTATCCTTGAAGGGAGAAAAACGGAATGAGAAGGAGAGATTTTTTAAGAAAAACAGCACTTGGTTTCTTTTCTAGTGGATTAATCACTTCTCTTATCCACCCGAGAGGCTATCTTCAAAATCAGAAAAGGAAAATAATCTTCCGCACCCTGGGAAGGACAAAGCTAAAAATACCTATCATAAGCTTTGGAGTAATGAATACTGATAGCCCTGATCTCATCAAAAAAGCACTCGATATGGGTATTAATCATTTAGATACGGCTCACGTTTATCTTCGAGGGAACAGTGAGACTGTCATCGGAAAAGTCTTAAAAGAAAGAGGGGAAAGAGATAAAGTTTATGTGGCAACCAAGATGGCTTTTGCTAAAGACAAAACGAATTCAATCTTCATCCGAACCTCAGATAGAGGATACCCTGGGGCAACAGAGGAGAATTTTTTTAAGCAACTCGAGATAAGCCTAGAGCGCCTTAAATCAGATTATGTAGATATCCTCTATCTCCATAGTTGTGAAACACCAAAAATGGTTACCGACGAGGTACTCCTGAATGCCCTCCTTAAAGCCAAATCCCAAGGGAAAACAAGATTCATTGGAGTCTCAACTCACAGGGATGAAGCCAATGTCATTCGTCAAGCGGTTGATTCAAAGGTCTATGATGTAGTTCTGACAGCTTACAATTTCCTCCAGGAAAACAGAAACGAAGTGAAAAACGCCATAGCCTATGCTGCAGAAAAAGGGGTGGGAATAATCGCCATGAAAACTCAGGGAGGAAGACGCCTTCAGGAAAAGACTGAAGTAAATCATGAAGCTGCCCTCAAATGGGTTCTCAGGGATGAAAACGTGTGCACTGCAATTCCCGGAATGACCACTTTTGAGCAGCTTGAGATGAATTTCAGGGTGATGGAAAACCTCAATCTTTCTAAGGAAGAGGAATCTTATCTCCGGGATGCCGCCTTAGTCAGAGGAAAAATCTATTGCCAGAACTGTCGTTCTTGTATCGAGAGCTGTCCCAAGCATACAGAAATTCCTACCTTAATGAGGGTCTACATGTATGCAAAGGCTTATGAAAACATGATCCAAGCTCAGCTTACCCTTTCAGAGATTTCTGAAGAATACGGGTTGAAATCCTGCCGCAATTGTCACTGGTGCCAAGCCATTTGTGCTCAAGGAATAGACATAAATCAAAGAATAAGAGACTTAACTGCTAACGAGGCATTATTTAGCTAAATGGCTATTCAGGAAGAAAGTGAGGAATGTCCCCTGCTTCTGAGCTGGGATGAAACAAATCTATGAAAAGTCTTAAAATTCAGGGAAGATCATTTTTAAGATTTCAAGAGACTCAGGAAAAAGCTCTTCATATCCTACATACTCCCATTGAGCTCGATGGAGAAGCCATTTTTTTTCAGCCTTTATCAATTTTATTTCGATTCTATAATTATCGAGGGAATATTTAATTAATTTACGAAGAACCTTTGCTTGACCAGAAGAGACAGCTATTTCTGTCCTCAGCGAGGCATGCGAAGGACCAATTTCATCTACTCTCATCCCCAGGAAATTGATGACAATTCCCCTAAACCTCGTAAAGTAATCTTTGAGCATCTCCTCTGTTGCCTCAATGTCTCTCCCCTCAAAATCTCTGTAATCTAAAGAAAGATTTCTTATCATTCCCTTTACGTCCTTTTTCTCAGCCATCTTTCCCAGCTCTTGCATGAGTTCGAGTATTAACTCTTTATCTGTTTTTTCTCTACACCAAAAAGAATAAGATAAGGCTAAGATTAGAGGGAGGACCTTAAGGTAGCGAAGAAAAGATTTCTCCATAGGCTCAATAACCGAAAGTCAGGTTGATGACTCCGTAAACATGATTATGAAGCTGGGTTCTAAACCTCTTGGTCCAGAAAACATAGGCATAGAGCAGCTTAAACCTGCCTTTTGTCACTCCCAAACCCAAGATGAAATCGGCTGTAAAAGGATATTTTTCAACTCTATGGCTTGGGCTAAATGTGTTGCCATCCAAGAAAATATTTCTTATAACTGATTTCCCATCCAAACAGCCAAAGAGATATAAGCTTGTCTCATGACTTTCTGAGAATCCTGGGTTAAAACCACCGTGGGGACGGATGAGACCTATCCCAAAACCAAAAGGTAAATTCCATCCCAGGCTGAACTGAATCCCTGTGCTGAGATAGGTGGAGATGTTTCCCAGACCACCTGCAAGGTGCGGCATAAGTTCAAGTGAAAGACCTGTGGATAAATCGACATGAATAATCCTCCATTTTTGCTCATAGACAATACCCAGAGTAAGCTCATCTTTTAGCTGATGATGCCACCCTTCGGGATAGACATCTCCGCTAATTTCATGGATTAATTTTTGAAATTGTTCAGCATAAGAATGAGGGCCAATGACTCCAAGATTAATCTCAAGGGTCCTCATTTGGGACCTATTGTAAGCGTGAAGACCAAAGGAAACACAGAATAGCCCCGCATAGGGCATGTCTCCCTCGATAAATTCGCTCTGGCTGATATCACTGGGGGTATAAACATCCTCTTCGGCTGAGATGAAAATCCTGGAAGAATAGCCTTGTTTAGGGAGAAAGGGAACTTGGTTCAGAAAATGCTTTTCCCTCTGATCATTAAATTCCTTTGAAATCCAGGTAAATTTTATCCCCCCTGTAAAATAACGATCTGTCCCGGCTAAACTATCATTGGCAAACATAATACTAAACAGAGAAAGCTTAGAAAATTTTGCTTCTTGGGAAAAAGAAAACAATTGGAAAAATAAAGTCAGGTAAGAGATTACAATTATCCTCTTCTTCACCTAAATTCTCATCTCTTGTTAAGCCATATCATATCTATTTCAATTAATCAACCTGATTTAAAAGGTTTTTCTGGTGAGCCATGTGAGTTGAATCAAATTTGCAGCAGGTTCTTATAAAAGATTCTTTATTTTGATCCCGGACGGCCTAATTTAGAGGAAAGTTGAAGAAGGCTTACTTTACCTTTAGTTTTCTTAAACTTTGGCATTGTCCCAAAGTTGCTAGATGATGCTTGAGTGAGGCATAAAAGAGAGCCTCCAACCTATAAAAAACATACAAGTTTAAAAAGGAGGTCGTAGCCCCATGAACAAACTGGAAATTTCTCTCCTCTTGCGATATAGCCTACCAAAAAATTGTTTAAGGAAGTTCTTATGAATTGTTTGGTCAATAAGGGGAAAGACCTGAGGAGATATCTCAAGCATGGTTGAAGAGCGAGAGGGAGGAAATTTCTGACTTTTTTGGGAAAATCAGCTCTCGATTGTCTCAGATGGATGAGGGCAAGAGAGAGGCACGATAATTTTCCTCTTGATAAGAAAGCTTTTTGGGAGGCTTCGGTGGGGCAAGTGATTCATCTTTCTTACAATTTCAGGGGATATGAGTAAGAGCCCGCTTTAGAGAAGAGTGGAGGAATTGGCCGAAGGTTATGCTCAGTGGCCATCCTCTTATAAGAATTGAGTTTTCCAGTTTTTGAGGGTGGAGGGGAGAAATGTGGGACTTCAAGGTGAGAGGGGAAAGTGTTTGGGGGAAGGAGAGATGAGCTGGGCTTCGGAGGGGGTAGGAAAGCGATTTGAGCCGGTAGGGTTGTGGATGGGTGAGGGATGGAGCGCTATGCTTAAGGATTTGGAGAGGAGATTGGATTATGGGAGAGAGGGAGATCTCTTCTCTGATGATAGTCCTTGTATTGGGGGGAATCTTCTCTCTTGTGTGGGATGAGGCACCAGCGATATCTCTGGCATGGGAAGAGGTCAAGAAAGGTTTTCGGAGAGTGATTGATGTTCTTGATCTGGGAAAATATGCTAAAGCGAGGACCTAGATCGGGAATTTCTCTCAGAATGCCTGTTTGGTGTTTGCTTCCTGGCTTGAGGGGTGGATTTTGATGAGGAGGAATGCTATTGAGTGTAGTTTTGTCAACGGTCATCCAATTTTTACCCCTTTCGGTCATCGAAAAATTACCCCCTTTTGGTTTCATGTGTGCTCCCTTCCGGGCTCGCGGATCAAACCGGCTTTGACCTTTTCCTTAAGCCGATAGGAG
>Ga0209102_1000674_pt1 | contig 21315 bp, 16 predicted proteins | sample ConPoolayeHmetaG_FD_185483 | JGI IMG/M metagenome (GOLD analysis project Ga0209102, IMG submission 185483) | Hot spring microbial mat communities from California, USA to study Microbial Dark Matter (Phase II) - Cone Pool mat layer H metaG... ...
ATTTTTTCCCTCCGCCAGTATTATCTGGATCAGGTTCTATGGGTCGACGACCATTCAGTCGTCCTCTCAGCCGGGTCATAATTTCCCAGCTCCCCTAAACCTTGGTGGGGATAATGTTATTTAGTTGTATATTTATTTTTCCTAAAGTTGAAACAGAATAGGATGTTGATGCATGAAGCCTTTGCCTAAAGAATTTGACATCATCAAGATTGAGCGGAAGTGGCAAGAGAAATGGGAAGAGATGGGCATTTACCGTTTCGATTGGAAAGATAAGAAGCGTCCAGTTTTCAGCATTGACACTCCGCCGCCCTATCCTTCAGGCGAATTTCACATGGGAAATGTGTTGAACTGGACATACTTCGACATAGTCGCCAGATACAAGCGTATGAGCGGCTTCAATGTCTATTTTCCTCAAGGCTGGGACTGCCACGGTTTGGGTATTGAAGTGCAAGTAGAGAAGGAAAACAATATTAGAAAACGTGAAGTGCCGCCAGATAAGTTTCGAAAATTATGCGAACAACTGGTTGAAAAATACATTGCCATGATGAAAGAAGGCGTAATACGCTTGGGCTGTAGCGTAGACTGGACAACTGAATATCGTACAATGAATCCTGATTATTGGAGGCGCACTCAACTGAGCTTCCTAATTCTACATAAAAAAGGTTTCATGTATCAAGGTACGCATCCAGTGAACTGGTGTCCACGTTGTGAAACTGCCATTGCAGATGCTGAAGTGGATTATGAAGAACGCGAAGGCACGCTTCATTACATTAAATTTCCATTAGAAAACAGCGAAAAATACTTGTTAATAGCAACTACACGTCCAGAATTCATACCTGCATGTGTTGCAGTGGCAATAAATCCTGCAGATGAGAGATTCAAGAAGTTCATAAACAGAAAGATAATTGTTCCAATAGTGAATCGTGAGGTTGAGATAATACCAGATGAAGGTGTTGACCCTTCATATGGAACTGGTGTGGTTATGATATGCACTTACGGCGACAAGGAAGATGTGAAAACTGTAATCAAGCATAAACTTCCAGTCATCATGATTTTGACGGAGAATGGCAATATAAACGAAAATGGAGGCAAATATGCGGGTCTGACGATAAACGAAGCAAGGAAAGCCATCGTCAGAGACCTTAGTGCTAAGGGTTTGCTGGAAAAAACTGAAAAGGTTCAGCAGGCAATAGGCTTATGCGACCGTTGCGAGGCACCCGTGGAGATTCTTGAACGCAAACAATGGTTTATGAAAACACGCATTCTAACAGACAATGTTGAGAAAACAGCTAATGAGGTAACATGGTATCCGGAGTACATGAAAATTCGCCTAATAGATTGGGCACGTTCACTTGACTGGGATTGGGTGATAAGTCGCCAGCGAGTGTTTGGAACACCAATACCCATATGGTATTGCAAAAAATGCGGGGAAATAATTTTAGCCGAAGAAGAATGGGTTCCAATAGATCCAAAGCTGGAGAAACCAAAAAATGGAAAATGCCCAAAATGCGGCGATTCAGAGTTCCTTCCCGAACAAGATGTTTTTGACACTTGGATGGACTCTTCTATTTCATGCGCTGTGCATGCTGGTTGGCCAGACAACAAAGATTGGAAAAGGCTCTTTCCGGCAGATTTGCATCCGTCAGGCATAGATATCATTAGAACTTGGGCTTATTATCTGATGGTTAGGCACTTAGCCTTGTTCGATGAGAAGCCATACAAGAGCTGCCTAATAAATGGCATGGTTTTGGGTTCAGATGGCAGAAAAATGAGCAAATCACTCAGAAATTATGTTGCAGCACCAGATGTGCTGGACAAGTATGGAACAGATGCAGCTAGACAATGGGCTGCTGCTGGCGGAGCTACAGGTTCAGACATTCCCTTCCGCTGGCCAGACGTGGAATATGGAAGGCGGTTCTTAACTAAACTTTGGAACGCTGCACGATTTGTTAGCACACAGCTTAAAGATTACAAATCTCGTGAGAAATGTGATTTGCAACTTCTTGACAAGTGGGTACTGAGCAAAGCGGAAAAACTGACGCAAAAGGTCACGGAAGCCTTAGAGAAGTGCCAATTCAACATTGCCTTGGAGGAAATTCGCGGCTTTGCGTGGCATATTTTCTGCGATCAATACATTGAAGCTGTGAAGGATAGGCTTTACAAGCCAGAAATTTATGGAAAAGAAAAGACAGAAGCAGCCCAATTTACGTTATATACGGTGTTATATCGCATTGTTCAATTGTTGGCTCCGATAACACCGCACATTACAGAGGAAATCTACCAGACAATATACGTTGAAGATATTGGTCAGAAGAGCTTGCAGTTGACGCCCTGGCCGAAGTTGGACACTGAAAGGATTGATGAGGATGCTGAGAAGAAAGGTGATTTGGTGATGGCTCTCATTACAGAGATTAGACGGGAAAAAGCTGAGATGCGTAAGCCGCTGAACATGCCTATAAAAAGAGTGATAATCTACTCTGGAAGCAGTGATTTCGCCAAGATTTTCAGCGAAAACAAGGAAGATATTGCTGGAGTTTGCAAAATTGAAATGCTTGAAATCTTGTCAGAAAAACGTAAGGGAAGGCAAGTTCAAGACATACCTGGGGCCAGCTTCGTAAGCGAATATTAGCCTTCTTAGGGCTTTTGTCCAGTTCCTATATCTATCCAAAGTTTTTCACCTATCTTCTTATAACCAATTTTCTCATAAGCCCTAATAGCTGCATAATTGTCTGACCTTACAAATAACGCTGCAGCTTCTGCTTTAGCTAATGCTTCTTCGGTTACTGCTGAAGTGACTAATGTGGCGTATCCCCTATTCCTATGGTTTGGGTGTGTGTAGACTCCGCCTATCATCCAGACTTGTGGAAGCTGAATGAAAGAGCCCGCATAAGAAACCAATTCGTCATCTATAAATAAGCCGTAGACTGGCATTCTATTAATCATATCCATATATCTTTTTACTCTACCTCTTGGGCGTTCTCCACGTGTTGAGAGAAGACAATCAAGCCTAAAAGCATCATTTTCAGTGCATAATCTGCGCACATTTGTTGATTTGAAAAAATTTGCTTGCCCTTTCTTAACGAGCATCCAATTTTCAACATAATGCTTTGCGTCTGGAAATTTTCTTTTTGCTATTGGTAGAAGATTTGGTGAAGTGTGCATGATGAAGTGGTTTTTAGGCGAATAAACGATCAATTTTTCCGCTGTGTCTTCTTCACTTTCAAGAATCACGCTTGGAAAATCTGTGGCTGTATAGATGAGGATGTATCCTTTCGTTTTTCCATTTTCAAAAGCTACATGCATGGTTGTGTGTTCTGGGTCGTGTTGAATGTCGTAAAAGGCAAAAACATGTTTAATAACATCAAGCTTGAGAAAATCCATTATGCCTTGCTTATTGCTTTCATCAACTTTTATTATTTGAAACATTTGATTTCCTCTATAAGCTTGTCAACTTCCTCTTCTGTATTGTAAAAGTGTGGTGAAACTCTTATTCCATTGGATCTTGCAGAGACAATTATCCCTTTCTTATTTAGTATTTGAGCGATTTCCTTTGCCTTATCTATTTTAAAATTGATTATGCCAGAGCGATATTGTAGTTCTTCTGGGGTTTGCAGTTTTAAGCTCAAATCCTTAATAGCCTCTATTAAATGGCTTGTCAGCCTCATTATTCTGTTTTCAATGTTTTCTATGCCAAAATTCAAAAGCATTTTCATTGCTTCTTTTGCGCCTATCAAACCTATGATGCTAGGTGAACCTACTTCAAAACGGCTTGCAGTCTCTGAAAGCCTCAAACTCCAGATATCCCAGAAGTCTGTTGTCTCAAAAACTTCAGGCTTTACACTTGCCCAGCCAACAAACGGGGGTTCAAACTTTTCTATAAGCTCATCTTTAACGTAAAGATAACCGATTCCAGGCGGGCTAAGGAGCCACTTATAACAGGCTGTTGTCAGAAAATCAACATCATCTCTTTTAACGTCCAATGGTATGACGCCTGCAGATTGTATCGCATCAACAATTAAATATGCTCCGTGCTTATGAGCTATTTCGCTTAAAGCTCGCAAGTTATTTCGAAATCCATTAACGTATTCAACATGGCTTATAGTAACAGCCACAGTTCTATCATCAACTGCTTTTTCAATATCTTCCAGCAAGATTTTTCCATTAACATTCTTCACATAGTGCACTTTTACGCCAAGACTTTTGCGTAGCCATGGATAGACAACTGATGGGTACTCTAAATCTGTTGTGACAATCTTGGAGCCTTGCGGATAATGCAGCACGTTTGCAGCGATATTCAAGCCGACTGAAGTGTTTTCGACAAGCGCAATTTCTTCCAGTTGTGCGCCTATCAGCTTTGCGAATAATGGTTTTCCACAGTCAACCCATTCCATCGAAGTTTCTCCGAAGTTCGAAAAGTCCTCAGTGCATTTGCAGACAGCATCTGCAACTGGTTTCGGAAATGGAGACATTGCAGCATGATTCAGAAACACTTTATTCCGAGTTATCGGAAATTGTTCACGAATTTTCTCCATGTTTTCCATGAATAGCCTTTCCAGTTAATAACTATAGTAAACCCTAATTAAGAATGTCAACTATTAAATTTGTTAGGTTAACCACAATGATTGAAAAAAATGTTATTGTTGTTACAACGCCAGACTTGCCAGGATATGAAATTGTTAATGTTTTGGGAACGGTTCATGGGTTGACTGTTCGAACAAGAGGGGTTGGTGGAAAGTTTATTGCTGGTGTTGAAGGAATTTTCGGAGGAGAGGTAACTGCCTATACATCTGAATGCGAAAAGGCTAGAAAAGAATCATTAAATAGGCTGATTGAAAATGCCAAGCAAATGGGTGCTAATGCTGTTATTAGTGTCGATTTTGAAACAAGCGACATACTGCAAGGAACAGCCACAGTATTTGCAGCGTACGGAACAGCGGTCGTAGCAAAATCGAAACAGAAATAAAATAATAGTTAAGCAGGTAATATGTCAGAAAATATCTACTACAAATCTTTTTAACACGCATAAAAAACATGACATAAAAAAATGAGAAAATAGAAGTTTATGGGCCTTTCTTTGTAATTTCCTTTACAACACCAGCAGCCACAGTTGTACCCATGTCCCTAACAGCGAACCGCCCAAGCTCAGGAAAATCTGTATAAGCTTCAATAGATATTGGATGCAAGGGCTCCATCCTCACCAAAGCAACATCACCAGTCTTCAGAAAAGCAGGCTTTTCTTCAACAACCTGCCCACTGCGTGCATCAATCTTTTTCATCAACTCTGTAAATCTGCAAGCAACTTGCCCAGTGTGGTAGTGTAGAACTGGCGTATACCCAGCAGCTACAGCAGTTGGATGATAAATAATAACAACTTGTCCAATGAATTCTTTGGCTACAGTGGGTGGATTGTTAACAGGACCTGCAACATCACCGCGGCGTATATCTGTCTTTGACACGCCTCTCACGTTAAATCCTATGTTATCGCCTGGCTCAGCCTTTGGGATTCTTGTGTGATGCATTTCTAGTGATTTAACCTCAGCCTGCTTGTTAGACGGCATGAATATAATGACGTCGTTTTCTTTAAGCACTCCAGTTTCAACTCTCCCAACAGGCACAGTGCCTACGCCTGTTATACTATACACGTCTTGAACTGGAATACGTAACGGTTTGTCTAGTTGTTTTTGAGGAAGTTCAAACGTATCTAGGGAATCGATGAGTGTTGGTCCTTTATACCATGGCATTTTTTCGCTTTTCTTGACAAGGTTGTCGCCTGTCCACCCTGAAGTGGGCACAAACGGAATTTTCTCAACTTTATAACCCACCATTTTTAGCATCCTTGAAACTTCATTCTTAACTTCATTGTATCGCTCTTCACTCCAATTAACTGATGCATCATCCATTTTGTTAACAGCTACAACCAGTTGGCGAACACCTAGAGTGAAAGCTAAGAAACCGTGCTCTCTAGTCTGACCGCCAGGACCAATGCCAGCTTCGAATTCTCCTCTTTTGGCTGATACGAAGAGTACTGCACCGTCTGCTTGGCTTGCTCCTGTAATCATGTTTTTGACGAAGTCTCTGTGTCCCGGTGCGTCTATGACTGTGAAATAGTATTTTTTGGTTTCAAATTTGAGGAATCGAAGGTCGATTGTTAAGCCTCTTTCTCGTTCTTCTTTTAGGTTGTCGAGTACCCATGCAAATTTGAAGGTTTCTTTGCCCATTTTCTTGGCTTCTTCTTCGAAAGCCTTTATTGTTCTGTCATCCACAGCTCCCGCTAAATATAGCAGATGTCCTGTTGTGGTGGATTTTCCATGGTCTACGTGTCCCATTATTACTAGGTTTAAGTGCGGCTTTTCCGATTTGCTCATTCATTTTCCCTCTTTATTTTCAATTTTACCTCTAAATTTTAGTGGATTCGTTTACACAACTGTTCATTCAATTATTAAAAGTTTATGATAGCCTTATGCTATGATGTTTTTGGCATATTGGAAAGAAATATTAAAGCTAATTCTCGAAATTATTGATTGGACGAGTCTGTATTATGCCAACCAATCTGCCTCCTGACGCTAAAAAGAAATGGGCTGAAGTTGAAGCAACAAAATATCCAAGAGAAAGGCTCCAACGTATGGAAGAATTTTTGAGCTTGGTTCCTAAACATAAGGGCACATTGAAACTGCGTGGTCAAATTAAAAAGCAGATAGCGGTTTTACGGAAGGAAATTGAAGAAAAAAAGCGAAAAAAAGCAGGAAAAGGTGGGCCAAAATTTTTCTTAGAGAAGGAAGGCGCAGCCCAAATTGCAGTTATAGGCATGACAAACTCGGGCAAGAGCAGTTTGCTATCGACAGTCACTAATGCAAAGGTTGAAGTTTCAGCTAATCCTTACACAACAAAAGAACCTGTTCCTGGCGTAATGAATTATCAAGATGTTCAATTTCAAATAATCGAAGCTCCAGCTTTGATGGAAGGCTCAGCGGATGGAAGGGCTTGGGGTCTTCAGACTTTGGCTTTAGCCCGCAATGCGGATGGCTTAATTTTAATGGTGGATTTGTCACAAGACCCTGTTGAGCAGTTGTCTCTTATTTTAGGAGAATTGGATAAGGCCAGAATATTAGTTAGTAAGCCTAAGGCTCGAATTGAAATTGAAAGGAAGCATATGGGTGCTGGCTTGCGAATAATTCTCATCGGAAAACTTTTGGATTGTACTATGAGAGATGTGGAGAATCTTCTCAGAAGCTACCGTATCACAGATGCTGTTGTCAAGTTATCTGGAGAAGCTACAATCGATGAGGTTGAAGAAGCAATTTTCGGAAGCGCTGTATACAAGCCTGCAGTCATAATTGCAAATAAGATGGATTTGAAAGGTTCAGAGGCTAAACTGAAAATGTTAAGCGACTATGTGAATGATAAATTGCCCATAATTCCAGCATCATGCGAAAAAATATTAGGCTTAGAGAAACTTGGAGAAATTCTATTCAAAACATTGGATATAATACGTGTTTACACAAAAGAGCCGAGCAAGAAAGAATTTTCTGAGAAACCTTTCATCCTGAAAAAGGGAGCTACAGTTTATGACTTAGCCAAAAATATTCACAGTGACTTCAGCAAGAATTTCTCTTTTGCAAAAATTTGGGCTAACCGTCTTGTTTTCAGTCCGCAAAAAGTTGGTTCAACTTTTGCTTTGGAAGATGGTGATGTTGTCGAAATTCATGTGAAATAACAAATTTCTACTATCTTGAGGCTTGGGCTACTCTTTCTATTTCGTGGCGTTTTGAAACAGCATAGCTTTTCACATCATTGTTTGCGGCTAGGATTAGTTCTTCTGCAAGGCATTCCTCAATTGAACGTGGATTGTTTATTGATGCTTGTCTTGCGGCTTCGCAAATATGCCTTAAAGCCAAGTCAACTCTCCTCTGCGGAGCAATATCTACTGACAAGTGATACACTACGCCGCCGTAACTGATTCTTGTCGTATCTTCGCATGGTGCGGAATTTTCTACAGCCTTCACAAGTACTTCTATTGGATTCTTTCCTGTGCGTAAATGGATTATTTCAAAAGCATGCTTCACGATATTAATAGCCCTAGCTTTTTTACCAGCGTTTCTTCCATGTTGCATGAGATTGTTTACAAGCCTTTCCACAATGCTTACGTTTGCCTTGCGAAAGCGTTTATGCTCATGTCTTCCCATGCTATGCGGAACTATAATTGGCTTTAGAGAGATATACCTCTGTAACCCTAAATCCTTTACTTGAACCTCTTTGAAACTCCATTTCTCAAAAAGTTTAATTTCCCGTTCTTCTCGCTTCTGACTCAAAATTCTCACCGAGCCGGTTTCTGTTTTCTTCCATAAACTAATTCATTCAATGATACGCCATTAACCATAATAACTTTCCAACGAACTCCTGGAATATCACCCATTGATCTCCCACGAGAACCCCCTATGCCCTCCACTATCACTTCATCATGTTCATCAATAACGTTTAGAGCTCCATCTCCTGGTAAAAAGGCGGTTATTACTCTACCATTTTTTATTAGTTGGGTTCTGACGCATTTTCTTATGGCGCTGTTGGGTTGCTTGCTTTCTACGCCTACTTTTTCGAGAACTATTCCTCTTGCCATTGGTGCTCCTTCTAGTGGGTCTGCTTTTACATCTAACATTAGCATTCTTCGTTTATAGTACATACTACTCCATCGGAGTTTTTTGCGTTTTTTTACTAGTTTTCTTGCAGCGAATTCGCCTCTTGGAGATTTGGAACCCATGTGTTACTTTTTCCTTTCGCTACGTTAAATCACAAAACTAATATTTAAACTGTAACATGTAGATAAGCGTCAAGTATTTTCATCCTTTTGTTATTTACAATGTTAACTCTTCTCAATTGTCATTTTAAACAGCAGCATTTTGCTTATCTGCAAACGGAAAGTCAACAATCATGAGTATAATTCTGAAAGCATAATTTAAATCAACAATCAAACGAAAAACAAAAATCATTCTCCTAACAGAACAGCTATGATAATACTATGAACGATTGGCGGCTAATAAGACTTGAAACCCACAACGCCTATACAAACATGGCGATAGATGAGGCTATATTAATTGCAAGAATAAGGAATCTTGCTCCGAACACGGTTAGATTTTACTGTTGGAACCCATCTGCTGTTTCTGTAGGAAAATTTCAAAAAATCGAAAACGAAGTCTACTTGGACAACTGTAGAAAATATGGTATTGATGTTGTTAGGCGCATAACTGGTGGAGGTACAGTATATCATGATGCTAAAGGCGAAATTACCTACAGTGTAATCGCTAACAAGGAAGATCTGAAAGCCAAAGACATAGCTGATGTCTATGCGAGAATTTATACGGGGATTGCAGCAGGGCTTAAAACACTTGGATTAGATGCAGACTTTGATGAAGGTAATGTCAAAACTTGCCCCAACTTAACAGTTAATGGTAAGAAAATTTCTGGAAGTGCCCAATCTCATAAAGGCAAAATTGTGTTGCAGCATGGCACGCTTCTTTTGGATGTTGATTTAGAGAAAATGTTCAATTTTCTACGGGTTCCATGGGCAAAAACATGCATGGAAATTGTAAACATTGCAAAACACAGAATAACCTCCATAAGAAAAGAGCTTGGAAGAGACATTTCTGTAATAGAAGTGCAACAAGCATTAATCGAAGGTTTTCAAAAATCCTTAAATATACAGCATGTTAGTGGCAAATTAACACCTTATGAACATGAGCTTTCAGAAAAACTTCAAGAAAAATATACTGCTGATAGCTGGAACTTTAAGGGAATAAGTTAACAGCTTAACGCTTTTCTATTCGCCATTTCACACCTTGAGGTGTGTCTTCGATTACTATGCCCATACTTTTCAATTGCTCTCTAATTTGATCTGCAGTTTTCCAGTCTCTAGTCCTTCTTGCTTCCTCCCTTTTGCGAATAAGCTCTTCTGCTTCTTTAGGCAATTTCTCTTCCTTCCTAACCTCACCAATCACGCCTAAAACCTTGTCAAACCGCATCATCGTCTCATAAACCTCTCCTGCCTCTTCTCTGCTAAGCATGTTATCATCCAAAAGTTTATTCACATCTCTAATGAACTCAAACAACGAAGCCAAAGCTAGACCAATGTTCAAATCGTCATCCATAGCCTCTTCAAATTCTCTTCGAACACGCTCAATTAGACACCTTATCTCTTCGCCACTTCCTCTTCCATCAGCATCCCATAGACGCCTTACAAAATTCACCATGCGATCAATAGCATTCTTAGCTGCCTCTAACCCGTCCCAAGTGAAATTCAACTGTTGCCTATAATGCGTTGACATGAGTAGATAACGCAAGGCCTTTGGCTCGTGACCTCTAGCCTCAATGTCACTTAACTTGAAAATGTTTCCTAGACTCCTGCCCATTCGTTGTCCCTCAACCAGCAGATGCTCGTTATGAAGCCAATAATTCACAAACCTTTTTCCTGTTGCCGCCTCGCTTTGTGCAATCTCATTCTCATGATGCGGAAACAAATTATCCACACCACCAGTATGAATATCCAACGTTTCACCCAAATACTTCATAGACATGGCTGAACACTCAATATGCCAACCAGGATAACCTTTCTCACACCAAGGCGACTTCCAATTCATAATATGCTTAGGATCATTAATCCACAAGGCAAAATCAAATTGGTTCCGCTTTTCAGGATTGAACTCTACTCGGCCGCCTGCACCTAACTTCAACTTTTCAACCGTGTTGCCAGATAATTTGCCATAATCTTTAAACTTCGTGACATCGTAGTATACAGAACCGTTTACAACATATGCATAGCCTTTATCGATCAATTTCTGGATAAGTTCAATCATTTCTTTAATATGCTCAGTAGCCCTTGGTCTGACCATGGGCTCCTCGAAATTCATCTTACGCCAATCATCCAAAAACGCCTTAATGTAGAACTCGGCAACTGCCCAAGGGTCTTTCCTTTCTCTCTCTGCTGCAGCCTCAATTCTATCTTCTCCTACATCGACATCCCCTAATATGTGTCCAACGTCAGTAAAATTCACAACTTGCTTAACACTGAACCCTTTATACTCTAAATATCGCCTCAAAATATCCACGAAGGTATAAGCCCGCAGATTCCCGATACTAGCATAGTCATAAACTGTCAGACCACAATTATACATAGTCACAACGCCTTCGCGTAGGGGCTTAAACGCTTCTTTCTGCTTAGTTAATGTGTTAAACAATTTAAGCACCATGACAATCCCTGTCTTCGAAATTCATCACAATAGAAATGACATGTTAAAAGTTATACTTTTCCTTTAAACATCCTACAACATGGCTGCTAGTCATACTTCTTAAGCCTTATCATTTCCCTAAAACTTTTCAAATCTTGAGCGACTTGTCGCAGAAGATGCAACTCCTCCATTGTCCTTTCGAACTTTGCAAACTCTTCTCGAATCCTTTGCAGCGAACTCTCACTTCTGCTCATTCATACTCATCCTTTTTACATACTCTTCATTGAAGGGCACTCATCGTTTTTTGGCCAAACAATGCAGCCATTTCCGTCATCGAGGAGAAAGGAGAAGGCTTCGAAAACGGAAAAAAACGATTCTTGGCTGCTTCTGGTTTAGCCTTCAACCTCGACCCTTCAATAGCTCATCGTAATACTTAAGATACGAGAGTCGTATAAAAGCATTACTGAATAACTCAAACACACAACATCGTGCAATGCTTAACCTATGGCTAAAATTCCTTCCAAAATCTTCTTTTCAGGAATGTCCAACTGTTTTGAGAGCCAAATTTTTAGGAGCGAAACTTGTTTTGGCAATTCTCCACTGTAAGTTATTATTTGATTATCCTTTAATGCGTCTACTTGAAATGATTTTTCCGCCTCTCTATAGAGGAAGGATAATGTCTGGGCTTGATACGCCAAAGTTTGAAAGTCTTCCCACTGTTTACAACGTAAAATCACTGGTGGACCTCGAACTTCGCCATACTGTACTGCTCCAATTCTCTGTTCTGGCGCTTGCGGTGTTGAAGTTGTTGGTGTTCTATGTGAAATTGACAAATACGTTATTAGGTTTGCAATTTCATTCTGCAAGGTTGTTAATCTCTCTTCGACCTTCTCGATTTTACCGCTTAATTCACCAGTGTCGCCTAATCTTTCGGTTATGGTGCCTAGCTCGTTTATGAGTTTATCTAAGTCTTTTTCATGTTCTTTTAAGACGTTTACTATGAAGTCTAAGGCTTCTAAGGCTTCATCTTTTGATGGAGTTTTCTTTGACATCACTGGTCCTCTCTTTCTTCAACCTATTAATGTTCATTCTTTATAAATAAACATAGCGAATCCTCAAAACTTATCCATGTGAAGAGGTTTGCATACTTATTGAGAATAAGGTGTGAGTTTTTTGAATTCTACATGTTTTTCCATGCATTAGTTATGCTACTATTGTTTCTATTTCCGTTTTTTGAATAGCTTTTTTCCGTACATATCGCTAGCATACTCAGAGCCTACATCTAATAATTCACATACTTTACATGATAGAGTTAAAATATCTGTTTATGAATGGATTTATCACCATTAGGAAAAAAGGGGTTGGCATGAAAAGAATGTTAAATTTTTCTAACAACGATGAAATTGTAAGATTCCTCTCAGAAAACAACATCAAAATCCTTAATTTATGCCACATTCCAGAAGAAGGGAGATTAAAGACACTAAGCTTTTCAGCAACTGATAAAAATCGTGTTTATGAAATTTTGGATTCTGGAGAAAGAGTTGATGGTTCAAATTTATTCTCTTTTATCGAAGCGGGTAAAAGTGACATTTATATTGTTCCAGATATTAAGAGAGCTTTCGTTAATCCTTTTTCAACCATACCCGCACTTAACATTCTGTGCGATTATTTAGATGAGAACGGAAAACCTCTAGATGTGGCTCCAAAGAACGTTCTGTTGAAAGCAGAGAAAAAGTTGTATTCCTCAAGCGGCATCATTCTTAAGGCTTTAGCTGAGCTTGAATTTTATGTAATTGCCAAACAAGAAAATGAAATGCTTTTTCCAGGGGCACCAGATAAGAACTATCATGAATCTTCTCCTTTTTCACGGTTTGAAGATTTGAGAAATGAAGTTTTGGTTACGCTGGCTAATGTTGGCATTTCAACTAAGTATGGGCATGGCGAAGTTGGTCGAATATTTACTAAAGACGGCTTTTTCATGGAGCAACAGGAAATAGAGTTCACTCCCCAAAGTTTAGCGGAAACAGCGGAAAACATTGCGATTGCCAAGTGGATAATCCGCAATACTTGTGCGAAATATGGCGTCTCAGTGTCATTCTCCCCCAAAGTAGCTTTGGAACATATTGGAAATGGGATGCACATCCATCTATGTGCAATAAAAGACGGAGAAAACATTGTTGCAAATCCCAATGGAACCTTAAGCATAGAAGCCATGAAAATGATTGGTGGCATATTAAGATTCGCTCCAAGCCTTTCTGCTTTTGGAAACACAATGCCCATATCCTATCTGCGCTTCATTGCACGCAAAGAATCTCCCATGCACATCTGCTGGAGTGCTAGAAACCGCTTAGCCTTGATACGCATACCTTTATGGTGGAGCTTCAATAGAAAAAGTGGCGAAAAAAGCAATTTGAGAGAAACTTTTGAATATAGAGCACCAGACCCATTAGCAAATGCTTACTTACTTTTTGCTGGAATAGCTCTTGCAGTAAATTATGGGTTAAAAAACCCTGAAGAGGCGATGAGAATCGCTAAGAACCTACATATTGAAGAAAGTGGCAGCAAAAGAAAAAAGCTTAAAGTTTTGCCATGTTCATGCAATGAATCCGCAACAAATCTTAGAAGAGATAGACGTTTTTACGAAGCGAATGGTATCTTTCCAAAAACACTAGTCGATAAAACTATTGAAATGCTAAGAACCTATAAGGATGAAGACTTATGGAAAAATGTTGCTGATAAACAAGACAAAATCGACAAAATAATAAGACAATATTTACATTACGGCTAAACAAACAAGCTTGTCTAATGGACCGGGCGGGATTTGAACCCGCGACCTCCACGATGCCAACGTGGCGATCATACCAGACTGATCTACCGGCCCTCGTGTGTGTAAACATAACAGAAAATTATTAAGGATTTTGCCTGAAAAAGTAGGGTTTAGATAAGCAGAAGGTTATTGATTAAAATTTACTCGATTTTTCTGTATGGATAGGTTAATTTGTTTTAGGTTTATTGTTTGATTTTTTCGCTTATCCTGCTATTTTGTGCAGTGACAATTGTTAAGCTATTTTCGTTTTGTTGCGAATCTTCTACTTGTTTGAGAAGCCACTTTGTTAGTTCTTCGCATTTATTAGGATTACATTGCAGGTGGCTTTCTTTTTTCCAGTCCCAAAATAGGCATTTGAAACATGGAATTTCCGTTAGAATGTCCACATCTTTTTTCATCTATATCATTAAATATATGATGCTGGTAGCTTGAAATATAGGTTATGAATCGGCAAGAATGACGAAGTCTAAAGATTTCCATTTCTTATTGTTTTTCATAATTATAATGGCTTTGAATGGAGAAGCATAAATGATTTAAAAATTGGGTGCTTTTTGCGAATAAGACTTTAGTGCAGATAGTCTCACTGTCGGCATCATTCTGTGCTTATCACATGGGTTCAGAGGATATATCGTAAAAAGGACATGCCAATTTAGTTGAGTCCTTACGCTAGATTTTAGCCATGGCTTTCCTTGCCCTAATTTTATGGAAAGAGACATATCATTTAATAAAAAATGGTGGAGCTGGGTATAGATTACCAAGGACTCCATTCATGTCCGTTGCCTGGATATTCCAATCTTACAATATAATAATTGAGCTCCGCTATGTAAATTTGTAGTTCATATATTTGGTTTTCTAGATTTGCTTTTTCTGCGCTGAGATTGCTTATTTCTTCTTCAAGCGATAAGACTTGATCCTCTAAGTTTGTGACTTGGTTTTGTAGTTCTTGTTTCTGTGATTCAAGTTGGTCGAGTTGATTTTGTAGATAGTCATTATCTCGGTCGAGAGCACTGGCGTTGGCTTGCAGTATGGAGATTTGGCTGTAAGCGAATAGTGCTAAGATGACTGTGCATATTCCCAGCCCAACACTGATCATGCCAGTTTTGTTTGTCAACATTGCCATGTTTTCACCTCTGCTCAAATGAAAGCTTGGGGATATTTAGGGTTTATGCAATCGTAATATTTACGAGAAAATGATTCTCTCAATCAATATCCACATAGTGAACTAAAAAAGATGACATCTTTCTAAATCTGACATATTACGCATGCTGAATGAACATTTTTGTCTTCCTATATCAAAATCAATTATGGGGAGTTAGGTGAAGAACACCTGGATTTATAGGTTTTTTCTATTGTTCAGTTTTGTACTTTTTGATCTAATAATAACCTGGGCTTCCATTTCTTGTCCTATTGAGGAAGGCAATGTGCTCGCAAGAGCATTTATGGGCTTCTTCGGTATTTATTCTGGTTTAGCTTTATTTGGTTTCTTCATTACAGGTTTTCTCTTTCTAATCCTATATTTCTGCAAGTTCTTACTTGTCAATGGTGGCAGATTGACATTGATTGTAGGTAGCTTTGTTGTGGATGCATGTTTTGGATGGTTTGTTGCGGGAGTGCATTTTGTAGGTGGAACGAGTTGGTTCTGGCTCGCACCAAGCTTGTTGCGTCATTGCTTGGGTGCAGGACTTTATTTTTTAGCTTTAGTTCTGTTTATGATGAGGCTTTAGCATCGACATAATTTGGGATAAGAAAATTTAAAAGATAGTTTTGTTGATTCTTATGTTTGGACGGCTATAAAACATGATTCTATATTAAGTGATGTCCAACCGTTCTGAACACTGAAGATAGCAGTAGATTTTTTACAGGAGGTGTTTTCATTGTTCAAATATTTGAGAGGAGCATTTAGTTTCGCTCATGGAAACGTTTTGATACTGATGGCTGTATGGGCAATTACTGACTTTGCTTCCTTTCTGCCAGACACGTATTACTCATTATATGCCGAAGCTTTAGGTGCTTCAGCGTTTTTATTAGGTATTATAGTATCTGTTTCCAGTTTTGTCATGGCTTTTCTCCAATTAGCTGGGGGATACTGGGCTGATAAGTATGGAAGAAAGCTCTTAATTGAAGGAATGAGCTTTGGAAGAGCGCTAATTTTTCTGATTTTTGCAACTGCACCAACTTGGCATTTCATTCTCTTAGGTGAAATATTACTTGGCATTTCTACGATATCTCAACCTGCTCTTACTGCAATACTCGCAGACTCTTTGCCACCTGAAAAGCGTGGCTTGGGATACTCATTGACAATAGTGGCTGGCGCTACTTCGATACTTTCTCCGTTAGTTGCTGGTTATCTTTATTTAACGTATAACTTGGTTATTGGCATGAGAATAGCCTACCTAATTGTGTCTCTTTGTTGGTTCTTGTCAGGACTACTTTTTCTGAGATTAACAGAAACTCTGAAAGCTGAAAAACAAGTTTCTGTGAAAGATGCTATAAGCCAAAATCCGAAGGCTTTTAAGGAATGCCTAAGTGTTTGGAAGCTAGTTCCGAAGCCTATGATTAATCTTCTTCTCGTTTTTACACCAGCCATGTTTTTTGTTAGAATGTGCATACCCTACTACGTATTATATGCAAATCATATTTTGCAGATAGGAGCATTTCAATGGGCGTTACTGCAAATGTGGTCATCTATTATGTTTTACGCTTCAGTGATTCCAGTAGGCAAGCTTGTAGACGTTATTGGAAGGAAAAAACCACTTCTATTGTCTTCAATTTTTTTCGCTTTTGGGCTTTTATTGTTCTTGCATGGTGATGTCCCAAGGCTTTATGTTTTCTTTGCCTTATCTGCCATAGGTAATGCCTTAATTTTTACGGCTTATCCTTCCTTACAAGCCGACTTAACATCCAGAGAATTAAGAGGTAAAGTCATAGGTTTCACAAACTTTTTAGATTGCATTCTAGCCTCTGGAGCATTGCTAATAGGCGGCTTTCTCTACGATAATGTCTCGTCTATGACACCATTTCTTCTACAACTATCCGCCATGATTATTACTACAGTAGCAACAGTGCTTTTTATCCGAGAACCCAAGATAAAAGAAGAATGAATAAGTAGACCAACTCAATCTTATATCGACATCCACTTTGTGGGAAAGGAGAGAAAAGACAAAGCTTGAATACTGCAAATATCATTGTTATAACAGTTGTATTAGTAGTCTTAAGTACACCTTATTTGCGGACAAATGTTTTCTTCACTGATTCCCCATCAGCTTATTTCACGATTGTAAATACTAAGGGAGAGCATTTTCAAGGTGCTTTCATGTCTATACAGCAAGTGATAAATGAGGCAGAAAACGGTTCCACAATTATTGTTCCATCTGGCGTGTATAATGAGCATGTGATTGTAAACAAGACAGTTTCGCTGGTTGGAGAAGATGTTTTGACAACGATTATTGATGGGACTTATAATGGAACTGTGGTGCAGATTACAGCAGACAATGTTAGCATAAGTGGCTTAACCTTGAGAAATAGCGGATGCAAATGGGATTACAGCGGTGTCTCTACATATCGTTCTGAAAATTGTGAAATCAAAAACTGTTATTTCTCTAATAGTTGCCATAACATCAAAATAAGCTATTCAAGCAACTGCAGAGTATTCGGAAACACGATAAATGGTAAATGTTATGGAATTAGATTGATGAACAGCGTTAACTGCGCTGTTTTTGACAATTATGTCTCCAACTGTTATGGTGGCATTATTCTGTCGAATGCTACAAACTGTGTTGTAAAAGAGAATTATGTTATAAATCATAGTTATGGAATACGCTTCGATTCGCCTTGCGCGGATAATAAAGTCTTTGATAATGTCGTGTCCAATAATGGGTATGATGGCATAATCGCAATTATGCCTGGAAACTCTTCTTTCGTTGGAAATATTATTTTCCATAACAACTTCATTGACAATACGAAACCATTCGTAATTCAAACTGCTCACGGTTTTACATGGGACAGCAACTACCCTTCTGGAGGCAATTACTGGAGTCGATATAATGGCACAGATATGTATCGTGGACCTAATCAAAATGTGAATGGAAGCGACGGAATAGGCGACAAAGCTTACATCATTAAAAATGCTTCTCATCAAGACCGCTATCCACTTGTTTATCCTTGGAGCCCTCTTGCAGTTCACAATATAAACACTGGTTTAGGCTACTTGACAATTCAAGAAGCCATAAACGCAAACGAAAGCCTAAGTGGGCATACAATTTACGTAGAGGCTGGAATATACAACGAAAATGTAATCATAAATAAAACGCTATCATTTCTCGGCGAAGACCCAGCCACAACGATCATAGACGGGGAAAACATCGGCACTGTATTAACTGTAAAGGCTGACAATGTTAACATAAGCAGGTTTACTTTGAGAAACAGTGGACAGAGCTATCTACCATTCAGAAATGATTGTGGCTTATTTTTAGACCATTGCAGTAAGGTCAACATAAGTAACAATTTGATTATGAATAATCATATTGGAATTTACCTCTTCTTTTCAAGAGAAAGCAACATAGAAAATAATCTTATCTCTCACAATCAGGAAGACGGCCTCTGGTTATGGTATTCTGGCGGCAACTTTCTTAGAGAAAACGAAATTTCGAATAATTCCTATAATTTTGGTGTCAGCGGTGGCTGTTTTTCCGATTTCAACAACACTATAGATATGACTAATAAGGTGAATGGGAAACCAATTTTATATCAAATAGGGATTGAAGATGAAGTCTTTGATGATCACATGGAAATAGGTGCTCTTTATCTTATAAATTGTAACAACGTAACTGTGCGGAACTTGAATTTGACAAAAAATGGGCATGGCATTTTCTGCTATAACATCATAAATTCCAGAATAGAAAATGTAAATATTTCGGAGAACAATTATGGTATTTATCTTCAAAAATCCCATGACAATCTAATAGTGGATAATCAATGTTTAGATAACTGGGTTGGAATTTGCCTTCATGACTCCTCTCATAATATTATAGAGAATAACCTTGTTGATAGCAACGAAAAAGGAATCTCTCTTTATGACGCAACAAACAATAGCCTTACGGGGAACACAATCAGAAACAACCTTTATGGAATCCGATTCTACAATTCACATTTCAACAAAATCTTCCACAACAATCTAATCGAAAATACTGAACAAGTTAGCCTAATCTCATCTTCATACCAGAATGTTTGGGACAATGGTTTTGAAGGTAATTTTTGGAGCAACTACAATGCTTCTGATAACATACTGGACGGTTTAGGCGACACAGACCAAATAATTGACGACAACAACCGCGACCGCTATCCTCTAATGGGCGTTTTTCAAACCTTTAGCATTTTTTATAAAGACAAATTTAGTGATGTTGGAGTGATTAGCAACTCAACCATACTTAAATTTGTTTTTGAAGATGCAAATAACACAATTAGGTTGACAGTGAATGGTACAGATGGAACCTATGGTTTCTGTAGAATCAGTATTCCGCATGCTTTGATAATGCCAGAACTCATGGTGATTATTGATGATAATGCTACAACGGTGCTTTATGCAAACTATAATCTTCGCGATGATGGTTCTTGCAGATGGATATACTTTGCATATCAGCATTCAGTTCACGAAATAATAATAATTCAAGAATTTTTGTCATTAATTTATCTGTCAATTTTAATTGATGTAACATTACCTTGCTTACTGTTCTTTAAAAAACAGAGATAAAAAAATAACGATTTTGCAAAACTGCATTATTGCAAACGCAAAGACAAATAACAAAACTTTGGTGATTTGACAATGGACATAGAACTTAATCCCAAAAGTCTTAAGTGCTTGCAGAGCATATTATTTTGTGCTTATTTAAATAGAGGAGAAGGGAAAAATTTGACAAAAAAATTTAGTTCTAGTGTTATTGCTTTGCTTTTGGTGTCATTGCTACTTATCAGCTCTTTAGAGTTCTATGCGTCAAATCTAACTTATGGTCAAGGAAGCAACATAACTTTCACTAGTGGAGAAACAATAAATTTCACAAGTAATACGGAAATGACTTTTAGAAGCACTGCAAGCTTTACATTTGGAACAATAATAACAATACAATTCTGGGATACACCAATTCCTGGCGATGGTATCATTCAACCATGCGATATACTCGAAATAACATGGTCATCACCACCAGGTTTCATTCCACCCATATGTTCATGGTGGGAAGTAATAGATCCCCTCACAGGGAAACCCTTAGGCGAATTCCATGTAGATGCAATTTATGATCCAACACACTTCCATATAGACATAGTTTGGCCTGGGCCAATCATCTATCAACCAGGTATCCCACCATTTATCGCCAAAATGAAGCTCAGCATCATACAACCATGTGAAACCTACGAGGTTCACCAACCCACCCACTGGTGGCCTGAACCATGCACGTGGTGGGAAATAATAGATCCTGAAACTGGACGCACAGGCTACTGTTTTCATGTTGACTGGACTAATGAAAGCTGCGAGTTTCATGTGGATGACGTGAGGCCTGGACCTTATGCATTAGGTTTTCCCGCATACGAGGTAGAGGCTATAGAATGGATATCAGAGATTGAAACTTGCGACTGGTTTGAGATTGTTGACCCGCAAGGTTTTGATCCAGACCCTTGCTCTTGGTGGGAAGTACTTGATCAATCTGGTGATCCGACAGGCTTAGAATTCCATGTAGACCAGTCTGGAAGCGGTTTATTCCATGTAGACTTTGTGATACCTGACCCACTTGTCATACCTTGGGCGCCAGCAGATACCATTACGGCTAGAAAAAAGATAAGCATTATACAACAATGTGAGTGGTTTAAGGTTGATGACCCATTGCAAACGCCTACGCCTTGCTCGTGGTGGAGAATTATAAATCCAGAAATTGGCGATGTAGAATTCCATGTAGACATATCCAACCCTGATGGAACATTTCATGTGGACACAGTAACTGAAGTAGGCATTTTTGACCCGCCAGTATACATGGTAACCGCGGAAAGAAAGATTGATGATATTGCTCCCTGCGATTGGTTCAAGATCACTGATCCATTAAAACTTCCGCAGCCTTGTTCATGGTGGCGAATAATTTTGCCACAAGAATGGTTTGGAATTGTCTTTCATGTAGATTCCAACGACGGAATAAACAGGTTCCACGTAGACATTGTGGAAGGCATATTGCCGCCAATTAGCATTCCACCATACAGTGTAACTGCAGAACCATACCAGCCAACGCCTCC
>Ga0209102_1000675_pt1 | contig 21315 bp, 19 predicted proteins | sample ConPoolayeHmetaG_FD_185483 | JGI IMG/M metagenome (GOLD analysis project Ga0209102, IMG submission 185483) | Hot spring microbial mat communities from California, USA to study Microbial Dark Matter (Phase II) - Cone Pool mat layer H metaG... ...
TCTTGGAACTTTTGCGCCTCCGTTTAGTAAAAGCCTATCAAACAGAGGCATTTGGCCCGATCCGTATCTTTTCACCCATAGATGTGGAAGAAGGAAGAAAATTTATAGCGGAAGGGGTTTGGTAAAGTGGATAATCAACATTTACCGGCCATCATCGAAGCTTTAATCTTCGCTGCCGAGGCCCCTTTGCCTTTAGAAAAGATTAGAGAAATTTTGGATGTGCCCAAGAAAGAAGTCCAAGGCATACTGGAGCAGCTGCGCGCCGACTATGCTAATCAAGAGCGAGGTTTTACTTTGGTAGAGGTGGCTGAAGGCTGGCAGTTTCGCACCCGTCCTGAATATGCGCCTTGGATCAGAAAAATGAAGAAAGCAAAGACCTTCGCCCTCAGTCAGCCTGCTTTGGAAACTTTAGCCGTCATTGCCTATAAACAACCAATCATGCGCTCAGAAATCGAAAAAATTCGGGGCGTAGATTCCGGAGGGGTGCTGCGGACGCTATTAGAAAAAAAGCTCATAAAAATTTTGGGGAGGAAAGATATACCCGGCCGTCCCTTAGTCTATGGGACGTCGCGGCATTTTTTGGAGACTTTTGGACTCAAAGATTTGACCAGTTTACCTACCATAAAAGAAATGGAAAGTTTGGGGGCTGGGGAGAGAGAAAAAATTTTATCGACCAATGGGCTTATGAATCCTGGCCAAGAAAATGTACCTGAGGGAGCAGGGGATGATTGGGGGCCGCAAGAAACGGAAAGGGAACTAAAAAAAGAAGAAGTTAAGGAAAATTTGCCGGAAGCGAAAATAAATGAACAATCTTGTGAGAATATCGAAAATTCTGGCTGACGCGGGTTTAGCCTCCAGGCGTAAAGCCGAGGAATTAATCCGGGAAGGAAGAGTTACGGTTAATGGCCGGGTGGCGCAGATTGGCGACAAAGCTAACCCGGTCCAAGACCATATAAAGGTAGACGGCCGGCGCATCTCGCCTCTGACTAATAAAGTTTATATAATCCTTTACAAACCTAAAGGAGTAGTAACTTCCATAGATGATCCGGAGGGGAGAACGACGGTCTTGGACTTAATTAAACCATTAAAAACTCGTCTTTTCCCGGTCGGTCGCCTCGATTTCGACGCTGAGGGAGTTCTCCTTTTGACGAATGATGGCCAGATGGCCCATTGTTTAACCCACCCTTCGTTCCGAGTGCCCCGCAAATACTTAGTTAAAATTAAGGGCCAGCCTACGGAGGAAGAAATAGAAAAACTCCAGCAGGGGGTAAAATTGGCCGATGGCCATACGGCTCCTTGTCTCATTTTTCCGGTGAAAAAAACTACCGAAAATCTCTGGGTAGAGATGACTTTATACGAAGGGCGCAATAGACAAATAAAGAGAATGTGGGAAAAAATCGGTTATCAAGTATTGAAATTAAAAAGGATAGCTTTTGCCGGCCTAAGCTTAGGGAAAATGCGCCCTGGGGAATATCGTTTTTTGACTCCGCGCGAGCTGCAAAGGCTGCAGAAAGTTATCCAAAATAAAAAATCCATCCCCATGGGCTAAGGCAAAAATTATGGAGTTCTCTAAAAAGGGCGATGAAGGTTTTACCAGTCTTTTAGGTGGGGAAAGAGTTTCTAAAGCAGATCCCAGACCGGAAACTTACGGCACAATTGATGAGGCCAGTTCTGCTTTAGGATTAGCCCGAGCTACAGCTGCTCGTGAACAAACCCAGGCCATTATTCTTTCTATCCAAAAAGACTTGCAGATCTTAGCGGCCGAGTTAGCTAGCGGAGCCCTCGCCAAGACTCCTTATCCCTACCGAATTGAGACAACTCATGTACAAAGGTTAGAAAATTTAATTGCAGATTTACAAAAGGATGTAACTCTACCAAACGAGTTTATTTTGCCCGGCAAGACTCTTTCTTCTGCCGCTATCGACTTAGCCCGGACTATTATCCGAAGAGCAGAGCGCCGCGCCGTGCTTTTGTACCAGGAAAAAATTATTGACAATCCGCAGGTCTTAGCCTTCCTTAACCGCTTGGCGGATCTCCTTTTTACTTTGGCCAGATATGAGGAAGCTTGATTAATGTTTTCGCTTCTCCAACAGGTCAAAAAGACCATAGACAAGTATGAAATGCTCCAACCTGGCGATGGAGTAGTGATTGGCGTATCCGGAGGACCTGATTCCATGGCTCTTTTGCGGGTCCTCTGGGAATTACGGCTAGAGCTTCGTCTTTCCCTTTATGTAGCCCATTTGAACCATGGGCTTCGCCCGGAAGCAGAAGAAGAGAAAAAGTTTGTGCAAAAAGCGGCCGGGGCTTTAAGTCTGCCCTTTTTTTATCAGAAAGCTGATGTGTTAGCTAGGCAAAAAGAGAAAAATATTCCCCTGCAAGAAGCAGCCCGGGAGGTGCGCTACGCTTTTCTAAACGAAGTCGCCCAAAAACAGCGGGCCACCAAAATTGCCTTGGGACATACTGCTGATGATCAAGTAGAGTCAATTGTGATGCGCTTCCTGCGTGGCTCAGGGTCGCGGGGCTTGGCCGGAATTCCTCCGGTGCGGGAAGGCCTTTATATTCGCCCTTTGATCGAATGCTGGCGGGAACAGATCGAAGATTTTTTACAGAAAAAGAAAATCTCTTTCTTGACCGATCCTTCCAATCGTTATTTACATTATTTACGGAATCGGATTCGGCATGAGCTTATTCCTTTGCTCCAAAAGTATAATCCCAATTTGCCCCATACGCTCTGGCAAATGGCCGAGATATTTCGGGCGGAAGAAGAATACTGGGAGAATCTCCTCCAAGAGAAGTTTTTTTCTTTTGTGCGCCAGCAAAAAAAAGACGCACTTATTTTAGATATTCCCTCGTTACAGGAACAGCCTTTAGCCATGCAGTGGCGAGTTATCCGCCAGGCTATCCGGAATAGTTTAGGTCATCTACGCCGCATAGGTTTTATCCATGTTTGGGATATAACCCGTTTGATTCAATCTCCAGAACCGAATAAGACTCTGTTACTTCCTCACGGAGTGCGCGTGATCAAGTCTTATCAGACACTAACTTTAGCCTTACAGCCTGAGCACATCCCCTCTTTTAATTATCAAATTTTGGGCCCAGGCTATATAGAGATACCGGAAATAGGCCGAGCCCTGAATTTGGAAATTACTTCTCGCCCTTCTCTAAATAAAGAAAGGGCTTCTAATAATGTAGCTTTCTTGGATTTTGATCATTTAGACTTCCCTTTACTTATTAGGTCATTCCGGCCCGGGGATCGCCTCCAACCTTTGGGCATGGAAAAGGAAAAGAAGCTAAAGGATCTTTTTATAGATTTAAAAATTCCCGTTCGCCAACGGCGCCTGATTCCGCTACTCTTTAAAAATGACCAGATTCTTTGGGTGGCTGGAATCCGTCTTGACCACCGGGCACGGGTAAAACCAGAGACGAAAAGAGTTTTGCGGGTCGAGATATTCTGAATCTTTGGCCCATATTTTCTGCGTAAATATTATCCGCCTTAAGAAAGTAGATCCCCCATTAATCCTTTCGCAAAGGAAGATGCGGCGGGATTTGTATAACAAAACTTCCAGATTTGGCAAATATTTAGTATAGCGGGGAATTAAAGTTAAAGAAGATTTTTCCGTTGTGCAAAACCTTACTTTGTGCTATAAATATTTAAACTTAGAAGAAGCGTAAAAATAGTTTCTTTTTCCTTTTTTAAGCAAATTAACCCGGAAAGTAAAATAAGCAAATTAGTACCCAGGGGTGAAAAGAAACCAAATTTTAATCAATTAGAAAGAGGCTTATGGGGGAAAAGAGAGTGGGCCCCTTTTATAAAAATTTGGCGATTTGGCTGGTCATCAGCGTGATGATGATCTTGCTCTTCAATCTTTTTAACCAACCTCGTTCTTCCTCAGAAAAAATAATTTTTAGCGAATTCTTGAGCGCCTTAGACCGGGGAGAGATTAAAGAAGTCACCATTCAAGGACATAATATCTCCGGCCGGTTTGCTAATCGCCGAGAATTTAAAACTTATGCGCCCAATTATCCTGAGCTCATTAAAATTTTAAGGGAAAAAGAGGTAAAAATTACGGCCAAACCAGAAGAGGAGTCTCCTTGGTATATGACTCTGCTCGTCTCTTGGTTCCCCATGCTGCTGCTCATTGGCTTTTGGGTCTTTTTTATGCGGCAGATGCAAGCGGGGGGAACAAAGGCGATGTCTTTTGGCAAAGCCCGGGTCAAATTGCTCAATGAACGGCATCAAAAAGTTACTTTTATGGATGTAGCCGGCATAGATGAATCCAAGGAAGAGTTGCAAGAAATCATTGAGTTTCTCCGGGATCCGAAAAAATTTACTAAGCTCGGAGGGCGTATTCCTAAAGGAGTACTGTTAGTAGGTCCTCCGGGAACGGGGAAAACCCTTTTAGCGAGGGCTATTGCCGGCGAAGCAAATGTGCCTTTCTTCTCCATCAGCGGCTCTGATTTTGTAGAGATGTTCGTAGGGGTGGGCGCCTCGCGAGTGCGCGACCTCTTCATCCAAGGGAAGAAGCATGCGCCCTGTATTATTTTTATTGATGAAATTGATGCCGTTGGTCGGCATCGCGGAGCCGGCCTGGGCGGAGGCCATGATGAACGAGAGCAGACTTTGAACCAGCTACTGGTCGAAATGGATGGCTTCGAATCTAATGAAGGAGTAATCATTGTGGCCGCCACGAACCGTCCTGATGTTCTCGATCCAGCCCTGCTTCGTCCGGGAAGATTTGACCGGCAAGTAGTCGTGCCCCGTCCTGATGTGAAAGGAAGGGAAGAAATTTTAAAAGTACATACCAGAAAAACCCCTCTGGCGGAAGATGTTAGCCTTTCGGTGCTGGCCCGTGGCACTCCTGGTTTTACCGGCGCAGATTTGGAAAATTTAGTCAATGAAGCTGCTCTTTTGGCTGCCCGGAAAGGAAGGTCCAGAGTCACTATGGACGACTTTGAAGCAGCGAAGGATAAAGTACTCATGGGCGTGGAAAGGCGAACGATGATTATCAGTGAAGAGGAGAAGCGGCTCACCGCCTACCACGAAGCTGGACACACTTTGGTGGCCAAATTCCTACCCTGTGCTGATCCGATTCACAAAGTGACCATAATTCCCCGGGGACGGGCCTTGGGGGTGACCCAACAGCTTCCTGCGGAAGACAAACATACTCTTTCCCGTGACTACATTTTGAATAAAATCACCATTTTCTTAGGAGGTAGGGCAGCAGAAGAGCTGGTTTTACACACACAGACCACAGGAGCAGGTAATGATTTAGAAATGGCTACAGAATGGGCGCGGAAAATGGTCTGTGATTATGGGATGAGTGAAAGATTAGGACCAGTCACCTTTGGCAAGCGAGATGAACATATCTTCTTAGGGCGAGAGATTGCCCAAGCTAAGGACTATAGCGAAAAGACCGCCATAGAAATTGATGAGGAAATTAAACGCTTAGTATTAGAAAATTATAATCGCGCCAAGGGGATAATCATAGAAAACATGGATAAACTCCACCGTTTGGCCACAGCTCTATTAGAGAAAGAAGTTTTGGCTGGAGAAGAGATTGACCAGGTCTTAGGACTAAAACCAGCCCACCCCGAAGGCCTGCCGAAAGAATTAGTCCAAGAAGGGAGGCTTTTTTAAAAGGGCCTGCAGATCAAGGGCTAAGGGTGGAGTTTATAACCCAGGTTCCTTGATTTAGTGCCCTTTTTTATTTTATTAAGCACGAAGACAATAGAGAATGATACTTAATTTTCGCCAGCAAAAATATGACCTAAGTCAGCGTACCCTTATTATGGGGGCTTTAAATGTCACTCCTGATTCCTTCTCTGACGGCGGCCTTTTTTTTGATCTGGAGAAAGCGGTGGCGCGCGGGAGACAGATGGCTGCTGAAGGAGCAGACCTGATCGATATTGGCGGAGAATCAACCAGGCCAGGGGCCAAACCCTTAGATGAAGAAGAGGAACTTCGCCGCGTAATTCCCCTTATCCGCACTTTGAGCAAGGAGATTAATATTCCTATTTCCGTGGACACACGTAAAGCGCGAGTGGCGGAAGAATCCTTGGCCGCCGGGGCCGAGATGATTAATGACGTAAGCGCTCTAAGATTCGATAAAAGAATGGCGAAGGTGGTTAAAGAGGCCAAAGTTCCGGTAGTACTCATGCATATGCGCGGCGATCCAGAGACCATGCAATTAAACACTCACTACGATGATCTATTGGGGGAGATTTTTTCATTTTTAAAAGAAAGGATAATTTTTGCGGAAGACCAAGGCATTTCCGCCGAAAAAATAATCATAGATCCAGGTTTGGGTTTTGGAAAATCTTTAGAGGAAGGGCATAATCTTTTAATATTGAAGTACCTGCAGAAATTTCGCGAACTGGGCAAACCCTTGCTCGTTGGTCCTTCGCGCAAGGCCTTTATCGGTCACATCTTAAACCTTCCGCCGTTAGAACGGGAAGAAGGAACAATGGCGGCCGTGGCTATTGCTATTTTAAACGGGGCTAATATCGTCCGCGTGCATGAAGTCGCCCGGATGCGCCGCGTAGTAAAGGTGGCCGATGCTATATTGCGCTGTGATCATCAGCGGCTAACGTCAGAATAAGATAGAGGGAGATGAGCAATAGTGCGTAAACTTTTCGGCACCGACGGCATAAGGGGCGTGGCCAATGTAGAACCCATGACCACCGAGATGGCCATGCAAGTGGGCCGCGGGGTTGCTTATATTTTTAAGAATAAAAAGCGACGACACAAAATCGTCATCGGCAAGGATACCCGTCTATCTGGCTACATGCTGGAAAATGCCTTGGTAGCCGGAATCTGCTCGATGGGGGTGGACGTCCTCCTCGTGGGACCTTTGCCCACTCCCGGAATCGCCTTTATTACTGCTTCCATGAGAGCCGATGCGGGGATTGTTATTTCGGCTTCCCATAATCCTTTTCAAGATAATGGCATAAAAATTTTTTCTGGTAACGGCTTCAAGTTACCCGACGATTTGGAGTTGAAAATAGAGGAATTAATCTTTTCGGAAAAAATTGACTCCTTGCGGCCGACGGCCGCCGAAATAGGCAAAGCTTACCGGGTAGATGATGCTGTGGGTAGATACGTGGTCCATCTGAAAAATTCTTTCCCTAAAGATCTCACGCTCGATGGCGTGAAGATAGTCTTGGATTGTGCGCATGGCGCTGCTTATAAAGTTGCGCCGGCCGTTTTTGAAGAATTGGGAGCGGAGGTAATTGCCCTGGGAGTGGAACCTAACGGGGAGAATATTAACTACCAATGCGGTTCCCTTCATCCTCATTTGGTTATGGAAAAAGTGCAGGAATGCCAAGCTGATATCGGTATTTCCTTAGACGGCGATGCGGATCGGGCCATATTTGCCGATGAGCAAGGAAACTTGGTAGATGGAGACCAGATTATGGCCATCTGCGCCCACGACTTGAAGAAGAAAAAAAGACTTAACCATAATACTTTAGTAGCTACGGTGATGAGCAATATGGGCTTAGATTTAGCTATGAAAGAAAAAGGCATAAAAGTAGTGCGTACTCAAGTGGGTGACCGCTATGTAGTGGAAGAGATGAATCGGGGGGGGTACAACCTGGGCGGGGAACAATCAGGTCATTTTATCTTTTTAGACTATAATACCACGGGCGATGGCGTGCTCTCCGCCTTGCAGGTCTTAGCGGTTATGAAGAGGGAAAATAAAAAGCTTTCCGAGTTATCCACGATCATGATGAAATTCCCGCAAGTTTTAATAAACGTACCAGTGCGGGAAAAAAGAGATCCAGCTCAGATTCCAGAATTAGCCAAGTTGCTGAAGAATATAAAAGAAAAGTTAGCAAATAAAGGGCGCTTGTTAGTTCGCCCCTCAGGAACTGAGAATCTCATGCGCGTAATGGTGGAAGGAGAGGACAAAGAAAAGATTAATGCCTATGCCCAAGAAATTGCCGCGATTATCCGCAAAAATATGGCTTAAAAAATTTTGCCTACCCCTGTCCCGATTTCTAATTAAAAGGAGGAGCGGTGAGCAAATTATCAGTTAATGTAGATCACGTAGCTACTCTCCGGCAGGCCCGCCGAGGCAAACAGCCCGATCCAGTAGCCGCGGCAGTTTTGGCCGAGTTGGCTGGCGCAGATGGGATCATTGTACATCTCCGGGAAGACCGGCGCCACATCCAAGAACGTGATTTGGAAATATTGCGCCAAGTGGTCAAAACTCACCTTAACCTGGAAATGGCCAACACCAAGGAGATCATGCAAATTGCCCTGCGGATTAAACCAGACATGGTGACCTTCGTGCCGGAAAGAAGAGAGGAACTCACGACCGAAGGGGGCCTTGATGTTGTAAGTAATCGGGAGGCGCTGCAAAAAAGTATCCAAAAATTAAAAGCCGCAGGAATTCAGATTAGCCTTTTTATTGACCCAGAACCGCGCCAAGTGAGGGCCAGTAAAAAAATAGGCGCCGAATTTATAGAAATCCACACGGGAAGGTATTGTGAGGCCAGCAATGAACTGACGAGAGCACGAGAATTTCAACGCATTGTCGCTGCTATTCGTCTCGCTCATCGTCTTGGTTTACGCATCAAGATTGGTCACGGATTAGATTATCAAAATGTGCTTCCTTTTACCAATATCCCCGAAATCGAAGATTTTAGTATTGGACATAGTATTATCTCCCGAGCTGTTCTCGTTGGTATAGAGAAGGCTGTGCGGGAAATGAAAGAAATTATAAAACAAAATAATATTTCTCGTCCCCAGCCTTCCCTCCCGAGTAAATAAATACAGTACGGGAAATTTTTAAATTTTCCTTTAGGACCAGGCTAAGAAATTTTTTAGATCCGCTCACTCAATTAGAGCAGGCTTCGTTTAAGAATAAGTTATGCAGGGGGGGATGAGGTTAGAGAGGATTTGCTTAATAAATTATAAAGAGTGGGCAATTATTTAGCATGCGGGAGGGGATATAAGGATTTTTTGATGATCTATGGCATCGGAATTGATATAGTCCAAATTAAAAGGATAGAAGAGGCTCTGCAGCGTTGGGGCGAAAGGTTTAGAAATAAAGTTTTCACCTCTAGAGAAGTGAACTATTGCCAAAAAAAACGGAATGCTGCCGCTAATTATGCGGCGCGGTTTGCGGCCAAAGAAGCTTTCGTCAAAGCTTTAGGAATAGGTATGCGCCGCGGAGTTCATTGGCGCGAAGTAGAAGTGGAGCGTGGGCCGTTAGGAAAGCCCCTATTAAAAATTTCCGGCCGGGCGCAAGAGATTTGCCAAAAAGAAGGGATCAAAACAATTTCGGTCAGCCTAACGCATGATCGAGATTATAGTTGTGCCTTGGTCGTTTTGGAAAAATGACCAGCAGGGTGGCCAAATTAAAAATAAAGGGAAGAGGTAAGCAATGAAGATAGTAACCGCAGAAATCATGAAACGTTTAGATCGCCGCACCATAGAGGATTTCGGTATCCCCGGCATAGTGCTTATGGAAAATGCTGCTCGTTCCATAATCAATGCCCTGCAACGTTATTTCCCTGATTTGCCCAAACGCCGGGTGGCTATATTTGCTGGCCGGGGCAACAACGGGGGAGATGCTCTGGCCGTCGCCCGCTATTTGCACAATAAAAAAGTAGTATATCGGGTATATCTGCTGGCTGATAAATCTGAATTAAGAGATGAAGCGGCCACCAATTTAGAAATTCTCACGAAAATGGGCGGGGAAATTTTTTCTATTGTTAATCCCGAAGATTTAGCCAACCTTAAAATGCCGATTGCGCACCACGATCTTTTTATCGATGGTATTTTCGGTACGGGTTTAAAAGGGCCGATAAAAGGGTTAGCCTTTGACGTTATTGATTTCTTGAACTCTTTGCAGCGTCCTGTGGTAGCCATCGACCTACCTTCGGGAGTCGATGCCGATACTGGGCAAATTTGGGGAATTTGTGTGCAGGCTTCTTTAACCGTTACTTTTGGCTTACCCAAGCGCGGGCTCTTCATTTACCCGGGAGCGCAGTATTGCGGCCATATCCTAACTGCGGATATTTCCATCCCGGAAACGGCCGTCCAGCAGGAAAATATTAAGGATTATATTCTCGAAGCCAGGGAATTTGCCCGTCTCCTTCCAGCGCGACCACCCAATACGCATAAAGGGGATTTTGGCCACCTCTTTGTCTTGGCCGGTTCGCCCGGTAAAACTGGGGCAGCCGCTATGGTTGGTGAAGCCGCCGTAAGAGTAGGGGCCGGATTGGTCACTTTAGGCATTCCGGATAGCTTAAACCCTATTTTAGAGGTAAAGTTAACCGAAGCGATGACCGAACCTCTTCCCGAAACCAAAGAAAAAACTCTCTCCCTCAGCGCCCTAAACCGCATTCGGGAGCTAATGTATAGAAAGACGGCCCTCGCCTTGGGGCCGGGCCTTTCTATGAATCCGCAAACAACCCGTCTGGTGCAGAAAATTCTACGGGAAAACGTTTTGCCGGCAGTAATTGATGCTGATGGATTAAGCGCCCTCACCGGGAAGACCGAGTTATTGAAAAGGAGTCGTGCGCCAATTATCTTAACTCCCCATCCAGGAGAAATGGCGCGACTTTTAGGGATAAGCATCCCCGAGATTCAGCAGAACCGGATCGAGGTGGCCCGGAGATTTGCCGAAGAGAATAGGATAATTTTGATCTTAAAGGGGGCCCGCTCCATCATAGCCAGCCCCGAGGGCGAGGTATTTATAAACCCCACGGGCAACCCAGGCATGGCTTCGGGGGGGATGGGAGATGTACTGACCGGGATGATTGGCGGCTTCTTAGCCCAAGGACTTCCGGCTTTGGAGGCCGCGAAATTAGGCGTCTTTCTTCACGGATTAGCAGGTGATTTTGTCGCCTATAAAAAAGGAGAAAGAGGTTTGGCGGCCACAGATTTAATCTGGGAAACACCCAAAATTTTAAAGGCGCTGGCTGCCCAAAAGACCCAGATTGAGGATTTTTCTTTCCCCTTGGGGCTGGAGGTAATCTATTAGTAAATTAGAGACAGGTGCGGATCTAAAAGTAATCTTTCAATGGCGGTCCCGAAGCCCGGAAGAGACGATACAACTTGGACAAGCATTAGGAGAAGTATTAGTGGCCGGGAGCATAATTGCGCTTATCGGCGATTTGGGGACTGGCAAAACAACATTTACCAAAGGAGTGGTTCGGGGTTTGGGGGGAAGTGATGATGACGAAGTAACGAGCCCCTCGTTTGTTTTGGTTAACCAGTACCAAGGCCGCTTGCCTATTTATCATTTGGATCTTTATCGCCTGGAGGATGAAAGAGAATTTAGCGATTTAGGCTGGGAAGAATTTGCTTTTTCTAGAGGAATAACTTTGATAGAATGGGCAGAAAAAATTATTCCCTTTTTGCCTCCGGAATTTATAGAAGTTCACTTTCAATGGTTAGATCAAGACGCCAGGGAGTTAACTTTTGTCGGGAAGGGGGAACAAGGAGGACAAATAATCAATTTATTAAAGAAAAAATGGAAAGGGGAAAAGTGAAGTGGCTTTAATAGTGCAGAAATATGGCGGAACTTCGGTAGCCGATTTAAATCGGATGCGCAACGTGGCCCGCCGGGTAGCTAAAACTCGCCAGGAAGGAAATGAGGTAGTGGTAGTCGTTTCGGCCATGGCGGGAGAGACTGATCGATTACTCCAGTTAGCGGCGCAAACAGGAGAAAATCCGGATTTGCGCGAGGTGGATAATCTTATCTCTACTGGAGAACAAGTGAGTGTGGCTCTGTTGGCCCTCACCCTGAATTCTTTGGGCGTACCGGCGAAATCTTTTTTAGGCAGCCAAATAAGGATTATAACCGATAATGCTTTCGGCAAGGCCCGTATCCAAAAGATAGAGGTGCAGCGATTGCAGAAGGAATTGCAGGAAGGGCGAGTCCCTGTAGTAGCTGGCTTCCAGGGGGTGGATCATGAAGGGAACATTACCACTTTAGGACGGGGTGGTTCGGACACTACGGGAGTGGCCATCGCGGCGGCCCTCAAAGCTGATATGTGTGAAATATATACAGATGTAGATGGGGTATATACCACTGATCCTAATATTTGTCCGGAAGCACAGAAATTGGCTCAAATAACTTATGACGAAATGATGGAAATGGCTTCCCTGGGGGCCAAGGTTTTGCAGATTCGCTCGGTAGAGTTAGCTAAGAAATACAATGTGCCCATCCATGTGCGTTCCTCTTTCTCGGATAAGCCCGGGACAATAGTAACCAAGGAGGTAGAAAGAATGGAAAAAGTTTTGGTATCCGGTGTTACTTATAATAAGAATGAAGCGCGCATAACCATAGTGCGTGTACCTGATAAGCCAGGGATTGCCGCCCGCATCTTTAATCCTATCTCGGAGGCTAATATCGTCGTCGATATGATTATTCAGAATAGCAGCGCCGATGGGTATACTGATTTGACTTTTACGGTGCCCAAAGCAGATTTTAAGAAAACCTTAAAACTCGTGAAGAAGACGGCCGAGGAAATCAAAGCCCAGGAAGTATTAGCCGATGAGAATATTGCCAAAGTATCTATTGTGGGCGCGGGTATGGTTAACCATCCAGGGGTGGCGGCCAAGATGTTTGCGGCTTTGGCCAAAGAAAACATAAATATCATGATGATCAGCACTTCGGAGATAAAAATTTCTTGCGTGGTGGAAGCAAAATATGGAGAGCTGGCCGTGCGCGTTCTTCATAAAGCTTTTGGGCTGGAGAAGAAGGAGTTGAAAAAAGAATGAAAGGGAGCAAAATCGTTATCTATGATACTACCCTGCGGGATGGAACGCAAGCCGAGGATATTTCTTTTTCCGTACAGGATAAAATTCGCATTGCCTTACGCCTGGATGAAATGGGTATTGATTATATAGAAGGGGGCTGGCCGGGGTCCAATCCTAAGGATATGAGTTTTTTTCGGGAAGTCCGTAACTATTCTTTCAAAAAAGCGACCATCACTGCCTTTGGCTCCACGGCTCGGGCCCGAACTGCCCCGGAAGTAGACCCTAATTTAAAAGCCTTGCTGGCTGCTAAAACAAAGGCGGTGACTATTTTCGGTAAATCATGGGACATTCACGTCCGGGATGCTTTGCGCATCACTTTAAGCCAGAATTTAGGCCTTATTCGCGATTCTTTAAAATTTTTAAAGAATTCTGTGCCCATCGTTTTTTATGATGCGGAGCACTTCTTTGACGGTTTTAAGAATAATCCCGAATATGCCCTGGCCACGCTGCTGGCGGCCGTGGAGGCGAAAGTAGATGCCATTGTCTTATGCGATACTAACGGCGGAACTCTTCCTCATGAAATTTTCGAGATGGTAAATATAGTGCGGGGAAAGATTCCTCTGCCCTTGGGTATCCACGCCCATAATGATGCTGAGGCAGCTGTAGCCAATACGATCATGGCTGTCCAGGCCGGAGTGCAACATGTCCAGGGAACGATCAACGGTTATGGCGAGAGATGCGGCAATGCCAACCTTTGCTCGGTAATACCTAACCTCCAGTTCAAATTAAAACGCCCATGCTTAGCCGAAGAGCAAATAGCAAAATTGGTGGATGTTTCTCGTTTTGTGGCCGAATTAGCCAATCTGCAGCCCGATAAACACCAACCTTATGTAGGCGTCTCAGCCTTTGCCCATAAGGGAGGGGTCCACGTTAGTGCTATTGAAAAAAACCCGCAGACCTATGAACACCTAAACCCGGAAAAAGTGGGCAACAGGCGCCGCGTCTTGATCTCCGACTTAGCGGGAAAAAGTAACATTTTGCAGAAAGCAGCCGAATATAAAATTGATTTGCACCGCAAAGATCCGCTTACCCAGGAGATCCTTAATACTTTAAAAGAAATGGAAAACCAAGGTTTTCAGTATGAGGGGGCAGAAGCCTCTTTTGAATTGCTTATGAAAAAGGCCTTAGGCATCCAGAAGAAATACTTTGAACTTTTAGGATTTCGAGTACTCTCGGAAAAATTTAAAGAAGACCAAGCTCCCATATCCGAAGCCACGATCATGATTAAAGTTGGCGGACGTATCGAACATACGGCGGCTACGGGCAATGGTCCAGTAAATGCATTGGATAACGCCATTCGCAAGGCTTTAGAAAAATTTTATCCCCAGTTAAGCGAGATGGAATTAATTGATTATAAAGTTCGTGTCCTTACCGCCGGCCAAGGCACCGGAGCTAAAGTGCGGGTGCTCATAGAATCTGGGGATCATCAAGATAAGTGGGGTACAGTAGGCGTTTCCGAAAATGTTATCGAGGCCAGTTGGCAAGCGCTGGTGGACTCAATCACTTACAAACTCCTGAAGGATGAAAAAATAAAGAAATGACCAAAGAACAACAAGGAGTGGCGCTGTTCTTAGGGTTGATTATGCTGGCCTATTTTATTTGGGATTCCTCTTCTCTGTTTCCTCCAGCATATTTAGAAAAGATAAAGGGAGACCGAATTACCCAAATATCTTTGGGCGAGATTTATAAATTGCCCGTAGGCTCCCAGGCCACAGATGTTCTGGGAAAAAATGCCGGAATCAAATTGAGTAATTCTTCCGATTTAGCAGAGCAGGGCCAAGAAAATAGGGGCAGAGGACATCTGCCCATATCTGGCCAAGGAAAAAGCCGGGAGTCAGCATCTGGCGAAAGCGTAATTCTGCCTCATCCGCGGGCGCTTCTCAAGCCCATAAACATTAATAAAGCCACTATAGAAGAGCTGAGCACCCTACCCAGTGTTGGCCCCAAACTTGCTCAGGCGATTTTAGCATTTCGGGAGGAACATGGTCCTTTTAAATCTGCCGAAGATTTATTGCAAGTTCGTGGTCTGGGGCCTAAAAAGTTCGCCGCGATTCGGGAAAGAATTACTGTTCAATAAGCAAGTGAGCTTAATTTATTCGGCAATCTCTTTTCACTAAATAAGAGGAAATATTAACTGGTTAAGAAGCATCAATTACCACATTCGTCAAAGTGCGCAGTACCCCCGGGATAGCTTGAATCTTGGAAACGATAAAATCTCCTAAGACACTTATGGAATCAGCTTCGACAAAAGCAATGACATCATAAGGTCCAGTCACCGTATGTGCCGTCTTTACGCCGCTAATTAGAGAAATATCGCGGGCGATATTCTTTGCTTTTCCTTGGATGGTTTCAATAAAAATGTAGGCCGAGATAGCCATCTTCCTCACCTCCTTTTTAATGGTCTCTGGACATAGAAAGATGCTTTGATTATAAAGAAAAAGAAAACTTGGGGCAATTGTTTATTCGTTTATTCTTGAATTTAATTTCAGGAGGATTATAATAGATCAAACAGGAGAGGAAGATGGATACAGATTTAATCAAAAAGACTGCCCAAGCGATTCGGCAAGCTAAAAGGACGGTAGCCTTAACAGGAGCAGGCATATCCGTAGAAAGTGGTATTCCAGATTTTCGGGGAGCTGGTGGCTTGTGGGAAAAATACGATCCCAGAGAATATGCCACTATTGAAGCCTTTTTAAGAAACCCGCAAAAAGTTTGGGCCATGCTCTTAGAAGTAGGCAGTTTATTGGAAAAATCGCGTCCTAATCAGGCCCACTTGGCCTTGGCTAAGTTAGAAGAGTTGGGATATTTAAAAGCAATCATTACGCAGAATATTGATAATCTGCACCAGGCCGCGGGAAGCAAACGGGTCATTGAATTCCATGGCAATGGGCAAGAATTTATATGTTTAGATTGCCAAAAAAAATATTCCCGCCAGGAAATCGATTTCGCTACTTTACCCCCTCGATGCAACTGTTATGGGTTAATTAAGCCCAACATCGTTTTCTTTGGGGAACCGATTCCTTGGGAAGCGCTCCAGGAAGCCCGCGCCGAAGCGAGTATGTGCGATTTAATGTTGGTAATTGGCACCGCAGCGGTAGTCTCCCCCGCCTGTGATTTACCCGTGATGGCCAAATTGGCTGGAGCCACGGTCGTAGAAGTGAACTTAGAAGAAACCCCTTTGACTGGTCGTATATCCCATTGGCTTTTGCGGGGCTCCGCCAGTCAAATTATGAATTATCTTCTGCAAGAAGTGCTGGTCTAAAAAAACTGGCTTTTTTTCGCAAGTAGGCATATAATAAATGACAAACCGGGAGCAAAAAAATTAAGTAAAGGGGAAAGCCATGGTGGAAATGAAAGTTCAAGGACTTTTTTTTGATTCGGAAACGAATCAATCCATTGTCGTGCTTAAAGAAGAAGGCACGGGCAGGACTTTACCCATCTGGGTCGGCCTCTTTGAAGCCAATGCCATTACCATGGGAATTGAACATACCTGGACCCCTCGCCCCATGACTCATGACCTAATGAAAAACATCATTGAAAAGCTCAATGGCGTAGTTCGCAAAATAACGGTGAATGATTTACGGGCTAATACTTTCTACGCTATTATTACGGTGGAAGTGGGCGGACGCATAGTCGAAATTGATTCCCGACCCAGCGATGCCATTGCCCTCGCTTTACGCGTGAAAGCTCCCATTTTTGTCGAAGAGAAGGTTCTCGAGTCGGCCGGCCATGTAGAGCAGAAAGCCAAGAAAGAAGTTTCCGATAAATGGATTGATGAACTTTTCGACAAACTAAAACCCGAAGACTTCAAGACAGAGATGTAAATTATATACTCCCTTCAAGATTCTTTGGTGGATAATTTCTTGATCTCTCCTTGAGCGCAAAATTCTCATGCCTGAAAAAGGAAAAAAAACATCCATAAAATTAGCCCTCTTTGATTTAGATGGCACGCTCACGAAAGAGCGTAGCGCTTGGGAATATATTCATCGCCGCCTGGGAGTTTGGGAAGGGCAGGCCGAAAAATATCAGGAAGCCTTCTTAAAGGGAGAAATTTCTTATGAGAAATTTTGCCAACTCGATGCCGCCATATGGAAAGGGATGGCCGTTTCCCAGATAGAAAAAATCTTGCAAGAAATTTCCCTCCAAGATGGCGTCGATGACCTCTTAGCCTATTTGCGGTCCAAAAGGGTTAAATTAGGTATCATCTCTTCGGGCCTTTCTTTATTGGCTAATTATTTAAAAAAGAAATATAGTATGGAATATGCAGTGGCTAATGAATTGGAAATAGTTGATGGTCATCTAACCGGAGGAATTAAAATCAATGTCTATTATGATCGCAAAAAAGAATGGGTAGAAGAGGCGATGCGCAATTTTTCAGTCAGGCCAGAGGAAATTATGGCGGTTGGTGATAGTCATGGCGATATAGATATGCTCCAAATGGTGGGTCTGCCCATTGCTTTCAACTCATCTTCGAGAACCTTAGCCGGCCTAGCGAAGATTTCCATAGAAAGCTCGGACTTACGCGATCTTATCCCGCACCTAAAATGTTTTTTTTGAGTGAAATAGATCTTTCCCTCATTTAATGAGGCTATAAAATAATATGATTTATCTTTGCCCCCACTGTCAAACCCAAAATTTCTTCCCCCCGGCCCGGAAAAAATTACAAAGCAAAGTCCCCCTCCGTTGCTGGAAATGCGGGATTATGATAAAAACAAAAATAAAAATTAGGAAAAAAGACCTCACGCTTGAGGTGGGGGAGTGTCGCCATTTCGCCATTAGGAAGAAGAAAAAGGGAAAAAGTTATAAAAAAGGAAAAAAATTGATCTCTCTATAAAAATATAAAGGTTTAAATTTTTAATGAGGGCGATGTTCGCCATGAGAAAATGGTGAAAAATATAATTTTCTCTCGTTAATAAGTTATTAAATAATGCCGATAATAAAGTCATGAGCAGAAATATTTCTGACGTTTCCGAAAAAGTAAAAGTTGGAAATTATGCCAAAATTACGCGTCCAAAAACGGCAGGGATTATCCAAAGGGAGCGCCTTTTTCGGCTCTTAGACCAATATCTGGGCCATGGAGTAACTTTTATCAGCGGGCCTCCTGGCTCTGGCAAAACCATCTTAATGAGCAGCTATGTAGATACCCGTAGACTCCCCTGCCTTTGGTACCAACTCGATCAAAGCGATGCCGACATAGCAACCTTCTTCTATTACCTAAGCTTGGCAGCTAAACGGGCTGCTCCCAAGCACAAGAAGCAGCTTCCTTTATTTACCCCCGAGTATAGTCTTGGTCTGCCGACCTTTACGCGACGCTACTTCGAAAATTTATGTTTGCGCCTCAAGCCACCTTACTTGTTAGTTTTTGACAATTATCAGGAAATACCTACCGAATCGCCATTGCATGAAATTTTTTGTACTGGTTTATCGGTATTTCCAGACGGCATATCTGCGGTTATTATCAGTCGTTCCGAGCCCCCGGCTAATTTCGTTTCTATCGAAGCCAAGAATAGGCTGAATCAAATCGGCTGGAACGAGCTGCGCCTAACCCTGGAAGAATCTAAAGGCATTGCCCAGCTTCAAGGAGTAGATTCATCACAGGCCAAAGTTATGAAATGGCTACATGAAAAAACAGACGGATGGGCGGCGGGCGTAGTGCTTCTGGGGCAGGCTATAAAATCACTAAATATTGATTTAGAGCTAACAAGAAATTTTACACCGGAAAAAATAATAAATTATTTTGCCAACGAAATATTCAATCAACTCGAAAATTCTCTGCAGGATTTCTTGCTTAAGACCGCTTTTTTGCCGAAGGTCACGCCAGAATTAGCCGAAAAACTGACTGGACATAAAGCGGTGAATAATATACTGGAGAATTTAAGCCGCAGAAATTATTTCCTAGAGAAACGGACTCAACCCGAAGTTATTTATCAATATCATGCCCTCTTTAAAGAATTTCTTATATCGCGGGCCGCGACTGCATATTCCCCCGAGGAGTTATTGGGTTGGCAGTTTGCGGCTGCTAATCTTTTGGAGGCTTCGGGATATGCTGAGGACGCAGCAGAGTTGTATATCCACGCCAAGGCCTGGAAGGAACTAAAGGGTTTGATTTTAGCCAATGCGCAAATATTGATTCGCCAAGGTCGAATTAAAATTCTTGAAAGGTGGATGACGGCGGTACCCCAAGAATTGCTGGAGGCAGATCCCTGGCTAAATTACTTGTTAGCTACCTGCCGTCTTGGTTCTAATCCTTCAGAAAGCAGAACACTTTTTGAACGGGCATTTCAGCTTTTTATTTCCGAGAGAGACGAGGCGGGCGTTTTATTGGCTTGGTCAGGAGCTGTCCAGACTTTTATTTACGAATTCGATGATTTTCAACCTCTCGACCGCTGGATAACCTGGCTCGATGAGTGGATGGCCAAAGGGAAGCAATTTCCTTCCTCAGACATAGCGTTAATTGTAGCAGCAGGAATGACCGCAGCCTTGACTTGGAGGATGCCCGACCATCCGGATATGCCAAAATGGGTTGAAAAAGCAATTACTTTCTCCAAAGACAGTTCAAATATGGAAGCTTGTACCCGAGCTTATACTAATAATGCAATATATTACATTTGGATGGGCATGTTTGATGAGTGCCGCATGCTAATGGATGAGATGAAAAGAATGATGGCATCGCAACCGGTATCTCCTCTAAGGTCACTCGTGATCAAGCATACGGAAGCCCAGTTTTACAATTCCTCAGCTGAGTTTCTTTCAGAAGCAAGCGAGAGCGTTTCGGAAGCTTTGATCGAAGCTCAGAAATCAGGTATTCATGTTCTCGACCCTCTGTTTTTCAACCAGGGAATAATCTGTTCTTTAAATGAAGGAAATTCTCAAAGAACAAAAGAATTTCTTGATAAGTTAGAGAAAACCCTCCGCCCTGGCAGTCGCGCGCATACCGGGCATTATTTTTATCTTTTGGCTTGCTACTATTTATTAATCGGCAAGCTGCACCAAGCTCTTTTGGCAGCCCAAAAAAGTTTAAATTTGCTGCGCGAATTGGGCGTTCCTGTTTCCGAAATCTTGGCGCGGCTAATCCTCTGCCATATTCAGTTAGATATAGGTGAAAAAAAAGCAGCAAAGAAGGAGCTCGCGATAATTAAAGCAACCATAAAGAAAACGGGCAGCTCCTATTTTGAATATTTATATTTCCTTACGGAAGCATATGTTAAATACGCCCAAAGAAAGGATGCGGAGGGCCTGAAGTCATTGCGGAAAGCAATGACTATGGGCAAACAAAAAGAATTCATGACCATGCTATATTTTTGGCGGCCAACAGTTATGAGCTTCCTTTGCCAAAAATCATTGGAAGGGGATATCGAAGTTAATTATATCCAGAATCTCATCCGCAAACTGAATTTAGTGCCTGGAGAAGAGGTCATGAATTTGGATATTTGGCCTTGGCCTGTAAAAATATATACCCTGGGGAGATTTCAAATCTTTATTGATGGGAAGCCCATTCAATTTTCCGCAAAGCTGCCCAGAATTCCTTTGCTCTTTTTAAAGTTGCTTATCTCTTTTGGCGGAGAAGAAATAAAAGAAGAACAGCTTGAAGATATCCTCTGGCCTGATGCGGATGGAGACATGGCCCATTGGTCGTTAGAAACCACTTTACATAGACTACGCAAATGGTTCCAAAATGCAGATGCTCTTCAGGTAAGGAATGGGATTGTTTTCTTAAATAGAAAAGTATGCTGGATTGATGTTTGGGCTTTTGAAAGTCTAATTAAAGAAGCTGATGCCCAAGGGAAAAAGGGCCGAGCAAAGCAAACTGCTGATCTTTTAGAGAAAGCAATTGCCCTATATAAGGGACCCTTTCTGGCAGGCGAAAAAGATGCCTCCTGGACCGTGGTTGCCCAGGAACGTTTGAGAAGGAAATTTTTGAGATGTGTAAGTTTACTGGGCAATTATTGGCAAAAAACCAAAGAGTGGGAAAAAGCAATTAGTGTTTACGGACGAGGCTTGGAAATTGATAATATAGCGGAAGAATTTTATCAGGGCTTAATGATTTGTTATCACCAAATGGGGAGAACGGCTGAGGCTTTAGATACTTATGAAAGACTTAAGAAGATATTTTCTACCCTCATGGGAGTAAAACCTTCGCCTAAAACCGAAACCATCCGCAAATCCCTTCTTTAATTTTTTATCAGCCACAAAGAACACCAAGAGCACTGAGAAATTTATCTATTTGCCGCTTAGAGGCAGAGGCACAATCAAAAATTAACCCCCATTTAGAGGTTGTATCGCCATCCTCTTTTCCTCCTGGCGAGCGATTCCGCACTTGCTGCGGTGAAGCATGGCCATCTCCAGAGATGGCGTTCCCCTTGCCTGCAATTACCAAGAGGATGTTCATTGGAGAGCAAATCAAGGTAGATAAGCAATTCATGATGAGGATAGAGAATTTTTTTTATTTTTTTTATATATTGGCCAATTTTTTTCTCATTTTTCTGGGCACTCTGGGGCTAAGAATTTTAATTTTGTTAAGCATTTCATTATATTAA
>Ga0209102_1000676_pt1 | contig 21310 bp, 16 predicted proteins | sample ConPoolayeHmetaG_FD_185483 | JGI IMG/M metagenome (GOLD analysis project Ga0209102, IMG submission 185483) | Hot spring microbial mat communities from California, USA to study Microbial Dark Matter (Phase II) - Cone Pool mat layer H metaG... ...
ATCCTTGATCATTCGAGGATACTCCAACCGCCCCCCTCCACGACGCGTACCCGTGAATTGGCGGGCAGGGGGCCAACTTCCTGGATCTTCCCGCTCGGCCATGTGATCCTGAGCATGTCGACCTTGCCCCTAGAGCCCAGGCCGAATGCCTGCTCGATCGGATCGTGGATGTGGCCTCGCCCGGCGGGAACCTCGCGGAACTGCCTCAGGTCACCCGAGACGAGCTCAAGGCGGGCCCCTATGCCATCCCTGTTGCTCTCAGTTCCCTGCAGATTAACCCTAATCCAGTTGTTGGCGTTTCCGGTTGAGCGGAAGAGCCTGTTCTGACCCCCCGCCACGACGACGTATATGTCGAGATCCCCGTCCCCATCGTAGTCAAAAAAGCAGACCGCCTTGGGGTCGCCGAAGTCGATGTCCAGGCCAACCTTGGCGGTTATGTCCTCGAAGGTCCCATCTCCCCGGTTAGCCAAGAGGACCGTCTTGCCGGCTGCTGTCAGAAGAACGTCCAAGTCGCCGTCGAAGTCGAAGTCAGCACAGTCCATCCCGTGAACGAGGTTCTCGGGACCGAACGCTCCGACCTGCGAGGAAACCTCCTTGAAGCGCTTTCCCACGTTCCTATAGTACGCCTTGGCCCCGGCCGAATCCTTGTCCACGCCGAAGAAGTCGTAGTCCCCATCCCCGTCGAAGTCGCCGAAGAAGCTGCAATGGGTCTGCCCCCTCAGGCCTGCGCTGTTGGCGATCCTGGTGAACCCGTTGCCGGTGTTCTCGTAGAACACGTTGCTTGCCGGCTTTCCCTGCCACTCCTGGTTGGAAAGGTACACGTCGAGGTCTCCGTCAAGGTCGTAGTCCGCGCTGTTGAGGCCGTGCGGTGCGTCGCCGGCCCCAAGATCGGTCGTGTACAGGAACCTGCCGTCCCTCCTGTTCTGGAAGTAGTAGTTCATGCCCCCGACGTTCGTGGCGATGATGTCCAACCACCCGTCCCCGTTGTAGTCCCCCATGCATGCGCTGTGGCTTTGGCTTGCGCCACCGACCTGCATATCGGCGCTCAGCGTCACGTCCTTGAAGGTGAAGTTGCCTTCGTTGCGGTACAGCACGTTGCGGCCGCCTGAGGTTCCCAGCCAGTTGGCGCAGAACACGTCCCTATCGCCGTCGTTGTCATAGTCGCCCATCGCGACGCCGTGCCCGCCTCCCGGGCCCTTCCCGACCCCGGTGAGGGCGGTGACGTCCGTGAAGGTGCCGTCACCGTTGTTCCTGTAGAACAGGTTGCCGTCCTTGTTGACTATGTAGAGGTCATAGTCCAGATCGCCGTCGAGGTCCTCAACGCCGAGCCCGTGTCCGCTGGCAGTTACGCCAAGCCCCGCCTCAAGAGTGACGTCCTCAAACCTGATCGTGCCGGTCCAATGGCCGGAAGGTGTCGGACCGGTTCGGCCTCCAAGGAAGGATGGCAGCAACGCGACCAGACAGATCGCTAGCGAGCAGAGGATCGCGACGGCCAGGAGCTTTCGCCTCGGCAAAGCGACGCGCCCCGCAGTCGGCTTCGATACACAAGCATGGCTCCTCGGCGAGGCATGCGCGCTACAGAAGGTCCCCCCGCATCTTCGGCACTTGACGGGCTTGAAAAGCACCTTGTGGCATTCCTGGCATTTGGATTCCCCGGACGAACCCGATCCCATGACCGTGCGCGGTCAGCACCTCTATTTAACTTGCTTTTTGGGGCCGGGTGGTGAGGGGTTGGAGTTGAGGCAAGCCCGCCCCGATATTTATTAGGAAGATCGTCCCCAAAGCCGTGCGGTCGGAAGGATTGCGTCGGTGGAGCCTCCAGCTGCTGACGGCGGTTTCGCTGTTCGCGGCACTCTCAACCGCTCTGGGCGAGCATGCCAAGCCGGCAAAGGTTCTGGTGGCCGGTCTGCCCAGCGAGATGGCGCTAGCAGCTGCCTGGCTTGAGATCGACCCCCTGACGGATCCCCAGGTCATACCGGCTCGGAGCCAGGACAGCCCCTTCACCACCGAACAGTTGCGCAAGTTCGTGCGTCTCTACTTCCCGAGGACTTATGCCAAGCTTCTGGAGTATGAGTACATGATCTTGGCGCAGGTGGAGATCTGGATCTTCACGAACGAGCAACAGTACATGCTCTACGACTCCATCTACAAGGGCGGCCTTGGCGGGATGCAGACCCGAAGCGTGATGAGCATGCATATCGGCATATCCAAGCCCTGGGCGGAATCGATACTCTCGGACGCATTCCCCAACGATGCCGACGCGGTCGTGGGCTTGCCCTCCTACACACCGCACCAGGAGCCAATGAGGGTCGTCATAAACACCAATGAGATGGTGCCTCCGATCTACAAGCCGTATAAGGATCTGCCGGGCGTGGAGTACTCCTTCATCGGCGCCTACGGGACGAACATCGCCATACCGAAGGAGGGGGCGGTCGTGGTATCCTACTCGGTAGGACCCTACAAGTACGGCTTCCCGGGGGCCTACCCAGACCCGCGGTTCCAGAGCCCCGGATGGCTGCCCCACAGCATGTACTGGAAGTTCGGAAACGGGACGACCTGGACACACCAAGACATGTTCGGCCAGTACTGGAACACGATCTACAACCCCTACGCCCCCGACATGGTGTTGGCCGAGCTGATCTTCAGTACCGGCAGGAAGCTCCCCGACGACGTTCTGGCCGTCCACGCGCTCCGGGTCAAGTTCACGGAATACTCGTCGCTGAAGGGTTTCATCTACGCGATCATCGATTTTGCGGAGAAGTTCGGCGCCAACACGGCGCCCGTGACGGGGAAAATGTCCAAAATTGCCCGGGGGGTTGAGGATGCCAAACAGCTTTACCTGGATCAGAACTTCGGAGAGTCCTCGATCGCGATGGACCAAGCCCTCGCCGACCTCGACCTCCTCAGAAAGGAGTCCCTGAAGCTGAAGGACCGGGCGCTCATGTGGGTCTATGTCATCGAGTGGCTGGCGGTGAGCGGGGTCTCGCTGGTGGCCGGGTTCTCCATCTGGACCCTGATGATCAGGCGTAGCCTGTACAGGGAAGTCTCGGTGACCCGGCTGACCCTTTAGGGGCGTACGCATGCTCGCTCTCATGTGCATCAGAAGTTCGACTCGGAGAAGGAGATGAGTCCTTGAAGCTCATGAACTACAAAGGGGTCCCGGCCCAGGACGTTGCCGAAGAGGGAGCTGCTGGCACGAAGATTCGCTGGCTCATCGCTGAGAAGGACGGCGCGCCTAATTTCGCCATGAGACTGTTCGAGATGGCACCTGGCGGCCACACACCCCTCCATGCACACCCCTGGGAACACGAGGTCTTCGTGATCCGCGGGAGGGGACTGGTCGTCCGAGGCGGCTCCGAAGCTAGGATCGCGCCGGGCGACTTCGTCTTCATCGAGCCGAATGAAACCCACCAGTTCAGAAACCACGGAAGGGCCATGCTCTCCTTCATATGCGTCATCCCGCTCCGGAAGCGCTGAACCTTCCGGTTGCGGCGCCACCTCAGATGCGGAACCCAACCCAGCCGATTCAGCCCAGCTCGGATGGGGGCGAACCGTCTCGCAAGAGGGGTTCTGATGCTCTACGAGGTGAACACAAGGTGGAAGGAGGCTTCCCCTTCAACATCACATTTCTTCCGGGCGCCTCGCGGCCCTAGGCTGGCCACGACGGGTACGCCCGTTTGAGGTCGTCGCTCCAGGCATCCGGAAGCTGTCCGGTTCCGTAGAGGCTCTCCGGCCCGCCTCCCAAGTCAACTCGGTAAGCTAGGCACCAAACATAGCCGCCCTGTCCATCAGGTCAAGCAGGATGTTCATCAAGTCCTTTCCCCTTATGCGGCCAAGCCCGCCCCTAGAACAGCTCCTCTCCCCGAACTCCGTCACATCGTCGGCTCTCACTCCCCTCCCTGCAATGGCGAGAGGCACGGGGTCGCCGGAGTGGTTCCTCACCGAGACGGGCGTGCTATGATCGGCGGTCACCGCCACGTACGTGCCATCGCCGACGGAAGGCATCATCCCGCCCACCATCTCGTCCAACCTCTGGATCATGGTGACCTTCGCCTTGGCGTCACCGTCATGCCCCGCGATGTCGCAGCCCTTCACGTTCATCATAACGAAGTCGTGGCCCTCGAGAGCTGCGATCGCCGCCTTCGCCATCGCCTTGGTATCCGTGTCCAGGCCGCCAGTGGATCCGGGGACCTCTATGACCTCCAAGCCAAGGACCTTCGCAACGCCGGATATCAGCCCTACCTCGGCGATCGCGGCTCCTGAGAGGCCAAACCTCTGCTTGAAGGCTGGGATCTCCTTGAGAATGCCCGCACCTCTTGGCAGCAGCACGTTTGCCGGCAGCAGCCCCCTCCTCTTGCGCTCGATGTTGACCGGGTGCTTCTCCAAACGATCGTGGCTGATCCTGACGAAATCGTTAATCACGCTTGCGGTCTTGTCCGAGCCTGGCTCGAGCGCCACGCAGGGCCGCAGCGGCCTGCCGACCTCGTGCGGATCTACATCCGACACGTTCTGGCCAAGCCCGCTTCCCCGCAGGATGAGGGCGCCTCTATGGGCGACGGATTCCTTGAATATGACCTTGACCCCACGGATCTCCATGCCATCGATCGCCTGGGCGAGCTCATGGGTCCCTTCAACGATCCTGCCGGCCCTCCTGTCCACGATCACCATATTCTCATCGACGGTGGCAAAGTTGCACCGGAAGGCCACGTCGCCGGGCTTGACGTCCAGCCCGATGCCGGCCGCCTCGAAAGGCCCCCTTCCCGTGTACCACTGGTACGGGTCGGCTCCCAGGTAGGACAGATGGGATGTGTCGCTACCAGGTCTGATTCCGGGTGCGATCGGGTCCATTATCCCGTTTACCCCGCTTCTGGCGAGGTCATCGAGGTTCGGGGTCTCGGCCGCCTCCAGCGGCGTCAGCCCTCCGAGTTCGGCTACGGGTCGGTCGCCCATGCCGTCAAAGATCAACAACAGGCATTTGGCGTTCTGCATCTCCTACACCTGCCTCAGCTCAAGCTTGATCTCCTTCCCCTGGCCGTTCTTAAGGGTCCCCACCAAGCCCCTCACGGTCTTATCCACGACATCCTGAACGAAGGGCGAGAGAGTGATCGACTTGCCGTCGACCTCGAGGGCAACCTTGTCCGTGAGGTACGCGCACTCGTGGTCCTTGGCCTTCCCCTCGAAGATCTCCCGAGCAAGCTGGCTGCACTTCTGCCTCCCGCACCTCTTGCAGTTGGTCTCCGGCAGGCGCCGGAATGCGCAGCTCTCTATCCTGGCGTATAGCTTCTCGCTGTCCTTGATGAACACCGCGCCCAGCTTCTCCGCCTTGACCTTAAGTTCCTCGTTCCCCGTGACCAAGAAGGTGTAATCATCCACTAGTTTGAGGTCCTCCTCCTTCTGGGCCACGAGCACCTTGAGGAAGCCCTTCATCTTCTTGAATCCCTCAAGCACCGCGAAGTCGCAGCCCATCAGTTCCCTCCACAGGTCCCCCTTCATTTGGAGGATGTGGAAGAGCTTCGGATCCACGCCCACGACCTTCTCGGCACCCATCGCGAAATGCCTCTCTGTGTCCTTGTCCGGGTTGATCTCGTGAACCGAGTGCTTGGCGGTGTGCACCCGATACCCCCTCTCCCTCAGGTGCTTGATCAGATCCTCCACCACCGAGGTCTTTCCCGCCTCGCTGAACCCGATGATGCCCACCGCTCTCATCGCTCAACCTCCATCTGGGCTTCCCCAAAGGCCTTGCTGATCTTCTCCACATGATCCGCAGGGTCCTCCACGAGAACCTTCGCCCCGCCAATGATGTCGATGAACCCAAGCTCGTTTCCATACCGGGGCACGACGTGAGCGTGAAGGTGGGCTATGCTTGCCCCCGAGGCTTCACCGACGTTGAAGCCGATGTTGTACCCCTTCGGCGAGTAGCACGATTTCAGGGCGCGCACGGCCAGGTTCACCGACCGAAACAGGCACAGAGCTTCTTCCTCGTCCAACTCGGAGAGCTCCAAGACGTGCCTCTTGGGAAAGACCATCAGGTGGCCAGGGTTGTACGGATAAAGGTTCAGAACTGCGATGTTCGTCTCGTCCCTCCAAACCTCCAAGCTCCTGACCCTTGGGTCCTTATCCCGGATTGAACAAAGTATGCAATCGACCTTGGGCTTATCGGCCCTGCTCACGTACCCTGCCTTCGTGGGAACCCAAAGGTATGCGTCGAACCTCACGATCGGATCACCGACAACTCGGCGGAACGAGGCCTGCTTTCCCGTCCGCCACCCGGCGGGCCCCGGATCACCCACGCGCTTAGGCCGCGTTCGGAAAGCCGGCGCGCCCAAAGCTTGAAAAATATAACCAGACTACGATGGGGGTCGTGCACCCCACGGGCAAGGATCCAACCATTTTTTACCTCACCCTCGTGAGGCGCGGGAGCACGATGACGGAACTCATCTACTTCTCAGACTGCTACGTCAAGGAGTTCGGTGCAAACGTCACCCGCGTGCATGGCAACCGAGTCGCCCTTGACCGAACGGCATTCTACCCCACTGGGGGAGGACAGCCCTGTGATACCGGCACGCTCTATGGAGAACAAGGCGTTGCACGCGTGGTTGAGGTCGTCAAAGCTGGAGCGGAAGTGTTCCATTCATTGGACGGGCCAATCCCAAAGCAGGGCAGCAGGGTTGAGGCGAGCATCGATTGGGACAGGAGGTACGCACACATGAGGTACCACACCGCCCAGCACCTTCTGTCCGCCTATTTCCTGGACCACCACGAGGCGAGGACGGTGGGGAACGAGATCTCCACCGCTGGCGCGTCCATCGACCTGGACTTGGATTCGCTCGACCCCGACTCCCTCAAGAGGGCAAGCGACCAGATCAACCTGTGGATCGGGAAGTCGCTGCCCGTGAGGATCACCTTGATGCCGCGGGAGGACGCCCTCCGCATGCTCAATCCACAGAGAACCAGGATCGACCTGCTTCCGAGGTCTGTCACGACGCTAAGGATCGTGGAGGTACAGGGCGTGGACGTGGTTGCATGTGCCGGAACGCACGTAGGCAACACATCCGAGCTCGGCCACTTCCAGATCCTAAAGGCATCCAGCAGGGAGGAAAAAAGCCTCAAGTTGGAGTTCGTCCTGAGCTAGGTTTTGAGGGCCTCCCGAGATGCCCTCGCGATGGCCTTATGCACGCTCACGGCCTGATCAACGCAGCGCTCCAAATTCACGGATCAGTAGCCATGCTATGCCGGGCCAAGACAGCAAGGCCAAGCCGCCCGGTCTCGGCACCAACCTTCGCGGGCTCCCTCGAAGCGCACGCACTCTTAGAAGTGCGATAGCCCCTCGAGGCGGTCTAGGGTCCAAGCCAGCGCCGCGGAGGCCCAAGAAAGGGAACCTATCCTACCAGAATTTCCACCAAGGCTTCTTCTTCGGTTGGGGCGCCTCCGTCTTAGGCGCCTCAGCCTTCGCCTCTTCCTTGGGCTTCTCTTCCGGCTTCGGTGGTTGCTCCGGCTGCTTAGCTTCGGATGACACCGCGTCTCACCGATCACAATCTATCAAGCCCCTCTTATTAGCCTTTCGTTGCAGTCGACGACGCTGCTGTTACTTGCCGGACCTTACCCCCCATCTGCCAATGCATAGGCTTGCCAACTGCGCATACCCGATCCCAGAGGGTCGCATCGCCCATGAGGTCAGAAGGCACACCCTGAATCTACCCTGGCGAGAACGGGCAACATGGGCCTAACCGCCGCGGAGTCCCCACTTGGCTAAAGGTCCTCGGGTTTGACGGAGGACCACCAACCGTGCGGCTTGCTCTTCTCATACGGCACCAGGACCCCGCAGGACGAATCCGGCCACGAGTGACTCCCAAACGGTCTGCTGACAATGTCCCCCTCCCTCTTGAAACTCATCCCACACGCGTAGCAGATCAGAAGCTCCCCGGCCAAAAGCGTCGGGGCCTCGCACTTGGGGCAATCTATGGCCAACCCCGGAGCGAAGGCGTGCACCAGCACCAACTCACCGCCCCGTTTCCACCAAACGAACCACCGATGATCCCCTCGGGGAATGCTCCGCAAGCAGGTCCCGGAAGCGCCAGACCCGCGTTCCTTATAAGTTGTTGTGCGGCAGGCTGCAGGATGACCGCAGGGATGAGGAACCGTTCATCGATCCGCCATCTGGTCTAGGCTTACATCCTTCGCCGCGCGGCCGCTTCCCGTCACGCTCTCCAGCGGAACCCCAACGACGCTCATCCGCGCGGGTCCGCTAATCGACGTTGATCTCTTTGCGGTCATCCACCAACGAGGCCCTGAAGAAGGCCATGCAAGTTGGCTAACTTGGCCGAATGGAGTCCATCGCCGCGGTGACCGGGGCGAAGCCCCTCGACCACTGCCATGGAACCACTCCCCAGCGTTGCCACGGAACCAGACGGACCTAGGGGACGAGCCTGTAGTAGACTCTTCGGTTGTTCTTCCCCTTGTTCTCCGCCTTCAGGAACTCGATCCTGCCGACCTCTCTGAGGTTTCTCACGTGGCACCCGCCGTCCGCCTGTCTGTCCACGCCCTCTATCTCCACGATCCGAAGCCTATTCACCGCGGGCGGCAGGGCGGCGGCGAGCTTGACGACGCCCTCGATCTTCATCGCCTCGTCTCGCGGAAGTTCGTACCACTTGACCGGTATATCCTTCTGGAAGAGCTCGTTCGCCCTGTCGATGAACGTCATGAAGATCTGCCGATCGAAGGATTCGAGGTCGAAGTCGAACCTCGTCCTGTCCACCCCAACCTCGTTGCCTGTGACCAGCGCGCCTGTCTCCTTGCACAGAATCGAGATCAGCACATGGGCGGCCGTGTGGCTGCGCATCAACTTGTAACGTCTATCCCAGTTTAGAACGCAGCGCACCCGGTCGCCTGGACTCAGTCCCTGGGCATCCACCTCGTGCGATATCTGCCCCGCGAACTTGCCCACATAGACGACATTGAACCGCTCCTGCCCCCTGATCACGACGCCGGTGTCGTGGAGGACGCCACCACCCATCGGGTAGAAAGGAGTCTGGTCTAGGACAACGTACTTTCCGTCCTTCACCGAGATGACGGTGGAATCGCACTCCCTCAGATACGGGTCATCAAGGTAAAGTGCCTTGGACGTCGCAGCTTGTTCGTCGGGCAACTTCATCCTCCGGCCATCCGATCAGTGAAGACGAGATATAGATTTTCGCCGCCCTGCCGACTCCCGTCCCTTGATCTGACTCGACCCTCCCAGCACGCCAAAGACTACGTCCCGCCACAGATGCAGGCCTCTAGCCTCGCATGGCATCTGGGGCAGGTCGGGACGTTATCCCCGCACGGGTAACCCTTCGCCTCGCCCGGCCCGAGCATGGCGAACGAGGCGGAAAGCCTCTTGCCACCCACCTCCACATCGACTCGGATGGTGTTCCTGTCCGCGACTTTCCGCCCCCTCAACCTGAAGCGATGCTGTCCGCGAAGCTCGCCCAACGCCTCCGCCCGCCAACCCGAAGGGAGCCGAAGCCGGATGACGGCCGGTTGAGGCAGATGGCCACCCGTTACGGACACGCCCACGACCTTGTCGATTCCCGGCAGGAGCACGGGATCTCCCCCGTAGTGCAGTGCAACCTCCAGATCGTCGGCGTACGCGATCGCAGACATTGGGTCCCTGCTTAGGGCGAGGGCCGCCTTCTCGTTGCGCATGAGCAAGGATAGTATGTCCTTCGGCACGGAGGTTGTTTTCCCGAAACGGACGCTGTCGGACCTTTCGGAGACCATGGTTCGTGCCACACTTGCGACCTGCTCGGTGAGGTCCGCCACGGTCGCCGGGGCTTCGAGGTTTCTGGTGAACTTGTGCAACACGATGCGGTCCCCGACCGGATCCCTCCATTCCTTCGGGATGCCCGCCGTGCCGCCCAGTATCCCGAGCAAGGACCCAAGCGTTGCACCCGTGCAATCGGTGTCGTAACCGCAGTTGACGGCCTTGCAGATGCTGTCCCCATAGTCGCGCCCGTACAGCCAGCCGATCACGGTGAACCCGTGATTCTGCGGTGCATGGCACGGCTGCTGGTGACCGAAGCACCGCAGCACCCTCTCCCGGGCCTGCGCCCATGGGACGCCGTTGTCGTGGCACCAGAGGGCCTCCCTGACGACGCGGGATATCCGGGACCAGATCGGAATCATTGCCAGCCCGACGCGGATGAGCGCCCGGGCATCCGAAATCACGAAGGCAGCGCTCTCCACCGCGCTCCAGAACATCTCCCCGTATGTTCCCTCGCCGCCAGCGTGGTCCAGAGCCGAGTCCATCCACGCAAGCTCGGCGGCAAGCTGCGGGTCGCCCGGGGCAACGCAGGCCCAGATCTCGCTTCTGATCGGGGATCCCATCTCGTCGATGAAGTAGTTCTCAAAACACCCCGAGATGGGCGGGCGGAGCCCTCGATCGAGGTTCCGCCGGCAGAAACCATACTCGTTCCAAGGGTAGGAAGACAGGTGGCGGATCCAGTAGTCGACGAAGTCAGAAAGCTTGGGCCTGACCCCTCTGTCCTGAAGCATCTTCAGCCAAACCAACTGAAAATCCAGGTCGTCATTTGGGGCCGAGCCATCCGGCACCGGTTCGTAGTAGGTGAGCGAATGGATCTCCTTCCTGCCCTCGTACGGCGCCCCCAAGGTGCCGCCGATGTTCTTCCCCAGCCAACAGGCGTAAACCTTGTCCTTGTACTCGGACTCGGAAAGCGTGAGAGTGGACATGCCTGGGGCTGGCGCCCCCTGCAATAAAAAGTGCACCATCTGGCCCCTCTCCCGGCCCTTGGACCAACGAGCCGCACGAGCGATCCGTGCCGATCAACGCAGCGTCAGTCTCGTGACCCTGACAGGCCGGTAGACCTTCTTCCTGATCATCAGCGTCCAGACAGTAAGCCCCGCGACTATCGCAGCCGAGGTGACGACAAGCCATTCGGAGATGAAGACCCAGAAAAGCGCCTGATCCTTCAGGTGCACCGCGAGCGCCGTGATCTCCTTCATCTGGGACGAGATGGCCGACATGGTGGAGATCACGCTATCGTATTCCTGATCGAGGTACTGCTCGTGCGCGGCCGCGGCCTGGGAATCCAGCTCGCCCAACCTGTTGGACAGCGGGAGGGTGTTGGCCCCGAACTTGTCGGCCCATTCCATCATCGATAGCACGAGCAACTTCTCGGATCGGAACGTCGCGATGCTGACCCGGGCGGAGCGCCTCGACAGGATGTCGGTGAGCAGCGGCCTGCCCAGAGAGTAGAGTATCACGTTGGTCATCAGATCCAACGCGTAGGGGTTCGCTCCTCTTGCCTCCGAGATCGTTCCCCACCAGTAGTAGTTGAACTCGTCGGCAAACACCCACGCAAGCCCGGCCTCCTTGCCCCCCGGCCTCCAGGACACCACCCAAGGCAGGTTCTGGGGTTGCATGTCGGCCCAGGTCAAACTCCCTTCCCGCGGCCACATGATCCCATAGGCTTCGCCCGGAACCCTCTCAACCCCCAGCTGTATGAATGGGGTGAAGACCGGGTCCCTGTCCCTACGGAAGACCGCGCGCCACGGCTGGTGGAAGTAGCCCTTGTAATCGGATATGGGCAGCACGTCGTTTAGGATCGAAGGTTGGATGACCTGGCCGTAGGCCGGACCAAAGCTCCAGTAGGAGGGCATCCCGCCCTGCGTGAAGGCATAGTAAAGGTCCCCGAACTGGGTTGCCGTGAAGTGATCGATGTAAGGGTCGGCGAAGAAAACCATATCGAACTTCTCCAACAAGACCTTCCTTGAGCGCGGAAAGTAAAGCCGGTCCAGCCTGATCCTTTCCTGAAGCGACAATCCGGCCTGGTGGGGGTCCTGCTCCCAGGTGAACAAGGGGTCTTCGGTGAAGAAGTTCGGCAGCGGACAGATGCCCGCCTGGACCGAACCTATCAGGAAACACGAGATACGCCTTGTGTCCTGAGCAGAACAGCTCGTTGAGGCGACGAGCACCGCTACGACAAGTATCACCGCGCCCCCTGGACGCCGCGGCCCGCCTGCTCCGCCTCTCAACCACGCCAACCCGCGCACCACGATACATCAATGAATCGACATTCCCATCTTAAGAATGCAAGCCCTACCCGTTCGGTTCTTGGCGCCCAAGCCGCACCGGCTGCGCTTGTCCCCCAGGTCGAACGCTCCGACGCCCCTATGTCTGCCAGTCCCTTCCATTTATAACGAGGGCTTTGTCCCGGCACTCAAGCGAGGCGGTAGCATGCAGCCCGAGGTACGTTATCACATGCTCAGGCCGGATCAGATCGTAAAACGCCGAAAGGAATGTCCGGTCGTCTACATCCCGATTGGGAACCTGGAGTGGCATGGCCTCCACAACCCCGTCGGGACCGATACCCTGCAGGCGGAAGGGATAGCGATCCTATGCGCGCAGAAGGGCGGAGGACTCGTCTTCCCCCCGCTGTACTACGGTGAGAGCCGCGTGGAGGGCCTCATGGAGGCAAACGCACAGGACAGAGAACTCATCGCGGAGAAGATGGGCCTTCCTCCTGAGAACTTTTCGCCCGACAGGCAGCCATTCTCGGCCACAGAGCAGGTACTGAACTATCAAAGGCTCCTGTTGCACATCCTCGCAGAAGCGGAGAGCTTGGGCTTCGAGGTCGGGGTGCTGGTCGCGGGCCACTATCCGCTCATCGATCACGCGCGCTCCGCCGTCGTGCTCTTCAACCAGAGACAGTTCAGCAAGAGGCAGGGAATGCTCGCGTGGGCATTCGTTGATTACTTGCTCGTCCGAGACAGGTACGATTGCGCCGGAGACCATGCGGGCGGCTGGGAGACATCCCACATGCTGGCCCTCCACCCTGAGACCGTCGACCTGAGCGTGCTTCCGAAAAAGGGAGAAAAGCTCATCGGCGCCGGGGGAAAAATTGCACCACAGGACTCCACGCAGGAGTTCGGGCGCGAGACCCTCGAGGCGGCGGTCGAGATCGCAGTCCGAGAGGTCAAGCACCGCCTCGAACACAAGGAGATGTATCGTGGGCACGGCAACTCCCTCCGAGAGGGCCTGTGGCGCCTCGACAACGCTGACTAGGAGTAGCCACGCCGCGTGAAAACCTTTCCCGTCCGGTGAATCGGTTATGAGCCTCCTCAAAGAGGCATGGTCGTTGGAACGGGCCGATGTCGCGGGCTGCCCGGCTGTGATGACTTGGGGAGGCACCCGCCTGATAGTAGTCGGGACCTCCTCCGGGGACGTCGTCGCGTTGGATGCCCAGGCAGAACGACGATGGTGCACGCACATCGGGGGTCGAATCTCAACATGGCCCGTCTTCGACACCGTCCAGGGCCCTGGGCCCAGCCTGCTTGTAGGCAGCGAGGAAGGCACCGTCGCATGCATCTCGCCCCGCGGGCAGATGCGCTGGCGGGTGGAGCTGGAGGCTGCAATGACCCCTTTCAACAGCATTGCAGCGCTAAGGGGCGACACAAATGCTCGAATCGTGGCCACCGACAGGGACGGCCGCGCAACTGGCATCGACGATGGAGGCAACGTCGTCTGGCAGTTCCACACCTACCAGAGGGGGCTCGGTCCGGCAGCCGTTGGTGATCTCGATGGGGACGGACGCGACGAGATCATCTTCTCGGCCGGCGACGCCCACGTCTACTGCCTCGGATCAGACGGATCATTTCGCTGGGCGGTGCGCTGCAAGCGTTCCGCCCAGTACTCCGCACCCGTCTTGGCCGACCTCGGAAGGGGACCCTGCGTCCTTGCCGGCGCCGCCGACGACATCGTCCGGTGCATATCCCCGGATGGCAGGGTCCTCTGGGCACAGCGCGGCGTCGGAGCGGGAAGCGTCGAGGTCGGCCTTTCCCTGGGGGACATCAACGGGGATGGCTCGGCGGAGCTCGTTTACACCCATGCCGGGCGCGCAATCCAAGCAGTCGATGGAAGGGGCCGGCTGCTCTGGCATGCCGCCTACGGAGGAGGCGACCAACCCTTCGGCCCGTCGATAGCCGACATCGACGGAGACGGAATGCCTGAGCTCTTGCTCACACAACGAAGGGGACCGATCTTCAGGATGCTGAACCATGCCGGACAGCTGCTTGAGGAATACGACATTCCGGGCGGGATGGTCGGAGCGCCCATCGTCGCCGACGCGGACAGCGACGGCAGGTTGGAGATCCTGGTCGTTGCCCACGAAACGGGAAAACTCACCTGCTACAGGGCCCAAGCGGATCGGGGCGGCAAGGTGTGGTGGCCCTCGAGCCGCGGGGATTTCGATGGAAGAGCCAACCGCCTGCTGAGGGTCCCAAGGGTCGTCACACGATACCGTCCGGCACGCAGGGGCCTTATGCCCCGGCGTTCCGAGCCCTCCCGTCTGCACCTAGGTTTCAATAGCTTTCGGTATGCCCGGCCCAGGCGATGGAAGCTCGGTCGCCGTCTACCGGTGGAAGTCGTGCTGTGCGGTCCGGACGGAATCGCACACCGAACGATCCTCCATACCGCCGCCGACTGCGGAGGATTTGAGATACTGGACGCCGGCAATTACCGCCTGCAGGCATCGATGTGGGACCATCGGAGCCGCCGGGTGGCGAGAACCTCGGAGACCCTCAGGGTGGGCCTGTTTAAGGATGAGCTGGCAGAGGCGGCTAGGCTGCTCAACAAGCTGGACGGACTGGACGCCAGGATGCAGGGCTGCCGACCCCTCGCCCCCTCCCGCCGGCTTGCCTGGTCAGATCTAGAGGCAAGGATTTCCACCTACCCCGATTTGCCCAAGAAGGACCGTCGCACCATGGTTTGCGAGGTTCATAGAAGCCTGGGTTGCCTAAGACGCGCGGTCCATTGCCGTGTGCTTGCCCAGAAGGTCATGCGAAGCAGTCCTTCGGCTGCGGCGTTTCTTGCACACGCGCCTGAACACCCCTGGGCACGCTTTGATCCCGAGGCCGATTTCCCCGCCAAGGGTCTGATTCGTCGATTGTCCCTTCATACGGATCGCGGCGGCCACGACGCGGCCGTGATACAGCTCGCCAACTTGCTTGACCAGCCCATTGACGTTCGCGTCTGGCTCGACCCCCTGACGGGCAGCGATGGCCGGACGTTTGCAACGCGGGATCGCTTGGTTCTTCGACAGGTGACATGGGTTCCGACCGCATCGGGCGGGATGGCACCAGATGCGCTTCCGGAGTTGGCAGACGCGGGCCTGATCGCAATACCACCGTCATCCAGCGCAAGGCTGTGGATCGATATCGACGCCGGCGACCTGGAACCCGGCATGTATGCCACGTTCCTCCACGCGCGTGCCCTGGTTCCGGCAGATGCGACGCTGGAGGTCCCGGTGGAGTGGGTCATCGCCCCGGTGGCCTTGCCATCCCCAATGCCGCTCAGGTTCTGCAACTGGGGCTATGTGAACTGCTCGCCTCTCAGGGGAATCGCTGACGAGGCGGTTCGGGACATGCAGAGCCACCACACAAACGTATTTGTGCTTACCGGCAACTGGCTTCCGACAGTCACATACGATGCGCAGGGGCGGCTCACCGGCGAGCCCGATTGGCAGGACCATGACTGGATCCTGCAACGGCTCCGCCCCCAGGACATGGTCCTGCTCCTCGGAAGCCCGGTCGTGCCCGAAGAGGGAGCGCCCGGACAGGGCTCGCTCCAGTGGGAGAGGGCATTTGCGACGTTCCTGCCAAAATGGGTGCGGCATCTGGCCTCAAGGGGTCTCGGCTACGACCGTTGGGCCTTCTACCCCGTCGATGAGCCAGGACTCCTCGGCGGCAAACTGATCGACGAGCTGGAGCGCTACGCACGCTACTACAAGAACCTAGATCCAAATGTCCAGGTCTACACCGATCCCTTCAAGGGGATGACGGTTGCGGACATGAGGAGGGTCCAAGGCCTTGTGGACATCTTCCAGCCGAACTTCGGCACCGTGGTGTGCGAGCCGAGCAGGGAGCGCGTCAACTTCCTCAAGTCCACGGGCAAGCCGGTTTGGACCTACGAGGCCCTAGGCGGCGTCAAGGACATGGCAAACGTCACTTACTACTGGCAGGTTATCTGGACGGCGTGGGATCTGGGACTGACCGGCGTGGGGTTCTGGTCATACTGCACCCGGTCCTACGATCTTTGGCAAGGCCCCAACCCCGGCGGAGGGGAGTACGAAATGGTCTATCAGGCCGCCACGCGACCCGTGCCCAGCGTGCGTTGGCAGGGGATCAGGATTGGAATCGAGGATTACGCACGGCTTTGGCAGCTCAATAAGCTCGCGGCCGATGCTCGTCGGGCCGGCTTCGGGGATTGGGCCGACGCCGCAGATCGCCTCCTGAAGCGCGCAGCGGCCAAGGCGCGGTCCTCCTCTTGGAACCCCGCCGTGATAGCTAGGCTGAGGAGGAAGGTCATCGAGATGGAAGTCTCCTTCCCCGGCGGGCAACGAGGCAAAGCCAGCCAGATGCCAGATGCGGCGAAATGATCGAGGTCTCCGCAAGCCTTGCAACGGCTGCCCGGCGCCCGGCTCCTTCCCGCGCGGAGAGGGTGCCCAGGACGCCTCATCCGCAAGCCATCCAGCTCGCCATCGTTCTCGACGCCACCTCGATGATCTCACCGAGATCCAAGTCCCCAGCATCCTCAACGCGCGAGAGGACCTGCCTTGCGAGGTCCGTGCAACTCCCAAGCCGGCTTACAGCCTCATCGATCGCGGCCGCCACCGCAGGATTCTTGCGGAAAGGGTAGGCCGCCATGATCACCTTCATCTCGTTCAGGACGGCGATCTTCCCCTCCGCCACCTCGCCACGGGCCAGTTCGCGCAGGTAGAAAGCTTCCTGGTCCTCGCGAATTCCAAATCGGTCCAGTAGGCTTGAAACTTGGAAATCCTTGACCCCGATGGACACTAGATACGACATCGCCGAGGCCTCGCCACCGCTCAACCTCCCAGCCTCGACAAGCGCCCTCAGGGAGGGCGGAAGGCCGAGCAGGTATGAGGAGATCTCCCAGTGCAACACGGCATGGCCCACCTCGTGTTGAAGCCTCGCCCGCGAGGAGAAGTCCTCCAGGTCGGCATCCTCGGACGAAATCCAGATCCGCGGGTAGCCTGCGAATGCCTCGTGGAAGGTTGCGAAATCCGGAACGACTAGGCTGCCTGGAATGTCGAGCTGCTCCAGCTCCGCCTGAAGCGCGGTTTTCGTTGCGGTTCTCGTAGGAAAAATGTGAAGTTCAACGTAGTGCTCCGGCTGTCCAAGTCGCGAAAGAAGTTCCTGGACATACCTGCAAAGAGGATCTCCGAGGTGCGCGCAGGACTGCTCGGCAAAGGCCTTGACGGTCATGCGCGGTGTTCGGCTCCGAGCGGCCTTAAGAATATCAGCCGATGTCCTAAACAAACGCGCCCATCTGAAACGCAGACTTATGCCGGCCCAATTGCACAATATCGGCTCTGTTGCAGCAATTTCCGCTCAAACCGCTGCGTTTTTTGCGAAATATTTATAAGTACGTGAGAGATTATTCAGCTAAGGGACCAGGCCCGAGCAAGAAGGGAGCATACGGCCATGCAGACCAGTTTCGGAGCTTCGCCATTGGTCACTTCCAAGGGGTTCTCGAGAGAGAAGATGCCGAGGCTGGTCGGAAACGCCCCCCTCCTCGTATCGTTCTGCCTAGTTCTCGGTTTGTTCCTTTCGCTGCTCGCATAGGGCCGAGCCACTTCACCAGATCGGCTCTCGTGGGCGCCCGGGCCTGATCCCCTAGCACCGCTCGGCGGCCATACTCCCCGAGCACTTTTGTTCGAATGACACGACCTACTGCCTCCCCAGGCACCGGGCGCCTCCCTGGCAGTTCGGACACCTTTTTCAAACCGTCTTCCAACCGCCTGCGATTTCACCTTGACTTCGCACAGCTCAACGTCTGACTTCGGAGAAGGATGGGTGTTTCAACTTGGCGAGGCTCTCGGTGCCTCAAGCCCTGGCTACGACGACTCTGGATGGGAGGAGGTCAGGCTGCCCCACAGCTTCAATGCGGCCGACACGTTCATTCCCGTACGCGGCCCATACCGAGGCCCCGCCTGGTATAGGAAGAGATTCCGGCACGCAGGCAACGGGAACGTATTCCTCAGGTTTGACGCAGTCTGGGGCAAGGTACACGTTTGGCTCAACGGTGAGGACCTCGGCGAGCACACCGACGGCCTCGTCGGGTTTGAGCTGGAGCTAACGGATCACCTCGTGAGCGGACAGAACCTCATCGCTATCCGCGTCGACAACTCGCACGACCCCAGGGTTCTCCCCGGAAAGAGGCTTCCCGACTACAACGTTTACGGCGGCCTGTGCGGAGACGTATGGTTGGTCAACAAGGGGCCCTGCTTCTTCCGCTGGAGGTCGCTAGCCATCACCCCGCGCGAGGTCGGCGAGGGCCGCGCCAAGGTCGACATCGTCGCGGCGATGGCCAGCAAGGACCGCGTCGGAAGGAAAGTGCGAGCAACGGCCAGGATAACGGACCCAGATGGCACCGAGATCGCCCACACCGGCCAGGTCTCACCCAGCCTGGCCGGGACGTTTACCTTCCACTGCGAGATCCCGTCGCCGCGGCTTTGGTCACCCGACTCGCCCCAACTGTACGGCGTCGAGATCACCCTCTTCGTGGACGGAGTGCCGGTCGACTCGGAGGCCGAACGATTTGGGATCAGGAGCTTCTCGTTCGACGAGAACAAGGGCTTCATCATCAACGGCAGGAGAGTGCAGCTTAAGGGGGTGAACCGGCACCAAGACTTTCCGGGAATTGCGAACGTCCTGCCCGAGAGGCTGAATCGCAGGGATGCTGAGCTCATCAAGGAGATGGGGGGCAACTTCGTGCGCACGTCACACTACCCCCAGCACCCCTCCTTCCTGGCAGCCTGCGACGAGTTGGGCATCCTAGTGTACGAGGAGATTTGCACTTGGCAGTTCATAGGCGGGAAGGCGTTCATCGATAGCGCCAACGCCATGATGGCCGGGATGATCAGGAGGGACCGCAACCACCCCTGCATCATCCTCTGGGGCGTAATGAACGAGGGGCGCTCCAAGAAGATGTTCGAGAGGCTCAAACAGACCGCCATGGAGCTGGATCCATCCCGCCCAACGGCCTACGCAGAAAACACTCTGGCGGAAGGGGTGTCCCTGGGCACCGTCTTCATCACGGATGTCTTGGGCGTCAACTACCAGCTGGAGTCCCTGGATGCCCTTCACGCCGCGTATCCGCGCCTCAAGATCCTCGTCAGCGAACACACGAACGCAACGGTTCCCAGGGGCAATCCAGACGATGAGAAGAGGCAGGCCGAGCGCATAGCCCGCGATCTGGACCTGATAGAATCGAGGCCATTCGTCGCGGGCAGCGCCCTTTGGTCGATGCACGACTATGGAACGGATTACGAACCCGTTTGGCCCATCCAGAGATCGGGCGTCCTGGACGAGTACAGAAACCCGAAGGAGGCATTCCACATGATCGCCGCGAGGTGGAGAAAGGACCCGGTCGTCCGCATCGCTTCCAGCTGGAACCGACCGCACAGGGAAAACGAGATCGTCGAGGTAAGGGTCTACTCTAACTGTGACGTGGAACTGCAAGTGGATGGGAAATCCCTCGGGTCGAAGCCTCCTGGTAACCCGGCGATCTGGCAGGTGCCCTACACCGGCCGCAGGATAGACGCGATCGGCCGGAGGGCAGACGACCTAGTCCGGGACACCATGGTGGCCCCGGGCAAGGCATCGAGGATCCGCCTTTCCTGTCCGGCCCAGATGCGGTCGGACGGGAAGGATGCGGTGCTCGTCGTCGCGGCGGTCACGGATGACGAGGGAAACCCTGTACCAGACTACGAGAAAGAGGTGACCTTCAGGGCAAGGGGGCCGGGGCGGCTATACGGACTCGGCGGCAGCCAGTCCGCGACGCTGAGAACAGGGGTCACGGGCATCATTTTGAGGTCGGTTGGCAGAAAGGGACGCATCACCCTATCTGCATCCGCACCAGGCCTGCAATCCGAGTCGGCGACGATAGTTTGCGCCTGAGATTGCGCGGGCCGTGCCGCTGCCCAAGTCCCCACGCGGCCAGAACTGCTCAACCTCACCTCAGGAAAAAGAATACGGAAAAGTTCTTTAGACGCGTGGGACTCAAGCGTCACGTGTTTCGGGCTTGCCTCGTGCTGGGGATCGTCGCACTGCTTGGTCTCGCCGCCTGCCAGGCAAGGCCATGGCACCAACGTGAAATCCGCGCCATATACGGGCCGCAGAACATGTCGGTGCTCGCCTCCGAGGGCTTCAACCTAGTCTATAGGAACCGATGGTTCAACATGGGAGACTACCTCTCGGATTTCGCAGACATGGGGCTTGAAGCCAGGGAAGCCGGAGTCACGCTGATCGCGGGATTGTACTACCTCGGGTCGCCGGTCGATCTGAACTACACCCGCGCGGTCACGTGGTTCGGAGAGGTGGAACCCCACGCTCCATCTCCGTGTGACCGAGCATACTGGAGGGAAGTGATAGAGGAACCTGCGGTCGCGCTGGCGAGGCTTTCCCTCTCCTACCCCATAGCCGGCCTGGCATTCGACTTCGAGCTCTACCTCGCGGAGTGGTTCAGATACGGCCCGGAGGAGGATTTCCGCTCCTACAGCTACGATGCCTTGAGCCTACGGGCATTTGCATTCGACGAAGGCCTAGCGCTCCCCGATATTCCCCAAAACCAAAGCTATCGGTGGCTGAGCGACAAGCTCTTGCTGGATCGATTCCAGCGATGGCAGCGAGAGGAGGTCTACGAGATGGCGAGGGAGACCGCCCGCTCGGTCTATGCCGTCAATCCGGAGTTCTCCTTAGGCGTCCTTGGATTCGGCGACTGTTGGTTCCACTGGACCATCCTGGCAGCGTGGAACAACCCAAGGGTTCCGACGACCATATGGGACGAATCCTCCTACGGCGGGCACGACCCGAACACGACCATCAGGCGCCTGCAGGCAATCAGGGAGCATAGCCTCAACGCAAGGTACCTGCCAGGCCTTTACACCACCAAGCAATCCCCGGCCCAGATAGTGCGGAACATGTCGCAGGCGCTTTCCTACTGCAATGGATTCTGGGTGTACCAGCACGACCACGGCCAGTACGACCTCGGCACGGAGCAGGAGTACCACCGGGCATACAGGCGCTTCATGGCGCTAAAGAGCGTATGGGGACTCATGATCGGGTCGGCCGCCGCAGTCCTAGTTCTCGCCGCAGTCGCGCTTGGAGGGGTGGGCTTGAGGAGATTGATGGGGCGCGGAGGGGGAGCCGCAGGCCCTCCCCAGGCAAGGGGCTTTCCCTGCCCTGGACAGCCCGGCGACGCGTGTGGGACGTGCAGGTACCTGCAGAC
>Ga0209102_1000677_pt1 | contig 21295 bp, 25 predicted proteins | sample ConPoolayeHmetaG_FD_185483 | JGI IMG/M metagenome (GOLD analysis project Ga0209102, IMG submission 185483) | Hot spring microbial mat communities from California, USA to study Microbial Dark Matter (Phase II) - Cone Pool mat layer H metaG... ...
CCTTTGGGCTTCGACGATACCTTCTTCTGTTAGCCCAATCTCATGATAACGAGTATATTTAAGCAGGCCCCTCTCGGCGAGCCTTTGGAGCATCTCAGTCACAGTGGCTGGGCGTACGCCGATAGCTTTAGCTAAAACTGTTGTCCTAACTCGACATAACTCTTCCTGTTGCTTTCGATATATAAACGTCAGGTACCTCCCCTCATTTACGGTTATCTTTGGTTCGGTGTTCAACCCGTTCACCAACATAGTGAAATTTAGGTCTAACCTAAAAATTTTTCTGTCACACCACTATATAATAAGAATTCTTAACAAATGGAAGGGTTGGAGTCCTTTTGTTTGGTAACATTAGTCGATGATGACGTTTGGGAGGGGGATTATCGTATTCGTGGGGACTTTCCTTTTACGCGGATGTACAAATAAAAAGGTAAACAGTACAAGGTTCTCATGGAAACAAGCGGTTCCTCTAATGCCCTATTTGGGAATGCGTCAAAGCTAGGTGTGGGATTCTTCGCCTTTGAAGTTCTTTTTATTTCGCACTGGTACAGTGACCACTGCTTTGCTCTAGGCCATGTTCTGCCTCTGTTAAGGTGTTCCACTTCCGTTTATGTTCTAATCCCTAAGCCTTTTTTGGAGGACAGGTAATTTTGGACGGCTTCCTTCCACGTGTTTGATGCTAAAACTGCGCAGTGGAGGTCAGATTCTGGCAGCCCACCTTGAACGTCGAGGATACACTTGATTGATCTTTAGGGCTTCGGTTTCTCGGTGTTCCGCTTTTCTGCCTACTAACAAAGAAGAACATGCATATGGACAGTAGAATAGAAATCAGTCCCGCTATTGGAGCAATAATTAACCAGTCTATTTTTCTCATCTCAACAGATTTTCTTGTGTCTCTCCCTTAACCTACCTTACTGACCAATTAAAATATTTCATACAAGGAACAAGCTACTATCCAGTCGCATTAGATATAATCATTCTTCTCATCTTTTTGGTTCTCTTCCTCGCTACAGGAAAAAAGCTCCATGAAAGAATGTTACCAAACAGATTATGATAATATAAAGTCTATTCTCTTTATGAATAAGTTTCTCTTTGTAAGGTTCTAGGTTTGAAGTTTAAAGATGATCTTACTGCGATTTTAAGAAGTGGAAGTGCATATCTGTTCATATTGCGCAACAGTATTCTCGGTGAAAGATAATATTTTATGTATGCTTCTTTGAAGAGTTTCTGGATTTCGTGGGGGCTCAGGTTTTTCGTAGCCATCACAGGTCTTCCCGCCGTATAGTGTGACCAATCTTCCGTAAGTAGCAGATTATCTCTCCTTGCCATATCGTAAAGCTCAGTTCCCGGATATGGTGTAGCAACCGAAAACTGGGCATAATCAAGCTTCAGCCTCCTAGAGAATTCAATTGTTTCTTTTATTTCTTTCTTCGTCTCATCTGGAAATCCCATTATGAAGGATCCAAGAGTCTTAATGCCTACTTCCTTTGTCCATCTTACAGTTTTCTTCACCTGTTCGATTTTTATCCCTTTTTTAACGAAATCAAGAATTCGTTGAGAACCAGATTCTATGCCATAATAGATTAGAAAGCATCCTGCTTCCTTCATCTTTTCCAGAAGCCTTCTGGATACGGTGTCAACTCTAGATGAACATGCCCATCCCATGTCCAAACCTCGTCTTCTGATCTCGTCGCAGATATCCTCGACTCTTTTCTGGTCTAATGTGAACGCGTCATCTGAAAATTCGATACTTTCAGGGTTATACTTCGAAACTATGTATTCCATTTCATCAACTACGTTCTCTGCGCTTCTGGCTCTATACCTCTTGCCGAAAAGCAGAGATGAAGAACAGAATATGCATTGAAATGGGCATCCACGACTCGTCATCATATGGCATATGACGGATTTTCTGCCGAGAACACCATATTTGTCCATAGGTAGGAGATGCCAAGCTGGAAAATGAACAGAATCCAAATCTTTAATAAATGGTCGAGTAGAGGTTTTGATTATAGTGCCACCTTTAGATTTAAAGGCTATACCCTTCACCTTGGCGAGCTCGCGGTCTCCCTCCAAAGCCTCTGCAACTTCAACCATTGTCTCCTCACCTTCACCTATGCACACAGCATCCAACTCAGGGCACTCTTTCAATGTTTCAACTGGAAGGAAAGATGGATGTGGACCGCCTAGAATTGTGAAGGAGCGGGGACAAACTGATTTAGCCGTCTTTACTACATCAAAAGCGTTGTATATTGTGGGCGTTGCAGCAGTCACTCCTATGATGTCAGGCTGATCCTTCTCCAACTCCTTTTTTACCTGAGAGATTGGCAGTTCCAGTGCTAATGCATCGATTATTTCAACTTCATGTCCGCTCCGCTCTAGCGTTGAAGCCAAGTATGCAAGACCTAAAGGTGGAGTTTTCATGCCAACAACGGATAATGACTCGATGTGAGGGGCTGAAGGATTAACGAAGGCAATCTTCAAGCCTCAGCTGCCTCCATCTTTATCTTCATCGTCTGCTCAAGTTCCGTCATGATCAGCTTAAACTCTCTGCTTTCCTTGACGACGCGGATAAATGCGTTTACTCCTCCAATCCTTAACAAAAGGTAGCTCAGCACCCACACTGTTAGGGTTCCAATCACACTGCCCACAGCGATGCTTAATACGACATTCCAATCAAGCAATCGTTCCCACTTCCACTTAGGTCCTCACTCTCCAACCCATTTCAGTAGTTGCCAAAATGAAAGCAAATTCTGCATACTTCTTACTCGCGGAAAATATCACACCGTTACTCTAGGGATAAGTGGGAGGGTTTCATTTTCTGTTTCGGTTTTCAGAGCGAATGCTGTGCTTGGTTCTTCTAGTTCTCTTACGCATCCTGGGTCAGGCGCCAAATAGTCTCTGTAGTAGGCGTATGCTCTTGATCTGCACCCGCCGCAGATATACTTGTATTCGCAGTGGCCGCATCTGCCTTCAAGTTTGCTTCTGTCTCTTAAATCGTTCATAACCTTCGAGTTCAACCAGATTTCTTTTAGGCTTTGCTTTCTCAGGTCGCCTACTACTATGGGCATGAAAACGCACGGCGTGACTAAGCCGTTCGGCTGGATCGCGCAGTAAAGTCTTCCAGCGCCGCATCCTCCTAGAAAATCTGCCATCTGTTTCGTTTTTCCATGGAAATCGAGAGCTGCGAAGTGTGTTGGAGAAAGTATGTCCCGCTTGTTTATGAGGGATTGTTGCAGGCAGACTCTTGAGTATTGTGGAGCTGTACAGAGTACTTCAATCTGTCCCCCAGACAACTCCTTGTACAAGTATTTCAAGATGTCTTCTCTTTCAGTTGGGGAAAGGTCGAGGTGGAATATTTCTTCGCCTCTTCCCGTGGGTATGAAGTTGAAGACTATAACCCTCTTAACGCCTAGTTTCTTTGCCAACTCAATTATCTCTGGAATTTCGTACAAATTATTCTTTGTTGCCGTTGCAGCTATGCACGTGTACAATCCTGACTTAACGGCGTTTTTTATGCCTTGCAACGTCATCTCGAAAGATCCTTCTACTCCCCTGAAGGAGTCGTGAGTCTCTCTTGTTGCACCGTCCAAGCTTACCTCTACGTAGCTGACTCCAGACTTCTTCAGATGTTCCACCGCAGTCTTTGTGAGTAGAGTCCCATTCGTAGCAACTGAGACGTAAAGTCCCTTGCCATAAGCATATTCTGCGACTTCAAAGAGGTCTCTCCGCATTAATGGCTCTCCACCAGAGAATGCCAATGCTGAGACACTGTTCTCGTCAAGTTGGTCCACGATTGCGAATCTCTCTTCGGTTGTCAGTTCATCTGGGGTCGGCTTATCCGCGCGTTGATAACAGTGCTTACACCTCAGGTTGCAGGTGTTCGTGTAATTCCAGACAACTAGGAAGGGCGCCGGAGTCCTGTAAGGCTTTGTCACGCCATACTGGCCTATGCCATTTAACACGTTCACTAATCCTTTCTTGAAATATGGGACCTTAAGGGCACTTACAGCATCTTTCCGGTTTACGTCAAACGTTGTGCAGCCTAAGGCCACTGCCAACTTGATAATGTTCGAAAAGATTAGTCTACTTAGTGAAGAACTGTATTTTGCATCTTCGGTTAAGTCGTCTAAAGCAGCCTCTAGGTAACTCTCTCCGCTTTTGAGATTGTGATGACCTGCGAAACGAATTACAGCCCTTAGCAATGGGTTCTCTAGCCAAGACAGAAAAGTGTCAACCGAAGCGGAGTTCGATTTTGACATTTCTTATATTCGCCTCTCGAAAAAATAATATACTTCTTCTCAATTATTATTTTATTAAATTATCAATATTTAATCTTTTTGCTTAGAAAATAACTTATTTCTTTCATAAGCTTCAATAGCCAACTGTAATCAATGATTACTAGCGGGTAACCTTAGATGCGTAAAACTTCGACTAAAGAGGCTTAAGTCATGGAAGTTGAATTTAATATTCCTTCACTTTTGAATGCTCTTGGCAAGCACCAGCTCTGAGAGTCTTTTGGCTAGGTCTTTCGCGTCTTTTATCGCTCTTTTGTCCTTTATTATTTCTCCTTTCTCGTAGGCTGTTCCGGAGACGCCGCGGTGCCCCAGTATCATTTCATGTTTAATCATGAAGGCATGTATGGCTGTCAAAGCTGACTCAAGCCCGTATCCCCTGCCTACGACAATGCCTCCTCCTATTTTATCTTTAAGTTTTCCCCTTATGCACCATGTTCTATCCATGAAGACTTTAACTTGGCCGCTTACATTATTGAAATAGACTGGACTGGCTATGATGATCACATGGGAATCCAAAAGCCTCGAAATTATCGTACTAGTCATATCATCTTCTATGCAGCACTTTCCATTCTCAACGCAGTATCCGCAAGAAAAACAGGGCTTCAACACATATTCGCGTAACGGTATTTTCTCGGTTTTAAAGCATGCCTCATCGAACTCGTTAAGGACCATTTCAAGCAAAATCTCAGTATTACCGTTGGCACGAGGGCTACCGCAAATACCTGAAACCTTGAACAACTCACATAGCCACCTTATGGCTGGCAATGAAGACTGATTGATTCTGTCACAGCGGACCCCGGTAGCATTTTGTCGCGGGGCATCCGACACATTTGTTTGCTTGGTATCTCTCGCAGGACTCACATTGCACTCTGCAGGGCGCAACCTCTCTATCTTTGGTTGCCAGATTCAAACGTATCCTTAAGAAAGGCGAATAGTGAATACTTCCTATCGGATAGAACTCTGTTCTTCGAACTCCAGGCACAGACCTTAGGGAGCATTTTTCCATCGACTCGCTTTCGAGGGTTTCCTTGTCTTCTGCAAAAGCCAACACCGCCAGATTGTAGCCTGCAAGCAGGGTGAACATTTTCGCTATCCTTGGGCACTCTTTAAACCGTTCAAGACAATTGCTCAATGCTTCTCGGCTTTCAATCTCAAGCAGGATCAAAGCCGCGTGGAAGCTTAATGCATCAACATTGATTCTTGCAGACACATCGATTAAACCCTCAGAAAGCATCTTTTCAACCCTCCGTTTAACACCCATAATCGTATAGCCTATGACGTCCCCTAACTTCTTGTAAGATGCCCTTCCATCCATTAGCAGCTCTGAAATTATTTTCTTATCAATCTGGTTCATCGTTCACACCTATTAGTTATTTTCTAAACAAAAAGTTTATATAGCATATATTATTTAACTGTTTCGCTAGGTGAACGATTTGAGCGAAATACATGTCGAGGTCGTCGGTGTAGAACCTCCATGCAAGAAGTGTCAAGCGACTTTGAAGAACGTTGAAGAAGTGGCTTCAGAGCTTAAAACGAGCGGATGCAACATTCGTGTGTCAAAGCTGAACATGGCGTCGAAAGACGTTATCGCTAAGTATGGCGTTCTGGTTTCGCCGTCGCTGGTCGTCAACGGCGTTGTCAAAATAGTGGGAAGAGTTCCCGACAAAAAAGAAGTCGAGCGAATTCTCAGGGCAACCACCAAGTAACAAGGATTTCTGAGGTTTTGATTTTGGCTGAGAAAACCAGAGCTATCCGAAGCACCATCATGCTGATCTTCATTTTTTTCACCATAGGTTACCTCATTTATTCGAGGATAATGGCATACTCACTTGCGCCTACAATGAAGCCTGCGGATTTTCACGGGCTTTCAATATGGGAAATCCCAGTAGCGTATCTGATAGATTATTTTAGCCACGGTTGGATATGCCTTCTTTTCGCGTTTGTGGCAGCCGGGCTCGTATACGTGTTCGTTCCTAAAGAAGTCATCACTAAATATATGGGTGGAAGCAAAGTTACAGGATACGGCTTAGCATTGGGGATGGCGCCGTTTCTGACCGTTTGTTCATGCACTATGGTTCCGTTGTTTGCTGGCGTACTATACACTGGCGCGGGGATTGGTCCAGCTATGGCGTTCCTCTTGATGGCTCCGGCATCCAATATACTATCAATCTTGCTTACTGGAGAGATAATCTCTTGGGAGCTGGCTGGAGTGCGCATAATAGCATCTGCCACCGTCGCGTTGACTGCAGGCATAGTTATCTCCAGAACTCCATGGGGAAAAGCTATTGAGAAAGAGCATCAGCAATCTGGTTCAACAGCTCAAACAGCAATAGAAATAGTAAAGCCACCACTCGACGAAAGACTTTGGGAGTCACTAAAGTTTGCAGGATCTTTAGGAAAACAGATTCTGCCCTATTTCCTTTTAGGTCTCGTTGCCGTCAGCTACGTGGAGGCATACTTGCCGGAAGACATCGTCGGAACTTACCTGACAGGCGTCACCGGAATATTAATTGCGTCCATTATAGGTGGGCCGCTCTACACTCCCACCCTTGTCGAAATTGTTCTGGGCAAGGGAATGTGGGACTTGGGCATGTCAAAAGGCGCTTTGCTTAGCTGGCTTATGGGACAGCCCTATGATGTTGCTAACGCCTTAGCAGTATCAAGGATAGTGCGCTGGAAGGTGGTCCTAACGTACATGGTTATTGCTTGGGCTGGAAGCGTAATCTTCGGATTAACCTACGGAATGCTAAGCGGAAGCCTATAGAAAATGAATATATATGATGGAAATTTGGAAAAAAGTAAAAAGTGAAAAGAAAATTAAATGAAAAGAAGTGAACAGACTTGGCAAATAAGTCTTACTTTCAAAACATACTTGTTCCTGTTGATGGATCCCGCTTCTCTTTTCAAAACATAGAGGTCGCCGCTGACATCGCGGAAAAGTTTAATTCAAAAGTAACCTTACTCCATGTGGTTCCACACGTGATTGCACATCCGCCAAAGGAGTACGCCCAGCAGGTTTCAGATTCTGTTCGTAAGGAGATGGAAAACTGGTTCTTACAAAGAGGCAAACAAGCCTTAGAAGAAGCCAAAATGCTCTTCGCAGAAAGAACTTTAAAGGTTGATACCTTACTTGAGCAGTTTACCGATCCAGCTGAAACAATATTGAAAGTGGCTAAAGAGAAAAAATCTGACCTAATCGTAGTCGGCAGCCGCGGCACAGGTGAAATTGAAGACTTCGCCCTAGGCAGCGTCGCTGAAAAAGTCTGTAGATATGCTGAATGCACGGTTCTGATAGTCAAGGGAGGAAGGAGGATATCCAAGGTATTAGTGGCGGTTGACGGTTCGAAACATGCACAGAATGCAATAGAGCATACGGTTCAGATGGCCTTAAAATACAACGCAACGGTCACTCTTCTTACTGTAGCCCAAACAATTTATCCTTACTTGACGAGTGATGGCGCCAGGAAAATAGGAGAGCTCATTGTTTCCGCTGCAGCCAAGCATGTGAAGGAGTTAAAGGTAGACGAGAGAGTTGAGGTTGGACGCCCAGCAAAAATTATACTTGACATTGCCAAGAATGAAAATTACGACTTGATAGCCTTGGGTAGCAGAGGCCTAAATCCAGCCATAGGTTTCCTGCTCGGCAGCGTTAGTGACATAGTTGCCAGATACGCACAATGCTCTGTCTTGATAGTTAGATAAACACTTAGCAAAAAGATTGGCTGACGCATATATAGGGTCTTGAGAAATACATTTCCGCCGATGAAGCGAAGAAGGCAAAAGAGCTTACCATGAAAACTATCCTATAAGAATGAACACTGTCGCGTTACTAGAAATAGGGACACCATGAAAGTTTGGCGTAGTCCACTGAGCTCATTAGGTGAGTCGTGTGGTTGCAAGTGATAGGCCTAAACAAGTGATGGCTGACGATAAGACTCCTTAACAATAAGTGAAGGCGATCTGCATAATGATCAAAAGAGAGAATGTTAAGAAACAGCTAAGCGCCAAGCTCATTTGGAAGGGCGGAGTTTGTTCCGAGATTAAGATGAGGCATCACGTTATAGTAATTGATTCTGGAAAGGAGGAAGGAGGCAACGATCTTGGTCCAGCGCCTACAGAAGCATTCTTAGCGGCTTTGGGATCTTGTATTATGACTAACATATCGAGAATTGGCCAAAAAATGAGATTAGGTCTAAAGAGCGTTAACATGGATATAACTGGAACCAAAGAGTATAATGATCATCCCTCATCGTTTGTAACGCTTAGTATAGATGTTTCAATTAAAGCAGATGACGAAAACCGTGAAAAACTAGAAAAGCTGATTCAACTAGCTGAAGAACACTGTACTATCTCGAACACATTAAAAAATGCAGTTGTTCCGCATGTGAAATTGCGAATTAAAGAATAAGTACCAAAGGAGGAGGTGAACTCTGAAGTGTCAGAAGAAAAAGTTGTTGAGCCTAAGATACTTCCGCTTTGCTACAAGGTTGCTGAACACGAAAATGTAGTTTGGGTTTGTGATGGAGCTGCAAATGTGGGTCAGGTAGGACACGCAGTAGGCGTGCTACTCACTAACCTAGATAAGGCGCGGATGTGCTGTACAACGGCTGTGGCTGCCGCTTCAAAGCCGCACCTAGACATTGCAGAGAAGGCACAAAAGAATATTGTGATAAACGGGTGTGGCAACAGATGTGCCTCAAAAGTGTTGGAGAACGCGGGAAAAAGAATTGACTACGAAATTGACATATCCAAGTATTTGCAGAAGGTGCCGACGCTGGACATATACCAAGGAGACGTAAAGAAAATAACAGAACTTATAATCAAAAGGGCAAAACTGTAGTGGCACATAGCAACTAAACTAGGGGGATAATAATGGTGACAGTCAAAATTGACGTAGAAAGGTGCACTGGCTGTGGCACATGCGTCGATGTCTGTCCAGAAACGGTCTTTAAGCTGCAAGAAGAGGGGGGAAGAAAGATATCCAATGTCGTTGCTGAAGATAGGTGCTTTGCGTGTCGAGCGTGTGAGGTGAGGTGTCCAGAAAGGGCGATTCAAGTTATTGGATATGAGATCCGTAAGGTTGAGCCTCCCAGAGACTATCCTCCGGAGGAGGGACGCTTTCTACGCGGAAACGATTATTCGCCGGTTGCTGTTATAGCTATACTTGACACATATGATTCCAAGATTCCACCTGAGCTTGTGAACCTTGTAGAGGTTGCCATCGAAAGCGGAGCCGCTCTTGCTGGCACCCTTCAAACAGAAAACATAGGCATAGAAAAGATCGTAGCTAACGTAATCGCCAACCCGAACATTCGTTACCTCGTTCTTTGTTGGAGAGAATCCCAAGGGCACCTTCCAGCCGATGCACTCATAAATCTTGTGAAGAATGGCGTTGCAAGAGATAAGAGGCGAACAATAATCGGCGCAAAAGCGCAGAGTCCCTATCTGCCAAATATTTCTCTCGAGGCTATAGAGAGGTTCAGAAAGCAGGTCACAATCGTTAACCTGATCTCCGAGGACAACCCCAAGTTCGGCATGAACCCAGAAAACGTCAGAAAAGCTGTCTGGTCCTGCATTCAAGAAAAACCTACACAGTTTGCTGGCTACACTCTTTATGACCTTGGCGCTTGGCCGGAACCCCCAATATGCCAGAAGATCACTATGAAAATGACGGAACCATGGAGACCTGAACTAAGTGAAAAAGAGGCGGAAATCATTCGACACATAAAAGAGGCGGCATGTAAAGAAAGCATATCAGAGAGAGATGCGGAGAAGAAGCAGCGGCCAAAAGAAGACGAGAAACTACTTGAGTTTCTCGGGATCAAGAAAAAGAGTATCGACACCGAAGAAGTGGGGTAGTATGGAAATAAAAGTTGAATCCTCACCACTAAATGAATGCCAAACAGATCGAAAATGTACGAAGCGGGTCAAGAACAACTATACAGAATTTGAATGTATTAGAAGGATTAGGATAAAGAATGACAAAACCCGATCTCGATAAAAGACTTGCTAGATTAGTAAGTTCAAGTGTCTGTCCAGCTGAGGAAGCTTCGAAATACGCTGTTGAATTGAGACAGATTGCTGACGAGGTTGCACCTGTCGAAACAGTTCGTGAACCGAGCAAGGTTTTCACGGCACTGGCTGATGAGACTAGGTTGCGAATTCTGAAACTCCTAGAATTCAGGGAAATGTGCGTCTGCGAAGTTATGATTGCCTTAGGCCTAACTCAGCCACATCTTCCCATCTTCTAGGAATCTTAAACAATGCAGGATTAATAAAGAAACGAAAAGAAGGGAGATAGGTCTACTATAGCGTCACAAAGCCAGAAATCGTCCGGTGCGTTTTTGACTCCTTAAGCTTTCACAAGTAAGAGCCTCCATCGTGAAATCCCCTTGAGTCTTCGAATGTTAAAGTCGCAGAGGAAACTCATGACTCGTCAAAACCAAACGGTGTAAAGCTTAAAGTCTATGGTTCCGCCAAGGCGAGAAAACAGTTGCTAAAAGCGGCTTGAAGAAGAACTGAAGTAAACTGCCTAGTATTGTCCATATTTAAAGAACCGATTCTCGTAGAAGTTGAGGTGAAAGTACTAAGCGTACATTACATAAGCTTGTTTCGCATTAGTTCCAGAAGGATGCCGCGTCAAAGTGAACCCCGATAATATTTTGTTGCTGGACAACCTAAACATTTCTTCTCTTGGTAACGCATACATACCCCGCAGTTTATTCCACAAGGCGCATCATCATCCACTTTTGCTGTAGCGATCTTGATTGGCATGTATTTCGGAACAACGGGCGCTTCACCTGTCGTCGCCTCTGAACGTCTGATGCCCTTCCGTGCTCTTACAGAGCACACTTCGACGATGGCGTTTAATGTGTCGGCGTCTTCTGCAATCATGATTGTCATCAAATTGTAGGCGCCTGTTGTTGTGGTTAGAAAAACAATTCTTGGACATTTAGAAAATATCTCTACAAGTTCTCGGAGGCGTTCCGGCGTTTCAACTTCCGCATTGACAATGGCGACGCGAAAGCCTAGATATTCAGCGTTAAGCCCGGCGGAAACTTTAATCAGCCTTTCGGAGAGGTTCCTAAGTCTATTCATTATGGCTACATGGGATAAACCAAGTTCCTTTCCCATTGATGAGAAAGAGGCACGCCCATCCTTTTGCAGGAGGGATATGATTTTCTTATCTATTTCGTCCATCACTCATTACCAATTACAATTTGTAACAAAAGATATATATTTCTCTTTCTAACTGTAATCAAGCGTAACGGAGGATAAGGAAGTTGACTTCGAAAGAAAAAGCCTCAGAAAGCCTCAAATCTTTTGCGGCGGAGTTCGGTACAGTTCTTGACCCTGTGGCTTTCATAAAGGAAAAAGACGAGAACCTTTGCTATGCTTTCCTAAAACTGCACGAGATGACAGTAAACGAAGGCGTTTTATCTAAAAAGATCAAGTTTTTGATTCATGCTGCCATTACCGCTTCTTTACATGACATTGAAGCAACAGCGATGCATTTGACAGGCGCGATAAGAGCAGATGCTACAGAGAAAGAGGTGCTAGAAACGGCCTTCACAATAATCCCGGTGTCTGGAATGCCAGCTTTCGCAGTGTTCCTTAACGCCTTTAGGAAGGTGCGCATGTCATCTAAGCTGTAATTCAACACCTACGTCATGGTGTCATGAAGGAGGTTATGCAATGGCAGTCAGAATCGTGATTCCAGTTCTTCACGAAAACGGCGTAAATGCCAGGTTATCGGAACATTTTGGAAGAGCACCATACTTCGCCGTTATTGACCTGGATGATGATGGTAGCATCTTAAGCCAAAAAACAGTAGCTAACACAAGTGAACATTTCGGTGGCACAGGACTACCGCCTGACCGCATCCTACAACTTCGACCAAACGCCCTAATCACCTATGGAATGGGCCCGCGAGCCCTAAGCATCTTTCAGGAGGCCAAAGTAGCAGTGCTAAGAGCAAACGCAAACACGGTTAGAGATGTACTAGCGGCATACAATGAAGACAAACTTCAAGAACTAACGGAAGGCTGTCATCAAGCCCGCCATCATTTATAAGATAACTAAAATGATTAGGTGCACACGCAACTCAATCCCATATCATAAAGTATGGAGGTGAAGCCGGATGATCGAGACTAAGCCACTCGATGTTCAATTGGGCACAGTTTTGGGAGTTCAGATCGGCAATCCTGAGGCTCCTAGCAAACCAGCAATCATAGTGCTAGTAGCCAAGAAAGGCTTAGTGGTTTGTGGCAACTTTGACATTAATGAACTGGAAAAGCGAAGCATAACCGCAGCTAGAGTAATTGGTTTAACAAAGATTGAGGACGCTCTAGAAGCGAAGATAGAGTCTTGCACATCAAGAGCTCGGGCACTAGGCATTTCGGAAGGGATGACTGGAAGGGAAGCCGTTATTAAACTTCAAAAATGAGGGAATGGTTCCTGTGAATAATAGAATTTTGAGCGAGAAAATGGAAAAAATTCTGGGGCTTGAATCACTGCCCGTCGGTGTGAGAATTGTAAGACAAGAAGAAAGATTGCCTGACATCAAATCGCCAGACAAGAAATCAAGGTATTGCCAACTTTTAATGCTCGCTCGGAAAGGATTTACATTCAAGCTGACGCCAGAAAACATTGCTTGTCCAGCTGCGAAAGCATCTTTAGGATTTGATTCATTACCTGAGAAGATATCAAGCGGACAAATGCTATGTACTCTTGGGTTATTTATGGATGAAAAAGCCGCTGCAAAAACAATGAGTATGATACCAAGGCTTAAACTCGGATCTGCAAAAGCAGTCGTAGCAGGTCCACTGAAGAGCTTCCCTTGTACTTCAGATGTTGTTATAGTTGAAAGTGTTCCTGAACACATAATGTGGCTCTGCTTGGCCAGAAACTTTAGAGAAGGCGGAAGACTGAACTTTAGCTCCTCAATATTCCAGTGTTGCTGCGTGGACGTTACAGTCGTTCCCTACTTGACTGGCGATATCAACATAAGCCCAGGCTGTTACGGATGCCGCGAAGCAACAGACACGCCGCCAGAACACATGTTTATAGGGATACCGGGAAAACTTCTAACCAGTATAGTTGGATCGTTAGAAGCATTATCCACAAGAGCCATGGCAACAGTTAGAGAGAAAAGAGCTTGCCATAGCTATGTTATGAGCCGCCCAATTTAAGAAAACGTGAGTAATCTGAATGATGCATAAATGTAATAGAAAAATTTGGTGGTGACTAATATGAGTCTTCATTGGCATGCCATGGAAACCGATGAAGTTTTGCGTGCATTGAACGTTACTTCTCAAGGCTTATCTGTCCAAGAAGCTCAGGAAAGGCTGAAGAAACATGGATATAATGAACTGAAAGAGAAGAAGAGAAGAACTTCGCTTCAAATATTTCTCGACGAATTCAAGGACATTTTCATTCTGCTCCTAATTGCGGCAACAATATTTTCCGCTATCGTCGGTTATTACGAGTTGGCAAGTGGGAAATCCGAGGAGTTTATGGAGGCTTACACTGACACAATCACGATCGGCGCAATCGTTATTTTGTGTGCTGTAACCGGCTTTGTTCAAGAGTATAGGGCAGAAAAGGCGTTAGAAGCCTTAAAGAGGTTGACAGCGCCGAAGGCGCGAGTAGTACGTGATGGAAGAGAAGTAATCATAGAGGCAAAGGAAGTTGTTCCAGGAGATATACTGGTTCTTGAAACGGGTGATCATGTTCCAGCAGACGCTCGCCTTTTACAGGCTGTTGAATTGAAAACAAACGAAGCCGTTTTAACAGGGGAGTCGACACCTGTAAATAAGGAATTACGCGTCCTTAAAGAAGATGCGCCAATATCTGAAAGACGAAACCTCGTCTTTGCGGCAACCCACGTCGTATACGGTAGAGGAAAAGCCGTTGTAACCGCAACTAGCATGAACACCGAGTTGGGTAAAATAGCCGAAATGGTTCAGACAGCAGAAGAAGAGGAGACCCCGCTCCAGAGAAAACTGGACAGATTCGCAGGAAAAATAGCAAAACTGGTCGTAGCAGTCTGCGCAGTCATATTCGCTATCGAAGCCTTCGAGGTGGTGACGCAGGGACAGTTCGAAGTTGAAGGCTTCATTCAAGCCTTCATGTCCTCAATAGCCTTAGCCATCTCCGCAGTCCCGGAGGGGCTTCCGGCAATAGTAACAATAGGCTTAGCGCTTGGGGCAAGAGAGTTCGCAAAGAGAAACGCCATCATCAGAAGACTCTCATCAGCAGAAAGCTTGGGAGCCGTCACAGTTATATGCTCAGACAAAACTGGAACAATAACCAAGGGAGAAATGACGGTAAGACAGGTCTACATAGACAGCAAACTCTACGAAGTTACCGGAGTCGGCTACGAACCAAGAGGCGAGTTTCGCCTAGACGGTAACTCGATACGACCTGATAACGATCTTGAACTCCTACTGAGAATAGGCACCTTATGCAATAACGCCTTTCTTGAGATGAATGAAGAAAAGAATTTGTGGGAAATTCTTGGAGACCCAACAGAGGGCTCTCTAATAGTTGCAGCAGCGAAAGCAGGACTCGAAAAAGAGAACTTAGAAAAAACATATATGCGTGTAGGCGAAGTCCTGTTCACATCAGAAAGGAAACGTATGACAACCATCCACAAAACACCGGATGGAAAAATAGTCGCCTACATGAAGGGTGCACCAGAAGTCGTCTTAGAGAAATGCAACAAAATTCTGGAAAATGGAAAAGAGAAAAAATTAACAGAAGACAAGAAAAAGGAAATTTTGGAAATAAACGAAAAACTAGCCGGCAACGCCCTCCGCATCCTTGCAATGGCATATGGAAATATACCCTCAACGCTAAGGGATTACGACGAGAAAACGGTTGAACATGATCTGGTTTTTGTCGGTTTACAGGGAATGATAGATCCACCTAGAGAAGAAGCAATACAAGCGAACAGGTTATGCCAAAAAGCTGGAATAAAAGCCGTCATGATAACAGGCGACCACAAGTTGACAGCCATCGCCGTGGCAAAGGAAGTCGGAATCTTCAAGGAAGGAGACAAAGTTCTAACAGGCGAAGAACTAGCCAAATTTAGCGACAAAGAATTCGAGGAAATCGTGGAGAAAGTAACAGTCTACGCCAGAGTTTCACCAGAGCACAAACTTCGAATCGTAAATGCCTTAAAAAAGAAGGGTCATATTGTTGCAATGACGGGGGACGGTGTCAACGACGCCCCAGCTGTGAAAGCTGCTGATGTCGGCGTAGCCATGGGAATAAGCGGAACAGACGTTACAAGAGAAGCATCCGACATCGTTTTAGCCGACGACAACTTCGCAACAATCGTCAAAGCGGTAGAGCAGGGAAGAGTCATATATGACAACATACGCAAGTACGCACGTTTCCTAATCTCATGCAACTTCGACGAACTACTCATCATAGGAACCTTCGCAATACTTGGAGGAATATACGGAGAAAAACTCTTCCCACTGCCGCTACTTCCAGCGATGATACTCTGGATAAACCTCGTCACGGATGGAGCTCCAGCCGTTGCGTTGGCAACAGACCCGCCAGACGTAGATGTTATGGAAAGACCCCCACGCAAACCAGAAGAAGGAATACTACACGGAATGGGAGCCTTCATAATAATGTCATTCATACTGCAGGCAATTGGAACCGCACTCGTGTTCTGCCTAGAATATTATGTTTGGCCTTCTCATCCCTGGAACTTTCCATGGGGGATTGATGAAGAGGCACGTAAGCTTTCATACAGAGAAGCAACCACAACCGCGTTTGTCCAGGCAGCATTGTTCGAGCTCTTCGTTGTTTGGAATTGCCGTTCAGAAAAACGATCTGTTTGGAGAATGGGAAAAGCATCATTCAAAAACAAATTCTTCGCGCTAGCAGATTTAGCCTCCGTAGCAGTAACACTTGGAATATGCTACATGCCTTTAACGCAACAACTTTTCCACTTAGTCGCCTTAAGCCCATCAGACCTCGCATACGTAGTAGGCGTAGCAAGCTGGGGACTCTTACTCTTCCCAGAGATCCTAATGGGCAGAAAAATCTGGAAATGGAAATAAGCCTTAGTTATGCCTAATACCTTGGTGTTTGGAAGAAATACCCCCTCAGAAAAGATTACTTCGCCATTTTCAATGATTTTTCGAGAACATTTCTGACTTTTTATTCAACTTTCTTCTCTATGACAACCTTTGGCTTAAAGGTTTCTAGGTTCTTCTTGATGCTTAACATGGTTATCTTTTTCATATCCGCACCTGCCGCTTATAGGCAGAATATTTTATGCGTGGTCTAAAAGAAAGGAAGTTTATGTAACATTTTTGTTGCGTAAATAGGAATTAACGGATAACAGGTGCCAAGACTGTCGACTGAAGTTTACAGGGTTTCTAGGCATGATGCCTGATTTCAGTCTACCCGAAACACATCGATTCAGAACGGCTGGAGGATAAAATGAAAAACGCTGGTTTTCGTCTAAAGGATAGGTATTCCGGTGTTCTCATCTATGATGCAAGCTTGAAAGTGGTAAAGTACTGAATTTCGTGAAGAAGATGCTAAAAAAATGAGTGGTATTGGAGCTTCCCCAGTTACGCGTAAACTTCTAAACCTTTTAGCACAGTTTTAATTGCTTCTCTTACGGGTGTGTCTGATTTGACCTCAAACTTCTTTATGTTGTTCTGGTCCAGTAGCGTCGATGCGCCTAAACCGAATTCTCTAGCTGTAACGGCGGTTACTTTCATATCCGCAAGCATCTTGACGACGATTGGTCCTGCGCCGTGCTTGTACGATGCAGCAGGGTTCTTCACAACTTCTACATTGCGAATTGATCCATCGCTGATGTCGATTATCGTGAAAGTTTCAGATCTTCCGAATACTTCGGACACAATGTCTTCCATACCCTTATCTCCCTTCGTCGGAACAGCAATCCTGATCCTATCCAGTCTAACCTTCCCTCCATTCATTTCTTTTCTAACTCTTTCAGTCTGTTCTTAATATGCTCCAACTGTTGCTGTAACATTTCCATCTGATTCTCTAACATCTGAATCTCTTGTTCTCTCGACACTTGTGCAGTCGGCATATCTGGATACTTTGGAGCGTTTGTAGCGAATGCTCCCATCCCCATTCCTCGGCCACGACCCATCCCTCGTCCACCTCCACGCCCCATGCCCATGCCTAATACTCGCATCCCGAAGCCCATTGGACTGGTGGAGTTAGTGGCTTGTTGGAGTTGGCCACTTTTGAACCTCTCAACCGCCTCCCTAAGTGTGCCGAAGGCTCCAGTTATCATTTGGATTCCGGCTGCTGAGAGTGCTTGGTAGGCGTTTGGGCCGACGCTTCCTGTCAAGACGACTTTTGCTCCTTTGCTGGCTATGGTTTGGGCAGCTTGTATGCCTGCTCCGCTAGGCGCGTACTGACTCGTGTTTGGCACTGCCTCATACTGCATGGTTTCTGTGTCGACGATGACGAAGTAGGGGCACCGGCCGAATCGTGGATCAACAGCAGCATCTAGATGGGCGTCAGTAGCAGAAACAGCAACCTTCAACCTAACTGGCCCCCTCTTTTTTGATTTCTTCCAGCCTTTTGTTGATTTGGCTGAGTTCTTTTTCGATGAGTTTCTTTTGGTCCTCTAAGAAGGCTATCTCTTGCTCTTTAGGTAGTGTCGGTTGCCAAGTGAAGGGTGTTAACGGTCCATAGATTCCTGTCCACCACCATCTTGGAAGCCATGGGAACCATCTGCAGAAGGGATAAGGATTGCCGAAGCTTCTTCCCCATCCGAATGCGCCGTATCCTCTTCCGAACCATCCGCCTCTAGGCAATTTCTTCACCTCGCCTACTTGCTTAGTTCTTCAAGTCTCTTTCTAATAGCCTCTAGCTGCGCCTCTAGGAATCCGAGCTGTTGCTCCAGCATCTGCTTCTCTTGCTCCTTGCTGTAAGTTGGGGCGAAAGGTGTTCCGAAAGGTGCTGGAACCTGTGTTGGAGTTCCGGTTGGCGGAACTTGTGGTTGCGTTGCTGAAGGAGCCATAGGGGGAACCTGTGTTTGCAGCCACTGCATATACTGTGGTAGAAGACCGCTTTGTAAGAGCCATTGGGCTGTAGGCGGTAAGCCAGTAGGTGATCTTCCTATCCATCCTGGGGAGAATCCAAATCTGACCCATCCTGGTAGACCTGTCATGTAGTACATGTATCTGTGTCTATATCCCATTTTTTCTTCACCTCTATTTTCTTGCATATGCACATAATCAATAATGTGATAGTGCACAAAAACTATATAAACGTTGTGGCTATCATAATTGAGAAGAGACTGAAAAATGCTAAGGCGCAGGCATAGACACGGAAGAAAAGGAAGGATGCCGAAACCAATATGGCTAGAAGTCGCGCCGCCTGTTACGAGTTTTAACCCATCAGGGCCTCAAGTAAAACCCGAGCCGATATATTTGGAGCCAGCTGAACTGGAAGTGTTAAGGCTGGTAGACTTGGAAGGGCTTTCTCAAGAAGAAGCTGGAGAAAAAATGGGAATCTCTAGAGGAACAATCTGGAGGCTACTTCAATCTGCAAGAGAAAAAGTTGCTAGAGCCCTCACGGAAGGGAGACCTATAAACTTTCATAAATAAGAACTAAACAATCATCTGCACCTTAGATCGAAATAAGCGTGTAGTGAACAGTTCATGAAGCAATCCTCAAAGCATCTAAGGTTTGTAAAGCACTTGGGAGATTTTCGATTCAAAAGTTGGCTTGACAGGAACGCTTCTGAAGCTTTGATTGAGATGGGTCTAAGGACAGGTCACATCGTCTTGGATTTTGGATGCGGCACTGGAACATATACGATTCCAGCAGCAAGGTTGGTCGGCGAAAAAGGAAGAGTCTACGCTTTAGACGTAAGCACAGAGGCTTTAGACCGATTGGAAGAAAAAGCAAGACGGGAAGGACTGAAGAATATAACAAGAATAATCAGTAAAGGTGAAAAGGTCCCTTTGGAAGATGAATCAATTGATTTAATGTTATTAATCGACGTTCTTCAAGAAATAGACGACTGGAACGCCCTTTTTGAAGAGGCATATAGAATACTTAAGCCCAATGGAAGGTGTTCGGTCTATCCGATGCATGTATCGGCGGAGGAAGTGGAAAGATTAGCCGTTAGTAAAGGATTGAATCTGGAAGATAAGAAGATTGAAGGACGGATCCTCCTATTCAACAAGGGTCCGCAATCAAGAATGATGGCATAACTATTTCGAAAGAGAGAGAACAATTATGCGGTTGAAGATACTCTACGATAATGATGCTAAGGGAGGCTTTAGGAGAGGTTGGGGCTTCTCTTGTCTGGTTGGAGAAGAACTTCTTTTCGATACTGGTGCTGACCCATCCATTCTACTTTCCAATATGCACCGATTCGATGTGGAACTTGGAAGGATAAGCAAGATTTTCTTATCGCATGAGCACAGAGATCATGTCGGCGGAGTCCAGATCATGGAAAGGCTCGGAAGGATTAAAGTATTCGTTCCCAGCTCGTTTTCAAGCCGCTTAAAGGAATGGTTGAAATCGCATCCTAATGCTGAACTCGTAGAGACTGCTACAAAACAAGAAATTTGTCACGGCATGTTTACGACGGGGGAGCTCGGAAACGCCTTGAGGGAGCAATCCTTGATCGTCCAGACAAAGAATGGCTTAACAGTAGTCACAGGCTGTTCCCATCCAGGTTTAGAAAACATTCTGAGGTCAGTTTTCAAATTTGGTGAAATTTATGGGGTTATAGGCGGCTTCCACGGATTTGACAGACTAGAAGTTTTGAAGGAGATGCGTTTGATTCTTCCTTGCCACTGCACAACACATAAAAAAGAAATATTAAGCCTTTACCCTGAATCAACTGTTAAATGTTCGGCTGGATGTGAGGTTGAAATCTAGTGAAGGAACTGTTGAAACGAAATAACGCTGTGCCAATCTGTGTGATGATCTATTTATGATTGGTTTCGGTCCAGTCCCTTCAAGACGTTTGGGAAAAAGCTTAGGGATAAACAACATTCCCGCAAAAATCTGTTCTTACTCCTGCGTCTATTGTCAATTGGGAAAAGCGACGAAGATGAGAATTGACAGGCAGGCCTATTACAGCCCAGAAAGAATTCTTAAAGAGGTTAGAAACAAAGTTGACGAAGCTAAGGCTAGGGACGAGGAGATAGATTATTTAACCTTCGTGCCCGATGGGGAGCCAACCCTAGATATCAACTTATGTAGGGAAATCAGCCTTTTGCGTCAAATAGGAATTCCGATAGCGGCATTAACAAACGCTTCACTGATTTGGGAGAGCGATGTTAAGGATTGTCTCAGTAATATGGACTTTGTTTCCTTAAAAGTTGATGCCATTAGCGAGAACTTATGGCGAAGAATAAACAGACCTCACAAGTCCCTGAAGATAGACGAGATCTTAAATGGAATCGTTAAATTCTCGAAGGAGTTCAGGGGGATAACCGTTACGGAGACAATGCTTATAGACGGTGTAGACTATGCCGACGAATTCGATAAGATAGCAGATTTCTTAGCAGAGGTAAGGCTTGATAAAGCTTACATTGCTATCCCAACGAGGCCTCCCGCGGAAGGATGGGTTAAACCCGCAAATGAAGAGTTGATAAACAAGGCTTTCCAAGCATTCGCTGAGAAACTGGGACAAGAGAAAGTTGAGTATTTAATAGGATACGAAGGAAATGCTTTTGCATTCACTGGAAACGTTGAGGAGGATCTGCTTAGCATCATCTCGGTGCACCCTATGCGTGAAGAAGCAGTTAAAGAATTCTTGAGGAAGGCGGAAGCTGACTGGAGCGTTGTCCGGAAGATGATAACTGAAGGGAAGATGATTGAGCTCGAATATGAGAAACACAGATACTACATGAGGAAGATACCGAGCAGGAAGATACTCAAGTTCTGAAACGATAGACTCAGGTACATGTACATGGTTACAAACGGTCTGGCAAAACGTGTACTGAAGTATCATCATCCTTTTC
>Ga0209102_1000678_pt1 | contig 21275 bp, 22 predicted proteins | sample ConPoolayeHmetaG_FD_185483 | JGI IMG/M metagenome (GOLD analysis project Ga0209102, IMG submission 185483) | Hot spring microbial mat communities from California, USA to study Microbial Dark Matter (Phase II) - Cone Pool mat layer H metaG... ...
TTTGTGGCACGAATTTCAGAACTTCTATGCGAAGGGTGCGGTGTCTGTGTGGGCACATGCCCAGTAGGCGCCATAGAACTTCGCCATCTAAAGCCAAACCAAATCGCAGCGCAGATGAAAGCCTTACTATCTGTCAACGGAACTTCAAAACCACTCATACTGGCTATAAGCTGTTCAGAATGCGGCCACGCGGCCGTGGATTCGTCTGGAATGGCCATGATGCGCTATCCAGCAAACGTTAGAGTTCTAAAGGTTCCATGCACGGGCATAGTTCAAGTTCAGCACATCCTGGAGGCTTTCAAGGCTGGAGCCCAAGGCGTCATGATTGTAGGATGCAAGCCAGACGGCTGCCACTACGAGGTTGGAAGCCAAAAAGCCCAAAAGAAAGTTGAATTGGCTAAAATGCTGCTTAGCGCTTATGGCATAGAACCCGATAGACTTGAAATGTTCCATTTAGTTTACATCGAAGGAGACAAGTTTGCCGAAGCGGCAAGGATGATGACTGAAAGAGTGGAAAAGCTAGGCCAGATTCAACTAGCCTAACCGAGAAAAGGGAAATGAAATGGCTGAGGAAAAACAGGAAAAAGTCACAATTGTTGATTTTTCCAAAGAAATAACCAGCAAACTCGGCGGAGAAACAATAACTTTCTGTTATCAATGTGGAACGTGCGCCAGCAGCTGCCCAGTGACCAAAACGACAGACCGTTTTAATCCGAGACAAGTTATTCGGCTAGCTCTTCTTGGGCAAAGAGATGAGGTTCTGAAAGGCGACTCTATCTGGCTTTGCGCTTCATGCTACAACTGTCAAGAACGTTGCCCCCAAAAAGTTGAAATTGCCGACGTTATATACGCGTTAAGAAACATGGCCATAAGCGAAGGAAACATCCCTAACATTTACGCAGAGTTTGCAAACGCACTAATAAGCGAAGGACGCATAGTTCCTATATCCAAATTTCTAGAAAAGAAAAGGGCGGACTACGGCTTGCCGCCGCTAAAGCCGGCAGGAATCGAAGCCCTAAAAAAGATTCTTTCAGCCACAGGATTCGACAAAATAACGGCTAAGAAAGGTGAAACACAATGACAAGTTACGCGTTGTTTTTAGGCTGCACAATTCCAGCACGTCAACCCCAATACGAGCTTTCAGCGAGAAAAGCCCTAACAAAACTTGGGATAGAACTTGTGGATTTAGAAGGCATGACGTGTTGTGCTCCCCCACCTTTGCAGTCCATAGACCTAGAAACAAGCCTAGCCATTGCAGCGAACAACATATGCATAGCTGAAGAAGCAGACTTAAACATAGTGACGCTTTGCACTGGATGCTTTGAATCCCTAGCCATGGCTAATACCCTTTTAAAAGAAAAAACAGAACTAAAAGCCCGTGTAAACAAGATTCTTTCAAACGCAGGAAAAGAATTCAAAGGCAACAAGGAAGTTAGGCATTACTTGCAGGTTTTAATGGAGGATGTTGGTTTAGACCGCATAAAACAAAGCGTTGTCAAACCGTTAAACAAGCTAAAAGTGGCAGCGTTCTCCGGATGCCACCTCCTAAGACCAAGCGAACTCTTAAGGTTCGACGACCCAGAACGTCCACGAATCTTCGACACTCTAATTGAAGCCTTAGGAGCCAAAAGCATATGGTACAAGAACAAACTGAAGTGCTGCGGGGGGCTTTTAAGAGGCTATGCTGACGATGTTGCATTAGCCATCGCAAGAGACAAAATTGTGAACGCATCCAACGCAGGCGCCGACTGCATAGCAACGCTCTGTCCCTTTTGTTTCCTAACCTTAGACCTTGGACAAATGCTCATAAAAACCACATATAAAGAAGAATACAACATGCCCATAATCCACTACGCAGAACTATTAAGCCTAAGCCTAGGAGTAGAACCAAAAGAGTTAGCCCTTGACTTCCACAAGGTGAAAATCGACAAAGTATTAGAGAAAATAACCTAAACCTCCTTTTTAACAAATTTTTATCCGCGTGCTTCAGGCTTTTAGAAAGTGTTAAAAAGGGTTAATGCTCCTAATTCTTTGGGTGTCAAATGAAAGTTAAAGCCCTTAAAGAGCATACATGTTTTTGTTGTGGAGAAGCAATAAAAAAGGGTGAGGTGTGCTTCGTTTTTATTGTTAATCCTGAAAACCCTGAAAAGAGCGAGTTCGACGTTATCTACACATGTTTAAGATGTTCTGGAGAAGAAACATGCCAAATAAGGGTTAGACAGAAAGGCGCGACAGCATAGTAAAATTTTAGTTTCCATAGTTTGCAGTTGTCTTTAACTTTGGAATTTCAACTTCCAAAGCCTTATTGTTGTTGCACTTCATGATCATGTTTTCCACCTGCAACTGGCTCACTGGCAACTCCAGCTTCCAACACTCATTTTCTAGGCATATTTGCAAACCATTATCGTGTTTTTGCACTGTTACCCTTTGATCTTTACAGCGGCACTGCATCAATACTTTAACGTAAGTATCGTTCTCAAAAATGTCTATCAAAGGCTCTTCAATATGTGGAAGTGGGATAAAATGCTTAACCTCAGGGTTTTTTTCAATTTTCTCTTCTATAAGGTATTTTCTTCTTAGGAGTTTCTCCATAGGCTCAACGGCGATGTTGCCTTCCGATTGTTTTTCGCTTTCAATCATTTTCTTAATTAAAACTTTGCAGAATACATCTATGTTTCGCAGTGCCTCTTCAAAATCGTCCATATATATCTATTTATAATAAGTACTTTCAATCTTTTAAAGCTTGTTAAGCTAAGTTTAACGTAAATTTAGCTATCCGCCTCTTTTGGCTGTCAACGGCAAGGTTCTTACATGTTTCACTGTTCGGATAATGTTCTCCACATCCTTGCTTGGCTTTTCTAACGCTCGGTTTATGGCTATATCCGCGATTGACGCGCCCAGATCTGCAATTTTGTTTAAACATGAAATAATTGCCCTAAGATATGGAATTTCAGGAAGCTCCCTCATGAGCCTATCAGTTTCCATTTCAAGAACTTTTTGCATTTCTAACAATCCATTGGCAACCCTAAGGTCTCGTGTGAAAATACAGTCTACAGCCTTTTGGAAAATGGTCTGGGTTAATTCACTAAGATGATAAATCTCCTGAACAGTTTCCTCAGTTATTTTGTTCCTGTAAACTTCAAGACCGCTAATTTTTCTAGCCATATCCTCGGAATAGTCTGCAATTAATTCTAAATATTGCAGTATCAGGCGAGTGGCGGGAATGAAAAGGATGTCTGTGGCGCCTATTTGTTCTGCAACATCTGGTTTTATTTGTGCAGAGAGGAGTAAACGTACCGCAAGGTAGAAAATAGTGTCAGCTTCATCTTCGCGGCTGATTGCTTCATTTGCCAGAGCTTCATTTTTTTCTATGAAAGCCTGCATCGCCTCAGACAGAATTGTTGAGGCTATCAGGGAAAGCCGTCTTATTAACATGTCAAGTTTAAATTTGGCGGGATCAACAGAGCATTGTAAAAGTATGCCTTTCGATGTTTCTTCCAGAATACCGAGACCAATTAGCTTTCGGACAACTCTTCGAACTTCATCAACATGCGCTTTTCCTATTCTGCTTGATGAAGTTACCCTTATGACGTCGCGTCCAAGAATGTAGCTTCCAACTATTATTCGTTCAAGCATGCCTTTCTCGTCGCAAGCGTCAACATTTATTATGTGTTCTTCAGCCTCTTCCCTTTGCGCCACATTAGCTGGCATAATTCTTAATGTGCCATCCTTTTCCTGCATTATAAAAATCAGGTCGCCGGGAGTTATGCTGTTCTGTTTCACCCATTCGCTGGGAAGGGACACGGTCATGGTTGAATATCCTACTTTCTGTACTTTCCTGCTTTCCAAAAACATCCCACTAGTATTTACTATTATTTATTTTACGTGTGGTTCTTGTATTTTTCTGTTTCTGTAATATACCGTTTAATTCTTGAAATTTTGGATAATACGCTCAATAGTTTAAAATTCTAAGTGAAAGAGTTATTTATGATGTTGAATTTATAGATAGGTGTTGGAAGAGGAATTTTGATGGAGAAGCATGTTAGGAGTTTTGCAAAGGCAATTTCTTGGCGAATTGTTGCAACTTTGACCACAATTCTTCTGGTGTTTGCATTTACTGGAAGCTTAATGATAAGTGGAGGTGTAGGTATTGCGGAACTCGTGGTGAAAATTTTGGTTTATTACTTGCATGAGCGGGTTTGGAACATGGTGGATTTCGGTAGGGAAAAGAAGGCTGAGCAAGTATAGTGTGCCCCCTAATATAATAGTATTTACTACTATATCTTTTATATGCATTACATATATATCTATGATTTATGCTATATATCATTCAAGTGTGAAGGAGGTTGATATGAAATGTCAGAATGGAAAACCGTAAGTATAAGACAAGAACTGATAAAGGAAATCGAAAAAGCCATCGACACAGGACGTTACCGAAGCATATCCGAGTTCGTCTCAGAAGCCATAAGACTGCGCCTTGAAGAACTAATGCGTGTAGAAGGAATTCCAGCCGCCAAACGCGAGGAAATTCTAGCCTTACCTGAACAAATGTTATACACGCCTAAACACACGTGGGCTCAAATAACCCCTGAGGGGAATATACGCGTAGGCGTTTCAGACTACGCCCAAAAGCACTTGAAAGGCATTGCCCAAGTTATTACCGAACCAGTTGGAAAAGAAGTCAGCAAGATGGAGCCTTTCGGTGTAGCTGAGACATGGATGTTTATGTTCGACTTATACGCGCCCGTAAGTGGCAAAATAGTTAAAGTTAATGAAAAGCTGAGAGAAAAACCCTACATAATAAACGAAGACCCATACGAAGAAGGCTGGATTATTGAAATTAAACCCAAAAACTCGCTGGTCCTGGAAGAGGAACTGAAAACTCTGCTAAGCTCAAGGGAATACAACAAATGGGTAAGCAAACTTGAGGGTAGACTCCGCGAGTAGCCCTTAATCCCCTCTTTTTCTGTTTAATTTTTCAGTCACATTTATGTTAAATTTGATTTAGGTTACTTAATATATTGGACAATGCACTAACATTAACTTCTGAAAAGGTCGAATTGACAAATGGAAAAGAATTTGCAGAAAGTTAGGAAGTTGCCGCCTTGCCGTGCGGCGTGTCCAGCCCTTGTTAACGTTCAGGCATATGTTTCTCTGATTCAGAGGGGTAAATTCAAAGAAGCCGTGGAAGTCATAAGGAAGGACATGCCTTTCCCAGCTATTTGCGGAAGAGTCTGTTTCAGCCCATGCGAAGATGCATGTGCAAGAGTTAATGTGGACCAAGCAGTGGCTATACGCGCCCTAAAAAGACTCGTAGCCGACATAGAACGGGAACAGGGAAGAGTAAAGCCAGAGCTTGTTCCAAAGAAGTACAGCGAAAAAGTTGCCATAATAGGTGCAGGACCCGCAGGGTTAGCAGCAGCTTACGAGCTTGCCAAGCTTGGCTATCCAGTTACCGTTTTTGAGCGGATGGCTGAACCAGGCGGCATGATGCGCTACTGCATACCAGACTTTCGACTAGAAAAGTTTGTTGTGGCAAATGAAATAGCCTACATCAAGGATATAGGCGTTGAAATCAAAACCGGCGTGGAGTTTGGAAAAGATATTACCCTTGAAAGCTTGAAAAATGACGGTTACAAGGCAATTTTTATCGCTATTGGAACACAATTAGGCATGAAATTAAACGTGCCAGGTGAAGATTTAGAGGGCGTTGTAAACGCTGTAGACTTTTTAAAGGCGTTGGCTCTTGGAAAGCCCATAAAGGTTGGCGAAAGAGTTGCTGTTATAGGCGGTGGAAACACAGCGATAGATGCTGCAAGAACAGCCAAAAAACTCGGCGCCAAAGAGGTTATAATTCTTTATAGACGTTCCCGCGAAGAAATGCCCGCGCTCCCCCATGAAGTGGAATTAGCTGAAAAAGACGGAGTCAAATTCTACTTTTTAGTGGCGCCAAAACAGATTATAGGCGAAAACGGCAAGGTTAAGGCTGTTGAATGCCTAAAAATGCGTTTAGGCGAACCGGACGAAAGTGGGCGAAGACGTCCAATCCCCATAAGCTTTTCAGAACACCTATACGAGGTAGACATGGTGATTCCAGCCCTTGGGCAAGTCGCAGAAACATCCAGTCTGCCGCCAGAGCTTCTAAGCAAAGAGAAAAGAGGACCGCCGATACCATATGATCCAGTGACCTTGGAAACGAATATTCCAGGAGTTTTTGTTGGAGGCGATTTGGCAACTGGGCCAGCAAGCATCATTGAGGCTGTTGGTGCTGGGAAAAGGGCGGCGATCTCCATTCACCTTTACTTGACTGGTCAAGATCTGCGGAAGGGAAGGGATGAAAACATAGAGGAGGTAACTTGGGTTAAGGATTGGAGTCCACTCGGCAAGAAGGCGCGCAGGTATGATCCTCCAATAGAAAAGCCTCACCTAAGCTTTGAAGAAGCTGTGGAATACTTGGAAGAGTTAAAACAGAGGGCAAGATTTGAAGCCTTTCGCTGTTTAGGATGCGGTCCATGTGCAGAGTGCCTTGCGGGAATAGATCTATGCGAAGGCGATAAGGCGGTTGTTGATGAAAATAAGTGCGTAGGCTGCAATGTTTGTGCAATTGTATGTCCCGTTGGTGCGGTTAAAAAAGATGAGAAAGGAATAGCCAGAGTGAACGAGGATCTATGCAAGGGATGTGGACTCTGTGCGGCGAGATGCCCTGAACAAGCCATAACAATGAAGAAACTGCCAAACGAGCAGATTTTGGCCATGGCTTTAGCAACTTTAAAGGAGTGAAGTGAAATGGAGTCTAATCCTCCTAAAATTGTTTGTTTTACGTGCAATTGGGCTTTCTGTGAAGAAGAGATGCGTGTACCCTATAACGTTAACGTTGTGCGCGTCATGTGTGTTGGAAGGGTAGATCCAGCCTTGGTTTTGGAAACCTTTGCAAATGGAGTTGACGGCGTCATGCTTGCTGGATGTAAGCCGCCAGACTGCCATTTCGTCGACGGAAACCTTCATGCAGAACGCGCTGTAAAAATGTTGAAGAAACTGTTGGCTTTGGCTGGCCTTGGAGCCGAACGGGTAAAACTTGTGTGGGCTTCGCCGTTAGAAGAGAAAAACTTAGGCGATTATGCTAAAGAATTTTCTGAGGAAATTTGGAAGCTTGGAAATTCCCCGCTGAAAAATACCGTGTTGGCGCCTACGATCATGGCGAACATTGATGCAGCTAAAAACGCTGCTTCAGAGTTTAGGCTTAGGGTTCTTTTGGGAAGAGAAGAAGAGCTAACAGAGTTTTTGAATGCTTACGGCGAGAAAATCTCCAAGGAAGAGTTTGATGCCCTACTAGAAGAGATTGTCAAAGCGGAATTCATCCGTTATAAAATTCATTATTTGGCGAAAGCTAAGCCTCTTTCCGTGAAAGAGTTAGCTGAAGCTGTGGGAATCAAGCCTTCTGCAGTGCTTAGGCACATTACTAACATGCGGAGGAAAGGGATGATAGCCCTAGACAAGGTTGAGGGTAACACTCCGCTTTACAAAGCGTTGGAGGTGCATTAAAGATGGCTGAAGGCAAAGTTGGCGCAGTTCTGGTTGTAGGCGGCGGAGTTGCAGGGATACAAGCAGCGTTGGATTTGGCGGATTCAGGCTTTAAAGTGTATTTGGTTGATCAGTCGCCTAGTATCGGCGGGGTTATGGCGCAGTTGGACAAGACATTTCCCACAAACGACTGCTCCATGTGTATTTTGGCGCCCAAGCTTGTTGCGGCTGGCAGACATCCCAACATAACTTTGATTACGAACAGCGAAGTTGTAGGCTTAAGCGGCGAAGCTGGAAACTTCGAAGTTAAAATTCGAAAGAGAAGCCGCTACATAAACGAGGAAAAGTGCAACGGCTGCGGTTTATGTGCACAAAAATGCCCTGTTGAAGCCATAGACACCTACAACAAGGGCTTGACTGATAGAAGCGCCATCTACGTTGAATTTCCACAAGCAGTTCCATTAAAATTCAAGATAGACCGTGAAAAATGCATCGGCTGTAGAACATGCCAAGAAATCTGTAAGGCAAATGCTGTTGACTACGAACAAAAAGACAGCGAAATCGCCCTAAACGTGGGCTCAATAATTCTTGCGCCGGGTTTTGAACCCTTCGATGCAAGACTTAAAAGCGAATATGGTTATGGACGTTACCAAAACGTGGTTACCAGCATAGAGTTTGAACGCATTTTAAGCGCTTCAGGCCCCTACGGAGGAATCGTTTTAAGGCCTTCAGACGGGGAAATTCCACGGAAAATAGCCTTCGTCCAATGTGTCGGCTCAAGGGATGCCCAGCTTGGAAACAACTATTGTTCCGCTGCGTGCTGCATGTACAGCATTAAAGAGGCAATTATCGCCAAAGAACACGTGCCAACAAAGCTTGATTGCACAATTTTCTACATGGATATCCGCGCCTATGGAAAGGAGTTTGACGCCTACTATAACCGCGCCAAAGGAGAGTATGGCGTAAGATTTGTGCGTTCAAGGGTTGCAAGCATTACTGAAGATCCGCACACTGGAAACCTTCACATTTATTATGTTGGAGAGGATGAAACCCCGAGAATAGAAGAGTTTGACATGGTTGTTCTCTCCACTGGAATGCAACCTCCAAAAGATGCTGAAAAACTTGCCGAAGTTTTAGGAGTAAATCTTAATAGATACCGCTTCTGCGAAACAAGCGCCTTCACACCACTGGAAACCTCGAAGCCAGGCATTTACGTTTGCGGAGCCTTCAGCTCTCCGAAGGACATTCCCGAAAGCGTTGCTCAAGCAAGTGCCGCTGCAGCTAAAGCCATGGCCATAATAGCCCCTGAAAGAGGCAAGCTGGTAACTGTTAAAGAGTTCCCCCCAGAAAGGGAAATCAGCCAAGAAGAGCCCCGCATAGGTGTTTTCATTTGCCACTGTGGCATAAACATAGGCGGAATAGTTAGAGTTCCAGAAGTTGTTGAGTATGCCAAGAAGCTTCCCAACGTTGTTTACGCTGAAGATAACCTATACACGTGTTCGGATGACACCCAAAAAAGGATAAGGGAGAAAATTGAGGAGTATAAACTAAACCGTGTTGTTGTGGCTTCGTGCACGCCTAGAACCCATGAACCGCTTTTCCGAGAAACAGTTCGGGAGGCTGGCTTAAACCCATACCTTTTTGAGATGGCTAACATCCGAGACCAGTGCAGCTGGGTGCACATGCATGAGCCAGAGGAAGCCACTGAAAAAGCCAAAGACCTTGTTAGGGCTGTTGTTGCAAAGGCTAGGCTTCTAAAGCCATTGAGAAACCCAACGGTAAACGTTACCCCAGTAGGCTTGGTTATCGGCGGCGGAGTTTCAGGCATGACTGCCGCCCTAGAGCTTGCAAAGCAAGGCTTTGAAGTTCACCTCGTGGAACGCGAAAAAGAGCTAGGTGGACACTTAAGGAAAATCTACTATACGCTTGAAGGTGAAGACCCTCAAAAGCAGCTTGGGAAACTTGTTAAGGCTGTTATGGAAAACGAGAGGATAAACGTTTACTTAGGCGCTGAGGTTTTAGAGGTAAACGGTTTCGTGGGCAACTTCAAATCGAAGATACTTCATAACGGCGAGGAAAAGTTGATAGAACATGGAGTAGTTATAGTGGCAACAGGCGCCGTGGAATACACGCCGAAAGAATACTTGTATGGCGAAGACCCGCGGGTTATGACGCAGCATGAGCTTGAAGAGAAAATCGCCAAAGGCAATTTAAACGTTCAAAAAGTTGTTATGATTCAATGTGTGGGAGCAAGAAACGAGGAAAGACCCAACTGCGCGAGGATATGCTGCGGTCAAGCCGTAAAAAATGCGTTGAAAATTAAGGAGTTAAACCCTGAAGCTGATGTTTACGTGTTATACAAGGATGTTAGAACCTACGGGTTTATGGAAGAGTATTACCGCGAGGCTGCAGCTAAAGGCGTGATCTTCATAAACTATGCAGATGAAAGAAAACCACGCGTAGTTAACGAGGGCGGCAAGCTCAAAGTAACCTTCTGGGAGCCAGTGCTGAAACAAGAGGTTCAAATGGAGCCAGACATTGTGGTTTTAAGCGCAGCCACAATTCCAAACCCAGACAACAAGAAAATCGCTGAAATGCTAAAAGTGCCCCTAACAAAGGACGGTTTCTTCTTAGAAGCCCACATGAAGCTAAGGCCAGTGGATTTCCAAACAGACGGCGTATTCCTATGCGGTATGGCGCATTCTCCAAAGTTTATAGAAGAAAGCATTTCACAAGCTTGTGCAGCAGCCGCCAGAGCAGCCACAATTCTCTCAAAGAAAGAGCTTGAGATGGAAGGAATAGTGGCAAGTGTAGACGAAGATTTATGTAGTGGATGTAGGATTTGTGAATATCTATGTCCCTACAGTGCGATAGAAATGAAAGAAAAAGATGGTAAAACAGTCGCACATGTAATTGAGGCTCTATGCAAGGGCTGCGGCGTCTGTGGAACAGCATGCCCAACAAAAGCCATAACGCTTGGACACTTTACAACAGAAGAAATATTGGCCCAAGTTAGGGCAGCCCTAAAAGAGGAGGCGGAGGCAGTGGCATGAACGCCCAAAAAGAGTTTGAACCAAAAATTATAGGCTTCTTGTGCAACTGGTGCTCTTATGCCGGCGCAGACTTGGCTGGCGTAAGCCGCATCCAGTATCCCCCAAACATAAGAATAATCCGCGTCATGTGCAGTGGAAGAATAGACCCCGCGTTCATTTTAGAAGCTTTGAAGAACGGTGCCGACGGCGTTTTGGTGGCTGGATGCCACTTGCCATCCGACTGTCACTATCTCAGCGGCAACTTCAAAGCCTTAAGAAGAGTAACGCTATTAAAGAAAGTTCTTAAAGAGTTTGGGATAGAACCCGAACGTGTGCGGCTGGAGTGGATCTCCGCGAGCGAAGGAGACAAATTCGCCGCTGTTGTGCGGGACATGGTTGAAGAAATAAAGAAGCTTGGTCCAAACCCGTTAAAAATGGAGGGAAAACAATGAGTGAAACACGCGAGTATGTTCCATCAGTCATTAAGGCTGAGGAGCTTGACCCGAAGTTCAAGTATAAAATGAGCAAGGTGCATGGCGCAGAAAAGGTAATGGTGTGCTTCCAGTGTGGAACATGCACTGCCGACTGCCCCATAGCAAGGTTCAGCGAATTTTATAGGCCGAGACGCATAGCTCGCATGGTTCAGCTCGGCTTAAAGGATAGGCTTCTTTTAAACAGCGCCTTGTGGCTCTGCTCAGCGTGCTTCACATGCGTAGACCATTGCCCTCAAGGAGTGGAAATCGCGGGCATAGTGCGCGTATTGCGGAACATGGCTGTTGAAGATAAAAACCTGCTGCCTCTAGTCTACAAGGAGTTGGCAACAAACCTTATGAAGACAGGTTATGTTTACGAAATTCCAGAGTCAAGGCTTCAAAAAAGAGTAGAACAAGGTCTTCCGCCCCTTCCAAAACCCAACATCAACGATGTTCTGAAAATTTTTGAGGTAACTGGTTCTTCACGGCTTCTTGAAAAAGTTCAAACCATTGCTAAGGTGGAAAGCTAAATGGCTCAACCAAAATATTTGATATTCCCCGGGTGTGTTATCCCCTATAGGCTTTCAAGTTACGAGATTTCAGCTAGAAAAGTTCTTGCAAAACTCGGAGTAGAACTTGTGGAAATGCCAGAATACAACTGCTGCGGCTACCCCATGGACGTGATAAACCACGATTTAATGTTGACCCTTGCAGCGCGAAACCTATGCGTGGCTGAAAAACAAAACTTGCCAATCCTAACGCTTTGTAACGGATGCTTCTGCAGCCTAAACGAAACAAACAAAATCCTAAAAGAAGACAAAAAACTGAGGGAGAAGATTAACGGCTACCTAAAAGAGGTTGGCATGGAGTTTAAAGGCACAATAGAGGTTAAACACTTAATTTATGTGCTTTCTGAAGATGTAGGCTTTGAAAAGATAAAGGAGGCTATAACAAAACCATTAAACAACCTCCGTGTAGCCCAGCACAGCGGATGCCACCTTCTAAGACCCGCAAAATATGTGGGCCGCGACGACCCGGAAAACCCCACAACCCTTAAAAACCTTATTAGGCTCACGGGCGCCGAATGCCTAGACTACATGGATGAGACGGAATGCTGTGGAAACCCCATAATAGGCGTGAACGAGGCAGTGCCATTCCAGATGGCAAAGGAAAAACTTGACCACATAAGAGCTGTGAAAGCCCAAGCCATGATAACCTGCTGTCCATTCTGCCACATAATGTTCGACCTTAACCAGCCCCGCATTGAAAGGGCTTTCAACGAGAAATTCGGCATACCCGTGCTTCATTACCCTCAGCTTTTGGGCTTAGCCATGGGTTTCACCCCAGAAGAGCTCGCATTGAACGAGCTTAGGGTTAAGCCCACCGAATTGTTAAGCCTAGTTAAATGAGGTGAATAAAATATGGCTAAAGAAAAATTGAAACTCGCCTTCTATTGGGCTGCAAGCTGTGGCGGATGCGAAATCGCTGTATTAGACATAAACGAGAAAATACTGGATGTAATTCAAATTGCAGACATTGTTTTCTGGCCTGTCGCCATGGATGTAAAATACAAAGATGTTGAGGCTATGCCCGACAAATACATAGATGTCTGCTTCTTCAACGGTGGAATTCGCAACAGCGAACAAGAACATATGGCTAAACTTTTGAGGCAGAAATCAAAAATTCTAGTGACTTACGGCGCGTGCGCCCACCTAGGCGGAGTCCCCGGACTGGCAAATCTCCACAACAAAAAAGAAATCTTCGAAAAAGTCTACACATCAACATTTTCCACAGACAACCCAAACAAGGTCACGCCAAAACCAAAAGTGCAGATTAAGGAAGGCGAATTGGAAATTCCAGAATTTTACGATACGGTAAGAACCTTGGACCAAACAGTGGATGTTGACTATTATGTGCCTGGCTGCCCGCCGGCGGTGGAACGCACTCTATACGCCATAGAAGCCATAGCTAAAGGCGAGCTTCCACCAAAAGGTTCGGTGCTTGCGCCGCTGAAATCCGTCTGCGACGAATGCCCAAGAAAGAAGGAAAACAAGAAAATCTCCAAAATATACCGAGTATACGAGAAGGCTCCTGAACCAGAAAGATGTCTCCTTGAACAGGGAATACTCTGCATGGGGCCCGCAACAAGAGGCGGCTGCGGGGCAAGATGCTTAAACGCTGATATGCCTTGCACAGGCTGCGGTGGCCCATGTCCCAACACACCGGAGCAAGGCGCGGCCATGATAAGCGCTTTAGCCTCAATACTCGGATTGGAGGAGGAGAAGGAAAAATATACTGAAGAGGAAGTGGAAAAGCTGATTGGACAAATAAAAGACCCCGTTGGAACGTTTTACATGTACGCTTTACCCGCATCCATCCTTAGGAGGAAGGTGATGCGCGAATGAAGGAAATAATCATAGACCCCATAACAAGGCTTGAGGGCCACGGCAAAATAGCCATATTCCTAAACGACGATGGAGAAGTGGAAAACGCCTATCTGCAAATTCCAGAGCTCCGCGGTTTTGAAAAGTTCTGCATTGGAAGGAAAGCTGAGGACATGCCGCTTCTGACAAGCCGCATATGCGGAGTCTGCCCAGTAGCCCACCACATGGCAGGAACAAAAGCCTTAGACGCAGCCTTCAACGTGGAACCGCCAGAACCCGCCAAAAAACTACGGGAACTCATGTACTGCGGCTACTACATATACGACCACACTTTGCACTTCTACTATTTAGGCGGACCAGACTTCATAGTGGGACCAACAGCGCCGCCGGAAAAACGCAACATTTTAGGCGTCATAGAAAAAGCTGGCTTAGACATAGGCAAAGAAGTCATAAAGCACAGAGCCTACGGACAAAGAATAACAGAGCTTATAGGCGGAAAGGCTACGCATCCCGTTTGCGGGCTTCCAGGCGGAATCTCAAAGCCGCTTAGTGAAGAAAAACGCCAAGAAATTGAAAAGATGGCGGCTTCAGCCGTAGAATTTGCAAAGTTTACGCTTAAAATTTTCCATGACATTGTTTTAGGCAACAGCAACTACGTGGACTTGATTAAAAGCGACGCCTATACACTGCGCACATACTATATGGGTTTGGTTGACGAGCATAACAAGGTTAACTTTTACGATGGAAAAATAAGAGTAGTCAATCCATCTGGCAGCGAATTCGCCAAGTTTGAGGCAAAAGACTATTTAGATAACATGGCTGAACACGTTGAAGAATGGACCTACGTAAAGTTTCCATACTTGAAGAAGGTGGGCTGGAAAGGCTTCACAGACGGGCCGGAAAACGGCGCCTACCGCGTCGGTCCCCTCGGAAGACTCAACGCAGCAGATGGAATGGCCACGCCACTAGCTCAAGAAGAATATGAGCGTATGTACTCGACTCTTGGAGGAAAACCAGTGCACTCAACGTTGGCTTACCACTGGGCAAGGCTTATAGAACTGCTTTACGCTTCTGAACGCGCCTTAGAACTCGCCAAAGACCCGGAAATAACCAGCACAAATGTCCGAAACACGCCAGACAAGCCAGGCGAAGGCGTAGGCGTTGTTGAAGCCGCCCGAGGCACACTAATCCACCATTATGTTCTAGACGAGAACGCGCTGGTAAAAGACGTGAACCTCATCGTCGCCACAGTAAACAATGCTCCATCCATAAACATGTCCGTTCGCAACGCGGCTAAAGGCTTCATCCACAACGGCAAGGTTGACCAAGGACTGCTTAACATGGTGGAGATGGCTTTTAGAGCTTATGACCCATGCTTTGGATGCGCCACCCACTTTGCTGTCGGGCAAATGCCTTTAACGATAGAAATATACGACAGCAAAAGGAAACTGCTTAAAACAGTGCAAAGATAATTTCTCATATTCCACTTTTTGTGGAGATTATTTTTGAAAGAAGTGAGCCGTGGAATCAGAAAAGAGTTAAAAGAATGGTTTTCAGACGCGAAAAGAGTTGTTATCGCCGGTATTGGAAATCCAATCCGCATGGACGACTTTGTCGGAGTCAAAATAGTTCAAGATTTACATGGAAAAGTTTCTGATAACGTCTACCTAATTGAATGTGAAACGGTTCCAGAAAGCTACCTGCAGCAAATAGTTGATTTTAACCCTACGCACATTCTGCTAATTGACGCTGCAGTGCTGGGCATAAAACCTGGAGAATCAAGGCTTATTAGGCCAGATGAGCTGAAAATGACTCCAGCATTTTCCACGCATATGCTTCCCCTTCGAGTTTTCTGCGAATACCTTGCTAAAACAACACGGGCCAAGATAATGCTTCTCTTAATACAGCCCAAGCAGACAGATTTCGGAGAAGGACTAACACCCGAAGTTGCCACTTCGGAACAAGAAATTTTAAAAAATTTACTTTCAATTCTTCCCTGTTAATTTTATAAGCTTAATAGTTTTAAAACAAAATCTAGTCTTGAAAATTTTAAATAGATAAAAAAGAGGTTAAGTAAAGTTAAGTAACTGGAGGAGTTAATGCTTCTCTTAGGAGCTTCTTTGTGGCCGAGATTCTTGCTTTCTGCGCCAGAACATCGCTTGTCACTAGGTCTAGGGCTTCTTCCGGACACCACTTAACACATTGGGGTCCATCTGGCTTGTCTTTGCATAGATCACAGACAAAAACAACCTTCTTGTCAGGGTGAAGCATAATTGCACCGTAGTCGCATGCTTCAATGCACCATCCGCAGCCGTTGCACTTGTCTTCATCTATGATTATTGTGCCGTTTTCTTCAGACTGTTTTAGGGCGTCTCTTGGGCACGCAGCCACACATGGTGGGTCTTCGCAAAGTCTGCATGTAATTGAAATGTTAACTAGGGGGTTTAACCTTACAACCCTTATCCGCGATTTCAGTGGGTTGAAGGTTTTCTCCTTTGTCCATGCGCACATGTATTCGCAGACTTGGCAGCCAACACATTTATCTGGGTCGGCTGAAACGAATTTTCTTTCGTGAATTTTAACCATTATTTTTTCCTCCGCTAAGCTTTTCTGATTTTTTCTTCAACTATGGGAATTAGGTCGTCCATGCCCAACTCCTTGAGTTTCTCTGGTGTTGGTATGCCATCCCTTGTCCATCCACGTGCCTCATAATAGTCGTCTAACAGTAGGTCGAGTTCTTCTTGGCTTACGTAGGCTCCTTTTGCTGGTCCTTCGTCCGGTATCGGGTAATTCATAACTTTGTATGGCAGATGGTCGTCTTTTCTGCTTAAGCCCTCCCGCGTATTTATTACCCTTGCAAGGTTGTTTATCCTTTCACCTTTGAGCCGAATTTCTTCTGGCGAAGTTTCAAACCCAGTCACTAAAGTGTAAACTTTAGCTAAGTCTTCAAATTCCTTGTAGTATGTGCCCCTTGAAAACTTGCATATGATCAGCGAGTCGATTATGGTGTAGACGTCTTCTATGTCTTTAACCATTTTTCCTCTGCCCTTTTCAGCCTTTAAGCGGTTAACCTTGCCTTTCACGTCGAAGGCGTAAGCCCCGTGTCTGTTATGGTCTGCTCCTCGGAATGAGACTGCAAAGCCTAAGGCTGCTGTTTTGAGACATCTAAGATCGTAGCCCGTAACCTCAACGCCTTTAATATGTTGGGCTAATTTTTCCGCGCCTTTCCCTATTTTCTCTGCGGCAAACTTCACTCCTTCGGCGAGGATGTCGCCTATTCCCTCACGTTTTCCCATTTTTTCGAGAAGCTTTACAAGGGCTTCGTGGCTGCCGAATCGGGCTTCTATACCGTCCATGTCTTTCTGGGTTAGTATACCGTTTTCGTAGCAGTCCATGGCGAAGCCGACAATTACGCCTGCGCTTATGGAATCCATTCCATAGTAGTTGCAGAGTTCAGAACCCTTAATTATAGCATCGAGGCGATCTATTCCACAGTAAGGCCCCAAAGCCCATAGTGGCTCGTATTCCACCCTTGCCATGGCACCTTTGTAGGGCCCCTCGTGGACGACACATGTGTGCTCGCATCTCATGGCGCATGAGCTGCATCCTATAATTTTTGCCACATACCTTTCATTGAGCAGTTCGCCGCTTACCTTTTCTGCTCCTTCAAAGTGCGCGTTATTATAGTTTCTTGTGGGCATGCAGTGCAAAGCGTTATGCACTAAAACGTTTTCCGGAGTGCCCAGTGTTCGGTACTTCTTTGTTGCTGGGCCTTTCATCCTTTCATGAAACTCTTTTACAAACTCTATAAACTCGTCGGGTTTTGCCACCGAAACATCGTTTGTTCCTCGCACGGCGATTGCCTTCAGATTCTTTGAACCCATCACGGCGCCTAAACCTGTTCTTCCAGCTGCTCTTGACTTTTCGTTAAGTATGCATGCTATTCTTACGAGTTTTTCTCCGGCTGGACCTATGGCGGCAACGCGTATGTAGAAGTCGCCTAACTCCTCCTTAATGGTGTCTTCTGTTTCCGCGGGAGATTTGCCCCACAAATGTGAGGCGTCTAAAATTTGAACAGAGTCGTCGTCAATCCAAACGTAAACGGGTTTTTCAGCCTTGCCATGGAAAATCACCGCGTCATATCCTGCTCTTTTAAGTTCTGCGCCAAAAGTGCCGTGAGACTTGGATTCGCCTATTCCATAGCTCTGAGGAGACTTCGCAACGAACGCATGTCCGTTTCCTCCAGTGGGCCAAACGGTGCCTGATGTTGGGCCTGTTGCCAAAACAAGCGGGTTTTCTGGGCTGAATGGGTCTACTCCTGCCTTGGAATTTGCAAGCCAGAGACGCATGCCTAAGCCTATTCCGCCAATGTATTTTTTCGCGTAATCCTCATTCAAAGGCTCTGTGTAGGTTTTGCCTGTTGTTAAATCTACATGGAGAATCTTGCCAGCATAGCCGTACAATACTTTTACCTCCATGCTTTATTGTGAAATCCATTATTGATTATCTTTATATATTAATGTATCTATGAAAGTTGGGCAATTCTCACAATGCACTACAATGAAAGTTTTGGGGGTTCAAGTGAATTTTATGGGTAATCGAAGCTTAGAACGAAGAATCATTTAATATGTGAATGAAACAAATATATAGTAATTTTAATTCAAGAATATTTTAGATGTGGTGTGGCTGTTTGAGGGTTAAGGTTGAATATATCGGACACATAAGGGAAATAATTCGCAGCGGGAGAGAAGAGGAACTTGAAGTTTCTGAAGGCGCTTCTCTGGAAGATTTGCTTCTAATGCTCTCTGAAAAATATGGGGAGTCCTTCAAAAAAGCTGTTTATGAGCCGGGAGGCACAGACCTGAAACCAAACTTCATAGTCACCGTAAACGGTTACCTTCTAAACCAATTAAACGGAGTTGAAACCAAACTCAAGCATGGAGACCACGTGATTCTAACGTCTATCGTGAGCGGCGGCTAAAAGCACAAATGCAAGATTTTAAGTCATAAAATAACGCAGCGTTTTATAAGGTAGAAACACGGCTTATATTCTCTTCGAAGAGGCGAAAGTTTTGAAGCGGATAGAAGCCTTAAAACAAAAAGCCTTTGAAGAAAAAGAATTTGACGGATTCCTAATCACAAACGAGGCTAACTTATTGTATTTTGCTGGTTTTCCCGGAGCCGCGTGCCTCCTAATCCCGAGAAATGGCGAAAACATGCTCTACGTTTACAGTGTCAACTATGAACAGGCAAAAGCTGAAGCTGAAGGAAAAAGATTCAAGGTTGAACTGATAAAGCGGGAAGAAAACTTGATGGCGAAAGTTGCAGCGCAGGTTAAGACTTTTGAAATAAAAAAACTAGCCTTTGACATGCTGAGCGTTGAAAACTACCGCAGTCTTGTAAAGGGGTTAAGGGGTATAACAAGGCTTAAGCCGCAAAATGCGCTTGTCTGGGAACTCCGTAAGATTAAGAACTCTGAAGAGCTTTTGCTTATGCGAAAGGCTGGAGAATTAACCTGCGAGGGAATGAAAGCCGCCTACGAAACGTTAAAGCCTGGCGTAAAGGAGTATGAGGTTGCCGCTGAAATAGAATATGCCATGCGACGGAAAGGCTCTTGGGGAACAGCCTTCGAAACCATAGTGGCTTCTGGAGCGCGCTCAGCTTTCCCTCATGGAGGTTGCACTGAAAGGGAAATCCGCGATGGTGACTTGGTGATTGTAGACATAGGCGCAGCCTACCAGCATTACCGTTCGGACATGACCAGAACGTTTGCGGCGGGAAAACCTTCCGAAAAACAAAAAAGGCTATATGAAATTGTCAAAAAAGCCCAGGAAAAAGCCTTTCAAGCCGTAAAAACGCAAGCAAAAGCAAAAGCCGTAGACGATGCAGCAAGAAAGGTTATAGAAGAAGCCGGGTACGGCGAATACTTTGTCCACGGTTTGGGTCATGGTGTAGGTTTAGAAGTTCATGAACCGCCAACCCTAAGTCCGCAGAGCAAAGAAAAACTGGCAACGGGCAATGTTGTAACCATCGAGCCTGGCATATACATTGTAGGCTTCGGCGGAATTCGCATAGAAGACACTGTTCTGGTCAAAGAACACGGTGCAGGAAAGTTTACAGATGGATGGTACATGTTAGAAATCGCCAAGTGAGACAACTTTCCTTAAATATTGCCCTAAAGATAATTATTTTTAAATTGGAGGAAGTGGTGTGGTTTTGAAAAATGCTGCTGTAATAATAATCGATATGCTTAACGATTTTGTTACCGGCGATTTGAAATGTGAACGCGCTGCAAATATAGTTCCAAACTTGAAAAAGCTTGTGGAAGCTGCTCGTAGATTCGACGTGCCAGTGATTTACAGCAATGATGCGCACTATCCCCATGACGTTGAAATTGTTCAAAAGTGGGGTAAACACGCCATAAAAGGAACAAAGGGAGCCGAGGTTATTCCAGAGCTTAAGCCTTCGGAAAAAGACTTCATCGTGGAAAAGCGCGCCTATAGCGGCTTTTATGAAACTGGTTTGGATTCGCTGCTTAGAAGCCTATATGGCGGGGAAGGCGTAAAAACAGTGATTCTTGGCGGTTTGCACACGCATATATGCGTTAGGCACACGGCTGCAGACGCCTTCTTCAGAGGATACAAAATAATAATAGCCAAAGACGGCGTGGAGTCCTTCACCCAAGAAGAACATGAGCAAGGGTTAAAGTATCTAGAGTATGTTTACAATGCAAAAATAATGAGTGTTGACGAAATCATAAAAGAAATGGGCAAAAAGCGTTAAGCTCAAGTTCCAACTCTTTAAATTTTACGTTTTTGTACAGAATCTTATACAAAATATGGAGGTTTAATTAGCAATAGAAGAAAAAGTTTAAAAGCACATGCCTTTCATTATTGAGAATTGTGGGGAGGGTGGTGGAATATTCTAATTTTCACCTTCTCTCCTTTCTCCCCCCTGAAACACCTCCGCCCTCCCCCAAAACAACTTATGAAAGAATACGGTCCACGCATAAATGTGAAATGCTGAATTAGTAAAATTTAAAGTTAAAAAGCCTACTAGACTTTACTGCTGTTAGGATGGTGTTTGGGCGATGGCGAAAATTTTGGTGGTCTACGACTCAAAAACTGGGAATACGGAGAAGATGGCTTTTGCAGTTGCTGAAGGAGCAAGGCAAGTTGGCGGAGTTGATGTGGTTGTTAAGAAAGTTGACCACACAAGCCTTGAAGATTTAGTCGATGCGGACGGCATCATAATGGGTTCACCGACCTATTTTGGGCAAATGTCCTCTAAACTTAAGACGTTAATAGATGAGTCAGTTAAAATACACGAAAAACTCGAGGGCAAAGTGGGTGCAGCCTTCACAAGCTCCGGAGGAACAGCAACAGGCGCAGAAACAACCCTTATATCAATACTGCAAGCCATGCTGGTGCACGGAATGATAGTGCAGGGAAGAGCAGATGATAAGCACTATGGCGCAGCAGCCGTAGGAAACCCAAACAAAAACGAACTTGAACACTGCAAAAAGCTTGGAAAAAGAGTAGCAAGCTTGGTTTTAAAATTAAAAATGTAAAAGCGAAGTTTAAAGAACATTTAATGATTTTCAAGTTATTTTTGGCTATTTTCTATGCTTTTGGTTTCAGCGATTATTTCCATGTCTTTTACGCCGAGCGGTCTGTTTGTCGCCTTTAGAACAATTCTTGCTCTCCAGCCACATTCTTCACATTCAAACTTTGGGCGGAAGTATTCCCATGTGACCCCATAAGTCTCCATTCATTGTTCCAACCCTGCGAACCTTAGGGCTTTTACACCTAGGACAAATTTTGGATATCAACAAATTTTCGCTCCTTTTCCAGCTCTTATAAGGC
>Ga0209102_1000680_pt1 | contig 21183 bp, 21 predicted proteins | sample ConPoolayeHmetaG_FD_185483 | JGI IMG/M metagenome (GOLD analysis project Ga0209102, IMG submission 185483) | Hot spring microbial mat communities from California, USA to study Microbial Dark Matter (Phase II) - Cone Pool mat layer H metaG... ...
GGCGAGGACTTGGAGGCTCCCGACCCCCTCGCGTACGCGGTCACCAACGACGGCCTGCAGGCCGGCGGCGGCTCGCAGGCCCAGGGCACAGACGGGTTCGCCGCGTTCATCCAGCACCGGACCATCTACGCCGCCCGCATCGTGGAGGCCGAGGAATGAGCGCCGGGCGGCTGTTCCGGGCGATCCGCAGGCTGCGCCGGGAGGAGGCGCCGGCGGCGATAGGCGTCGTGGTCGGCATGGCCGGGCCGGGGCGCTACCGGGTGCAGATCGCCGGGACGGTGCACGAGGTCCCCGCGATCGGGGGCGCGTCGGCCGAGACGGGGCAGTCGGTGGCGGTCGTCATCGACACCGAGGCCGGGCGGCCCATCGGGCTGCTCGGCGTGATCAAGCCGTAGAGGAAGCCACACAACGTAGTGGGGGAGGTGGGGATGCAGGACTACCTGCAGCACGGAATCACCGGGATCATCGCGCTGGTAGTGGTGGGGCTGCTCGCCCCGGTGACGCTGGCCTTCATCGCAGAGCTGCGGGCGAGCCGGGCCGAGCGCGCGGCGATGCGAGCGGCATACGAGGCGCTGGTGACCGAGCATCTGCGCCGCAATACTGATGCGATGGACCGGGTGCGAGACGGCCTCGATGAGGTGTGTCGGCGCCTGAACGGAGGGCGACGATGAAGATCGAGGCGCTCATCATCCACCACAGCGCAGGGCTCTGGGGCGACCGCGAGTACCTCGACTCGCTACACGAGCAGATGCCCAGGATCCGCGGCGTGCAGATGGGTGCCTCAGGCACCCGGCGGCTCCACTGCGGCTACCATAAGATCGTGCTCAACGGCCTGCCGACCTACCGCGACTGGCGCGAGGGCCGCTACCAGGAGCGGCTCGACGGCCACATCCAGCAGGGCCGACCGGATAACAAGAGCGGTGCCCACGCCCGGGGCTGGAACGCGCGCTCTCTGGGGGTCGTGCTCATCGGCCACCTCGACCTCGGCCCGCCGACCGCGCGGCAGTGGGCCTCCCTGGTGCACGCCTGCGCGCGCCTGTGCCAGCGCCACGGTCTGCCGGCGAGCGCCATCCGGGGGCACCGCGAGGTGGCCGCCAGCCGGTGTCCGGGGGCGCACCTGGACCTGAGCAGGCTCCGGGGGGAGGTGGGGGCGCGCCTGACGGCGGGCTGAGCGCCAAGAAGGGCGATTATACACGGAAGTGGCTGCTGCGGTGTCCGGACCGGCACCCGCACGCGCATCAGATTCCACTGGACTTTGATCCCAGAAGCAGGTATGTTTCGGTTGGCGATGCAAACGGGCGTGTGCCAACAAGGAGAGCGGAGCGCTATGAAGCAGACACAGCGGCCGAGCCAGAAGGCGGAGGGCTACAGCTTCGGGGTCGAGCTGGAGCTGCTCCTGCCCCAGACCGCGATCAACGAGCTGGGCATCCGCATCGGCGGCTACCACGCCGGCTACCCGCTGCCCGCCCCCTTCCCCGCTGGCTGGACCGCCGAGCGTGATGGCAGCCTCCACACCAGCCGGCAGGGCTACGTGCCGGTCGAGATCGTAAGCCCGGTGCTAAGAGGACGGGCCGGCATCGAGTCCGCCTGAGGCGGACAGGTGGCGCAGATGCTGAAGGAACTGGGGGCCGCCGTCAACCGGTCCTGCGGGATGCACTGTCACCTTGGGATTCACAGCATCGCCGGCGACGACTCCGCCGCCATCGCCGACTGGGTGGGCAAGCTGCTCTTCCAGGTGGCGATGCACGAGACGGCGATCTACGCCAGCAGCGGCACTCACCGCCGAGAGAACGGGAGCTACGCCCGCAGCATCAAGTGGCAGAAGCAGGCGGCGGAGGCGGTGCGCAAGGCCCCCAAGCACCGCAAGCCGGAGGCGGTCCAGGAGGCGGCCCGGGGCGGGCGCTACCACAGCCTCAACCTGACCAACCTCTTCACTCCCAAGGCGACGGTCGAGTTTCGGGCCTTCGCAGGCACGGTCGAGTGGACGAAGATGCTGGGCCACATCCAGATGTGCCTGGCGCTGGCGGAGCGGGCGACGGAGACCACCCGGATGGACTGGGAGGCGGTGGCGAGCGAGCGGACTTATGCCACGCGGGGCCGCGGCCTGCGGGAGCTCAACCGCTTCTTCTACCTGACGGGCTGGACGCTGGGGCGGCGGCAGGTGGGCCAGCCGGAGGTGGAGATGGCGGGGTGGGTGGCGGATCTGGACGACCTGAAGCGGGTGGTCCGCGAGCTGCGCCAACTCGCCCGCAAGTATGATCTCCAGTCCGCCACAGGCGGATCAGCCTCCGGCGGAGAGGTGAGCTGATGTGCGGCATCGTCGGTTGGCTGGGGAGCCCGGAGGAGTGGCCGGATGCCCACGGCCTGCTGGCGGAGCTGGCGGCCGCCCACGAGGATCGGGGCAAGGACGCGGCGGGGTGGGCGGTGATGAACACCCGCGGGCAGCTCGTCTGGCAGCGGAGGCCGGGCCTGGCGCGGGCGCTGTTCGCGGGCCGGGAGTACCAGGCGCTGCGGCGGCGACGCATCACCATGGCGATCGGGCACACCCGGCATGCCACCTCCGGCGCGCCCGCGATGAACGGCAACAACCACCCGCACCTGGCTAGGACGGGCGCGGGCAGGGGATGGTGGGTGACCGTCCACAATGGCCACCTGCCCGACCACCGCCTCCTCGCCGCCCGGCACGGGCTGCGGCTGACGTCCGGCTGCGACTCGGAGGTGCTGGTGCGGGCGCTGGCGCGCTACCGAGAGCAAGATGGTCCCCAGGTCTGCCTCGGCATGGGTGGCAGCCAGTCGGTCCTCGCCCTCAATACGCAGACCCGGCGGCTCTACGCCTGGACGAACGGCGAGATGCCCCTGGTCGCCTTCCGGGTCGAGGGCCTCGGCGGCCTCTGGTGGGCCTCCACCCAGGCGATCGCCGAGAAGGCCCTTGTGGCGGTGGGGCTGTCAGCGCGCTTCGCCGAGGCGCAGCCGCACCTCATCTACCGCATGGGGGTGCATGATGGGCAAGTGGTGATGGAGACCGAGCGCGTCGCCGTACAGCCGAACCGGGGGCAGGACCAGTGAGCGACAGGCGCCCCGGCCCCGACCGCCGCGACCTGATCTGGGAGCGCCTCCGCCGAGTCGGTGCCGCCTCAGCCCGGACAACTCGACGCCGGATATGCTGCTGTGCCGTGTCTGCGGCAGCGCCGAGCCGCGGTTTTCCCCGATCTGGGGGGCAGTGCCCGGCAGGAGTGGCGCTCCGGACAGAAAAGAAACACACAAGTGGGGTCGAGGTCTCGGCGGCTGTTGGCATCATGACTCGGGTTCCTGAGAACCTTGCCGTACCGCCCTATTGTTCTATTGTCCTGGGCTGACCGCCTACGCCTCGCCCCGTCGCGCGGCGCCGACGCACAGCAGGCAACTATGGGAGCAGGGGGATGACCGAGGCGACGCTCCTGCGGCTGTGGGCAAAGGCGGACGATACCCCGCCGGCGCGCCACCACCCGCTGTTGTTCCACATGCTGGACAGCGCCCACATCGCGCGCCTGCTGTGGTCGGAGGTGTTCGGCGCGTACAGCCGACAACAACTGGCGCAGGCCCTCGGACTAAGAGAGGGGGAGGCCGGCAGCCTGGTCCCGCTGATCGCGGGGCTTCATGACCTGGGCAAGGCCTCTCCCGGCTTCCAGAGCCTGTCTCCCTCCCTCGCCGACCGACTGCGCGAGGCCGGGCTGTTCATCACCGAGTACGCCCAGAGGAACCGAAGGCCGCACGGCCACATCACCACGCGAGAGCTGAGGCGGATCCTACGCGCGGCAGGATGGGATAGTCGGCCGGCAGCCATCGTGGCCGGGGTGGCAGGTGCCCACCATGGCACCTTCTTCTCCGGCACCGACCTCGGCGGATGGGGCGAGGACACGCTAGGAGATGCATCATGGGCTGGCGTGCGCGAGGACCTCGTGCGCAGCCTGTGCACCTACCTGACTGCCGTTGGTCATCCAGAGCCGATGCTCGCTCCCGAGGACTCTCGCGGGGCAGGCATCATCCCCTTCCTGGCCGGGCTGGTGTCGGTTGCCGACTGGATCGCCTCCTCAGAGGAGCACTTCCCCTACGAGCCTGAGGCGACCGTCGCCGACTACGCGGCCATCTCACGGGAGCGAGCCCGCGCTGCCCTGGTCTCGCTCGGATGGCTGCCTCCGCTGCGGCCAGCGGATAGGGCCGAGTTCGCTCGCGTCTTCCCCTCTCCGGAGGGCCCCAACGCGCTTCAGCAGCAGGTGGCACGCGCGATGGATCGGTTCTCGCAGCCATACGTGTTGCTGGTGGAGGCGCCGATGGGAGAGGGCAAGACTGAGGCCGCCTTATACGCCGCCGATGCCGGCATCTGTGCGGGCGCGGCGCGTGGGCTATACGTCGCGCTGCCCACCCAGGCGACCGGCAACGCGATGCATCGGAGAGTGAGGGATGACTATCTCGCGCGGCGTGGGCACTCGGGAGCGCTCAACCTCCAACTCGTCCACGGGAACGCGCTTCTGAGCCGGGAGTACGATCAGTGGCGGCTGCGGTCGGTCCACGAGGAGGAGGCCGCTGACCCAGACCGCGGGCGCGTCTCCGCGGAGAGCTGGTTCGCGGCCAGGAAGCGGCCCCTGCTAGCCCCCTTCGGCGTCGGCACGATAGACCAGGGCCTGCTCAGCGTTCTCCAGGCCCGCCACTGGTTCGTGCGGCTCTTCGGCTTGGCGAACAAGGTGGTGATCTTCGACGAGGTGCACGCCTACGACACCTACATGACCGCCATCCTAGAGCGGCTGCTGCAGTGGCTAGCAGCGGTGAACTCCTCGGTCGTCCTCCTGTCCGCGACGCTCCCTGCCTCCCGCCGCCAGAGACTACTCCGTGCGCACGCCGGGGAGCGGGCGGAGGCCGCCGAGGAGAGGCCCTACCCCAGGCTCACGTGGGCCGGGCCTGCTGGCAGTGGAACGTTGACGGTTCCGGCGTCCGAGTACTCCCGGCGAGCCATCGCGCTGGAGTTCGCACCCACCGAAGTGGAGGGGCTTGCCGCGGATCTGCAGGAGGCGCTCTCCGAGGGCGGGTGCGCGGCGGTAGTCTGCAACACCGTGGCGCGCGCCCAGCAGGTGTACCAGGCGCTGCAGGAGGCGCTGCGGGACAGCGCATGCCTGCTCTTTCATGCGCGCACACCGTTTGCCTGGCGCCGAGGCCGAGAGGAGGAGGTGCTCGCGTGCTTCGGCAAGGGCGGGGCTCGGCCGCCGCGGGCGGTGCTGGTCGCCACCCAGGTCGTCGAGCAGAGCCTGGACCTAGACTTCGACTGGATGGCATCCGAAATGGCGCCGGCGGACCTACTGCTCCAGCGTGCGGGGCGGATGCACCGACATCGGAGAGAGCGGCCCCCCAAGCTGCGCAGCCCGCGGCTGGTGGTGGTCTGTGACGGCGATCCCACAGGCGGCCCACCGGACTTCGGCGGCTCGGCCCGGGTCTACGAGCGTTACGTGCTGCTCCGCTCATGGCTGGCGCTGCGAGCGCGGCGCGCGCTGCGGCTACCCGACGACATCGAGGCCCTGGTCGAGCAGGTCTACGGGGAGGCCGATGTCCCGGCTCCGGACCCAGCCTGGGCAGACGCGCTCGCCGAGGCGAAAGCAGAGATGGAGAAGAAGCAGCGCCGCGCCGAGCGGGAGGCGGAAGCGGTGCTGGTGCCTGCCCCTGGCGACCCCCAGGAGCTGCTAGCGGAGCTCCTGGGCGACCGCGACCTCAAGGAGGATGAGGACCCCACGATTCACGCGACGCTGCGCGCGGCCACCAGGTTGGGACCTCCCTCTGTGCAGGTGGTCTGCCTCGAGGATGGCGGTGGGGGCGATCTGCGCCCAGTCACAGGCGGCGGGCCGATCCGGTTCGATGAGGAGCCCTCCGCCGACCAGACCATGGAGTTGCTGGAGGCCAGCCTTCCGCTCAGCGACCGCGGGCTCTTTCGTGTGCTGCGCGACCAGGAGGTCCCGCCCGGGTGGCGCCGGAGTCCCCATCTCCGCTTCCACCGCCACCTCGTGTTCCGCGATGGGCGAGCCGAGCTGGCCGGACGTGCTCTCACCATCCACCCCGATCTCGGTCTGGTGATCGAGAAGAAGGAGGAGGGACGATGAAGCCGACCTTCGATCTCATCGAGTCCGGTTGGATCCCCTGCGTTCTGTTCGGCGGGGGCCGAACTCGCGAGCTCGGGATTCGCGAGACGCTGCTCAAAGCGCACGAGCTGCGCGAGGTCCACGACAGCTCGCCCCTGGTCACCGTCTCGTTGCATCGCCTGTTGCTGGCCGTGCTGCATCGCGCCTGCGGCCCGACCACCCCGGACGAGTGGGGGCGGCTCTGGCAGGCCGGTCGGTTCCCGGAGGCACAGGTCAACGCTTACCTGGACAAGTGGCGGGACCGCTTCGACCTCTTCTCCGAGACTCACCCCTTCTACCAGACGGCGGGACTGGAAACAGACCGGCAGCACACCGTCGCGCGCCTGGCCGCGGAGCTGGCCTCAGGTCACAACCTCGTCCTCTTCGACCACACCTGGGATGACGCGCCGCCCGAGTTCACCCCCGCCGACGCGGCCAGGAAGCTCGTCGCCGCGCAGGGCTTCTCTCTAGGTTTCGGCCAGAGCGGCCAGGCGAAGCTGGCTGGGCAGGAGATCGCGCTGCCCTATTCCGCCGACGCGCCCCTGCTGCGCGGCGTCACCCTCTGGCTCAACGGCGACTCGCTCTTCGAGACTCTGATGCTCAACTTGCCGCCCCACAAGCGGCCGGCGGATGATCTCCCCGTGTGGGAGCGCGATTGCCCCGCCGACCTGCGCGATAGGCCGGCCGCGGGCGGCCGGGAGCGCGAGCCAGCCCGGGGCGTCCTTGACCGCTACACCTGGCAGAGCCGGCTGGTCAGGCTACTACCCGAGGAGAGCGAGGGGAGAACCGTGGTGAGACGACTGTGCTTCACCCAGGGGCGGAGCGAGGACAAGATACCGCAGCACCACCATGACTACGACCCCATGAAGGTGTACGACCGTGATGAGAAGGAAGGCGACCGGCCACACCCCCTCTCTCACCACAAGGCTGCCTGGCGCGACGCCCACGCACTCCTCGCCCTTCGCAGCGACTCCTATCGGCCTGCAGAGGTCCTGCGCAACGCGGGCGTCCTGCTGGACCGAGGTGTGCTGGAGCCCACCCTGCAGCACGGACTCCATGTGGTGGGCATCGCGAGCGCCCCCGGCAAGGCGGGCAAGTTCCTGCTCTGGCGCCACGACCGCCTGCCGGTGCCGCTCGCCCTACTCCAGGACCCCGACCTACTGGATCGCCTGGGGAGGACGATTCAGTTCGCCGAGGGTGTTGCCCGTGACCTCTGCGGCCGGCTGCGAAAGGTATGCGAGTCGTTCCTCTCCCCCCGCACTGGGCAGCCGGCCGCTCGGCGCCCTGACCCACAGGACGTGGCGAACCTCGCCAACTCCCTGGATGCACAGCGCCCCTACTGGGCCCGGCTCGAGCGGCACTTCCACCGGCTGCTCCAGGAGTTGCCCAGGGACCGCGACGCAGCGTCCAAGGAGTGGGGTACAGCGGTCGAGCGTGAGGCCAGACGAGCTTTCGACGAGGCCTGCCGGAAGCTCGGCACCTCGCCACGGGCCATCCGCGCGGTGGCGCGGGTCTCGGGCGTCTTCTCCACCCAGCCCCGGGAGACCGCGGCCTGCGCGGCCGCGGCGGCCGCGGCTGAGGATTGAGACCAACGGAAGGAGGTGATCGTATGGACGAGCTGGAGGATAGGATCAGGCGCTTCATCGGCTACCTGTGCGGCCTCACACAGGAGGGCCGGGAGGATCGGGGCGCGCTCGCCGAGCTGAGAAGCGGCCTGGGGCGGGCGCCGGGCGAGGCGCCGCGGATGCACAGGCACGTGGTCCCCTTCATCGGGGAGGCGACCTGGCCGTCGGACCGATGGTTCTACGTAGTGGGCGCGCTGTTCGCCTGGCACCCCCGACATGAGCCCGGCCGCTCGCTGGGTGAATGCTTCGGCAGCCTACGCCGGGCCGACGGCATCAGCGAGAGCGCCGAGGCGCGCTTCGTCGCCCTCCTGGGCAGCCACCCCGACGACCTGCCCGGCCGGCTGAGGGAGGCCATCGGGCTGCTGAGAAGCGCGGACAGCGCCCCGGCCCCGGACTGGGTCCGCCTGCTGCGTGATCTCACCCAGTGGGACCACCCCGACAGGTACGTGCAGATGCGGTGGGCGCGGGACTTCTACCGGCCGCCCCGCGCCGTCGAGACTGCGGCCGCGTAGACGCCAGAAGCGACCGCCAAGGAGGCGATCATGAAGATCGAGGCACACCTCATCCAGAACTTCGCGCCGTCCTGCCTCAACCGGGACGACACGAACACCCCCAAGGACTGCGAGTTCGGCGGCGTCCGCCGCGCTCGCATCTCCTCCCAGTGCATGAAGCGGGCCGTCCGCCAGTACTTCCGAGACCACAGCCTGTGCGACGTCGGCACCAGGACTAAGCGCCTGAAGGAGACGCTGGCCCCCCGGCTGGCCGACCTATCCGCAAGCGAGAAAGAGCGGTCCGCCGCCCTCGACGTCTTCCTCGAGACCTATTACTCGAGGATGGACAGGAAGCGCCGGGGGGAGACTGCGGTGCTCCTCTACATCGGCGAGCCCGAGCTCGCCGAGGCCGAGCGGTGCGTCCGCGAGCTGTGGGACGACCTCTCGAAGGCTGCCGGCGGCGAGAGCAAGCGAGCCAAGAGACGCTCCCTCGGCGCCGACCCGGAGATCAGCAGACGCCTGCGGGCCGCTGGGCTCTCCCCCGACATCGGCCTCTTCGGGCGTATGCTGGCAGAGCGTCCAGGCATGAACGTCGAGGCCGCCTGCCAGGTCGCCCACGCCATCTCCACCCACCGCGTCGACATGGACATGGACTTCTACACCGCGGTGGACGACCTCAACCCCGAGTCCGAGACCGGCGCCGGTATGATGGGCGTCACCCACTTCAACAGCGCCTGCTTCTACCGCTATGCCCTGCTCGACCGCGACGACCTCCAGCGCAACCTCAACGGCGACTCCGCCCTCACCGACCAGGCCATCGCCGCCTTCCTCGAGGCCTGGGTGTACGCCATTCCCACCGGCAAGCAGAACTCCATGGCCGCTCAGAACCTGCCAAGCTTCGGCCTCTTCGTCGTGCGCAACGGCGGCGCGCCCTGCTCCCTCGCCAACGCCTTCGCCGCACCCGTCCGCATCCTGCCCGGACGCGACGAGGATCTCATCGGGCGCTCCATCGAGGCCCTCACCACCTACTGGGGCCGGCTCCGGAAGGTCTACGGCGACGACGGCGTCGTTGGCCTCAGCCTCTTTCACGACGGTCGGGAGGATCAGCTCGGTGAGCTATCCTCCGCCGACAAGGGCTCGGTGAAGGCGGCCCTCGAAGCCGCAATGGAGGCCGTCCGGTCCTCAGGAGGCGCTTGACATGCACACCCTACTTATGCTCCTGGCCGGCCCCATGCAGTCCTGGGGCCACCGCAGTCGGTTCGACGACCGGGACACCGGACTCGAGCCCACTCGCAGCGGGGTGATCGGGATCGTCTGCGCGGCGATGGGCATCCCCAGGGACGGCGACCTCTCCCGCTTCGATCACCTTCGCATGGGGGTGCGCATTGACGCCCCCGGCTCGCCCCGGGTGGACTACCATACGGCCATGAGGGTGGCGCGCGCGGACGGCACTCTCGACCGCGACGACACCAAGAACACCGTCACCTCACACCGACACTACCTCTCCGACGCTCGCTTCATCGTCGGGTTGGAGAGTGACGACCTGCACCTGCTTCGCGAGATCGAGGCCGCCCTGCGCAGCCCGCGGTGGGCGCTTTTCCTGGGGCGCAGGTCCTTCGTTCCCTCCCTGCCGCTGCACCTGCCCGGCTCCTCGGTGAGGGAGAACACCACTCTGGAGGAGGCGCTGGAGAGCCTGCCCTGGCACCGGCTCCAAGCGAAGGAGCGCCCGCCCGACTACCTGCGGTTGGTGCTCGAACCAGGCCCTGACACCCCCGAGGTCGAGGCACCGACAGTCCGCAACGACTGGCCCGTGTCATTCGTGAGCGCGAGACGTCGCTTCTCGCTCCGCAACCTGATCGTCCGGGACCTGCCGGCCGAATGCGTCCCGGAGGGGGAGGTGCTCCCATGTTCCTATCCCGACTAGCCCTCAGCGGCCAACACCCCCGCGCCCTGCGCGCCCAGGCCGAGGCATACCTCATGCACCAGCTCGTCTACTCCGGATTCCCCGACCGAGAGGCCGGCGGGCCGGGGCGCGTGCTCTTCCGGCTCGAGGGCGACCGGCCGGCCGGGGCTGCGGTCGTGCTCGTGCAGTCGGAGCGCGAGCCCGACTGGCGGCCTCTGCTCGCCGAGCGCGTCCTGCTGGCGGCCGAGCACAAGCCGGTGAGGCCGCGGCTGGCGACCGGCCAGCGCCTGCGTTTCCGGTTGCGGGCCAACCCGACGGTCAGGCGCGTCTTCGGCGGCCCCTCCGCCGAGGGTGAGCCGAAGCAGAGCGGCGTCCGCGTGGGCGTCTACGGTGAGGACGCCCAGCGGGCCTGGCTCGACAGGAAAGCGTCCCAGAGCGGGTTCCGGGTGCTCGACTGCCGAGTCGCCGACCGCGGCCTCCAGATGGCCCGCCGGCGCAACGGAGCGCCGCCGCTGCGCCACCTGTGCGTGGACTTCGACGGCCTGCTGGAGGTCACCGATCCCAACCTCCTCGCCACTGCCCTCGCCTCCGGCATCGGGTCAGCAAAGGCCTTCGGCTTCGGACTCCTGTCGCTCGCGCGGGCCTGAGCGCGCCATTCGCGTCCGCGCCACAGCGGGCGGCTGTCCGCCGACAGCGTGTACCTTGACAACTGAATGACCTCCCGAACCTCCGCAGCCTGGCCCGCGGTGGCGGTGAGAGGCGTCCTTGGCCTCCTGGCTGTCCCCGAAGTTGCGGAATAGACAGGGTGGAACGCGATCCGCGAGGGAGTGGAGACATGGACGATCTTCACCAGCTCCCGAAGTTCCGCGACGCTCTCTCCTTCCTGTATGTCGAGCACGTTCGCATCGAACAGGAGGAGAAGTCCATCGCGCTCTACGACGCCGATGGCAAGACGCCAGTGCCAGTAGCCGGGCTATCCGTGCTCATGCTCGGCCCGGGCACGAATGTCACCCATGCCGCGGTCCGCGCGCTGGCCGATAACGACTGCCTCGTCATCTGGTGTGGCGAGCAGAACGTCCGCTTCTACGCCTTCGGCATGGGCGGCACTCGCAGCGCTAGGGGCATTCTCCGCCAGGCGGAGCTGGTTGCCGACGAAGCGCAGCGGCTTGAGGTCGTGAAGCGCATGTACCGAATGCGTTTCCGGGAGGAGCTGCCTCCCGACCTCACCGTTCAGGAGCTCAGGGGCCGGGAGGGAATCCGCGTTCGTACAGCCTACGCCCGCGCCAGTCGCGAGACCGGAGTGCCGTGGAGTGGCCGGAGCTACGATCGCTCCGACTGGCGCTCCGCCGATCCCGTCAACCGCGCCCTATCGTGCGCCAACTCGTGTCTCTATGGGCTGTGCCACGCGGCCATACTCTCCGCCGGCTATAGCCCCGCGCTGGGCTTCATCCACAGCGGCAAGCAGCTCTCCTTCGTCTACGACATCGCCGACCTGTACAAGGTGGATGTCACCATCCCCGTTGCCTTCGGGGCCGCCAAGGAAGGCGAGGCTGATCTCGAGCGAAGGGTGAGGCTGCGGTGCCGGGACATCTTCCGGGAGACCCGCCTGGTGCAGCGAGTGGTACCCGACATTCGCTGCGCTCTCGGCGAGGGGCAGGAGCCGGCCGAGTTTGCGCCGGACGTGGACCCGGCCCTTCCCACCGACCTGTGGACCCCATCCTGGGAGCGGAGCGCGGGCGATACCCCCGCGGAGGCGTCCGATGGTGGTGATGATTCTTGAGCGGGTGCCCGCGAGCCTGCGCGGCGAGCTGACGCGCTGGATGATCCAGCCGAGGACAGGGGTGTTTGTCGGCAAGCTCTCGGGCATGGTCCGCGACAAGCTCTGGGAGAAGGCCAGAAGGGCGGCCAGGGGCGGAAGCGGCATCCTGTTGCACTCCAGCGACACCGAGCAGGGATTCGCCGTGCAGACCTTCGGCGACCCGAGCCGGGAGATGGTGGACATAGAGGGCATCGTTCTGGCGAGGATGCCCCTCAGAGGCTGAGTCGGCAGTGAGTTCCCCACGCACGTGGGGGTGAACCGACGCAGGAGCGAGTGAAAGCCGTGATCCTGCAGAGTTCCCCACGCACGTGGGGGTGAACCGTAGCGCTGGTGGAGCTCGAGCCGGGCTATCAGGAGTTCCCCACGCACGTGGGGGTGAACCGATCGGGCTGGTGGAGCTCGAGCCGGGCTATCAGAGTTCCCCACGCACGTGGGGGTGAACCGCTGCGGGATGATCCCGGCGACCCCGAGGCGGAGAGTTCCCCACGCACGTGGGGGTGAACCGGCGAAACCGACGACGTTGCCCCTGGTGACGCCGAGTTCCCCACGCACGTGGGGGTGAACCGAACACGCGCATGCCGGCCGGCGTATGGGGCGCGAGTTCCCCACGCACGTGGGGGTGAACCGCCATGCTCAGCCTGTTGCCGCGGCCCCCACTCGAGTTCCCCACGCACGTGGGGGTGAACCGACCGCGCGCTCATGGATTCCCTGGCGGAGACCGAGTTCCCCACGCACGTGGGGGTGAACCCCAACAAGATGAGCCTCGGCTTCGCCTCCCGCCGGGGCTACTGGCGGTCTTCGGTTGAGGCGGTGCAGATGCTGAGCACCCCGGCCGAGGTAGAGGGACTGGGGGCAGCGTTCGCGCAGCTATGGGAGCAGGCGACACCGGCGCCGAGCTGGGAAGATAAGGACTAGTACGCGCGCGCCGTCGCGGGGCGTTCAGTGCCGAAGGGCACCCTGGCCGCTGTGCGTTCGGAGGTTGCGGAGGAGCGCGCTGCATACTACCGGTCGTTGGCGGAGGCGGTCAGGAAGCGCCTCTGACGGCCAGTGGGCCGCAGCCATGTCGCCCGAACCGTGGACACGCGCTGAGACCTGCTGGCAAGGTGCACATGGTCGAGAAGGCACACAGATCGCGGTCTGAGGGTGCGGGACGCGCCAGTTCCCTGTGACCGGGCTTCTGTGGTATCATCAGCCAGAGCGGCTGGCGCCGCCGCAGCTCGGGATGGGAGCGCCTGGAGTCGTCACCGATGTTCGCGAAGGTCCTTGCAGGCGACTGCACACAACTGCTCAGCGAGTCCTCGCTCCGAGCGGCCGGCGTGGAGATGCCGGTCACGCTCACCTTCCTCGACCCGCCCTTCAACCAGGGTAAGGACTACGAGTACTTCGACGACGCCATGGCCGAGGACGCCTACTGGCGGTGGATGACGGACGTGTGTCGGAGGATCCACGACGTTACTGTGGACGGCGGTGCACTCTACTTCATGCAGCGGGAAAAGAACGCGGAGCATGTACTCCGGAGTATGCGGGAGGCGGGTTGGGCTCTCCAGAACCTGATCGTCTGGCTCAAGAGCACCTCGGCCGTTCCTGGGCCGCATCGCTTCGGCAAGCAGTACCAGATCATCGCCTTCGGCACCAAGGGGCAAAGGCCAAGGGTCTTCCACCGCCTTCGTGTAGACGCACCGCTGCGCCCGGGCTACCGGCATCCGCGCCAGAGCGGGATCTATGTGACCGACTGCTGGGATGACATCCGCGAGCTGACCTCGGGCTACTTTGCGGGCGAGGAGGCGCTGCGCCGGCCAACGGGAGAGAGATTCCACAAGCAGCAGGCTCCACTGGCACTCCTGGCGCGGATAGTCCTGTCATCCAGCAACCCTGGCGACCTGGTGCTCGATCCATTCGCGGGCACCGGCACTACACTGGTCGCGGCTAAGCAACTCGGCCGGCACTCACTTGGGGTCGAGATCGACCCCGCGAACGCCGCCATGATCGAACGAAGAGTCAGCGAACCTCGGGATGCGGACTCGCTTGACCAGCTGCGTCACTACTACCGGTTCACCGAGAACCTGGATGAGATCTGGCCTTCGCCTGTTACCCCCTGGCGTGGGAAGACGCAGCAGATGTCGCTTATGGAGTAGCTGCGGCTGGTGCCAGAGGACGCGTCAGCAAGTGGCAGTGGCTCGCGGCTGGAGCATCTCGGCTGGCGGTCTGCACACCCCTAACTCCGGATCCGCCCTCGACTCGGGCCCCCGGCCGCCAGCGATACAGGCCGGCGAACTGGGTGCCCCAGAGGAACAGGTGGATGGCTGACGCCCGGCCTGTGGTGAGAGTGCGCAGGGCGACCGCGGCGCTCCGGGCGATCGCTGAGCGACCAGCGGGAAGATTCTGTTGACAAGGGCTGCGTCGCGGCCTGGAATACCCGAGAGAGTCCGCCCAACCTTACACTACGGGCGGGGCATAACCTCAACTCCCCCTAGGCCTGCACATCGGCCAACCGCTTCAGCAGCAGGCGCAGTCTTGTCCCGCTATCGGCACACCCACCATAGTTCGTTACTGGTGCCACAACGAAGTAGCAGAAGGCGGGGAACAGCGACCCCCGTCTCGTCACCTTCAGCACAACAGTGAAGGCCGATGCATGCACGGAGACATCGGTCGCCACAATGTCGTCTGCATGCACATGGGTCTCGGCAAGCGGACCCACGATCACCAGTGTGCTCCCGTCCTTGATGAAGATTCTCGAAACATACTGATTATACATCTTCCATGCCGCCACACAGAGGGCGGTGACTGCCACCCCCCTGATGAAGGGCGCCGCGCCGACATCCTTGAGGACTTGGTTCAGCAGTACTGACGCAACGAGCGTGCAGAACCAGAGCATGTTTGCGTATCCCGCCCTCAGCACTGGAACCTCACCATCAGTTACGATCAGTCCTTCCTCCTCCGGCTCAGCTCCCATCGCCTGATCCCTCGACGGTCACCAGACGCCGCCCGCTGCCAGCATGTGGGGCAGGGGGGGCGCTAGCTTGCCTGACAGAGGGCCTGGGAGGTTGCTCAGGTCCCATGTGCCTGCGTACCAGGTGTAGGTGGGCATTGCGGTAATCTTTCCGCCTGCTCCAGCCGCATGGCCCAACCCGCTCGCCGTCGCAGACGTACCGCCAGTAAGTGCCGCCCAGCCGCGGCCGCATCCGCTTCCCCTACCGAGTCAATGCGAGCAGTTGCGTGACGCCGCTTACCGCGCACGCGACCCCGGCTGCCAAGATGACGACCGCGGCGATGGGTGCGAGCACCCGCAGCCACCGCGCCGGCACGAGCTCCCGGAGCTCATCCTGCGTCGGCCTCCTATCCACAGGCGCCTCTGAGAACAGTTGCCAGTGGGTGAGCCGCGCGGCGTGCTCGCGATTCAGGATGCCGAGCACGCCGACCGCACAGAAGAGCAGGCCCCCCGCGAGCAGCAACAGGCCGCCCGCAACACTGCCGGCCCCTGGCGTGGGCGGCACAGGCGCACCCGTCACAGCTGCCTCAGGGGCGCCGCGGAGAAGGCGGATGGCCTGCCGTACTGCTCCCACCCAGAGACCCGCGCCAAAGACCACCAGGTGAGCCCCGCCAACGATGTTGAAGATCTCCCAGTACCGCAGCGCGTACGACCAGGATAGGTGTTGCCGGCCCCGGCGCCAAGGCCACACCTGGTCCAGGGCAAAGCCCTGTCGAGCGTACCAGGCTGCGTAGTTGCGGCGGTACTTGAGGATCAGGTACGCCGACCCCCAGCAGAAGACCGCGCCCAGGATCATCATCGCCAGCTTGGCCACAGCCTCATCCCCGTCACCAGGCGTAGTAGAAGGCCCCCCAGGTCCCGCCCCCGCCGAGGCCCACTTCGTAGAAGGGCTGTCCGTTGGCCTGCGCCGGCAGGCCAACCGCGACTCCAGGACCGACTCCAGTGCCGGGTGCCCCGAAGAGACCCAAGTAGCTCTGGATCTGGTAGTTCCAGCCGTGCCCTGGAGTCTGGCCGCCCGGAGCGTAGTTCACGCTCAGGCCGCGAGTCCCTAGGCCGCCACCAACGTAGGGGTGAACGTATCTGCGCGCGTAGCGGCCAATATCCCACCACTCACGCGGGGCCGGCGAACAAGGATCGGCACCGAGCATGACCCCGAACATCGGTCCCAGACCCACGATCGTGCCGGGCCCAACACTTAGGCCTGACAAGCCGATGCCGATGACAGGGAACGAGTAGCCGATGTCCAGGTAGTCCAACCCCTCCGGATCCACCCACACCAGCGGGCTGTTCCCCACATACACATACCAGTTCATCCCATCGCGGATCGGGTCCTGCTGCACGAAGCGGCCCGGCTCGGGCCAGTAGACGCGCGCCCCGAGCTGCAGCAGCCCCGAGGGACCCGTGAGGTAGCCCCAGGCGGCGCCGTGCATCCGCTGTCCGAGGCCGTTGTGCCGACAAGTGGCAATCGCCGACACGGCTCCCGCCTAGGCCGACGCAGACAGTGCCTGGATCGCCTCCCTCACCTCGGCCACGAAGGCGTCCGGGTCCCGCGGGCTGATATAGACGATCCTCCCGAACGAGAACCACAGCACGCCCTTCCTGAGCAACAGGGCCACTCCTCGTCGGGCGAAGACATTGCCGAACACGTGGAAGCCTGACCCCGATGTGACACAGCGCACGAACGACGTGACCCTCGCATCCTCGACCTCCGCCAGGCCGATCGTCCGCCGGGACACGCGCAGGAACCCGAACACGATCCACTCCAGCTCGATCCTGCCACCGGTGACGCGGTAGCGGAAGCTAGCCAATGGGAAGAAGAACAGGAAGTAGGCGGCCGTCAGCACGGCAGCGGCATGCATGAGGACTGCGCGGTGCTCGAAGATCTCCGCCATCTCCTGGCTCCCCGGGAGTGCGGCTGCTAGGACATGCTCACAGCCAAGCGACCACATCACCGCGTGCTTCGCCTGCTCTCCACGCGCAGGTGGCTCCGCCGAGCCGCCGCGGGAGCGGCGCACATGACATGCCGGCCGCGTATCTCTGCTCAGGGCATCGGCGGTAAAGCCGCGCGCACCAGCCAGACGCACGGCACGGCCTGCCCTTTATCTCTTGACCCTCCCCTCGGCACCCGTCAGGTCGTGGCCACACCACTCGCAACGCCTTGGGGTGAATGGAGACCACCACTCGAACAGCCTGGCACCAAGGAGCCGATAGGTGTGCCACCCCACCGGGACGCCGCAGTTGGGGCAGCGGATCCTGGTTGTCACGAACCCCATGAGACACGCCCAGGGCAAGACCAGGAGGGCCAGCACCCAGTGAACCACCACCCCGAGGTACCCCAGGAGGAAGCCTCCAGCCGGGTACACGACGAAGGTGAGCACGTTCAGCGTTCGGCGGATGTTCGCTGTCGGCATGCCGGCCTTCGATCACCATGCGGGTCTAGTGTCGGTAAGACCCAGCTAGCCACCAGGCTATGTCCCGGAGGTCGCGGTACAGCGCCCGGAGGTCGCGGTACACCTCCCGGAGGTCGCTAAGGGCGTCAGCCGCTGTGTAGGTGGAGGTAGTCGTGAAGGATGTGGAAAGGCCCGCGCCAGGTCCCACACCCACCGCAACCGCGTTCCACCCACAGGCGTCGAAGGAGATCGCGCCAGAGCCTTCCTTCACGTTCACATCAACATTGTACGAGTACCCCTCTATATCCCTACGGGCAAACCCGGCAGTGACGGCGGCCCCGACGTTGGGTCCGACCGCCGGCCCGGTCGTTGCATAGACACCTGACTCCAGTGGATGGTCAGTGTCGAAGACCACTCCCAGGCCAAGGTCTAGGCCGTACACGCCTGATGCCTCGCCCTCGAACCCTACGAATATGTCGGCCAACCCAGGCGGATCCACCCTTGTCACCGGGTTGCTGCGTGCGTGTGCATACCGGTTCCAGCGAACCCGCAGCGGGTCCTGCTGCACGAAGCGGCCCAGCTCGGGCCAGTAGACGCGCGCCCCGAGCTGCAGCAGCCCCGAGGGACCCGTGAGGTAGCCCCAGGCGGCGCCGAAGCGGTACGCGTTCTGGGTGGTACCCGAGGCGCTGAGCTGGCGGCCGAAGGCGTCCAGGGTGTAGCTGTCAGTGATGGCGGCCGAGGCGTCCACCAGGTGCCGAGCGGTGCCCACCGCATCGTAGAGCGGAAACCGGCTGATCCCGCCCGCCCGCTGGGTGTGCAGCCAGGGCCCATAGTAGCTCCCGGACACCGCGGTGTGCCGGGCCAGCGGCCCGCCGGAGTCGTTGGTCTCCTCCAGCACCCGCTCGCCGTCGTAGACATAGCGCCACCAGGTGCCGCCCAGGCGCGCCCGCATGCGCTGGCCGAGGGCGTTGTAGTAGTAGAGGTCGGTCACGCTGCCGCCGCCGCTGGGGTAGGTGACCGAGGTGAGGCGGCTCTCATCGTCATAGGCCAGCGACCAGCTCCCGAACAGCGATCCGGACACGCTCGTCATGTTCCCCGCCCCGTCGTAGGCGAAGCTGGCCGACTGGCCGCCCCCGGAGATGGAGGTCAGCTTGTCGTTGTGGTCGTGGCTGTAGGTGTAGGCGGTCCCGTCCCGGGTCATGCTGGTGCGGTTGCCGACCGCATCGTAGCCATAGGTGACGCTGTAGTCAATCGTCCCGCTCGGATTGCGCCGCGTCTCCTCGGTCAGCCGGTAGACTCGGTCGTAGCGCAGCGTGGTCAGGTAGGCCGACGTCCCCGCCCAGTACTCGCTGCGCCTCAGCGGGTTGCCGGTGTGGTCCCACAGGCCGCCGTCGCTGTAGGCGTAGTCGGCCCGGTACCGGGTGGTGCCGCCGGTGGTCAGGTTCCGGACGGAGGTCAGCCAGTTGCGCGCGTTGTAGTCGTAGCGAATGTAGCTGCCGGGCCGCGTGATCCTGGTGCGCCGGCCGCCGTTGTCGTAGGTGAAGGTGATCGTGACCCCGTTGGGGTTGGTCACGGAGGCGAGCTGGTTGCGAGCGTTGTAGGTGTAGGTGAGGTCCACGTTGTCGGGCGTGGTGAGCGTGGTGACGTTGCCGACCCCGTTGTACTGATAGGTGACGGTCTTGCCGGCCCCGTTGGTGAGCGACTTCACCCACTGGCTGGGGTAGTAGACGACACTCGTGGTGCCCATGGCATCCCGGAGGCCAGTGATGAGCCCGTCCTTGTCCCGGCTGATGTAGACATCGGTCATAGTCGGGTAGTCAATGGCCTTGTAGCCGGATCCGTAGGGCCCCCAGAGCTGGTCGTTGGCGTCGTAGCGGAAGTACGTGACTCGGCCGCGGCCGTCGCGGTGGGACGCGATCCGCCCGTCGTCCTTGAGGGTCCAGGTCTCGTAGGTTGCGTCCGGGTAGTCCACCCGGATCAACCGGTCGGCCCCGTCCCACATGTAGGTCGTGGTCTTCAGGCGCGCGTTCTTCACGGTCTTGGGGTTGCCGACCTCGTCGTACGTATACTCGGTGACGTAGTTAAGCCCCCCGAAGTCCTCGGTGACCTTCCTCAGCCACTTCCCATAGGGATCGTACTCGAGCTTCGTCACCACGCCGTTCTCATCGGTCACCTGGTCGAGCAGATGCCAGCAGTTCCAGGTGAGCGAGATGCTCTTCTGCCCCGCGCCGATGTCCGGGTAGGTGACCTGGGTCAGCCGGTGGATGCCATCCCAGCCGAAGGAGGTGGTGTTCCCGTTGCCGTCGGTGATGCTGACGATGTCCCCCACAGAGTTCGCGGTAACGTCAATGTTGCTGCCGAGCGGAGGCTCGATGTAGTCCAGGTAGCAGTTGGCGTCGTAGTAGAACGTCGTCATATTGCCACACGCGTCCATTACCGTCCTGAGCTGGTAGGCCTTGCTCGCGTCCCAGTAGGCGAAGGATGTGGTTCGCTGTACGGGGTTGCCGTTGATGTCCTCATCCTGCACGATGATGGAGGTGACCCGATCTGTGCCCGGCACGTAGGTCAGGTTCGTGACCCGCCCCTCGGGGGTGCTGACCTGGGTGGGGAATCCGTATGCATCGTACTGGAACTGGTAGGAGGGGCTGGCACTGCCGAGGGTGGGGTCGTAGTTCTGGGCGTCTATGAGCTTGGTGATGGCGTTGGGGTGGAGGGGATCCTGGTAGTAGAACCGGTGCACGTGGTCCTTGCCCCCTGGCTCGGGCTGGTAGCTGTCCCGGACGCCGAGGCGCCGCAGCTGTGAGTCGTAGGCCCAGGTGAGGCTGGCGTTGACGCGGCCCGAATCCCCCCAGTCCTTGATGGCCTGGAGCAGGGTCCCGTAGTACCGCCCATTGGCGACGTCGTCTGTGAACTCCCAGATGTTCCGAATGATGCGGTTCTGGCCGTCCTTCTGCTCCGTGATATCAGTGTAGAGCTGCCCGTTCGGCTGTACGGCGTAGCTGTACGTCACGGTCGACTGCGGGGACCCGGTGATCCCGTGGGCGACGATGGCGGCCTTGCCGTTGAAGGTCCCGTACTGGTACCACACCTGCCGGCCCGTGGGGTCGGTGATGCTGTTGACGCGGGTGCCGGTGTAGGCGAACTGGTAGCCCTGGCCTGCTGCGTCGGTGATGCGGATGAGGCGCTTGGGCGTGTAAGTGTCATAGGCGAAGTCGGCGTGAAGCCCGCCGGGCACCGTGACTCGCGTGAGGTAGCCGGTGGTGTAGATGAAGGTCGTCTGCCGGCCGTTGGGGTCGGTAACTGCTGTCAGGTTTCCGTTGGCATCGTAGCTGAGCTGCCAGGTCAGCTTGGCGCCCCCTGCCCCGGCGCGCCGGGAGATCCTCTCGGGGGCCCAGATCCCCGGGCCGACCTCGTAGTAGGTGTGCTCCTCCCCATTGTGCCCGCAGCCGCATGGCGCGACCCGTACGGTCGAGTAGACTCCCGCGAACCACCAGAGCTTGTACTTGGATCCGGGCGGGGCCAGGTACTCGCCCGCGGAGTAGGTGAAGTACGTCTCCCGGCCGTCGGGATCTATCAGCGTGGCGCCGTACGGCGAGTCATCTATGATTCGGTAGTTGAAGCTGTGGGTCCACCGGTGGCCGAGGGAGCTGCTGCGCTCGGACTGGGAGTTGAACGTGACGTAGAAGGGGACGTTCCCGCCGGGGCCCTGGTAGAAGACGGGCATGTCGCGGATGGTCAGGTTCCCGGTGAAGGTGTTGATGGTGTCGTACGGGCTGCCGCCGCAGGCGTTGCCACCATCGCCATCTCCCCCACCGCCCCCTCCGCC
>Ga0209102_1000681_pt1 | contig 21167 bp, 18 predicted proteins | sample ConPoolayeHmetaG_FD_185483 | JGI IMG/M metagenome (GOLD analysis project Ga0209102, IMG submission 185483) | Hot spring microbial mat communities from California, USA to study Microbial Dark Matter (Phase II) - Cone Pool mat layer H metaG... ...
CCCCGTACCAGCCCGGCCGCGGGACCAGCCGCACCGGGTAGGTGAAACCGTTTCTCGTGTCGCGGATCCGCTGGCTGCCGCCGGCCGCTTCGAGGCAGTAAGGCGTTTGCGCCACGAACCTTTCCGCTACGGGGGCGTTGACCCAGACATCGCGCAGCGGACCCGGGATCACAAGCTCGAGCCCGCTTCCCAGGCCGGCGCGGCTCGAGGGGAGATGTATTCCTTCGAGTGCGGTACGCGCGGAGTCGCTGATGCGCAGGCCGCTGCACAGGATGTCGATCTTGAGCTCTCCGGGGTTGAGCTGCTTTTCGGTCATCGGCCGGACAGGGTCGCCCTCCAGGTTGAACAAACTCTATCGCGCCCCCGCAGCGCGGTCAAGGTCGAGATGCCGGGGAGGAACGGCCGGGTCGAGGCGGCGAAAGAAACAGCCGCCCCGATGCGCATCGCATCATCGGTAGAGCCCCCGCCGCAGGTTCCGGCGGATTTTCCCTATTTCGCAGAGGACCTGGAAATACGACGCCAGGCTCACCTTGCTTCCAGGTGCGTTGGTCCAGGTGATCGGAACCTCCCGTACCCTGTAGCCCCCTGCGCGGGCGATGACGAGCGCCTCGATGTCGAAGCCCCAGCGATCGATCGTAAGGCGCGGAAAGATCGCGCGGGCGCTGCGCTCGGTGAACAGCTTGAAGCCGGCCTGGGTGTCGCGGATCCCCGGGACGGCCAGCAGGCGAATCAGGAGATTGCCTGCGCGTCCGGCCAGCTCCTTGCGGAGCGGCTGGCGCACCGGGATGCAGGCACCGGGCGCCTGGCGCGAGCCGATCACGATGTCATAGCCCCGCTCGAACCAGGGCCAGAAGCGCTCGACCTGCTCGATCGTGGTGGAGTTGTCGGCATCCATGAACAGGCGGAAGCGCCCGCAGGCGTTCTCCATTCCCAGGCGTACGGCCGCACCCTTGCCGTGATTGGCCCGGTCCGGGTGCTGCAGCAGCCGGAGGCTGCGGCCCGCGCCGCACCGCTCCAAAACCGTTTGCGCCGTGCGATCCCGCGAGCCGTCATCGACAACCAGGATTTCGGAGCGATAAGGCATGCGCGCCAGGTAATCTTCCACCTGGGCGAGGGTTTGCGGGAGGCGTTCTTCTTCATTGAAGGCGGGAATAATGACCGAAAGGTGGACATCTGTGCCAGCTGCGGCCATGGCGCTTGCCCCAACCAAGGCCACACATTACCACAGCGACCGGCAGGCAGATCAGGAAAACCGGCTGCGGCTCAGCCGGCGGGTGACGGCTTGGCGAGGGGATACCGGGGAAGCGTCCACTTGTGGCCATAGCGCAGAACCGTAATGCGAACCTTGCGTCGGCCGAAGGCCAGTGCCTCTTCGAGGTCTGGCATGTAAATGTCGATCATGGAACCCATTACGAGACCACCGGTATCCAGGACCTCGTAAGTACCACGGTATTCCGTATCTTCCAACCGGATCAAGGACCCGAGGGGCAGGACGCTCGGATCGGCGGCGACGATGCCGGGAGCTACAGGCGCGCCCGACTTGGTGATGCCGGGATCGCAGTATGCCGTTGCCTCGAATTCCAGCAGGCATGTCGTCAGGGGCGCAAGAAGCGACGGGTTGACGGGATCGCCGTCGGCTATCTCCTCGCAGGCAAGGAGGGGGATGGCGATGACGAGATGGCGGATATAGCGGCAGAGGCGGGCGGCAGCTCGGCGTGCCCTTTTCGCCAAGCCATACTTCATCGACGCGGCAGTAATCGTCATCCGGCAATCGCTTCCTAGATGCGAAGATCCCATCAAGGGGTCCAGACCGTCGGAGGGCCCATCCGGCCGCTTCCGACCCGGCATACTCGTTCGAGGGGCAAATCAAGGGTATCGAACCGCCAAGGTTGATTCAAGTTTTTCTTTGGAATCAAAAGATCATATCATGTCCGAATGATTTGACTGTCGGCTTTGAGATGCCGCATGCCGCGGAATTGAAAGAAAGGCGATTCGGGTGCGTTTCTGATCGCCGGCTGCTGATCTCTGACGGCTGATCACTTACCGCTCAGATACGGAATCGTCATCGGACCTTCGGGGAGAACGGCGATCGGTGCATCCTTGCCGACTCTACGCAGCTCCTCCGCGATGCGAGCCCCCGGCTCCTCGACAGGCTCGAGATGGGCCTTGCGGACCTCGCCCGGGTCCATCTCCGAATACAGGGCGATACGGGCCTTGAGGAGAAGCCCGGCGAGAACCTGCGCTTCCCACTGGTCGCACAATCGAAAGCCCGGGGTCATGACCGTTTGGAGGATGGCCTCCGGCGAATCGTGATCGAGCAGGAGCTTGCGGAAGTTGCCGTGATCCGGGAAACCGTCGTCGCACCGGGAGGCGCACAGAATGAAGCCTCCCGGTTCGACTATCTGGGCGGCGGCCGCCATGCCTTTGACGCTCTGGTAGAGATTCTGGTCCAGGGGATAACCGCTGTTGCTGGTTACAACGATGGGAAAGGGATGCCGGCAGGGCACCATGGCGACATCCCGGGCGGACCTGCACCCTTCGGCATGCGCTACAGAGACGCCCCCGCAAAAGAAACCTGTGATCTGCCGCTCGCGGTTTTGCGTCACGTTGATGCAGAAGTCCACCGGCAGGAGAGAACCGTTGGCGCGGATCAGCTCCTGCGTCGGATTCCCTTCCAGGACTCCCCAGGTGCTGCGCGGGTCTGCGATGATCGGGGCGCCGTGGTATTCCAGGATTGAGTCGACGTCGGCCACCCCGGGGAAGATCCCCTTGTAGCCCCCGGAGAAGCCCGCCATGAAGTGGGGTTCAATAAAGCCCAGGACTATCCGCCTGTCGGCCTCGACGTACTCCCGGTTCATGCGCACGGTCATTCCCGACAGGGACCTTCCCGCAGGCAGCAGCCCTGCGGGGTCGTAGGCCGAGTGGTTGATCACCCGATAGCGCGACATCACCGCCCACCCGACCATGGAGGCGAGCTCCTCCGGTGTATTTCCCCGGTGCGTGCCCGTGCCGTTTACTATGGTGATGCGCGCTTCGGGCACATGCGCGATTTCCTCCAGCGTCCATTCGAGGAGGCGGTCGGTCGCCAGAGGCCTGGTCCGGTCCGGAATCACTATGGCCACGCGGTCCGCAGGCTTTACCAGTTCTTTCAACGGCTTGCCGGAAACAGGCCGGCGCACCGCATCCCGGAATGCAGCTCGCTCGTCCGGCAGTCCGGGTTGATAGGCCGGAGCGAGCACTGTAACGTTCTCAGACGGTACGTCGAATGAAAGGCCCCGCTTGCCGTATTGAAGAAGCAGTCTCATCAGAGGATCTCCGCGAGCTCGGAGGCAGCCGACCCGCCCGCCGAGTCTCGATTATATCGGGAGTTGCGCACCGGGACAATCTGCCCCGATAGATGCCGGCGATAAAGGCCATTGACATATTTCCTTGAACCGATTTATACATTCGCTTGTATGAATCGAACGATTGATCAATTTGGGCGTGCTGACAGGGACGATACCAAGACAAGGATCATGGATGCGGCCGAGATGTTGTTTGCGGAGCGAGGCTACGAAGCCGCCTCGCTGCGTGCCATAACCGCAGCGGCGGGTGCCAACCTGGCCTCGATCAACTATCATTTCGGATCCAAGGAAGCCCTGCTGAGAGCGGTGATGGCTCGCAGGCTCGTCCCATTGAATCTGCGCCGGCTGGAAATGCTCGGGCGCTTCGAGGCGGAATACGATCCCGCTCCGGTCCCTGTGGAAAATATCCTGCGGGCGCTGCTCGAGCCCATCTCTTCGGCCGCTCGCTCGCAGGAGGGATCATGGCAGAGGTTCCGCCTCCTTGTCGGGCGCATGTACAGCGAGCCCACGCCGAGAATCCTGGCGGTCTTCTGGGGCGAACTGTCCGAGACCGCCGGTCGTTTCCAGGCAGCCATTCGCCGCGCGTGCCCGCATCTCCAGGAGAATGAGCTTTACTGGCGGGTTCATTTCACTGTCGGCGCCATGGCGCATACCCTTTCCGCCGGCACCTTTCTGGAGATGCTCTCCCGGGGAAAATGCGATCCTTCGGACATAGCCGAAGGTGTCGAACGCCTCATTGCGTTCGCGGCCGCGGGCTTTCGAGCTCCGGCGACGGAAGCGCCGGGCGGTGCAAGCGGCCGGCCGGCCGAATCGGGCCGTACCGGGCAGCAGGGAGCCGACTTATGACGACACAGCAGATTGCTTTCAGCATGATCGCCCTATGGCTGGCCGCCTGTGCGCCGCTGCCTTCCCAGGAACCTTCCGGGCCGCAGTCGGTCGCGGGGGCGCCGGCTTCACCCTCGCCTCTGCGCCTGAGCCTCAAGCAGGCCGCCGAGATGGCGCTCGCTCCCTCGGGCAGCGCGCGCCTGCAGCTTGCCGCGGAAGCCGTGCGCCAGGCGCGCAGCCAGTCGGCCCAGGCGCGCTCCGCCCTCCTGCCGAACCTCGACGCCGCCGTGGCCCAGCAGAGCCAGACGCGCAACCTGGAAGCCTTCGGGATCGGGCTGCAGATGCCGCCGACGCCGTTGTTTTCCTTTCCCAAGTTTGTCGGCCCCTTCCATACCTTCGATGCCCGGGTGAGTGCGCGCCAGAGTGTTTTCGACCTGAGTTCCATCCGGCGCTTCCAGGCATCCCGGGAGGCCCTGGGACTGGCCCGGACCGAGGAGGAACACGCCCGCGAGCAGGTCATCGGTGAAGTCGCGCGGGCTTATCTGGCGGCCTTGCGCGCCGAGGCCGGCCTGAGGGCCGCTGCGGCCAATGTAGAGCTCGCCGAGGCCCTGCTCTCGTTGGCGGCCGGGCAGAAGGAGGCCGGCGCCGGCACGGGGATCGAGGTCACCCGGGCACGCGTCCAGCTTGCCGACCGCAAGCAGCGCCTGCTCGAGGCCCGCAACGAAAGGACGCGCGCGCACCTGACGCTTCTCAGGGCCATCGGTCTCGATCTGCAGTCGGCCTTGGAATTGACCGACGAGATGTCGTATTCGCCCGCTGCGCAGATCTCCTTCCCTCAGGCGCTCGCCGTGGCCCTGGAGTCGCGACCGGACTGGAAGGCGCAGCAGCAGAGGCTGGAAACCGCACGCCTGCGCTATAGCTCGGTCCGCAGCGAGGTCCTGCCCTCCGTCGCGCTTTTCGGCGATTACGGCGCTTCCGGCCTCGCCATCGACGACTCCCTGCCCACCCGGGTATACGGCGTCGCGGTGCGCGTGCCCCTGTTCGACGGCGGCAGCCGGGCTGCGCGCCGCGCCCAGAGCTCCTCCGAGCTGCGGCAGGAGCAGATCCGCACGCAGGATCTGCGGGCGCAGATCGAAATGGAGGTGCGGCTGGCGCTCGACGATCTGAGTTCTGCCGCGGAGCAGGTTCAGGCGGCCGAGGAAGGGCTCGCGCTCGCCGAAGGCGAACTGGCCCAGGCAAGGCGCCGCTATCAGGCCGGTGTCGCGATAGGCCTGGAGGTCACCGACGCCCAGGCGCGCCTGGAGCGCGCGCGCGAAAACCGCATTTCCGCGCTCTACCGGTACAACCTGGCGCGCATCCAGCATGCGCTGGCCACGGGCACGATCCGGCAACTGATCCAATAGCGACAAGGGACGGGGCGGCAAGCGGGCCGCAACGTCCGAGGAGCGACAATGATGACGACCAGCACGAAATGGTGCGCTGCCCTGCTTCCGGCCGTCCTGGCGGCGAGTGTAGGCGGCTGCGGCCGGGCCGGTCGCGAGGCGCGCGGCAGCCTCCGGATCAGCGGCAACATCGAACTGACCCAGGTGAGCATCGCCTTCAAGATGCCCGGCAGGCTGATCGCCCGGGAGGTGGACGAGGGCGACCGCGTCGCGCGCGGAGCGGTCGTGGCGCGCCTCGATACGGATCAGCTCGAGCAGCAGCGCAAGCGCGATCAGGCCGCCCTCGATGCCGCCGAAGCCGCTCTGCCGCAGCTCGGCACGGCGATCGAACAGCGCAAAGCGAGCGTGGCCGCCGAACTCGACCTGCGCCGGGCCGAACTCGAACAGGCGCAAGCCGTGCTGCGGCAGCTGCTGGCGGGTTCGCGACAGCAGCAGATCGAGGAAGCGCGGGCGGCGGTCGAGCAGGCGCGCGCCCAGCTCCGGCAGGCGCAACAGGACTGGGAGCGCGCCCAGACTCTCTTTCAGAACGACGATATTTCGGCGGCGCAGCGCGACCAGTTCAGGGCGCGCCTGGATTCCTCGGCCGCGGCCTTGCGCCAGGCCGAGGAACGTGCCGCCCTGGTCGCCGAGGGGCCGCGCAAGGAGGAAATCGAGGCCGCACGCGCCAGGGTGGCGCAGGCCGAAGCGGGGATCCGTCATGCGGAGACCGGACGGCTGGAAGTGAAGCGGCTGGAGCAGGAACTGCAGGCGCGACGCGCGGATGTGGAGCGCGCCCGGGCGCAGGTCGCCTACGTCGACTCCCAGATCCGGGATGCGGTCGCCGTTTCCCCGGTTGACGGGGTCGTGCTCGTCAAGTCCGCCGAAGTCGGCGAAGTCCTCGCCGCGGGAACCACGGTACTCGTCATCGGCGACCTGGATCGGCCGTGGCTGCGCGGTTACATCGGCGAGCGCGACCTCGGCCGCGTCCGGCTGGGAGCCGAGGTTCGCGTCACCACCGACTCCTACCCGGGCAAGGTCTACCGGGGCCGCCTGTCGTTCATCTCCTCCGAAGCCGAGTTCACTCCCAAACAGATCCAGACCGCCGAAGAGCGCGTCAAGCTCGTCTATCGCGTCAAGATCGACGTCGAGAACCCGAATCGTGAGCTGAAGCTCAACATGCCCGCGGACGCGGAAATCGTTCTGGAGGGCCGGCCCTGAACACGACGGCGACGCTATCGCAGCCGGCGGTCTACGCCGCGAACCTGACGCGCCGTTTCGGCAGCCTGACGGCGGTCGACCGCGTCGACCTGGAAATCCCGGCCGGGGAGATATTCGGCCTGGTGGGCCCGGACGGTGCAGGCAAGACCACGATCCTGCGGCTGCTGTGCGGCCTCATCAGCCCGAGCGCGGGCGAGGTCCGGATTGCGGGCCGCGACGTTCAGCGTGAACCGGAAGCCGCCCGCGACCTGATCGGCTACATGGCCCATCGTTTCGGCCTCTATCCCGATCTGACGGTCGAGGAGAACATGTTTTTCTACGCCGACCTCTTCGGCATCAGGCGCGCGGAGCGGGACGCCTCGGCGGCCGGGCTTCTGCGGATGACCCGCCTGGAGCCTTTCCGCCGGCGGGCTGCCGGCAAGCTTTCCGGGGGCATGCGCCAAAAGCTCGCCCTCATGTGCACCCTGCTGCACCGCCCGCGCATCCTGCTGCTCGACGAGCCGACGACGGGCGTCGATCCGGTATCGCGCCGGGACTTCTGGACCATCCTCTATCAGCTGGTCAAGGAGGGGCTGACGGTGGTCACGGCCACGGCATACCTGGACGAGGCGGAGCGCTGCAGGCGCGTGGGGTTGCTGCACCGGGGACGCCTGCTGCACTGCGAGTCCCCCGACACCCTGCGGCGCCGCATGCCCGAAGAATGCTACGAAGTGCGATCGGACGACCTCGGCAGGGTGCGCGAGATCCTGGCCGCGGCACCGGGCGTCCTGAGCGTCGAGCCGGCGGGGGGATGCCTGCATCTGCTGCTTTCGCCCGGCGGCGCCGGGCCGCAGTCGCTGGAGCAGATCCTGGAGCGGGAAGGCCGTCGCGCAACCTTGCGCCGCATCGTGCCGTCGCTCGAGGACGCCTTCATCGCCACCATCTGCCGGGCGGACGCTGCGCCGCCCGCAAATTCACGGGCATAGGAGGATCGCATGGCGGACAGCGACGCGGCGGTGCAGGCCAGGGAACTCACCAAGTTCTTCGGTGCCTTCTGCGCGCTCGACCGTGTTTCCTTCACCGTCGGCCGGGGCGAAATCTTCGGCTTTCTCGGCCCGAACGGTGCGGGCAAGTCCACCGCCATCCGCATCCTGTGCGGCCTGCTCGCCCCTTCGTCGGGCACGGCGCTCGTCGACGGCATCGATGTCGGTCTTTACCCTGAAGCCGTCCGCAGCCGGATAGGCTACATGTCCCAGAAGTTCTCGCTGTACGACGACCTCACGGTCGAGGAAAACATCGACTTTTTCGGCGGCGTCTACCGCATACCGCGTGCGCAGCGCGCCCGGCGCAAGGACGAGATCCTGCAGATGGCCGGGCTTTCCGAAAGGCGCGCCACCATGACCGCGGTGCTCGCCGGGGGGCTGAAGCAACGCTTGGCCCTCGGCTGCGCCGTCCTGCACCGCCCGCCGATCCTCTTTCTCGACGAACCCACTTCGGGCGTGGATCCCATCGCCCGCCGCACCTTCTGGTCGCTGATCTACCGGCTGTCGGCCGAGGGCCACACGGTCTTCGTCACGACCCATTACATGGACGAGGCGGAGTATTGCCACCGGCTCGCACTGATGAACCGGGGCCGGATCGTGGCGCTCGCAACGCCGGCGGGCCTCAGGCGCTGGCCGGATGAACACCGGCTGCTGGCCCTCGAGTCCTCCGATCTGATGGAGAGCATGAAGGCGCTCGAAGGGATCGAGCAGGTCAAGGAAGTCGCCCTTTACGGCAGCGGTCTGCACGTGACCGTGAAGGACCCGGCGGCGGCGGCCGCGACGATCGCGCGGGTGCTGGCGGAGCGCGATGTCGCGATCCGCAGGCTCGAGGAGGTCGAGCCGTCGATGGAGGATGTCTTCGTGTCGCTGATCGAAGAAGAGGAAAGGAAGGCCGGATGAACCTGCGGCGCACCGCGGCGATCGCCCGCAAGGAACTGCTGCACATCGTGCGCGATGTCCGCAGCCTCGGCCTGGCCCTGGCTCTGCCGGCCCTGCTGCTCCTGCTTTTCGGGTATGCCCTGACTCTCGATGTCGACCGGGTCCCCACCGTCGTCTACGACGCCGACCATAGCCCGCTGAGCCGCCGGCTGATCGAGCGCTTGCGCGGCTCGCGGTACTTCATGATCGTCGGCACCGCCGACCGGTATGAGACCGTCGACCGCGGCATCGACCGCGACCGCTGCCTGCTGGGGCTCGTGATCCCGGTCGGTTATGCGCGCAAGCTCGAGGCCGGGCGCGAAGCCGATCTCCAGCTCCTGCTCGACGGCAGCAACTCCAACACCGCTTCCATTGCGCTGGGTTACGCCGGCGCCCTGCTCCGGACCTACAGCGCCGAGATCGCCGCGGAAATGCTGAACCGGCGGGGCGGCGGGCACTGGCGCCCGCCCCTCGAGGCCCGCGTGCGCGTCTGGTACAACAGCGAGCTGAAGTCGAAAAACTTCATCGTGCCGGGATTGATCGCCGTGATCCTGATGATCATCGCCTCGCTCCTGACATCGCTGACGATCGCGCGCGAATGGGAAATGGGCAGCATGGAACAGCTGCTTTCGACGCCCGTGCGCGCCCCGGAGATCGTGCTCGGCAAGATGTCGGCCTTTTTCGCGCTCGGGCTCGTCGACACGCTGCTGGCCGTGGCGGCCGGCGTCGGGATTTTCGGGGTCCCGCTGCGCGGCAGCCCGCTTTTCCTCCTGCTGAGCAGCTCCATCTTTCTTCTGGGGGCGCTTTTCTGGGGGATCTTTCTTTCGGCCGCGGTCCGCTCCCAGCTGCTCGCCTACCAGCTCGGCATGCTGACATCTTTCCTGCCCGCCATCCTGCTTTCCGGACTCGTCTTTGCGATCGAAAACATGCCGCCCGCCATCCAGGCCGTCACCTATTTCTTCCCCGCCCGCTATTTCGTGACCATTCTGAAATCCCTTTTCCTGCGCGGTGTCGGGTGGGATGTCCTCCGGGGCGAGCTGGTCTTCCTCGCGGCCTACGCCCTGGCCGTCTTTCTCGTCGCGACCCGGATGCTGAAGCGAAAGATTGCGTGAGCGCCATGTGGGAAAGAATCCTGGAGATCATACGAAAAGAACTTCGCCAGACCTTGCGCGACCCGCGCCGCCGCATCCTGCTGATCGGGCCGCCGCTGATCCAGCTCGTCGTCTTCGGCTACGCGGTCAACATGGACGTGGAAAATGCGCGCCTCGCCTGGATGGACATGGACGGCACTCCGCTGAGCCGCGAGCTGCTGGCGGCCTTCGAGGGATCGCCGAATTTCCGGATCGTCGCGCGCCCCGGACGCTATGCCGAAGTGCAGGATCTGATGGACCGGGGGCGGGTGGATCTGGCGATTGCGGTCTCGCCGGGCTTCGCGCGCGACCTGGTGCGCGGCGACATGCCTGCCGTTCAGATCCTGATCGACGGTACCAACTCGAACACCGGCGGGATCGTGGCCGCCTACGCGCAGGAGGTTCTCGCCCGTTTCGCGCGCGACGCGGCGGCGAGCGCGGGCCCGCCCGGTTTTTCCGTCATGCCGTTGCCACGGCCGGCGGCGGGGCCGGGCCTGAGGCCCCGGGTGTGGTTCAATCCGAATCTCAGGAGCCGCGAGTACTTCGTTCCCGGCGTGGTCGTCAATATCATCGCGCTGGTGACCATCATGCTGACCGCCATGAGCATCGTTCGGGAGAAAGAGATCGGCACGATGGAGCAGCTCCTGGTCACGCCGCTCCGGCCCGTGGAGATCATGCTGGGGAAGATGCTTCCCTTCGCGGCCCTGGGACTGGCGGAAGTGGCGCTTGTCACCGGAGCCGCGCTGCTCGTTTTCCGCGTGCCCTTGCGCGGAAGCGCCCTGGTACTGCTGGCGGCGTCGTCGGCCTTCCTGCTCACCACCTTGGGCGTGGGCCTCTTCATGTCCACCGTCTCCCGCACCCAGCAGCAGGCGATGATGTCGGCCGTGTTCTTTTTCATGCCCGCCCTGATGCTGAGCGGCTTCGCTTTCCCGATCGCGAACATGCCGCAGGCGATCCAGTACCTCACCTACCTGAACCCCTTGCGCTACTTCATGGAAATCGTGCGCGGCGTCTTTCTCAAGGGGGTGGGCGTGGCGGAACTCTGGCCGCAATTGTCCCTGCTGGTACTGCTGGGCGCGGCGGTACTCGTTTCCAGCGCTCTGCGCTTCCGCAAACGCCTGGACTGAGGGTCCGCCTTGCCGGAATGCTCTGCGGGATCCGGTCGGTATTCACCTGGCCGCGGTCACCATGATTTCCACGAGTCCCGCCGGATTGACCAGGCCCGCCTCGACCGTGGTACGGGCCGGAAAATCGCCGCGAAACACCTCGCGATAGGCTGCGTTCATGGCGGCGAACTTGGCGGCGTCGGTGACATAGACCATGGAATCGACCACGTCGCCCCAGTCGAAACCGGCCGCGCGCAGCGTCCGCCCGATGCGGGCCAGGGTCTCGCGCGTCTGCGCCGCCATGTCCGATTCGTTCCCGGGCATGTTGCCCATCATGCCGGAGACGAACAGCCGCCCGCCAGCCAGCACGGCCGAGCTGAGATTCGGGTTGGGCTTCCCGGGGCTGCCGTCGGCGTTCGGCGTCGTATAGACGGTTCGTCCGCCGCCCCGCACGGCCGTCATCGTGACCTCAACCAGGTACTGGGGGCCCATCAATCCGGCTCTCACGGTCGCGCGCGCGGGCGGATCCTTCGGGAAATAGGAGCGGTAGACCTCGTTCATTCCCTGGAAGTCGGAAACGTCCGTGATGAACACCCTCGAGGCGACCACATCGGCGAAGCTCATGCCTGCCGCTTTCAGGATTTCGGCGCCGTTTTCCATGGCCGTCCGGGTCTGCACCCGGATGTCACCGGCGACCACGGAGTTGTCCTTGCCGCTGCGCGACAGAAGGCCCGCCAGAAACAACGTATCGCCCGAGAGGATGCCGTAGCTGTACGGGGCAGCCGACCGGACCCAGCCCGCGGGGTGGATGACCCGGCGCTCGCTCCCGGGAGAAACCGCCACCGCCGACACTTCGATCAGTGCTTCCGGAACCATCAGGTTGGCCGCCACCGTCGTTCGCGCCGGCGGGTCCTTCGGCCAGTAGCTCTGGTACACCTCGTTCATCGCCGGAAAGTCCGCGGCGTTTTTCAGGTAGACATGGACCGTAGCGGCGCGATCCAGGCCGGATCCGGCGGCTTCGAGCACCCGGGCAAGGTTGTCGAGCGCCCGGCGTGTCTGCACGCGGATATCTCCCGCGATCACCTTCCCGGCATCGTCGGTGGGCAGTTGTCCCGACAGGTAGATAAGGTTTCCCGCCTTGACCGCGGGACTGAAGGGCAGATCGGCCTGCCGACCGGCGCGCACGATCTGTCGGGCGGACTGGCCGCCTGCCGCCACGGCAGCGATCGAGATCAGGCAAGCAAGATACGGAGCGACTCTTTTCATAGGCCTCCTCACGGCCCGGCTCGCCGGCATGGCGCTTGGAATGCCGATCCCGCCGGAGCCTCGGCTCGACTACGATAACAGAAATGGGAACCGGCGGTCACAAGGAATCCGACGCTTGTGCTTGATGAATTTACCGATGCGAGTTACTCTCGCTCGTCTTGTGGAGCGGTGATGAACGGAATGTGCATGGGCAGGAGCCGCAAGCGGGGAATGTGGTGGAGGGTCGCTGCGCTCGCCATCGCCTGCCTGCTGTGTTCGTACGCTCGAGCGCCCGCAGCGGAATCCCGGATCAAGGTATCGCGCCGGGCGCGCGCGCTCCAGCCTGGTGAAGTGCTGCTGCTGCAGGCCGAGAGCGACAAGCCGCTCGACCGGCTGCGGGCCGAGGCTTTCGGGCGCGAGTTCCCCATGTTTCCGGAAAGCGGCGGACTGCGCTGGACGGGATTGGTCGGCATCGATCTCGAGACCGCCGCGGGGCGGTACCCGCTCCGGATCCGCGGCGCCGGGCCCGGCGGTGAGGCGGTTTACTGGGAAGAGGAACTCCCGGTCCGGGCCAAGCAATTCCCGGTGCGCCGCCTGACCGTCGACGAAAAGTTCGTGTCGCCGCCGCCGGAGGTGCTGACCCGCATCCGGGAGGAGGCGGAGAAGGTCCGTGCCGTGTTCGCGCAGGTCACGCCGCGCCGATTCTGGAGCGGGACTTTCCGCGCGCCCGTTCCCGGGCCCGTGATCAGCGAGTTCGGCAAGCGCAGCGTCTACAACGAGCAGCCGCGCAGCCCGCACACGGGGACCGACTTCCGTGCCGCCGCGGGCACGCCGGTGCGCGCGCCGGATGCAGGCCGGGTCGCGCTGGCCGCGGAGCTCTATTATTCGGGGAAGACCGTGATTGTCGACCACGGCTTCGGGCTGTACTCCTATTTCGGCCACCTCTCCGCCGTTTCCGTCCTGGAGGGCGCCATGGTGGCCGCCGGAGACATCGTGGGCCGGGTGGGCGCCACGGGGCTGGCAACCGGACCGCATCTTCACTGGTCGGTCCGCTTGGTCGGCACGCGCGTGGATCCCATGTCGCTGCTCAGCCTGTTTGCGCCCCGCGCCCCGGCAGGCAAGCGCTGAGCCGGAATCGCACGGGGGGACGACTTTCGCCCCACGCATATCAGGAGGAAGAGTGTTCGTGAAAGCCATCGCAGACCTCGGGGTCTTCTTGGTCCTCGCAGCTTCGGCGGCGGCTCAGGAAAAGCCGCAGGCAAAGCCGGAGGCACCAGCTGCAGGCGCGCCCCGGCAGGCGAATGCCCAGCCTGCGGGCGCCGTGTCGGTTCAGGGCGTTCAGATCGGCGGCCTCTGGTACCTTTCCTACCAGGCCCGGGAGCGCTGCCCGGGAGCGACGGATGAAACGCAGACCTGCAGCCAGTTCCGGGTCAAGCGCGGCTACCTGAACTTCAGGGCGCGGCCGCGGCCCTGGCTCGAGGTTCGTTTCACCCCCGACGTCAGCCAGGATTCGGCCGGGGATCTCAAACTGCTCGCCAAATATCTCTATGCCGGATTCACGGGCAAGGGAAACAGTGTGATCGGCCGCCCCTACGTCGAGTTCGGCCTCGTTCACATGCCGTGGCTCGATTTCGAGGAGCACCTCAACCGCTTCCGCATGCAGGACACGATGTTCCTGGAGCGCAACGGGCTTTTCAACTCCGCCGATTTCGGCATCCTGGCGGGCGGCAATTTCGGGACCGAGCTGGGTGAGGACTTCCGGCGCGACGTGAACGGGGCCTACGCGGGGCGCTACGGCTCCTGGCAGGTGGCGCTGATGAACGGCGGCGGCTACCGTGCCCGGGAAAACAACGGCAACAAGGTCTTGCAAGCGCGGGCCACCGCGCGCCCTTTTCCCGACCCCCTCCCCGGCCTGCAGTTTTCGCTTTTCGGCGTGCGCGGCAAAGGGAACCTGCCGCAGGCGGAGTCCTCGCGGGATCTTCCCGACTACGATGTCCTGGCGGGCATGGTCAGTTACGAGCATGAGCTCCTGGTCTTGTCGGCGCAGTGGTATTCAGGAGAAGGCAATGCCGCGGGTACCGCCGTCGGGCCCGACGGCCGCAGTGCCAGGCGGCAGAGCGGCTCGTCGTATTTTGCGGAACTCCGATTCACCGGAAAGCGCAACCTGAGCGCCATCGGCCGCTATGACCGCTTCGACGCCGACCGCCGCGATCCCGCCGTCGGCCTGCAGCAGCGATTGATCGCCGGGGTGGCGTGGCGCATGTTCGGCGGCAACTACATCCTTTTCGATTACGACCGGGTATGGCGGGGCAAGCCGCGCTTGCGGGCACCGGGCCGGCTGCAGGCAACGCTGCAGATCGCCTTCTGACCGACGGCCCGCGCGCGACCCGGATATGTTCGGCGGCGCCGTCTCAGGCGCGCCGTCTTTCGAGGATCGAGCGGACGATCGCCTCGCCGTGCAGGCGCCCGTTTTCGATGTTGCGCGGAAAGTTCAGGATCGAGTTGACCAGCGCCCCCTTCTCGATTACCAGGCAGCTCAGACCCGCACGTCCGGCGGCGATGGCGGCCGCCAGGCCCGCGGGGCCCGCCCCCACAACGATGACGTCATGCATGCCATCCCTCCATATCGGGGTCTGTGCGTGCGCCGGCAGAGCCGTGTTGCCTCGAGAGTGCTTGGATCGGCGGAAACATGATGATAAAAGATCTGCTCTTTCGGAAAGAGCAATATAGCCCGGCGCAGTGCCGGATTCCAGTCGGTGGTGCGGATGGCTTCGAGCGAATACCGGGTGGTGATTGTGGGGGGCGGGATCGTCGGGCTCGCCACCGCCCTTGCCTTCGAGGAAAGGCTACCCGGCCTTTCTCTTGCCGTGCTCGAGAAAGAAGCGGCCGTGGCGAACCACCAGACAGGGCACAACAGCGGCGTGGTTCACGCCGGCATTTACTACCGCCCCGGATCGTACAAAGCCAGATTGTGCGTGGAGGGCGGTCGCTTGCTGGCGGCTTTTTGCGAGGAGGAAGGAATCCGTTTCGAACGGTGCGGGAAGCTCATCGTGGCGACCGACGGCGCCGAGCTGGCGCGGCTGCAGCTGCTCTACGAGCGCGGCACCGCCAACGGGGTTGCGGGCCTGGAGCTGGTCGGACCGGAGCGCGCGCGCGAAATCGAACCGCACGCGAAGGCTTTGCGCGCGCTCCATTCCCCCGGGACCGCGATCGTCGATTTCCGCGAGGTGGCCGCCGCCATGGCGCGGCGGCTCGCACGCAAAGGCATCGAGATTCTGACGGGCGCCGAGGTGCGCTCGATAAGACGCGAGGGGAACAGCCTCCGGCTCGAAACCGGCCGCACCGTGCTGGCGGCCCGCAATCTGGTCAATTGCGCCGGACTCCATGCCGATCGCGTCGCCCGCATGATGGGGCTGGACCCGGGCGCACTGGTCATCCCCTTCCGCGGCGAGTATTACTCGCTGCGGCCGGCGTGCGGCCTGGTGCGCGGGCTCATCTACCCGGTGCCGGATCCCGAGTTTCCGTTTCTCGGGGTTCATTTCACCAAACGCATTCAAGGGGATTACGAGGCGGGGCCCAATGCGGTCCTGGCCTTCGCGCGCGAAGGCTACCGGCGCAGGGATGTCTCCCTGAAGGACACCCTGGAGATGCTCGCGTTTGCCGGTTTCTGGCGCATGGGGCGCAGGTACTGGCGCACAGGATTCTACGAGTGGTACCGCTCGCTCAGCCGCCGCGCCTTCCTGCGGTCGTTGCAGAGGCTGGTTCCCGAACTGAAAGACGGCGATCTCCTCCCCGGAGGTTCGGGAGTGCGCGCGCAGCTGGTCATGCGCGACGGTGCGCTCTGGGACGACTTCCACATACTCGAGGCGCCCAACGCGGTCCACGTCCTCAACGCACCCTCGCCGGCGGCGACGGCGGCGATCGCGATCGGCCGGCATGTCGCCGCCGTCGCCGTCTCGACATTCGGCTTGCAGTGAGGCCGATCCAGGGGCGGCACCGGAGGCCGCCCCCGATCGGAGCTATGAGGACCGGGCCTGCGCCTTGAGGTCGGCGGACTTGACCTCTTCATCGGTGAAGCTGAGCGAGGCAAGCTGCTTGTACAGCCGGTAGCGCGCCAGCACATCCTCCTGGGCAAGCTCCAGCAGGCGCTTGGCCTGTTTAGGCTTGCTCAGGGTGAGCATCTTGTAGCGCGTTTCCATGTAGGCATAGTCCTTGAGGGGGATCCTGGGCGGCTTGGAGTCGAGCTGGAGCGGATTCTTCTCCTGCAGCGCCAGCCGCGGGTCGTAGCGGTAGAGCAGCCAGTAGCCGGAATCGACCGCCGCCTTCTGATTCTGCATCCCGCGGGTCATGTCGATCCCATGGGCGATGCAGTGGCAGTAGGCGATGATCAGGGAGGGCCCGTCGTAGGATTCCGCTTCCAGGAAGGCCTTGACGCACTGCATGTCGTTGGCTCCCATGGCGACGCTGGCCACGTAGACGTTGCCGTAGTTGATGGCGTGCATGCCCAGGTCCTTCTTGGAGACGGGCTTGCCGCCGGCGGCGAACTTGGCGACGGCCGCGCGCGGCGTGGCCTTCGACATCTGCCCGCCGGTGTTGGAGTAGACCTCGGTATCCAGCACCAGGATGTTGACGTTGCGGCCTGAGGCGAGCACGTGATCGAGCCCGCCGTAGCCGATGTCGTATGCCCAGCCGTCGCCGCCGATGATCCAGACGCTCTTGCGCACCAGGAAATCGGCGATGCTCTCGAGATTGCGCGCCTCGGGCGAGCGGATGGTCGCGAGCTTCTTTCTCAGCTCGGCCACGAGCTCGCGCTGCGCGTAGATTCCGGCTTCGTCGGACTGATCCGTGGTGAGCAGGGCGACGGCCAGCTGATCGCCGATCTGCGCGGAGAGCTTCTTGACCAGCTCTTTTGCCAGTTCCGTGTGCTTATCGATCGTGAGCCGGAAGCCCAGACCGAATTCCGCGTTGTCTTCGAACAGCGAGTTCGACCATGCGGGCCCGCGGCCGTCCCTATTGAAGGTATAGGGAATGGTCGGCAGGTTGCCGCCATAAATCGAGGAGCAGCCGGTGGCATTGGCGATGATGGTCCGATCGCCGAAGAACTGGGTGACGAGCTTGACGTAGGGCGTCTCGCCGCACCCGGAGCAGGCCCCGGAGTATTCGAACAGCGGCTGCAGCAGCTGGTTGGCCTTGATGCTGTTCATGCGCACCTGCCGCCGGTCGTATTCGGGCAGGTCGAGGAAGAACTTGTAGTTCTCGCGCTCCTGCTCGCGGATCGGAATCTGCGGCACCATGTTGATCGCCTTGAGGCGTGTTTCCTTCTTGTTTTTCGCGGGGCAGACGTCGACGCACAGCCCGCAGCCCGTGCAATCCTCGGGGGCCGTCTGCACGGTGTAGGCCATGCCGGGCAGGAATTCGGATCCCTTGGCGTCCATCCACTTGAAGGTGGGCGGCGCGTTGCGGGTGAGCTCCTTGGGGTAGGCCTTGATGCGGATCGCGGCGTGCGGGCAGCACAGGGCGCACTTGCCGCACTGGATGCAGACGGCCGGGTCCCAGGCCGGTATTTCGAGCGCGATGTTGCGCTTCTCCCACTGGGTCGTGCCCGTGGGGAAGGTCCCGTCCACCGGGAAGGCGCTCACCGGCAGGGTGTCGCCCATGTTGGCGATGATGGGGGCCAGGGTCTTCTGGACGAACTCGGGCGCTTCGGGCGGAACGACCGGCGGGCGCTCGAACGTGCTCGTGACCTGCGAGGGCACCTTGACCTCGAAGAGATTGGCCAGCGTGGCGTCGACCGCCTCGAAGTTCTTGCGCACGATCTCCTCGCCCTTGGCGCCGTAAGTCTTCTGGATCGCGTTCTTGATGGCTGCGATCGCCTCGTCCCGGGGCAGGATCCCCGAGATGGCGAAGAAGCATGTCTGCATGATGGTATTGACGCGGCCGCCCATGCCCGTTTCCTTGGCCACCCGGTAGCCGTCGATCACGTAGAACTTGATCTTCTTGTCGATGATGTCCTGCTGGACGCTGCGCGGCAGCTTGTCCCAGACCTCGTCGGGGCCGAACGGGCTGTTGAGCAGGAAAGTGGCGCCCGGGACGGCATAGCGCAGCATGTCGTAACGCTCGAGGAAGACGAACTGGTGGCAGGCGATGAAATTGGCCTTGTCGATCAGATAGGTCGAGTGAATGGGGCGCGGGCCGAACCGCAGGTGCGATATGGTGACCGAGCCGGACTTGCGCGAGTCGTACACGAAGTACCCCTGCGCGAAGTTCGGGGTGTCCTCGCCGATGATCTTGATGGAGTTCTTGTTGGCGCCCACCGTTCCGTCGGCCCCCAGCCCGTAGAACAGGCCGCGGAAAACGTCGTCCGCTTCCGTGGAGAACGACGGGTCGTAGTCGATCGACGTGTGCGTCACGTCGTCGACGATACCGACCGTGAAGTGATTCTTGGGCTGTTCCTTCTTCATGTTCTCGAAAACGCCGCGCACCATGGCGGGTGTGAATTCCTTGGAGGACAGCCCGTAGCGGCCTCCGATTACCTTGGGCAGGGTTTTCAAGTGGCCGTTGCCGGAGGCGTGTGCTTCGAGCAGGGCTGTGGCGACGTCCTTGTACAGCGGCTCGCCGGCGGCACCCGGTTCCTTGGTGCGATCCAGCGCGGTGATGACGCGCACCGTGGGCGGCAGGGCCTTCAGGAACGCTTCGACCGAAAAGGGGCGGAAGAGCCGAACCTTGACCATCCCGATCTTCTCGCCGCGCGCCGCCAGATACTCGACGAGCTCCTGCGCGGCTTCGGCACCGGATCCCATGAGCACGATCACGCGCTCGGCGTCGGGCGCCCCCAGATAATCGAAAAGGTGGTACTGCCGGCCGGTCAGGCCGGCGAACTTGTCCATCGCCTTCTGAACCACGGCCGGCGCCGCCATGTAGTACCTGTTGACGGTTTCGCGGCACTGGAAAAACACGTCCGGATTCTGAGCCGAGCCGCGCAGGACGGGCTTTTCCGGCGTGAGGCGCCGCTCCCTGTGCGCGCGCACCAGATCGTCGTCGATCATCGCCCGCATGTCGTCCTCGGTCAGCTGCTCGATCTTCATGACTTCGTGCGAGCTGCGGAACCCGTCGAAGAAATGGACGAAGGGCACGCGTGCCTCCAAGGTTGCTGCCTGGGCGATCAGGGCGAAATCCATGATTTCCTGGATCGAATTCGAGGCAAGCAGCCCGAATCCGGTCGAGCGCGTCGCCATCACGTCGCTATGGTCGCCGAAAATGGACAGCGCATGCGTTGCCACCGTGCGTGCCGAAACGTGGAAGACCGTGGAGGTAAGCTCTCCCGCGATCTTGAACATGTTGGGGATCATCAAGAGCAGCCCCTGGGCCGCGGTGAACGTAGTCGTCAGGGCTCCTGTCTGCAGGGCGCCGTGCACGGCACCGGCGGCCCCGCCCTCGCTTTGCATCTCGGTTACCGAGGGTACCGTTCCCCAGATGTTGGGAATGCCGTCGGCCGCCCAAGCGTCCGACCACTCCCCCATGGGCGAAGAAGGGGTGATGGGATAGATCGCGATGACCTCGTTGGTGCGGTAAGCGACGTAAGCGGCCGCTTCGTTGCCATCGATCGTAACCATTTCTCTTTTCATTGCTTCCACCTTGGCTCCTGATATTAATAAAAGCCGGCCTCGATGCCGGAATTAAACCTATAAGCATAGGTCAAAATCTCCCCCAAGTCGATCAGTTTCGGTGACAGGCTACTCAACCCCGAAACTCTGTATGGAATGTGGACTCCGCGAGGGGTCGGGAGTTTGGGGGTTGAGTAGCCTGTCACCGAAATTCACCGCTTCTTGAGGCGTTGGAGCAGGTCCTCGGCGCTGCGGGGCGGTTGCTCCTCCGCCGCGCCCGAGAGCGAGGCGATCATTTCCTGCAGCCTGGCGCGCTCGGGGTAGTCCGGATTGGCGGCGATCAGCTTTTCCCAGGCAGCGCGCGCCCGGGAGGGGTCGTTCTTGCCGTGCAGGTAGACCACGCCCAGGTTGTAGAGAGTCTGCGCATGGGAGGGCGCGAACTCGAGAGACTTGAGGAATTCTGCGATGGCGTCGTCCACGCGCCCGAGGTTGTAAAGGCAGGTGCCGCGATCGGTGCGCACGGCGACATTGCCCGGATCCTGCTCCAGGGCCCGGCCGTAATACTCCGCAGCCTCCTGGAATCGCCCGTTGTCATAGTAAAGATTTCCCAGCTCGATCAGGGTCGGCAGGTCTCCGGGCTTGACCTGGAGGACGGACTTGAGGCCTGCTTCGGCGCGGATGAAGTCGACCGGCCGCGTCTCGACCCGCGGTGCCTCGCCGGCTGCCGGGATTGGGGCGCGCGGCGACAGCTTCCCGAGGTAGTACCCGATCAATAGCCCCACGGCCAGAAAGGCCCCCGAGGCAATGATCAGACTGCCTGCCCGACTTTCGGTCCCGCCGGCCGGTTTCGCTGTTTTTTGCCTGGGCATCGGCTCGGGCTCACAGATCGATGTCGCGCATCGGCTTCGTGACCGGCTGGTCCTTGCTCTTCTTCAGCGCCTCGGCGAACTTCCTTTCCAGGATCTGCGCCTTCTTCTTCTCTTCCTCGGAGCTCTGCTTGAAAAGCTCTTCCCTGCGCTCGGCCTGCTCCTTGAGATAGACGGCCGCCCGGTCGAGATCGGGGGCGTTGACATTACGGGCAGGGGCCTCGTGCGCGATGACCTTGCGCAAGTCGAGATCCACGAGGAGCCGTGCTCCGCAGCACGGGCAGTTGAGCGACAGATCGTTGGTTCTCGTCTTGCCCATGGCGCCTCCTGCGGCTTTTTTTCGAGATTGACAAGGAATGCTACCCGGGCCATGGCGGGCTGTCAACAAAGCGCCGTATACGGCAGTGCGCGGCTCAGCCCGGGATGCCCAGGACGGTCGATCCGGCAAGCCGGCGATCGGGGGCGCGG
>Ga0209102_1000683_pt1 | contig 21139 bp, 25 predicted proteins | sample ConPoolayeHmetaG_FD_185483 | JGI IMG/M metagenome (GOLD analysis project Ga0209102, IMG submission 185483) | Hot spring microbial mat communities from California, USA to study Microbial Dark Matter (Phase II) - Cone Pool mat layer H metaG... ...
TAAACTCGATGCGCATCAGTCCTATGCCCTCAAAAGGCAAATCTTTGTAATCTTCTATTTTTTCTGGAACGCCTAAATTCATGTATATTTTTGTTGCAGTTACTGGCACAGGTTGAATAACGTTTCCGCTTGTCACATTTTGTGGTGTAGAAACTCCTGTTGAGGAGGAAAGTTGTTCTGTTAATGTTGGCATTATACCTTCGTAGACAACGCCGCTCTTGGAATCAACTGTGTATTCTTTACCGCTGACCATAAACTTCGTGGCACTTTCTGTGCCTACGACGCAGGGTATTCCAAGTTCACGACTTACAATGGCTGCATGACATGTTACTCCGCCTTTATCTGTAACTATAGCGCCTGCAAGCTTCATGAAGGGTACATAATCTGGGTTAGTCATGTCTGTGACAAGGATGTCTCCTTTCTGCATGACTTTAGCAGCTTCTTGAGGATTCATCACAATTTTTGCTACACCAGTACCAAAACCTCTTTTTCCTGCCGCAATACCTTTGACAATGACTTTTAGCATTTCAGAAGGCTTCATTCTTTCAACCTCCATTTTAGGTGTAAGCGTAAGTTTTGTACTCCACACTGTTTCGGGTCTAGACTGAACTATGAAAACGTTAGCAGGAAAAGATAGGTCACTGTCAATTGCCCACTCAATATCTTGGGCTTTTCCATAATGTTGCTCAATATGTTTAGCTAAGTCTGCAAGTTTGATAGCTTCTTCATCACTTAGGCATGGTAGTTCCTGTTTTTCAGCGGGCACTTCGAGATGAATTGTTTTACCAGTTTCGGGGTCGCGGACATATTGTACTGTCTTTTTAGCTATGCGTTTCTCGATTATTTTTAGTGTGTTTTTGTCTACTATAAAGTCGTCTGGTGTGACAGCGCCAGACACCACAGCTTCGCCTAGACCATAATTGCCTTCAATAACCATTTGGTTTGGGTCTCCTGTTACAGGGTTTATGGTGAATATGACGCCCGCAGCCTTAGAATTAACCATTTTTTGAACCCCGACGCTTATGAGAACTTTCTCATGGGCGAAGCCTTTTTCTGTGCGATAAAAGATTGCGCGTGGAGTGAAGAGACTTGACCAGCATTTGACAGTTTTTTCCAGAACCTCGTCCTCTCCTTTAACGTTCAAATAGGTTTCTTGTTGTCCAGCGAAGGATGCGTCTGGTAAGTCTTCGGCTGTTGCACTTGATCTTACAGCGACAAAAACGTCTTTTAGACCAAGTTTATTGCATAATTCTTTGTAAGCAGATCTGATTGCGTTCTCGATATCTTTAGGCATAGATGTGGATTCGATTAGCTGACGGATTTTTATGGAGGCTACTTCATATTGTTTCGGGTCACTTGTATCTTTGACTGTTTCTCTTATAATTTCGTAAATTTTTTCGGCTATGTTTGTTTCTTCAATAAATTTTTTGTACGAGTAAGCGGTTATAGCGAAGCCTGGTGGGACTGGGATTCCAGCGTTTGTCATTTCACCTAGATTAGCGTTTTTTCCACCAACAGAGGGAATGTCGGTTTTTCTTAGGTTTTCGAACCATATTACTAGGTTTTCTTTCATTTCAGTCAACTGTTTCCACCTCTTCAACTTGTGCTTTTTCAATAACTATTTTACATGGGATTGGGAGTTTGGCTGATCCACGTTTCAGAGCTTCTTTGGCGATTTCGACACCGTCTGCGTTTACGTTGATTGTGATTATTGCTTGGTTGGGTTTCACGCGGGCTGCGGTTCCTATAGGTTTTCCGAAAGATTTGCGCATACCATCTTGGAGACGGTCTGCATGTGCGCCGAAAATCATTTTGTTTTCTCTAAGGATTGTGTGTGGGTATGGGTTTATTTGCAAGCGGTAGTTGTTTGTGAGTTTGTCCATTAGTGGACGGTTTGCAGCTATGCGCGCTGCTTCTAGGGCGTTGTGACGAATTTGCGCTGACTCTAATGCTATGAGTTTGGCTTCGTATTCGAATTTTGCTTTAGCATCTCCCATAGTGAATTTGGTTATTTTTGGTGGCGGGAAGCCTTTTACAAATTCGGTTCTTGTGTAAGATTGGCCTTTTACGGCTCTATAGTTTTTTGCGCGCATTGATTATCCCCTTTTGCATACCATAGGCTGATATTTAAACGATTTGTTGAGGGTGTGTTTTGATTAAAGTTATGAATTTTGAATTAGGTTCGAGAATTAGGATTTGTTGTTCACTTGTTTTTATGGTGGTAGTCGTTTGTTTTTTAGCCATGTTTTGGCGAGTTCGTCGTAGTTTGGGAAAACGTTTTTCAGTATTGGGATATACATTAGTGTTTCTTCTTCTGTTAGATATTGGAATTGGTATTCTCCCATATATGGTGAAGATTCACCTTCTCTTGTTACAATTTCCATGTGCATGAAAGGGTCTCCGCGTTTGATTGTTATTGGACATCGGTCGTTGCTTAGGTTTACGAGTTCTAGGGCAAGGCGTCCGATGAACCCACTGTGGACTTTTGCTGCGTTTAGGAAGCTTAAGCCCATGCGTCCGTATTTGCTTTTGGCTGTAAGGTGGGCTACATAGTTTGGTGGTATGAAGACTATTTCGTATGTAATGAGGTTCTTGTGTTCAAGATAGTGTAATGTTGTTTCTTCTTTGACTGTTAGGACGTAGCTATCTCCATCAAGAAGATTATAGTCGTATGGGTATATGCACCTATATTTTTCAATAAGCTCTTTTAGTTTGTCTTTGCCTAATACGCACATTTTTTAGAACCTCTTGTGATGCTTGCTTTTTTAGCATTAGTGAAGGTTTGTGTTTTTATATTTTGTGTGCACGCATGCAATGATTTGTAGCTCCTCTAATAGGAGCAAAACATGATTTTGGTTTGATGGTTGAAGAGATGGGTGTATAAGTCAATTGGATTTGTCATTTATTCGATTTATGAACATGTTGTTGTGGAAGATGATAAGTGAAGTCTTGGTACGATAAGTCAGTGAATATATTTTACATGGATTGGGAAAAGATTCAATCTACAAGGTTGTTGAGGTGGATTCTGATGTTCATTTGGAGCATAATAAGAAGGACAAGTTATTGTGATAGAGATTTAGAATGCTGGAAAGCGTGGCCGCATAAGGCAATGCTAGTTAATTCAGAACACTTGAACCTTTCCAATCAAAACCAAAAGAAATCACACAAATCGCACACTTGATACCCGCTATAATCCTTCACTTAACATATTCTTAGTTTAGTTTACTAAATAAACGAGAGATTAAGAAACACTAGAAGTTGAATCTATATATAGGGGAGGGCCTAGACACCAAGACCAGATAGCCTTTACCTTCAAACTATGCCATACTCACGCCTTATCTCGTCCAGCGTCTCCTTAGCCTTCCCATATTCACTAAACAATTTAGAAAGCCACTCACAAGGATAATCCGCACAAAAGCCACAATTACTTACACCCTTCGCCTTCCCACACTTCCTTATCTCACAAACACTACAATAACCAAAAACACGCGAATCATCACTTAAACAACCATCACAATTAATCTCATCAGCCCTATACTCACGTCTATACTGCCTAGTAAACATTTCAGCCACACGCCTCCTCTCAACATCATCATCCTTCAGCGTCGCCCACAAAACAGGACAATCAGAACAAATTATCCCACAATAACCAACTATCTTTCTCACCTAATCACCCAACCTAATCAATTAGCGCTTTGCCCTAAAAAGAACAATAGTCTCAAAAAACGGCAAATCACACCTCGCAACAACACTTGCCTCCAAACCATTCTCTACAAACCTCCGCACAGTCTCATCCAAACCACACAAAGACGACTGCATCAAAAAGATGAAGCCATCCCGCCTTAAATATTTAGGTGCATCATCGATAAAGCGGTCAATAACTTGCCTACCGCCAATTCCACCCCACCAAGCTCGCCCAAGCCAAGAACAGCCTTCATCACCATTAGATGGAAGATAAGGAGCATTAAAAAGAATCACATCAAACCTTTCACCAACCCTAAAAGCAGAAAAAAGGTCACTCTGCATAAATAAAAATTTATCAAATACACCATTCAACATCGCATTTTCTCTCGCACAGCAAACAGCATAAGGATTAACGTCAACAGCAACAACAATCCCAGCCCTCTCAGCAGCAACCACACCCAAAATACCACACCCAGTCCCCATATCAAGAACAACATCGCTCTCCCCAATCACCAGATTCTCAGCAAACAAAAACGAATCTTCCGCGGGCTCGTAAACATTCTCCAAAACATCAAACACATAACGAGAGAAAAACACTCTCTTACTCGACAAGACCATTCAACAAAGCTCCAAAATCTTCAGGGGCTAACTCTCTCACTCTCTTATCACAATAAGGAAAAGCACTAACCATTTTCAATATCCTCCCCCTATTAAAAGACAATCTATCTAGAATAAAAGGCACAACAGCATTCCTCATCTTCCTATTCCGACGCGAAAACAATAATTGCACCAACCGTCTAAACAACACTTCATCCTTTATAGCAAAAGGCACAAACTTCTTCGGTCTCAAACGCACAACAACCGAATCAACCTTCGGCTGTGGATAAAACATCCATCTAGGAACAACATCTAAAAGTTCAACATCAACATAATAATAAGCAACAACCGTCAACCACCCGTAACATTCACTCCCAACAGAAGCAACAAGCCGATTTACAAATTCCTTTTGAAAAACAAAAACAGCACAATCAAACCTCTGACGGAAAAGCCAAAGAAGCAAAGACGAAGAAATATTATAAGGTGGAATAGAAACAACCTTGCTAAAATGCGGAATAGGCACTTCAAGCGCATTGCCTTCAATTATCTTGACATTTGACAAATCCCTCAGCTGCTCATGCAAAATTTTCACAAGCTTCTTATCAGATTCCACAGCTAAAACAGATTTACATTTACCAGCCAAAAGCCGTGTCAAAAAACCAAAACCAGCACCAACATCCAACACCACATCGCTCTGCACAAGCAAAGCATAATCAACCATCCTCTCCAGAATTGCCGAGTCAACCATAAAATTCTGCCCTAACAATCTCCTCGGAAAAACTCCATATTTACGAAGCAAAAACTTCGTTTCTTCTAAAAGACACATATTACTCCATTAACCACATTATACTAGTAAGCCCTGGTAAACAAACGATACTTACTCTCACCAGCCAGCTCCTCCAAAATCCTTTTAGTAATCAACTTAACTGGATTAGGCAACTCCGTACGCTTCTGCAAATCATCAAAACTCTCAAATGGTCTCTTCTCACGCTCATTAATAACCTGCCACATATACTTCTTCCCAACCCCAGGAAGCAACTCCAGCGTGTGCATTCTCGGCGTCACAGCCCTTGCATTATTAAAAAAATCAACAAACCATTTTTCTCGATTTAACACTATTTTACTAATAACAGTCGGAAGCTCCATCTTCGCAGACGCAGTTAACTCCTCATACCCTATACGCCCAATAATATATGTAATCTCCTCCCGAGCGTTCTTCCCAACAAAAACACGATCGTGCGCTTTAAGAAGAACCCCCTCCTTAACAAGCGCCTCCAAAAGTGTAAAAAACTCCTCACCAACCAATTGAACAAGAGCTCCCGCTCTATAACCAGCCCTTCCTGAAGGACGAACCCCAGGACGACCATGCGGCAAGAAATCTAAAATATAAGCATACTCTTCGTACCGTTTTTCCATCATGCTCGCCCTACATTTTATCCATATGCTGCTTAAAAAATAGTAGCAAAAATACCTATTTCACTTTTCGATGTTCATTCAGGAGGGCAACAATAGCTTCCAATTTTGTCGCCTCGATAATTTTGCGACCACCAGCCAAAAAAACCCTCAACTCCTCAACACTTTTCGGCATACAATTAACTATTTGAACAGCCTCATACTCTTCTAAACCAAATTCAGCCACGAGCTTTTCCAAAAGCTTTTCAGCCGCATCAGCGTCAATCTTGGAAAACTTGAAGAGATAATCAAGCGTGCGACGTTGGAACTGGTCGAGATTTTCTTCACCCAGCGACTCTAAAAGCTTCTTAACCAGTGGAAGAGTAAGCACTTTTTCTTTTTCATCCTTTTCTGACATTTATAAAGACACCTTATAAGGTTCTAAATGTTCGGGTCTAACAATTATTTCTTTTGTGGCATTTCCCTGCGTAACACTTACAGAATAACTTTGACCAAGTTTTCTAAGCACAACACCGACTTTACCATGATAACGCCTATGCGGCATTCCCTTTTGAATACTCGGGTCTATTTTGATAACAACTTGATTCCCAGGCTGATATTCATACAACAATTTGCTTATTCTTGTTTTGCCCCGCTCTCTTGGCGCCTTTTTAAAAAGACGGCGTGTCCCTGCACAATAACCTTTTGATTTCTTCATTTTGCCACCTTCTCAGTCTCCCATGATAACATTTAAAACATCAAGTTTTATAGGCTTCGCTCTATTTTGGAGAATTTCCGATATGCTGGGTGTAGTTCTCTCTTCATCGCCGGTCACCAATTCTTTAACGTATAGCCCTCCTTGGCATCTTATCTTCATTTCAATCTTTTTAGGCGACAATTTCTTTACTTTAACCTCGTATATGTACTTTTCCCGTGTCAAATCCGCTCGCCTATGCAAAACACGAAGCGGTGTCCTTTGTTTAACCATGACATTTGTCAATTTCTCCTCCAAAGTACGCAAATCTTTTGCACCTATTTCATTTTCAAACTCTATGATTACATGATACTCTTTTTGTGCTGCTTCCGCTTTTTTCAATTTTCTAATAACTGTTTTATCAGCAAATTGTAAGTGCGAAACATTAACCTTTCCATTAGCATAAGCATTAATGCACTTCTCAAGCTTCTTAAGATCTAAAAACCGCTTAAGAGGTCTTGCCACCTCTATCACAAAAGGTCTACCTTTACCTAACATGCGAGCATCTATGTCTTCTCTCCCAGAAGCATGAAAAGACACCTTCGCACCGCTCGTTAAATCTAAGAGCGGTTTTGCAATTAATTCTTCCACCGATTCTGGATACATTTTACCAGTCCAATTACATTTTTCACAACCCTTTCCCCGACAATCAGAACAGACCCATTTTGACTGAGGAATACCTCTAACTAGTTTCTTATAATGTCCAGCAATGTAAAGTGGGTTTATTTGAAGATTTATTTCCTCAGTAAAGGGGTTGACAAGCACAACAACTTCTGGCTTTTTATAATCTGCAGTTTTTCCGCTATGCTCAGCAATCTTTTTCCCTATTACTCTTCCAAACTCATTTCGCATGTTTTCGCCATAGACTACACCAAAATCAGCTTTAAACTCGTCTTCACGTTCTTCAACAGCCACAGGCAATTCTATTCCCACTAAAAAGCGATTGAACTCATAATTTTCAAATTTCTGAATAGCCTTTGCAACTAAATTATCAATAATTTTAAACTTATCTTCACACAAAAAACATTCTTCAGAAAAATTTTTACTTTTAATATGCTTTTTTATGTTTTGCAGTATTTCTTCGGCTGGCTGGAAAAAGCCATTCATCGCAAGAATTTTGAGAATCTTTACACCTTCACTTTTTTTGGAAGAAAGCATCTCGTGAGACTTGAGCGCTAAAGCTAGTTTTATTATTCTCCCTCTCTCATTATTCTCTAAATTGTACCCCAGCAAAGCGAATTGTCTTCCTAAACAATGGTCACATAAAGGATGTTGCTCAAGCATCCGCAACGATTTTTCAAAAATGTCCATAATGCAATCCTTCAAATTCTGCAAGAGTCTACTTAAAATCGAGCGGTAACCCTTTACCCAAAAACGGAAATTTCTTCTTTCTCCTAAACATTTTAAGCATACGCCGCATCATCGAATACTGTTTCAGAAGTTCTTTCACTTCTTTTTCGCTTGTGCCGGAACCTCGAGCAACGCGCTTTATTCTCGATGCATTAAAAGTTTTAGGATTATCCTTTTCTTCAGGTGTCATGGACTGAATCATCACACGCCATTTTTCAAGGCGATCTTCAGCCATATTTACCATGTCTTCAGGTATATCATAGGACATGCCTGGCAACATCTTCAAAAGCTTTCGGAATGGCCCCATTCCCTTCATGGCTTCGAACTGTTCATACATATCTGTTAGTGTGAACTTACCGCTCAAGATAGCCTTGGCTTTTTTCCCGGGAACTTTTATTTCTGCTTCCCGTACTTTTTCAATTAAAGTTTCTAGGTCGCCCATGCCTAGAAGTCTGCCGACAAAGCGGGAAGGGATGAAAGGTTCTATATCTTCGATTTTTTCGCCAGTACTAATGAATTTTATTGGAGCACCTGTAGCTGCAACAGCGGAAAGAGCGCCTCCACCTCTGGCTGAGCCGTCTAGTTTTGTTACGAGAATGGAACCTATGGGTGTTGCTTCGTTGAAAGCTTTTGCTTGAAACATCGCTTGTTGACCGATTGTTCCGTCAATTACCAGCATGACTTCATCTGGTTTAATGCGTTGTTCGAGCATTTTCATCTCTTTGATTAGCTCTTGCTCTTCTTTGTGGCGACCAGCAGTGTCAATAATTATCACATCTTTGTCACTAAACTGTTTTAAACCATCAAGCGCAATTTTAACAGGGTCTTTTGCTTTCAAATCACCATGCAGAGGCACGTTGATTCTGCTTGATAACTGTTGAAGTTGCTCATAAGCACCTGGTCTATATGTATCCACGCAGATTAAAGCTGGTTTTAGTCCTCTTTTTTGGAAGTATCGGGCAAGCTTTGCGACAGCTGTTGTTTTTCCAGAGCCTTGTATACCAACAAGCATTATCACCCGTTTCTTCCCAGGCTCTGTTTTCATAGGAACTGGTTTTTCTCCAAGGAAGCGTGTTAATTCTTCATAAACAACTTTTATTATGTGTTCACGTCTTGAAATGCCAGGTGGAACATTTTCTTTTAATGCTCTGTCCTCTATTCGCTTTGAAATGTCAAGTACAAGTTTAACGTTTACATCTGCTTGAAGGAGAGCCCTCTGTACATCACGAACAAGCTCCTTAACGACAGTCGCATCTACAACGGAGGCTTTGAAGAGCTTCTTTAAAGCTTCGTGAAGTGAGGAACCTAAGCGTTCTAATGCCATGGTATTTCTCCAGATTTAAAAGTCTCTACACCTTTAAATAGATATTCTGTCTTTGTGTTTCTGGACCCCGCAAGCTTTTTACAATACAATTTTCAAACAATGATTGGAGAATTAAAATATGAGTGAAGAAGTAAAAATCATTGACAAAGGAAAAGTTCCATCCGATGCCACTATGCTCTTCGGTTTTCCTGATGTTGGTTTAGTAGGTGTTATTGCAGCTTCACACATCATTTCAGAGCTTAACTTAGCCGAGGTAGCCTACATGGATTCAAAATTGCTGCCTCCATTAATTGTATTACATGAAGGATTACCACATTCACCAGTGAGAATCTTCGGAAATCATAATATTTTGCTAGCTGTTTCTGAAACAGCAATACCAGCAGATATAATCTATCCAATAATGAACGCCTTGATTAGCTGGGGAAAAAGCAAAAATGTCAAAATGATGATTTCGCTAAGCGGAATTCCAATTCAGGATAGACAAGATATTCAAGAATTGAAAGTGTTTGCTGCTGCATCAAACCTTGAAACGCTGAAAATGGTTAAGGAAAAAGGCATAGAAATATTGAATGAAGGGTATATGGTAGGTCCTCAAGCGATTATGCTTCAGCACTGTGCAAACATAGGGTTAAAAGCCCTCACATTACTTGGACAGTGTTTTCTAAACTATCCAGACCCCGAGGCTGCAGCTGAGGTATTAAAAGAGTTAGCCCACATCACAGGAATAAAAGTGGATGTTTCAAAACTTCTGGAGAAGGGAGAGGAAATCCGTTTAAAGGCAAGAGATATTATGAAACGAACCCAGCAAGAGTTGACTAAGATGAAGAAGACGCAAGAGTATGACATTCCACTATACGTGTCATAAGGGAGGAAGCAAAAATGTCAACACGAAAGAGACGCTCAATTTTTGACGTAGTAAATGAATATTTCGAAAGTTTAGAAGAAATGGCGGAAGTGCTGGAAAAAAAATTAACGGAACGACCAAGCTGGAACCATAAGACTTGCACAATAGAACCTCTTCGTAACATAATGATAACCCCTATGGAAGTTATAGTGACTGTTGACTTGCCTTACACTAATGAAAATGCTATACAAGTTAAATCACTAGACAAAAGCACCATCGAAATATCAGCCAATATGAGGCAAAAAATACGTTTTGACGATTTTGGAATAACCCACTATAAAGGCGAGTTTCAAAAGTTATACTGTCACACACGCATTCCTGTACCTGTAGACATGGATAAAATGGAAATACGTTTCAAAAAGGGGATATTAGAGATTCGTTTGCCACGCAGGCATGGATATGCCATTCCAAAGGAATAGAGTTGGAAGCCTCAGCCTTATGAGTGTCGTCACAAATCAGACGGCTCTTCTCGCATCATCGGCTCCAAAATGCTAAAAACAAAGACAACAAGATAAACTTTAATAGAAAATCTTAACAACACAAACCGCTAACGTCTACGAATTAAAGGTGAATATTATTGACTGTAGAGAAAGCAATCCACTTCACAATGTTCGTTCTATTAATAGTGGGTTTATGCGGAATAGGCGCATGGATAATCTATACTTATGCAGAAAACGATTTACTAAAGGTAGGAGGCATTGCTCTGATTTGGGGAATAATCCTTCTAATCCTTTACGTATGCTTCAAAAGACTTAACTGGGTTTGGTGGGGCACTAGCCAATAATTAAACCCATAACCAACTCATCATGATACTTTCCATCCTCTCCAAAATATGCGTCTTTCTTTAACCCTTCGTTTTTAAAACCAAATTTCTGATAAAGATGTATTGCCCGTTTATTATCTGCAACAACACTTAAGCCTATTTTATGTAGTCCTTCCGCTTTAGCAAGCGCAATTAGTTCACTTAGCATTGCAGTGCCCAAACCTACATTATGAAAGTCTTGATGAAGATAAATGATTAAGTCGCCTGTACCTTTTCTTCGAGGATGAGGAAATTTGAAAATTTGGGCATGCCCAACAATCTTGTCTTTGTAAAAAGCAACTATGGCAATTAGGTTTTGCAGATTGCTCAGCCATCCGCTCTCAAGTCTTTCTCTCGTATAAGGAGGCATTGCCCAACGTAAAGCTTCATTAGAAAGAAACTCGTACATCTCGATAAGCTTCTCTTTATCCTCTATCGTGAATTTTCGTATTAGAACTTTCCTACCATCCTTCAAAGTGGCGATACTCAAAAGGTATACCTCTTTAAAACAGTAAAAAGAATAAAGCCTGTAGGTTAAATAAACTTCTCATTTTACTTTGTTCTAATAATTTTTATTCTGCCGAGAATTCGCCAATATTCAATCTCAACGCCTGGAACTAATTTAGCCTTCAAATCTTCTTCTTCAGGAAAAGGTGCATCTAAATATTCATAGGTTTCCAAATCCATTATCTGAATGCCCGTAGGATTAACAGCAAAAACTTGCCCCATTCTCTTATCAATTATCGGAACTTCAGCGTTCAAGTCTACAGGTTTTACAATGCTTCGTTTTACACCATCAAAAATACCAATGGCTACAATCCTTGCCTTAGCTGAACCATGTTTTCCAGGTTTAGACTTGGTTATATCTACTATGCGGCACGGTTCATTATCAACAATCATATATCCGCCTACACGCAAGCTTCCCACATCAACTGGTTTGCTCATACACTCACCTTCTAATTACCGTCTTTATTCAAAGCAATTTAAACAACACCCATATATAGATTAAGGTGCGGGTAATAGAAGAGAGGGTGAAGTTAGTGTTTAAAAGTGTCGGTTTGGTCGCCCGTTTTGACAAAAGACCAGCAATAAAACTTGCACAAGATTTAGCCGAGTTTTTGAAAAGTAAGGGATTAAAAGTTTATGTAGAAGACACGCTGGCGAAGAAAATAGATGCCAAAATTACACCGCTAGAAAAGATGCGGACAGATTTTATAGTCACAATAGGCGGGGATGGAACGATTCTAAGAACATGCGTCGCACTTCCAAAACCAGGACCACCGATGCTCGCAATAAACATGGGTGTTCGAGGCTTCTTAACAGAAGTCGAACCAAAACATGCTTTTGAAGCTGTTGAAAAATGCTTGGAAGGGCGTTTTACAATTGAAAAGTGTATGAAACTATCAGTATGTGCAGATGGAGAAAAGTTTCCAGATGCCTTAAATGAAGTGCTGATATCCACAGATGAACCAGCAAAACTGCTCTATGCACGAATCCTAAAAGATAAAAAGCCAATATTAAATTGTCAAGCAGACGGCTTAATGGTAGCCACACAAACAGGCTCTACCGGCTACTCGCTCTCCGCTGGTGGACCAGTTTTGGATCCAAGTGTAAACGCTTTTGTTTTAACGTCGATATGTGCTTTGAGTATTTTCCGTTCGATTGTTTTTCCAGCGAATTCGAGTCTTACAGTCGAGGTTATCAGACCTAAGAAACTACTTGTAGTAATCGATGGGGCTTACCGCAAAATGGTAAGTTCTAAACTTCCAAGCTTAATGGTTACACGTTCTAAATATGAAGCGTCTTTCATAAGGTTTAGAGAGAATTTTTATCATCGTTTAGAGAGTAGACTTCTTTTTAAGGGATTAGGAGGAAAATCCTAACGTCTAACACGGAAAAGAAGGCTCTGGTTCTGGATACTTCAGCTTTTGTGGCAGGTTTTGACCCATTTTCAATAAGTGAAAAGCAATATACCGTCCCACAGGTAAGAGATGAAATAAGAGAAAAATCCATGGCTTGGGTTAGATTTAAAACAGCAAAAGAAAGTGGAAAACTAAAAGTTGTACCACCAAAAGAAATTTTTATAGATAAAGTGAAAGCATCAGCAACTCTTGTCGGTGACTCCTTTTTTCTTTCAGAAGCAGACCTTCAAGTCCTAGCTTTAGCTCTGGAACTTAAGGCGGAGGGTTATTCCCCATTAATTGTAACAGACGACTATTCAATACAGAATGTTGCAGACCAAATGAGTATAGAATTCACTTCACTAGCTACATTCGGCATCCGTTTCCGTCTACAATGGATAAGATACTGTCCAGCATGCCATAAGAAATATCCAGCTGACTATAAATCAAGAAAATGCGAAGTATGCGACACAGAATTGAGAAGAAAATCCGTTAAGAAAAAGAGCGCTTGAATTCAAATAACCTTCTAAAGATATAAAACAAGAGAATTTAAATTATCACAAGGGTGAACAGTTCATGAATCATGTTAAAAAGGAAATTGTGTATTTTAGAGAAAAAGGCAAGGAGAATACGGATATCCTTTTGAAATTTGTTAAGGGATATGCTGAGAAAGAGGGCGTAAAAGACATAGTGATAGCTTCAACGACAGGTGAAACTGGTGCAAAAGCTTCCAAAATCTTCAAGGGATACAATGTTGTTGTAGTTACGCATTGTTTTGGCTTCCGAGAAACTGGAAAAAGTAAGTTTAAAGAAGAATATAAAAAAGAAATTTTGGCAAATGGCGCAAAGATTTTCACCGGCATCCATGCCTTAAGCAGTGTTGAAAGAGCAATTCGCAAGAATTTTGGAACAATCCAGCCATTGGAGATTATTGCCAATGTGCTGAAACTTATGGGGGAAGGAACGAAGGTATGCGTGGAAATTACATTAATGGCTGCTGATGCTGGTTTAATCACATGCGAACAAGACATTGTTGCCATCGCCGGAACAGGTAGAGGTGCAGATACAGCACTCCTAATACATCCAGTGAATACTGCAAGCTTTTTCGACTTGAAAATAAAAGAAATTATAGCAAAGCCACGTGACTTCTAAAGTAATGGTAGACAGCTGAGTAGAGATTAAAAAATACTCGCCTCTCTATAGCGTGGAGTGGTAGATACTTTTACTTATATACAAGGAAGATTAAATTTCATCACTATCACGTTTGCTAAAATAGATTATATCTCTATGTTCTACAAAACCACATTTTTTAAAAAGCTCTTTTGATATTGCATTGTAATCTTCAATAAGAACGCAGAAGATCCTGAAGCCATGTTTCCTCAACACTTTTTCAGATTCGGCAATAAGTGTCTTTGCAATACCGCGTCTTCGATGAGCAGGATCAACAGCTAAGCGGTTAATCCAACCTTTTCGTGAATCACAGCTGAGTATAACTACACCAATTAACTGGTCATCTTCAAAAGCTCCAAGGAAAAAATCTGGGTTTGCCTTCATCTCAGCCGCTATGGCTTCTTTGCTGTCTCTTCCCTTTGGTTTATATGGCAAATTAGCCTTTGACCAAAGCTTTGTAATTTCTTCGTAGTCGCTTATTGCAAGTTTTCGGATTTCCATTTGAACACGCTTATTATTAAGCTTCCTTCGCGACTTCTTTTACAGTGTCTTCAATTATGTCCATCGCTACATCCACAAGTTCTCTTGAAATATTAAGCGGAGGCACAATTCTTATGGTTGAAGCTCCGCATGTAATAACAGCAACTCCTCTCTTCCAAGCACGCATCATAATCTCCGAGGATTTCGCTGGTGATGCCTTCTTATTTTCCTTGTTTTCCACAATTTCCATACCAATCATCAAGCCCTTGCCTCTTACATCACCAACTATCTCGCTCTGTTCCTTCAATTCTTCAAGTCTTTTCAAAATGTAACTTCCTTGTTTGTTTGCATTGTCTAGTAGCTTTTCTTCATTGATTACATCAATAACAGCACTTGCAGCGACACAAGAAAGAGGGTTACCGCCGAAAGTACTAGCATGAGAGCCACCAACCCAGTCCATTATTTTTGCTTTTGCAACTGTCGCGCCCAATGGAAGACCAGAAGCCAACGATTTTGCACTGCAAAGTATGTCAGGTTCAACACCCCAATGTTCAATTGCAAACCATTTTCCCGTTCTTCCCATACCAGACTGCACTTCATCATCTATAAGCAGTATGCCATATTTGTCAGCAAGTTTCTTTAATCGCTGAAAGTACTCAAGCGGTGGGACAACATATCCGCCCTCGCCTTGAATTGGCTCAAAAAGTATCGCCGCAGTGTCTTCAGAAGGCATATATTTTTGGAATACAAATTCGTCGATGAAATCTACACACCAGTAATGACATTCTGGATAGGTTAGTTTGAAAGGACAACGGTAACAATAAGGATATGGAACATGAGTTACGCCTGGCATTAATGGAAAGAAGTATCGTCTTTGAGTTGGCTTGCTAGCTGTAACAGATAATGATCCCAAAGTTCGTCCATGAAAGGCGCTTATGAACCCAATGAATAATTGTTTGCGGGTATGCCACTTTGCAAGTTTAATTGCCGCCTCCACCGCTTCTGTTCCACTGTTTCCGAAAAACACTTTCTTATCAGCGTTACTTGGGGTAATCTTCACTAATTTTTCTGCTAGGTCAACAACTTCATTGTAGTAAAAATCCGTGTTAGAATAATGTAAAAATCGGTCACACTGATTCTTTATAGCTGAAATCACTTTAGGGTGATTATGACCTACATTTAAGCACGCTAAGCCAGAATTGAAATCTATGTATTCATTTCCATCCACGTCTCTAATTATACAACCTTTCCCATATTCTACCACAAGTGGATAAAACCTTACATAGGATGGCGAAATCAATCTTTCATCTTTTCTAACTAACTCTCTAGCTTTGGGTCCAGGTGGATCAACGACTATTTTAGGAAAGTTACTCATTGTTATCACCAATAGAGATTAGGAGAGATAAAAATTGTCTTTTATATAATTATCTATGTGCTTTCTATGGAAAGCATAGAAGTTTGATTGATAATATAGAATAGCATTTCGTATTAGGGTTTACACTTTAGAGAAGAAAGACGTGTTATGGTTTGGTCAGCGCGATTTCAATGGCTGAAACGTTAGCTTTTCGACCCTCTGCTCTAGTGACTTCCTCTGTGCAAATAACTATGCCTTGGAGTTGCAGGTCTTTAACAAACGCCCGCCTCAACAATTCAACAGTGTCAACAGCTCTGCTAATTGCCCGTCCTCTAGCCTTTACAGTGACTCTCTTGGCGCCAGAATTAAAGAAAGTTAGACAGGCAACTACATAGTTCATTACTGGTTTTTTGCCGATTAGCACAATGTTATTATTAGTTTGTACAGTTTTTGTTGTTCTTGTTGTTTTTTCTTTTCCCGCTAATTCTCTCTTCTGTTTATCTTCTGTCATATTATACCACCCTTTTACGCTGATTGCCTTCGAGAGGTTATGCAAAGCGAGATTATCTCTTTGACTTTAGTCTCTTATATTTTTCCGTACGATGCGAAATCAGACGTACTATTTGATGCTAGTTTGCGGTATTTCTCCCAATCGTCATCTACCCATTTCTGCATTCTGTCTACATCCTCTTCGGTTAAATTGCGGAATCTTCCTTGTAAAGCAAAGTATTCTTTGACGAGTTTACGTTTAGCTTTGTCAATCAATCGGTCGCTTGGAGGATTAAGTTTAAACTTTCCGTATTCAATTTCAAAAAGAGCCCACAACCCAGTTTGCACAGCAAGCCTTCCCATTTCGACAGTTTTGCCTGTATCATAACGCCAACCAGTGGGACACGGTGCCAGAATGTGAATATACTTTGTGCCTTTAATCTCCTTGGCTTTTCTAAGCTTGTTTATGAAATCTATGGGATAGGAAGGACATGCTGTTGCAACGTAGGGTATTCTATGGGCAGCCATGATTAAGGGCATATCTTTTTTCCGCTCCCTTTTTCCAGAAGGTGTTGTGGTTGTCCATGCGCCATAAGGTGTTGCTCCACTTCTCTGCATTCCTGTATTGCCATAGGCTTCATTGTCATAACATATATAGATGAAATCGGTCTCTCTTTCAGCAGCTCCTGATAAAGCTTGAATTCCTATGTCAACTGTCCCGCCGTCTCCAGCCCAACCGACAACCGTTATGTCCGTTAGATTCCTTTGACGCAGAGCAGCAACTATTCCAGAGGCTGCTGCTGCTGTTGATTCGAATAGTATGTTTTGAAGTGGAACGTCAAAGGAAGTGTAAGGATAGGGACCTTGAATTACTGTTGTACAACATGCGGGCACAACTAAGAAAACTTTATTTCCCAAGGCCTTGAAAAGCAAGCGGAGGGAGATGGCAGGACCGCAACCAGCACACGCTGCATGTCCTTTAAGTAAATATTCTTCTTTTGGTAACTCTTTTATTGTCACCATAATTTTCACTTCCTCAAATCAACCCATTCAGTTTCTCTTTCCACTTTGCCATCATGCATCCACTTCAGCGATTTTTTAGCAATTTTTTCAATTGTTTCAAAGGTCACGTCTCTCCCTCCTAAACCAGCAAGGAAACCAGCAACTAAGGGATGGTCTTTTCTGTTGAAAATGGATGCCTTAATTTCTGTGGCAAGAAAACCTTCCATTCCAAAGGATATGTGGCGGTCTATGGCAGTAAACATCTGTACGTTTTCTGCAAGCTTTTCTATTTCTTCTATGGGAAAAGGACGGAAAACTCGAACTCGTACAGAACCCACCTTTTGCCCTTCTTTGCGCAATCTGTCAATTGCTATTTTTGCCTCACTACCCATCGTTCCCATGGTTAGCAATATTAGATCGGCATCCTCACATTTGTATTTCTCAACTAGCCCCCCATGTTCGAAGCCGAAATGTTTACCGTATTCTCTATCAATTTGAGGAATAAGCTGTTTTGCGTTCTCCATTGCTTCTTGAATCATATAGCGGAATTCCATATACCATTCTGGCGAAACCAAGTTCGAATGAGAAAGGGGACGATTTGTGTCTAGCATCCACCCAGATTTGTAGGGAGGCAGAAAATTGTCAATTTTTTCTTGATCTGGAATTTTAACAGGCATATAGGTATGTGATAGGATAAAGCCTTCAAGGCAAACCATTGCTGGTAAAAATACTCGTTCATCTTCGCAAAGTTTGTAGGCTTGAATAATAGTATCAAAAACCTCTTGATTATCAGCACAATAAAATTGAAGCCAACCTGTATCCCGCTGAGAAAGAGAATCGCTGAAGTCTGGCCATATGCTCCAAGGAGCTCCCATGGCACGGTTAGAAACCGTCATTACAATGGGTAGACGGGAACCCGAAGCCCAGTGTAAGGCTTCATGCATAAGAGCTAACCCGTGAGCTGATGTTGCAGTAAATGTTCTGACCCCAGCCGCAGCGGCACCTATGCATGCTACCATTGCACTGTGTTCGGATTCTACACGAATGTATTCAGCATCCATCTCTCCATTTTCAACAAAATCAGCTATTTTCTCAACCACTGTCGTCTGGGGAGTAATCGGATATGCTGCAACAACTTTGACTCTTGCAGCCTTTGCAGCGTAACCAGCAATGTGATTTGCCGTGTCAATAATCATCTGCGCCATCTATTCTTCCTCCCGCTTCATAGTTATAGCTTTAGTTGGACATTCGTTGGCGCAAATGCCGCACCCCTTACAATAATCATAATCTATTATGGGAGAATCGTCTTCTTTGCGCATTATAGCAGCGTCTGGGCAATAAATCCAGCAAAGCGTACATTTTGTGCATTTGGAATAGTCAATTTCAGGACGAAAAGTTCTCCAAGAACCTGTTTTCCCCATACTACCAACAGTTGGATAAGATATTGGTGTCAGAGGCATTTCTTTTCGTGTTTTAGGAGTTACACTCATTCAATATCACCATCCCTTCGTTAAACGCTCATAAGCTAGTTCAGCCGCACGAGCGTTTTTCTCACCTGCACCACCACTCCATGTTTCTCTTATAGCCTTCAGAACACTTGCTAACTCCACTTCACCTGTCGCCCTAGCATATGCACCTACAATAGAAGTATTAACCACCGGCAACCCAGCAACAAGCAAGTTTAATTCAAGCGCAATTCCAGTCGCATCTACAGTGGCGACGCGCCGATTCTGTAACCCTATTTCTGAAGGTTTCTTTGTTGTGTTCATAATTATAATTCCATCTTTTTTCAAGCCTTCAGTTACATCCACAACCTTGTAAATTGCATGGTCTAGCACTATAACATAATCTGGCGTGTAAACTTGGCTATGCACAAGTATTGGTTCATCACTTATTCTAGCAAAAGCTTTAACAGGAGCCCCTCGTCTTTCTGCCCCAAAGTATGGAAAAGCTTGAACCCACTTGCCCTCAATGAAAGCAGCATGAGCCAACAAGTCTGCAGCGGTGACACTGCCTTGACCACCTCGACCATGAATTCTAATTTCCTTAAGCACCGCTATCACTCTTGAAAATGAAAATGGAATGTTTCAGTCTTATTAGTGTTAGCTTAAGCAAACATCAAAATCAACATTAAAAGTATGCCACTTATCCCAAAAATCGGTAGAGCGGCTCTCTTCGCCTTTTGAAGAGTTTTATCTATGAGAAGGCACAATGTTTCCAGCCTTTTTTCTCCTATAACTTTGACATCAGAAATGGTCAAACAATTGCAAGTAGCCTTAGCAGATTCTAAACCAGATAGTGCTGTAAGCGTCAACTCTTTTATGTACGCAATCAATTTTTTATGATCAATAGCTTCTCCAATTGGGTGATAACCCCGGTCACTTAATATTAAGGCATTTACAGAATGAGTATCTGTTGTGAAAATTTCGCTTTCATCAATTCCTTCAACATTTAGGGTTGACAGAATTTTTTCACGCAATCCAGAAACCAGATTGTTACCGTCGATAACTACATAGGCAGTCTTATGCACTCCAACTTTGACCACAACTACAGTGATACCGCCTGGACCAATACCTTCTTTGAGGCTATATTCTTTTGGAATGATTGTGGCTGCCCCAATTTCAAATGATGCTTGTTTAAGAGAACCTGCTTTCTCTAAACATGTTGCGCAGACCTCTTTTAATGCAGTTAAAGCTTCCTGTAGATTTACAGTCCCATCAATACTGTTATGAGCGTTAACAATAACGCAGCATTCTAGCCCATATTTCTCTGCTTCTTGGCGAGCAAATACTCCCAATTCTTGGGGCAAATCTTCAGTTGTTCTCGGCGCAAGAGTGAAGGAAAGAAAGGCAAAATTTCCAAAAATTTGACAACATGCAGTAGCCAACTTGTTACTAACTTTGACTAAAGGCGTTGCCTTCGCCTTCTCAGAAACCGCCAACTTCGCACATTCCACGACTTGATTTATGATTTTTTGATTCTGAATTTGAGAAGCTAAATCAAATTCATGACCAAGTAAACCGTGAGGAGCGCAAGCAACACAGTTAAGCTCCTTTTCCAAGGCCTCTTTAAGCATGGAGGGCAAGAGGCTGCTGCCAATATTCTTGAAAGGTCCAGGATGAATGGATGGAACAACTATAACTGCTTTAGGTTTAGAAGAACTGAATTTTATCAAAGAAACCTCCACATTCTTATTTTCGCCCAATTTTTCGAGAAAGCGTTCTAAAGGAACATTCAAATCGGCTATCCAATTGATCAGAAAGCTTTTGAAAAGAGGTAGAGAGGGCACCCCTATCGTTTTCGCTCCTACACGATTCAAGATGGAGATGAAGAATAAGCTTGAAATGAGACTTAGAATCAATGAAGAAATGAAAAAGAATGTAAGAGAAGTTATGGAATAGTTTAGTTTTGCCCAAAACACTAGGAATGGAATTGTACAAGAAGACGGATTAAGAAGGGATGCTGTTATAATGCGCAAATACCCTTTAGAAGACGTTGAAAATAGTACTACCAAGCGCAAGATTGCTACCGCAGAAGAGCCTAAAAGGCAAAGTTTAATCGACCATGCCAAATCAAACGATTTGGCAAATGCAACACCAATGAATATAAAAAGAAACCATAATCCCCAACAGAAAAGAGACAGCGCCACAGTTCTTCTGTTATCATAAATTGGATCTTGTCGTAAAATAAGAGCACTTATGACAAAATCAATAAGCAAAGTTGTAAGAAATAAGGATGCCCCTAAAAATAAACCACTAACAATCTCTTCTAAAGAAGGAAAAAGGATAATGGTGGAAAATAATCCTCCACTTATACATGCAAAAGCTAGAAGTAATAGCAGCTTATTGTATGATGGAAGCATGAATAATGATGAATAGTGCTTTACAGCCTTCTCCATGGACTGGTTTAATGAATCTGCAGTTGTCACATTTACAC